>PDWJ01000998.1_pt1 | contig 47389 bp, 74 predicted proteins | sample 1430881 | NCBI WGS metagenome assembly PDWJ01 (sample SAMN01162460, study PRJNA174530) | Oral metagenome, whole genome shotgun sequencing project. | biome: Marine environment; feature: Marine mammal; material: Swab sample of the gingival sulcus; isolation source: swab sample of gingival sulcus...
CGGCTGTTGCTGCTGCATCGGTGGTTGTTGGCCCATAGGCGGCTGTTGCTGCTGCATCGGTGGTTGTTGGCCCATAGGCGGCTGTTGCTGCTGCATCGGCTGATTAGGGGCCGGTTGGCCGGTTCCAGGCATTCCAACACCGTTTGAACCGCTGATAGGCGTTGCTGAAGCACCTGGTGGAAGCTGACGCTGTTGACCACCAAATACCGCATTCGGATCAGGACCGTTATTAATCGCTTCACCATAACCGACAAGTTCAATCGCGGCGGGATTGATGTACAAACCAGGGGTGTGTGTACGATCTGTAGGAACATTAACTTTGATGTTCAAACCAAGCGCAACATAATCACCAGTTTTGATTTCATGCGCTTCAACTTGGCGATACGCACCGTTTTCAAATTTATAAATGGGTGGCGCATAACCGTTGCTTACAGTCAGAACATAGCAACCCGCGTAACCCGTCCGATTGGCAAACGGTTGACCGTTGCTATCAACACCGTCACCATCGTTATATTTCCAAGAAAATTTAGGCGGTACACCGTTTGGATAACCAGCGGCGGCTTCATTTGCCATAGCGGGCCAAATTGATTGTTGAAATTCCTCTTTAGGAAATGCAACACCAAACACCCATTGCATGATTTGTTGACCATCTTGACCAATTTTAGGTTGCTTGGTTTGAGGGTCTTTTACAGGTTGTGCTTTTGCAGGGTTTCCCCAAACAATACGCCCAACACCAGTTGTGATTTCAGTTGCCATGATCTGCATTTTCCTTTCTGATCATTGGGGTTTATTGAAGAATTTTTGCGCCTTTTTATCAGCGTTTATTCGCTTCAATTTCATGCCTGTTTCCGGTCTGTAAGTCAATGATTTTACCGCTGTTTCATCAGCATGTTTTTTCATCGCTTGATTGGGTGTTATCATTTTACCTGAAACAACATCAACACCAGTTAAGGTTTTCACCATTTCAGGTGTTATTCCTTTTTTCCATGTAGTATTACCTAAACCACGTTCAACAGAATAATTTTCAACAATTTGACCTTGCATTATGCGATGTTTAGCAAGTTCTTGTAAAGCTTCAAGACGTGAATTCAAAGCTGTTTTTGCTCTATTCAGCGTATCAAGTTCAAAAGCTAAAACATTATTATCAATGTTTTCATCATGCGCAATAGCAGATGCTTCAATTGAATTCATTCCTGCCATTTTAGCGGCATGACATGTTGCTAATGCGGGGCATTTAGCGCAATGCAAACCGGTGTTTAATTGTTCATTTAAATTTGACAACGTGTTAAAAGCTTGTTCAACCAATTTAGAAAATTGAAAATAATCAATTTCCCAAGTTCGTACACGTCCAAGGTGGTGATCTGGACGGGGTTGAAAAATTGTGAAACAAATTCTTTGTGGTGAAACATTGTTTTGAATGCAATAGCCAATAGCATGCGCAATCAACGTCCAGTTATTTTCAGGTTCTACAATTCGCCAACCATATTTAAATTCATCAACATAAAGTGTTCCGTTATGGAATGAAACGTGATCAGCACGACAACTTACACGGAAATAATCATTTCCAAAAAAGCTTTCATGTTCGACTTTTCCAGGTCGCGCATGAAAAACATCTAAAGTGTCTGAAACGTGTTCAGCAATTTCATCTGTGATAAAAAAACCGTTATTTGCTTTGGTGTTTACAAGATCAAAGCATTTGTTTTTATCACCAAAACATTTTTCTAACAACCAATGTGCAGCGGTTCCTTTATCACGTTCTTCATTAGAATTGGTGGTCATGGGCGATGAAAAACCGCCCATGAGCCTTGAACCGTTGCAATTCATTACCCGTGGTAGATTTGTTGCATCGGTTTCAAACATCAATTTAACCCCATTTTCCATCGCGTTGGAAAAGTTGAACAGCATAGGTGATCATGTTCGGTTGTGATGCAATATCAGTGATTGCGGTAAGTTGGGTGTTGAATGCTGTTGCAATTTCAGCGGTTACTTTTGCAAGATAATCCGCATTTACAACAGGTTGACCGGCATCATCACGTTTTTGCATTTGCGCGGAAAGATGCTGCATAAAGGTGTGGAAATCCATTCCTTCAGGGGCGGGCGCTGGTTGCTGTTGTACAGGCGGTTGTGGTGCCGGTGCGGGCTGTTGGGGCGTCTGATCAACGGGCGGCATAGGCGGCGCGTTCGTGACAGGTGTAACCGGTTGCTGCATCGGTGGTGGCGTCTGATCAACGGGCGGCATAGGCGGCGCTGGTTGCTGTTGTACAGGCGGTTGTGGTGCCGGTGCGGGCTGTTGCGGCATTGGTGCTTGACCACCAGCTTTAAGTTCAGCTTCAACAGAAGCAACAAAAGCATCATCAAGCTTTTTCTTTTTACGCCAAGTACCATCTTTGTTTGTCGCTTTGGACGGTGCGTGAATACGTTCATCCCAAGGAAAACCAGCACTGTCAACGTTTGGTGCTTGGTGATTTTGTTCACCGTGATCATCTTCATCATCGTTGCTAGGAACGGGCATAGCGGGCGTTTGCACAACCGGCGTAGCAATAGCACCAGTTTTTCCCGCAACGAATGCAGCAAGTTCATCCATGCTATCAAACGTTAGCGTTAGTGTTGGTTTCATGATAATTTCCTTCAAGGTTGGTCAATCTGTGAAAAATTACATAGACTATGCTTGACAGATACGCAAGCAAAATCTTACAACGTGGTCAAATTCTTGAAAGGATGAAAGATGGAAATCAGCGTAAGTTGTGACACTTTCGTTAGGTTGGCAAAAATTGCTTTATCTAATGTATCAGATGGAAAACGTGATTATCTAAAATCTATTTTTTTAGAAATTACAGAAAAAGGTGACGTTTTAGCTATCGCAACAAACGTAAAAATTGCAGCAATTGAAAACATCGGGCGCTTAACTATTTCACCTGGTAAAATGAACGTTTGTGTCGATGAAACGTTAGTTCAGCAATGTGAAACAGAAATTGCTTTCAACAGTTCTGTAACTTTTATGAATAATCCCGTCCTGAAATTTACAAGCGCAAAAACAAGTCTTGGTTATAATTATGTTGGTAACGCTGGTGTTTATGTGGACGGTAAAAATGAATTTGAAACTTGGCGCAATTGGTTTCCTGATGAATTGCCAACTGAAGTTAACGGTGGTATTTTCAGCAATCTTGAAAACCTTGCATTGCTTGCTTCATCCGCACCAACTGGTTCTGTGATTTTTCAAGAAATTATTGACAATAAAAAACCGGCTATTATGCAAGATGTTCATGATGATAATTGGCTTGGTTTATTCATGCCACGACCTGATGCGCAAACACGTTCGCCAGAACCTTTTGCAATTCCAGCATGGGTGAAATGATATGGCTGATCCCGTTGGTTTCCAAGGTGCGAATTTTATTTATCGTGGTGACGGTAAAGAAATACGTGATTTAGAATGTTTCAATCAAGGTGGTCAAGTTATTTCTTGTTGGCGATTGTCAAAAGAAGAACTAGAACAAATCAATGAAACCGGTGTTGTTTGGCTTTCCATTCATTCGCAACCTATACCACCTGTTTACGTGAGTGGTGAAGCACTTGTTACCGTACACGGTAAACCTTCAAAAGCTGAACCTATTTTACCAAAGGCGGAACGCAAATGATCCCTGTTCAATGTCGTGTCAAACATGATCCAGAAAACGGAACCTTTGGCGATTGTTTGCGAGCGGTTGTCGCGTCCATGTTAGAACTTAACGCTGAAGATGTACCGCATTTCTATCATGACAATTGTGACGGTGAAACTGGTCATGAAAGATTGCGGGCGTTTCTGCAAATGGATGATCTTGTTCCGTTTGTTTCGTATTTTCCAGGCAATGAACATTTAGAAAATGTTCTTCAATCACAAGCTGTTTTAAATCCTAACGTTTATTATTTGCTGTTTTGTTCAACAGATGATGGTGATCACGTTGTTATTTGTCAAGATGGTAGAATTGTTCATAATCCGTCATGGGTACAATCTAAAATAACCGGCCCAAATTCTAACGGTTATTGGGGTGTTATGGTGTTTGCTAAATTATGACAATCACATTACGCCCTGATCAATTTAATTTAAAAGTTGGTGTTTATTCTGGTTGGGAAGCTGGAAAAACAAACATGCTTGCCGTTTTGCCTACTGGCGGCGGTAAATCTATTGTTATGTCTGATATTATTTTGGACAAAGCAAATCTTGGTTATCGTCAAATCATCATGGCGCATAGAACAGAACTTGTTGGTCAAATGTCTGTTCACGTTGGGCGGCGCGGCATTAAGCATAGAATTATTGCACCAAAAAATGTTGTTAGACAAGTTATTGAAGAACATAGACGTGAATTTAATGGTTTTTCATATGTAAATCCAACCGCAAATTGTTCTGTTGGTGGTGTTGATACAATTCTTTCACGCGCTGATCAATTGCAACAATGGGCTGAACAACAAGAACATTGGTACATTGATGAAGCGCACCACGTTTTGCGAAACAATAAATGGGGAAAATGTGTTGATCTTTTTCCCAGGGCTTTAGGGTTAGGTGTTACCGCAACACCAGAACGCGCCGATGGTCAAGGTTTAGGAATTCATTCTGATGGTGTTTTTCACGACATGGTTCAAGGGCCAACCATGCGTGAACTTATCAATATGGGGGCGCTTTGCGATTATGAAATTGTTGTTCCAGAAAGTGATTTTGAAGTTCCTGATAAAGTTGCGCCTTCTGGTGACTATTCGCCGCAAAAAATGCGTGAAGCATCACAGAAATCACATATTGTTGGTGATGTTGTCAAGGAATACATCAAATACGCATTTGGAAAACGGGCAATCGTATTCGCTACAGATGTTGAAACGGCAAACCAAATTTCCAAAAATTTCAATGAACAGGGAATTAGATCAGCGTCCGTATCTGCGAAAACACCAACGGAGGTAAGATCAGATTATATTCGTCGTTTTCGTGACGGTGAACTAACTGTTCTTGTCAATGTTGATTTGTTCGGTGAAGGGTTTGATGTACCGGCTGTTGAAGTTGTGATTATGGCGCGACCAACCGCAAGTTTAGCTGTTTTTCTTCAACAATTCGGGCGTGTCTTACGCACAATGTTTGGTAAACAGTTCGGTTTGGTCATTGATCATGTATCGAATTGGAAACGTCACGGTTTTCCAGATAAGCCGCGATTGTGGACGCTGGATAGACGCGAAAAACGCGGTAAAAAAGAACCTGATCCTGAAGATATTCCGCTTACAGTCTGTAAAAATTGTTCACGTCCTTATGAAAGATTTCACGTTGCTTGCCCGCATTGTGGACATGAACCAGTTGTTGTAACCGGTATTCGCACACTTGAACAAGTTGATGGTGATTTGATGTTGCTGGATAGAGCAACACTAGATCAAATGCGCAAAGAAAGTGAATTACCTTCACCGGCTGATGTTGCACAAAGAACCGCACATGTTGCTGGTGATTATGCCGGTCAACGCGCCGCCCAAAATCAAATTGAACGTATTCAGATGCAACAGCAACTTGAAGCGTCAATTAATCAATGGGCTGGTATTCAACGTTGGAAAAATCGTGAAGATCGTGAAAGTCATAAGCGGTTTTATCTTGCAACCGGTATGACTGTTCAACAGGCGCTTGCGGAACCACGCGCTAAAATGGAAACCTTAAACAATGCAATACAAGGATGGATTGAAAATGTCTGATAAACCCGTAACACCAGCGCCGATTGATACAAACATGAATGTGCCTGGTTATGAAGATTTAGCACGAATTGTTAAATCGGCTTATGATCAAAGCGCCCGTGGTAAAGGTAAAGAACGTCATGCAAATGACAAACCTTTTCATCAACAACCAATTATGGAAATCGGGCGCATGGTTGGTGTTGGTGGTCATTCATATCAAATATGCAAAAAAGCGCAAGAAGCAACAGGAATGGTCAACCGGCAAAACTATGATGCAGCGATTGCAGAATTTCGCGGTGTGATCGTTTATGCGGCGGCGGCAATTTTGCTTGTTGAAGGAATGAAACCTGATGAATAAAAGATTTGAACATAACTTTTTTCATTTAAACAGCGAAAGTGAAGTTATTGAAACTTTACCGCAAATGGAAAATCAAGGTTGGGAACTTCTAAGTTGTCAATTTTCTGAAAGCAATGATTGTTTCTATCTCACATGGAAACGGCCAAACCCTAATGCGAGATTAAGCAAATGACAAGTGAAGCCGCTATTCAAACACGCACCAGGCTTGCACATGCTCAAATTGGCCCCATGTGGCGCAATAACAGCGGCGCTTGCTATGATGATCGTGGGCGGCTGGTACGGTATGGTTTGGGCAATGACAGCGCCCAAATCAACCGTGAAATCAAGTCTAGCGATCTAATAGGTATCACACCTGTTTTGATCACACCGAATATGTACGGGCGAATTTTGGGCGTGTTCACCGCCTATGAATGCAAACCGTCCTATTGGGATTTCAAAGAAAAAGATGAACGCGCTGTTGCACAAGCTAAATTCCATCGGATCGTTCGGGATGCGGGCGGTTTTGCGGGTTTCGTAAATGACCCAAATCAGATACATTCTATCATCAAAAGAGGATGAAGAAAATGAAACATGGTGACAAAATTAAAAATGCAATCTTAGATGAAGGTTGTAAAATTTGGGCTGATGATGTTTCAAAATTATCAGCACGGGCAATTGGTAAGAAAGTTGGTCTTACTCATTCTGCAATTCTTTATCATTTCGGGACGTTTGAAAAACTTAAATTCGCAATCGCAAAACATGCTGTTGTGAATGAAGTTGAAACTGTTGTTCGTCAATTAAAAGCTATTGATCATCCCGCTTTACAGTAGCTTTTAACTCATTGCAAGCGCGACAACAAATAACTATTGATTTACCGCCATTTGAACGCGCAACAATGTGATCTTTGGTTTGCTGTAAACCGTTATCTTTTGCGTTGTTTAAAACACGATCACACCAATAACATTTTCTATGTTTCTTCTTTCGTGGCATCTGAAACTAAACGCATAAATTCGGCAAAAGCTTCACCTTCAGTAGCGTATCCTTTATGGTGATTTTCATCAATGTAAACATCAAACCAAGGCGTGAATTCTGTTACACGTCTTATTGAATAACGCCCTATTTCCGCGACTTTAACCATTTTGCAAGAATTTCCGCAATGTTTTCTTTTCCTTCTATTGTTTGGATGAATTCACCGTAACCATTGGAATTGATACCGTAAAGATTATCATCTATAACTTGCCCAACCAGCTTGTTACCTTTCCAAACTTTATAACCTTCATCGCTTTGAATTACCTGCATTGCTCTTACCTTTTGCTTTTCTGATTAGATAGTGAAATGAACCGTCCGGTTGACGCTTCTGGAAAAGTTGAACGATATTTTTTTGCATGCAACCGTTTGCGTGTTCAATCATGTAGCGCAACGGGCGGCGGTGTTCATCAGATACACCGTAGCATGCAATTTCACCTGGTTCTGATGTTTGAACAAATGTATCAATTTCTTCTTTGGTGTTCAACTTTTTCATGGCTTGTAGACCTGTTTTAATTTGAAAATCTGCAACATCGCTTGGCTTTGCGTCAAACCAATAAGGCATTTTTTCTTGTGTTTCTTTTGCAAATTGCCAACCGTTTTTAATTGTGCATTGCGTCTTTTCTATCATGCGACCTGTAAAATTAAGACACCATGCAAATTCAAAAATTGACCATCTGTAGCGTTGCAACATTAAATCATTCCATATTCATTTGCTAAATTTTCGCGCAATATTACAACGCTTGTTTCACGATCAAATTCACATGAAAGCTTAGAAATCCAAACTGGTTCATCAGACCATTCATGTTCAAAAAGATAAGCTTGATCAGTTTCGTGTTTCAAAGAAACATCAACTTCACACATGCGATTACGATTTGACATTTTACCGATTATCCCCTGAACCACGCAAAGTACCGCGTTGTTGACGATCACGCAGTTTATGGACGTTGATTAATGCCGCTTCAGCAAGGCTAACATTAAGTTCGTTGCATTTTGCAGCAAGATACCAAAGTTGATCACCGATTTCTTTAATCAGTAATTCGCGGCGTTCTGGTGTGAGATTTCCACCACCAAAGGTATCGTGCGACCATCCGTCACCGTCATGATGTTCTAAATGTTCAATAAAATCATCATCGCGCATTGCTTTACCGACATGTTCGGCAAATTCACCGGCTTCACCAGCACCTTTCAATGCGACATAACAAAGCCCTAACGGTGTTCCTTGACCTGGATAAACAGCCGTACCAGTTGCAAGACGCTGATACATGTTCAACGCATTGCCCATGATATTTTTGCATTCTTTTTCAAATGCATCTAGTAAAACTGGTTTAATATCGTTCATTTCTTTCCACCTTGGATAAGTTTGAATTTCTGTTGTTCGGGCGGTTCTGATGGGTTTTTACCAACATATGCTTCAACACGTTGTTGATAATCCAACCATTCGATTTGCATATTTTCAGCCGCTTCACGTAATTCATCAAAGTACGATCTGCGAACCAAACCTAAACGATACAGAAAGCGGTCAATCATCCTTAATTAATCCCGCTTGTCTTTTAATCGCGTCAACATCAACGCCCATTTCAGCGTAAGTTTCAATTGTAAAAACTGAACCATTGCGTTGAAATTTTAAAATCAAAACCCGTCCATTCTTTTCAACGTCAATCAGTGTTGAACAATTTTTAAAAGCCTTTTCCATTACGCGATTGTGGTCTTGCGCATGTTTCAATGCTTCATCGGTTTTCGCAAGTTCTGTTTCCAGAAATTCAATGCGTTTAGCTTTATTTGCAAACACGTTTCAATTCCTTCAAATCAATAAGAACTTTACCTTTCATGTGTTCGTCACTTTCTGCAAGATTGATAGCAGGAATTAGAACACTTTTCAAATCACGCAAAGCGTTGCGCAATTCTGGCATTGTCATATCATCAATATGTTTACCGTTGTGCATCATGTTTAAAATTCTCCAGAATATATTGAAGGGTTTCTTCAGCGGCTTGCGCTATTTCACTCTTGTATTCCATACGGTCAACAAATTCCAACGTCAAAAACATCAAAATCAGACTTGATAGAATTAAATTGATAATGTTCATAGTCACTGGTTTCATCTTTCGTTGTTCAATTGATGTTTACCTTGTGGAAAACTAGCGGTCAACAACTTTTTTGCCAGAACGTGCCATTTAATGCCAAATTTTCCGCTTGTCACAACATGCCAAAACGTGCCACAAGATGTAGACATAAAGAAATCAGGCAATACAAGCTATTGACATGACTAAAAAAACCTTGAAGTGCAAGGAAGTTGCACAATATATTGGTGTTCCCTTACGCACCTTCTACCGTATGTTGAGTGACAAGCGGTTTCCAGTTGATCCAATTCCGAACACTAAGCCGCGCCTGTGGAACACCGCTGACATTGACGCCTGGTTACAGGGTTAGTGATATATGCAGGATTATAATCAAGCTTCAGCTTTCATAAATGCGCTTGGTGGTGGTGTTTTCGATTTTCGCGCTATTCACGATCAACGCAAAGATATTCCAGCGATACCGTTTCGCGGTACGCTTGATGAATGTTGGGGTTCCATCGTTCATTACAATAATCAAGGTTACGGCTGTTTTGCGACAATCAACCATATGGACGGTGTGGGGCGTGAATTAAATAACGTTACGTCCGTTCGAGCACATTTCGTTGATTTAGACAACCTTAACGCAATGATAAATTTGCAACGTGCTGGTGAATGGTATCCAGCACCGGCATTTGGTGTTCAATCTTCACCGAGCAAAGCGCATGTTTATTGGCCCGTTCAGCCTTATCTTGATAACAATCGTTTCACACTTGTTCAGAGAAAACTAATTCAATTCTTTGATGGTGATCCTAGAATTATTGACGCAACGCGCGTCATGCGTTTGCCTGGTACACTTCATCAGAAAGCGGAACCAAAACTTGTAACTTGTTTCAGCATGAATGGTTACGGTTATTCCAACACTGTTGAAACACTTGAAGCGGCGCTTTCACATGTAAACGTCATTGAACATGTTGCGACACGTAAAGAACTTGGTGATCCTGAACTAGCTGCACCTTCTGCTGAATGGTTGCAATTTGCATTGAATAATCTTGATCCAAATGAACTTGATCGTGGTGAATGGATTAGCTTTACAGCGGCGTTCAAACAAGCCGGTTGGTCAATTTCTGATCCTGATGCACTTTTTCAAATGTGGTCGCAATGGTGCGCAAGATATGAACACAATGATGAAGGTGAAAATCTAAAACAATGGAATAGCGTTAAAGATACACAAGTTGGCTGGAAATCAATTAGCTATAAAGTTCCTGCTATTCTTGCGCACATGCGACTTGCAGAAAAGAAGCCGGTGGTTCAACAAGACACACCCCTAATGCCTGAAGGTGACACTGCACCAGTCCACCAGGATCAGCCGCATACACCACCCATGCCGGAACCGCCAAAGCTTGATTGCAAAGGTGAACTTTTAACTGATCAAGAACAACGTGTTTGGTTTGAAGGTTGTGTTTTCATTGAAAATTTCGGAAAAATGCTAACCCCGTCCGGTAGATTAATGAACGCGACACAATTTAATGGTTCTTTCGGTGGTAAGAAATTCATCATTGATGAACATGCTAAAGTTACAAATGAACCTTGGCAAGCTGCAACAAGATCAACGCTTTGGACGGTTCCGAAAGCTGATCATATTCGTTTCTTACCGCATAAAGATCATCTTGAAGTGAATGTTGATGAACTTGGTAGACGTGGTGTTAACCTCTATAAACCAGCGGTGATTGTACAACGTAGTGGTGATGTTTCGCCATTTTTAAACCACCTTGCTAAAATTCTACCTGTTGAAAATGATCGTAAAATTCTGCTAGATTATTTCGCTCACAACGCAAAATATCCAGGTCACAAAATACCGTGGGCACCGCTTATCCAATCTGCTGAAGGTGTTGGTAAAGGTGTATTTAAAGCGGTGATGAAACACGTCATGGGTTCACCATATGTGTACTATCCCAAAGCAAAAGAAATGGCGGAAAGCGGATCAAAATTTAACGCATGGATGCGCAATAAATTGTTCATTCTTGTTGATGAAGTTCGCACCGATGAACGCCGCGATATGGTTGAAATTCTAAAAGATTTCATATCTGAAAAAGAAGTTGAAATTCAAGGTAAAGGCGCTGATCAGGATAAAGAAGATAACTATAGCAATTGGTTGTTTTTCTCAAATTGGAAAGACGCTATTCCAGTCAATAAAAATGCAAGACGATTTAGCATCAATTACAGCGTTTTGCAGAATGAAGAACAAATTCTTGAAGCTGGTATGAACGATGAATATTTTAATAGAATATTCGGTTGGCTTGAAAATGGTGGCGGTTTAGAAATCGTTGCAAACTTTCTTCTGAACTATGAAATTGATCGTGGTGCTATTCCAATGCGAGCGCCCAAAACGTCAAGCACCGATGAAGCCTTGCGCCAATCACGCGGCGTCCTAGAACAGATGGTGCTTGATGCGGTAGCAGATGACGTGCAGGGCTTCAGGGGCGGCTATATCAGCGCCCAGGCGGTGCATAACAGGGTGAAGGCAACAGGCGGGCGCGGTGTGTCGCCTAAGACGGTCACAATGGTTCTTGAACAGCTTGGATACACGTTCATTGGTCGCGCAACCCGCGCTTATTTTGTTGAAGATCAAAGCGTAAAATCTGAAATTTATCACGTCAACCCGCAAGCGGTTGTTGACTATTACGGGCAATGGCAGGGATATGAATAAATTTATACTTTCACTTTATGATTATACAGGTGAAGCGGTTAAGCCGTGGGCAAATGTTGGTTACAATTGTGTTTGTTTTGATGATCAGCATTCATCAGTTAAACCCGTTATTGTAAAACACGGTCTAGGAACGATTTCTTACATCAACGCTGATTTACATAATCGTGAAATATTATCGCAAATAGTAAAAGAATATTCTGGTAAAGTTCATATGCTAATGGCTTGGCCCGTATGTACCGACATGGCTGTTTCTGGTTCGCGTCATTTTGAAAGCAAGCGTGAAGATGATCCATTGTTTCAAATTCACGCTTCTGATCACGCTAAGATGTGTGAGAATGTAGCAAAATCCCTAAACGTCCCGTACATGATAGAAAATCCAATTTCAGTTTTGTCAACTTTTTGGCGTAAGCCGAATTATACTTTTGAACCGTATGAATATGGCAATTATATTCCAGATGAAGAAATGTTTCATCCAAAATGGCCTGAATACATTGCACCGAAAGATGCCTATTCAAAAGCAACTTGTTTATGGACGGGGGCGGATGGATCATGCCAGAAAAACGCCCTGTTAAACCGTTACCAGGTTATTCAACTCAATATAAAAAGCTTGGTGGTAAATCAATAAAAACGAAAAACATAAGATCAGCAACACCGCGTGGTTTTGCGATTGCCAATTTTCTTGCAAATTCAGCATATGGATTGATTAAATAATGTCTAAGATTAAGGAAAAACACAAACCAGTTGGTATCGCTCTTGTAATGCCATTTCAAGCACAAGTTGCAGTATTCGATAATTTTAAATCGCGTTGTAAATATTACAAGAAAGTTTTAAAATTTGACATTTCACATCACGGCCCGAAAGGTCGCGCTGTTGCATCATATGATCAAGACGATAACGGTATTTATTGGTACGCTTTGTGCATTCCTGATGATTGCAATTTAGGTACTGTTGTTCACGAATGTTCGCATATGATTGATTTTATGTTTGAAACACATGGTGTACCTGGTGGAATTGAGAGTACGGAAATACGCGCGTATATGCTTGGTGTTCTGTTCATGGACGTTTGCGAAATACTGAAGCGCCCGATAGATGCTGTTTGATAAATAAAATTGACCGGCGCGTTCAACGTCACATAGCTACAGGCAAACCATGTTTCGGAACGCGCCGGTCATCCCCAAGCGGTTTCAATTGCTAACATTTTCCGCTTCATCGGTCAATGGGTATTTTGCAGCAAGTTCTTTCAAATCAAGATGACAATCATCGCCGGTTAATTCACGCAACCCCTTGCGTTTTGGTGTATGTGATCCAGCCGTTTTCTTTCCAGGCTTGTCACCATAATAGATTGATGGAACATATGTTCCATCAAATTTCATTTCCCAAACGAACCACATTTTTCTATTCCTCTTGCGGGGTGTTCATAATTAGATCGTGAAAATTCTGGCGTCCTGTATAACGATTTGCAAAATAACGAACCACGGCTTTTGCTTGTTCATCATCAAGTTTTAAATCGGGCCATTGTTTGTTTAATGCTTTCGCTTCAGATTTAAAGAAATCGGCTAATGTGGTCATAATTGTACACCTTGTGCTTCCAACTTATCCGCTATTACAGTGAATTTATCACCAAGTTCACCGTATTTCAAATGCAAAGCGGGATTGGCAATATTTTCCATTTGCTTTTTGATACATAGTAAAGCATTTGTTCTTGCTTGTTTTAGCAAGAATTCAGCTTCATCAATCGAAAGGTTCAAACTGATCATATTGAATACCGCATTCTTCAAACATCATTTTGGACGTGGCGAAACTATCTTTAAATCTTTCCGCAATTCCTGGTTCTGGTCTGAACGTCACAATGCGTGAAATACCAGCTTGGATCAATGCACCACCACAATTGCAACATGGCGGATGCGTGACATATGCGGTACATCCTGTAAGGTCACGTATTGTGCTGTTGAAAATCGCATTTGCTTCAGCGTGTTGAACCATCATGTATTTTAATGGGCGGTTTTCATAACGTTCAACTGTATCAGCAATGCCACGCGGAAAACCGTTAAATCCCATACCAACAACAATACGATTGGGATTTACAATTACACAACCAACTTTGCTTGACAAGTCTTTTGACCATTGCGCTATATGAAGTGCAAGATTTAGAAAGCGATCATCATTCATTACTTAAAGCTTTCACACCTAATTCAGTAAGTTCACCGTTTGAAATCAATCTTTTTGAAGATAAACTTTCAACCGCTTGCCAAAATGCTGCACCAGGATCAACAGGTCGCATTTTATCTCTGATTAGTTTTAAAATTTTTAGTTCGTATGTGCAAAGTTTCATTCTGCAATTCTTTCAAATACTAAGTTTCGGATTGTTAGATAACCTTTGCGCCGGTTCAGATGATTTGACATTGTACCAGGTGCGAAACCGTAAAACCGCGCCGCCTTTGCTGCATTGTCGAATTCAAGCCCATCATCCGTACAACGAACACGCCCTGTTGACTGCGTTTTTTCACCGTGAAGATTACAATAAGCTTTGTGTGTTCGCGCTAATTGACGTGCATAATTTACCGCTTCATAATGTACGTCAAAAATAGCCATTACTTTAACGGTCACTTTTGGTAATGTACCAACCTGTTGACGCCATAGACGATTGCGGCGGGCATCTGGTGCTTCAAGCAATGCGCGGAATTCACATGAACCGGCATACATCACCACACTTTCAACAATGTGAAGATATGCGCAAAACTGTTGTTCTGGTTTATTTAGATCAACAGTAAATTCGCAATTTTCAAAAATTTGTTTCGTGTTAGTTGTGTTAATCGGCGGCGGTGCAAACATGTTTATTCACCGTTAATTTCATTATCAATATGATCAGCTAAGAAATCAGGTATCATTTTCAGTTGTTGCGTGATGAAAACACATTCTTCAACAAGTAAAGCACGTAAAATATCACATGCGTTATCCAAAAGTAAACCTTTGTGCAATCCATCAGCAATTTCACGCCACATTTCTAACGCAAAACCACCATCTTCATTCATTGCATCAATTACAGCTTCAGCGGTTATTTCAGTCTGCACGTATGCCATTTAAGCAACCTCACATACATCTTTCAAATAAAATTCAGGATCACGTTCAATCAATCGGATCATATTTACCGATAGATCACCAGCGTTAGGCGTCCAATTGTTCGTGATGGTTTGGGGAAGCTTAGATACGCGGTTGAAGATGTTTTGCGCGTGTTGACGATCTGCATTCACACCGCGATTGACCAATTCTTTATGTAAGGTGAACATGCGCAAAACAACCCATGCACATTTATCAGCGAAAAATTGCATATGACCGGTTCCTATGATGTAAGAACCAGGGACAGGTTTGATTGTTCCGTTTGTTTTAATCTGATCTTCAACCATTGTGATAACACGCGGTAATTCGTGCCATTCAGCAAGCAAATGTTTATCAGATAGTTCAGTTGCGGGGATGCAGTTTACACGGGTCATTGCGGTGATACCTCAGATTTGAACCAGTTGTGACCGTCCCATTCAAGAACCGTGTCATCTGATAGTTTGATCCAACCTTGTTTATTTTCCATGCCGTTTGCAAAATGATAAACACGGTAGATTGCTTGTTGTAAAGTAAAACATGTTTCAGTTTCACCGTTACTTATTGCTTTGTACATTTTGCCGTTGAAATTATGTTTCATCAATCACCAGGCACGTATGTTACTTTTGCAATTTCCGCATTATAATCAACAACAGATTGTTGACTTAATGCGGTGCGAATAGCTTCATCAAGTTCACACACCAGCGTTTCACCTGGTATAACGATTACTTGTGGAATAAGCGAACCGTTACAATCTTTGACGGTTGCGGTAAGTTTAACTTGGGGTTTTCTCATTGTTTTACACTTTCATATGATTTGGTAAACACGTTCCAGATTTCTAAATTTTCGATTGTTGCGATTGAACTTGTCAATGATCTGTTCGCCTCATTCAAAGCGTCTTGATGATCCATCGCACCAATCATGATAAAACCTAACGCGCCGTTGTAACGATAAGATACCAAACCATTGGCGGCGCATGGGTAATCATGTGTGTTGTTTTCCATGTGTTAAAATTTAACCACCCTGTCAGATTTGTCAACAGGTTTTGTTATGTTGTGGGTATTATTTTTTCAAACTGAAGCCCTCGGACGGTTTTATAACCATAGCGATCTGATAGATGATCACTGATTTGCGAACCGCGTAGACCATAGGCACGGGCGGCGGTGGCAATAGATGGATATTCTTTACCGTCTGTTTTGCAACGAATAGGTGAACCACCACCAGGGTTAGCCACAGTGTTAAGATTACCGCCCGTTTGAACTTTTTGCGCAATAGAAATAATCTGATCCATTGCGATGTTCAAACCATCAGGGCGATACACTTGAATTGCGTGTTCAACAGCTTGTTGTGCGACCATCCATTGAATGTTTGTTGCAGGGTCTACAGGTGGCGACATTTTGAACAGAATATTACACGCTTCAAATGCGGCTTTAACTGCATCATCACTTTCATCAGCGAATTGATTGCCGGTTGCTTGATTTAAATCAGGTTTCAAGTGTGATGGAATTTTTGCGTACACGTCCGGTGGAAACAAAGCATGAGCTTGTTCATCTTCTTCAAGCGTTAGTTTTTGACCACTATCAATTTTCACCATCAGTTGACGTTGGATTTCAGACACGGTTGTTTTCCTTCATTCAGTTTATTTTGGTAACATGACACGACACGTTAGATTTTGTCAACTAGGTTTGCGGTTGGCGGCGGGTAAAATTTATCAGCTTAAAATAATGGTTCACGGTGGATAATAATTGATTATAGCGGATAATTTTAGACATGACGGGTTGTTTCGTGTCTGTCATGCTCATGTATGCTAACCCCATAGCTACAGGTTGTAAGAATATATATTATAGTATTATAGGGGGTATAATATATATAATAGGGGGCATATAACCCGTGGCTGTGGGAATAGGAAACATGAGCATGACAGATATGATTATACGTGTCGTGTCACTAAAATAAAAATAAACCCGTCCAAATTAATGAACGGGCCGCTGCTGAAATTTTATTTTTGGTTAAAATAATGAACTAGGTTCTAAAATATTTTCAAATTTTGGATCGTTACCGGTTAAAAACCAAACTCTTGCCGACGCTTTTCGCAACAAAGATTTTTCAGCATCTTTTTTTGTTTTGTGAATTTTAATATTTGTTTGAGTTGTTGAATAATTTCCGGTGTGATCAGATTTGCACATTGCACCAACTGTTTCACCATTGGAAAGTTTTAAAATTTTGAAACCAGCTTTTTGAAGAACTGGTTTCGTTGATTTTCCCCATTCAATCGCAATCATTGAATTTTAACGGGTTTTTGTTGAACATTGATGTTGGATGCGCTGTTGCGAAAACACAAAGCTTGACTTTTTGCAGATTTATAATTCATAGCTTTAGCTTTTTTAATGTCAGCAACCCAAACTGCATCATTACCGTTCCAACCGGCGAAAAATTTGTTAGTCTCTTTATGCTTGATTGCGAACATTGTTTTAATCCTTAGTTTGCGCTGTTGTTGTGTTAATTATAGCGATGGTTGTTGCGATGGTCAAGCACTAATTTTAAAATAATCGCCCTGGTTCAATCGTTGTTGAAAATTCTACATCTGAACCGTGAAGCGAACCGTTTTGCCAATTTGGTAAATTTTGAACGCTGCAACAAGAAATCGGGTAAGAATGCCCGTAGCTGATAGTTTGATGATCTGGCACTTGGTCACAAACCTTATCATAGCCGGTGAAGAAATAATTTTCACGCACCAGGCGGGCGCGTTGTTTCGTTGTAAACGGGCCTGCAACAATGTGATCTTTTTTACCGCGTCTGATTACAACATAATGTGTCATGTGTCTAAACCTTGTTGAACGCATTCAGCATGATAAACATAATCAAAATGTTCAACAACGATTTCTGCTGCATAAAAACATTCTTGTTCGTTGATTATGTTTTCAAAATAATATTCATCACAAACATAATCAACACATGCGAATACAATCAAAGTGAACATCTAACAGACTTTCTTTATTTCAGAACGTGACATTGGTAGATCAACAGTCATGTTTTCAAAACGTACCATGATTGGGTGTGCTTGACCATTACGCTTTACTTCTTTGATTGTTCCTTTTGTTCCGATTTCTAAAGGTTGCATTTTTACTTTGCATTCAACGTAATCGCCAACTTTTAGATCGCAACTATATGTCATATCATTCAATCCATTCTTGTTCATTGTCTTGAACTGCAAAATTAGAACCGGTAACAACCAGGTATTTCACGGGGTCAAGATTTGTTTCATCACATTTGATGACACCGCCTGTTGAAGAAAGTGTTAATACTGCTGACGCAATCATTTCATGACGGGTTTTTTCAGTTGACGTTTCGTTAAACGTTTCTGTTCCGTTATGCTGTTGCGCTTTGACTGTGATAGTTGTCATTTATCAGTTTCCTTTAATTGTTAAACTGAACATACACATGGTTGTTGCGATGGTCAAGAATTATTTTCCTAGATTGCCTAAATTTTTCAAGCATACTATATCTAGTCATTATGAACCAGATTGTGACCTTTGATAGCGCATACCGCCAATTACGCCCGTCCGAACGCACGTTTGTTGACGGTTATGTTAGTGATTTGGAAATTAAAGCGGTGCGTACCGGTGCAAAATTATCAACTTTGTTGATGCAACCGGTTGATGTTGATGAACGTTCACAAGCGTTCCTAGCGCATTCAATGGTTCGTGCTGCGATTGCGGAACGTGTACGTGAGTTGCAAGAGGAAATGGAACTTAGCGTTTATAAGACGCTGAAAGAATTACGATCTTTGGCATATTCCAACATCGGCAACTACATGGAAGTTGGTGAAGATGGTCAGCCTTATTTTGATCTTGCAAAGTGTACGCCGGAACAATTAGCGGCGGTTAAGTCTATTGAAATTGAAGAAAAACCCCAAGGTGGACGTAAGTTTAAATTTATTCTTCATGACAAGGTTTCATCATTAGATAAAGTGATGAAATACCAGGGCTTGTTAGATGATGAACATTGGCGTTCTGAAAATGCAAAAACGGTCAAAGCTGAAACCTTGACCGCTGATGCTTCTGATGATGACGCTGCTGAACTTTACGCGCGTATGATCAATGGTTAGTGTCGGTTGCTTTGATCCAAGGCGTTTGTACGTGTTTCAAATAATCTTCTGTTTGGTGTTGAAGCGCGGCTTCAGCGGAATTTGTCAAACCTTCAGCAATAAAATCACAATAAACTTTTTCAACTGCAATATCCCATGCGTGGTTATCAAAATGAATTCCATCATCACCAAGCATTTTGTTATATTCATCCCTGATCATTTCAAGAGTACGATCTTCACCGTGATAATCTTTGCCGTGTTTGGTCACTGTAAGGTTCCTTTAAGATTTCAACACAACGTTCATAGCATTGGTTGTTAAGATGGTCAACACATTTTTTATAGATAATGGTTCGTTGTTCGGTTGGCGTGATGATCTAGCCAATATTCCAGATGTTGTTAAACCCTGGAAACCTGAAGTTTTAGAGCATGATCAATGGCCCCCAAATTACAAAGCTGTTTATGCTTGGCGCATGAAACAATTGGCTATTTTGCGTTCTGATCCAAAATTGTTAAAATCGGCAAAAGCTTATTATAAATCCCGCCCTGATGAATTTATTATGCATTGGATGGATACCTATAATCCGCGTAAGAAAAACGGAAAATGGATGCCGTTTGTTTTCTTTGAACGTCAAAATGAAATGATCAATTATTTGCAAACACTTGTTGAAACAGGTGAAAGTGGGTTAGTTGAAAAGTGTCGTGATGCTGGTGCAACATGGATTTCATGTGCGTTTTCTATTCATCGTTTTATTTTTGTAGAAAATGACGCGATTGGTTGGGGTTCGCGTAAGCAAGATTTGGTTGATAAACTTGGTAATCCAGATAGTATTTTTGAAAAAATGCGTCTTATTCTTAAAAGATTGCCTGATGTTTGGTTGCCTGAATATGAAGCAACTTTTATGCGTATCATCAACAAAGATAATCAGTCTGTTATCATGGGTGAAGCTGGTGACAACATTGGTCGTGGTGGTCGCACATCAATGTATTTCAAAGATGAAAGCGCCCATTATGAACGCCCTGAAAAGATTGAAGCGGCGCTTGGTGATAACACCAATACGCAAATTGATATTTCATCGGTTAATGGTTTAGGTAATGTTTTTCACAGGCGGCGTGAAGCTGGTGTTGAATGGCAACCAGGGCGTAAGATTGAAAACGGTTTTACGCAAGTTTTCGTTATTGATTGGCGTGATCATCCCGAAAAAACGCAAGATTGGTACGATAAACGTAAAGCAAAATATGAACGTGAAGGTATGATGCATATCTTTGCGCAAGAGGTTGACCGAAATTATAGCGCGTCTGTTCAGAACACAATTATTCCTTATGAATGGATTGTTCATTGTGTTGATGCGCATAAAAAAATCAAATGGCGTGATAGCAACGGCAACATTCAAACTGGTTTGTCAGAAGATCAGATTGGTAACAATTGGCTTGCCGGTCTTGATGTTGCTGATGAAGGTATTGACCGTAACGCTAGTGCTTTGCGTCAAGGTATTGTTTGGCGTGATGTTGAAGAATGGGGTGAACGTGATACAGGCGTGACAACACGTAAAATGATTGCAAGCTGTAGATCGTACAAGGGCATCAAAGTTCAGTATGATTGTATTGGTGTTGGTTCTGGTGTGAAAGCTGAATTTAATCGTTTGCTTGATGAAAAACATATCAATCGTGGTATCATCAATCTTATTCCTTGGAATGCGGGTGCTGGTGTTCAAAATCCTTTTGATCGTCTTGTTGAAGATGATGATGAAAGCCCCTTGAATAAAGACATGTTTGGTAATTTGAAAGCGCAAGCTTGGTGGTCAATAAGATCAAGGTTTTACAAGACGTTTAGAAACATCACAGAAGGTATTTTGTATCCTGTTGATCAGTTGATTAGCCTTGACAGTAATATGAAATTATTGCACCAACTGATGAAAGAACTTGCGCAACCGACACGCGGCGAAAATGGATCATTGCGAACCATCGTGAATAAGAAACCGCAAGGTACAAAATCGCCAAATTTGGCGGATGCGGGAATTATGATGTTCTTTCCAATTGAGGATAATTTCGGTCATGCGATTAGCGGTAAATACGGCGCATAAAATCATCACCCGTCCAGTTGCGTTTGAAAACGTTTCTGATCGTGAAGTTGTGGACGGTGTTGATAAGCGTTCCAAAGATAGCGCCGCGATGGTTGATTATTGGGATAAAACAGATGCTATCGTTGGTGGTATTCAAACCATGCGTGATGCAAAAGATAAGTATCTTCCAAAGTTTCCCAAAGAACAAAAAGATGATTTTGAATTTCGTCTGGAAGCAACCAAATTCACTAATATTTTCCGAGATATTATTGAAGGTCTTTCTGCTAAACCGTTTGAAGAACCGGTTTCTTTGGTTGGTGATAGTATTTCACAACAATTTACAGATTTTGTTGAAGATGTAGACGGTGAAGGCAACAACATTAGTGTTTTTGCTAATGCTACTTTCTTCAACGGTATTGCACATGCGATTGATTGGATTTTGATTGATTATCCAACTGTTGACGGTACGAAAATTAAAACTAAAGCTGATGAAAAAGCTGCTGGTGTTCGCCCGTTTTGGTCACATGTTTTAGGACGTAATGTTTTACATGCTGAAGGTAAAATTCTTAACGGTGAACAAGTTTTAACTTTGGTTCGTATTTTTGAACCTGGTGAACCTGACATGATCCGCGAATTCAAGCGTGATGAAAATGGTTTGGTAACTTGGCAACTTTACAAAAAAGACGTTAAAGGAACATCTGGTAAAACAGAATGGTTGAAAGATGTTGGTGGTTCGTTGACCATCAATGTTATTCCAATGGTTCCGTTTGCAACAGGGCGGCGCGATGGTGCCGGTTTCAAATATTTTCCAGCAATGCAAGATGCTGCTGATCTTCAAATTGAATTGTATCAGCAAGAAAGCGCGTTAAAATACGCAAAGATTTTGACCGCTTATCCGATGCTTTCAGGTAACGGTGTAAAGCCTGAAAAAGATGAACAAGGTCAACCAAAATCAATTGCTATTGGCCCCGCCCGCGTTCTTTTTGCGCCGCCTGATGGTAACGGTAATTCCGGCAATTGGTCATTTATTGAACCATCTGCACAATCGTTAAAATTTCTTGCTGAAGATATTAAAGAAACAAAACAAGATTTGCGTGAACTAGGGCGGCAACCTTTAACCGCACAAGCGAACATCACTGTGATCAATTCGGCAATGGCGGCTGGTAAAGCTAAGTCTGCTGTTGGTGCGTGGGCAATTGGTTTGAAAGATGCGTTGGAAAACGCAATGAAAATCACCGCACTTTGGTTTAAACTTGATGGTAAAGAACCTGATATTAATGTTTACACCGAATTTGATAATTTTCTTGACGGTGATACAGGGCTTGAACATTTACGATCTATGCGTGATAACGGTGATCTTTCGCAGAAAACGCTTCATGCTGAAACAAAGCGGCGTGGCGTCCTATCTGCTGAATTTGATCACGAAAAAGAAAAAGAGAATATTTTTGCTGAAATTCCAGGGGATGAATACAGTGAAGAACCCGATGATCACGGGATAGAAGATGATCCCCAAAACCCTAAAGAACCTCAATTGCCGCTTTAATCGGATGATAGCGGCGCAACGGTTGGATGACCGAAAGGAAAACTGAAATGAAAAAGATTATGTTGCTGAATGCTTCTGTCATTGCAATGACAGGAATTGCAAAACCGCTTGCTTTTGATCCTGGCAAAAGTGGATGGAAAGTTGATGAAGATGGAAAGCTTGTTGTAGATGACAAGGGTAATCCAATTTACATTGGTTCCGATGGTAAAGAACAAAGCGTTCAAGGTGATACCATCAGCCGTTTGAATGGTGAAGCAAAAACGCACCGTGAAGCAAAAGAAAAAGCTGAAGCTGATCTTGCTAAATACAAAGATATTGATCCGGTAAAAGCTAAAGAAGCTTTAGAAACAATTGCTAAGTTGGACGCAAAACAACTTATTGATGCTGGTGAAGTTGACAAAGTTCGTGAAGAAATCAGCAAAGGTTTCACTGCACAAATTGCTGAAAAAGATAAAGCAATTGAAGGTTTGACTGGTGATTTAAACGGTTTAAAATTGCAAACTGCTTTTGGTTCTTCAACTTTTGTTCAAGAACGTATTGGTGTACCTGCTGAAATGTTTCAAGCAACTTTTGCCAAAAATTTCAAAGTTGAAGATGGTAAGGTTGTTCCTTATGATCAATCCGGCAACAAAGTGTATTCTAAAAAGAACATGGGTGAAGTTGCGGATATTGATGAAGCACTTGAAATCATGGTTGAAGCTTATCCTTATAAAGATAGCATTCTTAAAGCTGATGGTGGTTCCGGTTCTGGTTCACAAGGTGGCGGTGGTGGTCGCGGTACAGGGCGGCGTATAATGCGTTCTGAATTTGAAAAAATGTCACCAGCACAACAAGCTGAAGCCGCACAATCGCAAGCAAAAGGTGAAGTCACCATTGTAGATTAATCGGGCGTAAAACCCTGGTTGATGGAACCGCCCGCGCTGTTTTTGGGGTTTTCCGGCGCGGGCGGTTTTCTTTTATTTATTCTTCATTGTAAAATTCAGTTGGAATAAGTGTAACAGATTTACCGTTACGCATTGCCCACCAAATATGTTTGTCAAACCAATCACGGCTTTTAGGATTGTTTTGATCAAAATCTTTCACATTGTCAATTTCTTCAGTTTGTGCATCTTCGGTGATGACGGTGACACTTCCCATTTGATTATTTTAGACATGATTTTAAAACTTTCGTAACAGTTAGCGTTGATGAAACTGAATATACACATGGTTGTTGCGATGGTCAAGCCCTGCTACAAAGAAAATCCAAATCTCTTGACCGTCCTGATTATTCCTAGTAAATTCTGAACACAATGCTGGATATTGGATGATTGAAAGCGCGTAGGTTGGATGACCTGATAATTTTCACAATTCCTGAAAGGGCGCTAAAATGCGTAAAAATGTAAAACTTGGGTCTGTTGCTCTTGCAACCACGATCCTTGCCGCACCTGGTATCATCCATAACGCGGCATATGCAAACACGTTGACTGGTCTTATCCCTGATCTTTATGCGGCAATTGATGTTGTTTCGCGTGAATTGGTTGGGTTTATTCCTTCTGCTGCCCGCGCACCGAATGCGGAACGTGCGGCTGTTGGTCAATCTGTTCAATATCATGTTGCACCTGATGCAACCGCACATGATCTTGCACCAGCAATGACAATCCCTGAACCGGCTGATCAAACGATTGGTGCGCAATTCATGGCAATTACTAAATCGCGTGGTTCCAGCTTTGGTTTCACCGGTGAAGAACAGCGTGGTTTGAACAATGGTGGTGCCGGTTATTTTTCCGTTCAAGCGGATATGATCGCACAAGCGTTGCGTGTTTTGACTAATGAAATTGAAACTGATCTTGCTGTTGCTGCAACCGCTGCTGCATCGCGGGCTTATGGTACTGCTGGTACTACGCCTTTCGGTTCTAATCTTGGTGATGTTGCGCAAGTTCGCAAAATTCTTGATGATAACGGTGCGCCCGCAACTGGTCGTTCACTTGTTATGAATACATCTGCTGGTGCCGCAATGCGGACGCTTGGTCAATTGACTAAAGCAAATGAAGCTGGCACGATGATGACCTTGCGCCAAGGTGAATTGCTTGATGTTCACGGTATTTCTTGTAAAGAAAGTGGTCAAGCTGTTACACATACTGCTGGTACTGGTGCATCTGCAACCACTGATGCAACTGGTTATGCGGTTGGTGCAACCACCATTACGCTTGCAAGTGCTGGTACTGGTACGATTGTTGCCGGTGACGTGATTTCTTTCGCTGGTGATGACAATAAATATCTTGTCACTTCTGGTGATGCTGATGTTTCCGGCGGTGGTTCTATCACCATTGCCGCGCCTGGGCTTCAGAATGCTATTGCAGCGTCTGCAACGGCTATCACGGTTACAAGCGACTATTCGGCCAACGTGGGCTTCAGTTCCAATGCTGTACACCTTGTGACGCGCGCACCAGCGTTGCCGCAGGAAGGTGACATGGCGCTTGACCGTATCATGATCACCGATCCGCGTTCGGGTTTGGTTTTTGAAGTTGCGATTTACCCTGGTTATCGCAAAGTCATGGCTGAAGTTTCGATTGCATGGGGCGTGAAAGCGACCAAAGCGGAACATATCGCATTGCTGTTGGGCTAATCCTAACAGTGACCAAAAGGGGCGGGTTTAACGATCCGCCCTATTTCACATGAAAGGAAACCCGATGAATTCAAAACTTCCAACGGTTACAATCAAAACCGAAAATGGGCCGGTAATCATCAATGAAAGTGATTACGATCCTGATCAGCACGAACTGATGGACAGTGAAGAACCTGTTGTTGAACCGCAAAAGCCTGTAAAAGAGCCGGAAAAAACAAAGCAACCATCTGAAGCACCAAAAATGCTTGTGAGCAAAGAAGGGCGCAAACATTTTGTTGTTGGTGAAGATGGAAAGAAAATTGAAGCTGAAGGTATTGATGCGAAAGGGTACGGTTCTGAAGCTGATGCCTGGGCCGCAATCATGGCATTGAACACCGCTTAATACTCGCAATTTCAACTTCAATGACGTAAGATGCCGTTATGCCTTGATTGGTGTAACGGCATTTTTAGTGAAAGGAAAACACATGCCTGATTTCTACGGTACAGCAAGTGGTTTCACTGCTTATCATACAGCCCGTGACAACACCGTTCCGGCTGATATTGATACAGATGAAGAAATTGAAACGTTACTTTTAGTCGCGTCCGAATGGATTGATGCGCGTTATCGTTCAAAATTTCAAGGTTGGAAAACAGGTGAACGTGATCAGGTTCGTGAATGGCCGCGCCGTGGTCATGTTGATTATTACGATTATCTTATTCCAGATGATCAAATTCCGCGTGAAATTGAGAATGCAACATATGAAATTGCATTGCGTCATGCAAATTCGCCTGGTGTTTTGTCTATTGATTACACACCTAGCTTGTATGATCAAGTTTCGGTTGACGGTGCTGTTTCTGCTAAATTTGCAAAGTTTGGTTCTGTATCTGAAATTCAAACGCAATTCAAAAATGTTGCAGAAATTTTATCAGCTTTGATTGGTGAAAAAAATCAAAGTTCTGGTTTAAGCGGTTCTATTGAGCGCACATAACAAAAGCGTCACACTAATCAAAGTGTGACGCTTTGGTTTTTGGTTCTGATCGGTATTTTATTTGTCGCGGAAAACGCGAACAGATGCACCATCAGGATCGGTTGCAGGATCACAATCATTTGCAAAGAAATGCTTGTTGACGATCATAACCGGCTTATCAGTAGGAACTTCAGTTACCGTACCATCAGCACCTTTAAGTTCTTTGGTTTCAAAGACGGTGTTACCAGCTTCATCAACTTTTTCTTCACGGTTCTTGCGGTTCTGATTAGAAATGATGGAAGCCATACCAGCGGCGGTTTTGTTCTTGACGCCAAAAGATTGACCAACTTCAAGCTTGTCAAACGGGTAAAGAGATTTGGAACCGCGATTGCTCACTTTTTTAGGCATTTCCACGGCGCTTGAAATTCCGGTAAGATCAGGTGCAACACGCTTGGTGGTGGTTTCAGCCGATGCAGCGGCGGGTGCGGTGGTAGAGGCGGGTTTTGCAGGTGCTTTAGCCATTTTTGGTTTTCCTTTTCAGGGTTTCGGTTTGAATGTGACTGTGATACACGTTGTGAAAAGCAAGGTCAACACAAAAAGGTGTAAAAATGACGTTCTATGATGATATGCAAGGTGTTGCCGCCAATGTCTTAAAAGAATTCAAACAAGGCGTTATAAAATACGTTGACATTAAACCAGGAACCGGTGACGCTGATGAACCTGGTGAACCTACTGAAAATGAATTTGTTTTGGAAGCAACATCACGCGGTGTAAAATATAAATACGTCCAAAATGGTTTAGCTGTTGCAAGTGATTTACAAGTTACCGCTTCTGTCAAAGCGAAAAATTCTAGTAATGCATCTGTTGATTTAAATCCTTCACAAAATGGTTTCATTTTAATCGATGATGTAAAATATAAAATTCAAGAAATTTTACCAAAACCAGCCGCCGGAACAACGGTTGCATTTGTTTTCATTGTTAGGAAATAATCAATGTCTTTGAAAAAACAACTTGACGATTTAGTTTCACAATTTATTCCTGAAATTGCAGCGGCTTTCAAAGCCGGTATAGCTGATGTTGTAGATCGTGTTGTTCTTAAAGATGTTATTGAAGCAATTCAAATGGGCGATGTAGAACGTGCTTTCAGGGTCTTAGGATATTCTGAAGCCGCTATGCGCCCGTTAAGCGCCGCCCTGGAACGCGCCTTTGAAACTGGTGGCGTGACTGTGGGTGCAACCTTCCCCAAGCGCCTATACACGCCTTCTGGCCCGACTGTGTACCGCTTTGACGTGCGCAATAGCAGGGCGGAAAAATGGTTGCGTGAAGCGTCTGGAAAAATGATCACTGTTATTGAACAAGATGCTTCTGTTGCCGTTCGCAACATTTTATCTGATGGTGTTCGTGCCGGTAGAAATCCAAGAAATATTGCACTTGATATTGTTGGGCGTATGAACCCTGTAACCCGTGTTCGTGAAGGCGGTGTTATCGGATTGAATGTACCACAAGAACGCGCTGTTGCCGCAATGCGCCGTGATCTTGAAAATCTTGATCCAAGATATTTTAGAAGAAAGTTGCGCGATAAACGTTTTGATAGCGTAGTTCAAAGAATGTTTGATGAAGGTAAAGTTGACGCTGCAACAATCAATAAAATGACAGGACGCTATAAAGATAATCTTTTAGTTTTACGTGGTGAAACAATCGCCCGTGACGGTGCGTTAGAAGCTTTAAATCGTTCGGAATGGGAAGCTTTGAAGCAAGCGCAAGAAATGGGTGCTATGGGTAGCAATGGCGTTCAACGTGTTTGGGATAGTTCCGGCCCTGATGGTCGCACCCGCCCTGATCATCTGACTATGGAAGGTCAAACTGTTGGGCTTGATGAAGCGTTTGTTTTTCCAGATGGTACAAAAGCGATGCACCCGCAAGATCGTTCTTTAGGTGCATCGGCTGATCAAGTTATTAATTGTCGTTGTCGTGTTAGAACTAAGATTGATTGGTTGTCTGATTTAGACTAAAGAATTCAAAACCTGTTATCGGGAATTCTTTCATGGTGATTTCATAAAGTGAATTTGCAACAAGTGTTGCTTCACTTTGTGTACCGTGACCCGTTCTTAGATTGATTAGAAATAGCCAATCGCGCAAATTTCCGTTAAAATACATTCTTGTTGGCGTCATTCCTTCAGGTAAGACATTTCGCGCAAGTTCTTTTGCGATACCCATTTTACGCGCGTTTTCGTAAAGCTGTTTAATGTAATGTTCAAGTTCAATCTGTTGTTCTTGCCACCAATTATTTAGTTCAATGTTATCTGTTGCATGTGAAGCTTGACGATTTTTTTCATCTTGAATACGCGCTTCACTAAATACGAATTCACCAAGTTTATTTGGTTCTTCATATCGTTGTGAAAATTCTTGAACTTTGTGGCTATGTCGCAAAAATTGTCGCCCGATTGTTCTTGTTGTATTGATTTCAACACACATGTTTACCATTTCAAAAGGCGACCAATGACCGTGCTTGATCATGTATGAAATCAATGATCCAGGCGCTTTATCTTGACCATCTGGATTTGACACGCGGGCAATGTAACAAAGAAGTTCTTCAGCGTTCGGTGTAATCCAGATAAGTTTTGCATTATGCATTTCACATTTCCTTTGTTGTGATTTCAAGATTTTCAGGTTTGATTAGTGGCAACATTGCCAAAGCAATATCTTTTAAAGTTTCGTGTCGTTTAAGCTTTTTCTGCTGATGTGGTAAAAGTTGACGAACATAAAATTCATTTTCTTTTGTTTGATGTTCATCGTCAAATGCTGATGTTGGATAACCCATACCTTCCCAAATAGGTTTGCATTCAATGCTTGATCCTATTGCGCCAAAAATCATACGTCTGAAAAATGAAGGATGACCAAGCGAAAAAGCTACGTCCGATAAATTCAAACGTTCATTTGCTTGTTTTAAAGTTACGCACATTTGCGCACCTGGTAACGTATGCGTTCCGTTTCTTGAAACAATCATTACAGCATTTATTTCACAAGAATAACCGTTTTGTTCAATTAAATCAGCGATAGCACAAATAGTTGCAGCGCGAATTGCTGCATAAATTGGTGAAATGCTATGTATCATCGCACATTCAACAAAAAGTGTTGTGACTTTCTTTTTATTTTGTTTCTTTCGTTTGATCATATGCTTTGGATTGCCAGAAAGCATTTTTCCAACATTCACTTGACCGCCAACTAAAGAAGATATTCTTTTTTTATCTTTAGAATATTCTGTTGTTATTTCTTCAATAATTTCTTCAGATGCTTCAATTCCTTCATTCCAACCATGTAAAGCTAATTTTAAAGCTTTGTTCATGTCAGGTGTTCCGTACCATTTTGGCATTGTTGTTTGCCAACCTGCATTTCTATCGTGATCAGTTTGACGTTGTACATTCATCGGAACGGCTTTTATGTAATCTGCAAAATCGGCAAGAGTTGAAAAACCAAAGAAAGCTAATGGATTTTGATCTTTGAAATAATTAAAATAAGTTTCATCGTTTCCGTATGTTTGTGTTTTACCAGGATTTTTACGTTTGTGCTTTTTCATGCGTTCGGACGGGTTAAAAACTTGTTCTTTTTGTTCTGAAACGATAATTCCAACACGATCTTTCGAACCTTGAAGTTTCGTTTCACTAAGTGAATGAAGTTGCCAGCATTTTTCAACATCGTTCCATTTCGCGCCGATATGACGCAAATAATCACGATGTTGAAATGTTTGACCACTGATTTTAATCATGGTTTTTCCATGATTAAAATGTTATCATAATCATCAAGGTTTGTAATTACATATCCACGCCGTTGAAAATAATGAACTAATCTATCATTCAAAATATTTTCAATTCTGAAAGTAAATCGCGGTTCAAACTTGTCTAAAAATCTTGTCAAAGAACCTGAACCAAGAACTTTGGCGTTCATATTTGCAAGATCAAAATCACAATTGGTGTAAGGATTTGAACCTGTTTTTCTAAGGTAGATTGAAATTCCAGGTTCTTCAACCCATGCGTTTTGTAACTTGCTTTCAAGAAAACCTTCAAAGTTAAAAGTTAAAGTCTGATCATAAATCATCTTATTCACCGTTTTGATTGTTGCTTTATTTATAGCGATGAAAATTACAATGGTCAATCCTTGTTGTTGATCTTCTTACGATCTGTTTCAGACATACCTTTGAAAAGATAAATTTCTTCAACATCTTTCCATGAAACACCGGCTTCTAACGCAATTGCACCGTTGATGATTGCACGACTTGAAACAACGTGTCTGATTTTCTTTTCTTCTACAGATTTTCTAGTTTTCCAAACATAGTTTAACCATCGGTCATTACCGCGTGAAAATTGTTGTTCAAGTGTCAAATCATATTCAACATCAACAACCGCAAAACGATCTAAGCTTGCCGCGTCCAATTCATTGCGCCCAACATATACACGACTTGCACCGGAACCAAATGTGTTAGCGGTTGCGATCATTCTAAAATTTTGATGTTTGAATATTGGTTGTGAAACGTCTGGAAAAGTTGAAAAACCATTTGCTAATGCGCTGTTTGCAGCAAGTAAAGCTGATGCATCCCATGCATCAATTTCATCTGCAATCCATATTCCACCATGTTCAAAAGCTTGTCTGAAAGGTGTTGTGTGATATTTTCCGTAACCGTCAACGAAACCTGTTAGTTCATGTGTATCATTAATTGTGCTTGTTACAAAAAATGGAAGTTGCAAAGCTTGTGCAACTTTTTCACCTATACTTGTTTTACCGCAACCGGCTGGCCCAACCATCATTACAGGATGATTTAGAGAAACGATCTTTAGAATAAGTTCTGTTCTATAATGGATTACACCTTCTAAAATTACGTTTCCAGAAGGTGTAATTATTTCAAGCTTTTTTGGTGGTTGATTTTCAATTTCTTGTTTGATTAGACTTCTGATCATTTCAGGATCAATGCTTGCAATTTGAAACGCATTGATCATTTTAACAAAAATGTCAGCCGCAAGTGCTTGTTCAACTGTAACCTTGTCAGTCAAGTCTTTTTCGTGATATAGGTTGGCAAGTTCAACGTTACGCATAGAATGAATTTGAACAGGTGAATGACCTTTCAAAATCGCCCATTGAATGACTAAATTTCTGTTGTCGTGGGTTATGATGAATTCTGATGGTTCACCAAGTGCTTGTTCAAGTTCTTCAACTGTTTTGCGTGACATATGTTTTGACCTGGATGCATGTTGAAAGAATGTCTAACATGATCTGCAACGCAACACAACATGGAATTTTACAACGTGGTCAAAAAATTTTCATCGCAAGTTGATGATATAATCATCACAACAGAGAAAAGATTGATTGCGTTAGCACGACAATCAACACAAGAGGTTGTTGACCAAGCACAAACACCTGTGGCAAAAGGTGGTAAAATGCGAGTTGATACAGGATTTCTAAGAGCATCAGGGCAAATGTCATTGACAGGAATGCCAACCGGCCCCGTCCGACCTGAAGCCGATGATGAAGGTGAATATAATTGGCAGAAAACAACAGTTGTAACATCGCTTTCAAAATTAAAGCTTGGAATGTCTGTGTTTTTTGGTTGGACTGCTGGTTATGCAAAATATCGTGAAACTTATGATGGTTTTCTTGAAAGTGCTGTTCAAAATTGGCCTGCAATTGTTGATAAAGTAACAAGGCAAATCAAAGCTAGGATAAAATAAATGTCAGATAAATTAGTTTTGAAAGCTTTGCAAAAAGGCGTTATCGCAGCGATTGCCGCAAGTAATAGCCCTGATTTACCTGTTAAAATGATCGGTAGAACTTTTGAAATTCCAAATGATCAGAAATATTTAGAATTTGTTCATATTCCCAATGATCCCAATGATAGATTTTGGGGTGATGAAAAATTATATCAAGGAATTGTACGTTTAATTCTTCATTGGCCTAACGATGATAAAGGTGCGTATGATCCTATTGATGTTGTTACATCTGTTGGATCATATTTCATTAAAACAAGAAAATTAATTCAAGAAACAATTACGTTGAATATTTATCAGCAACCAAAATTCACGGGTGCATTAGAGGGTGGTAAAGACACACTTTATCCGCTATCAATGGCTTACCGTAGTTTTGACCCATAACGAAAGGAACAAGGGAATGAAACGCATTCTTCTGACAACTACAGCCCTTGCAGGAATGTTTTCTGCACCGGTTGCTTTTGCAAACTCAAATGCGGCTTCAACGCTTTGGATTGCTGTTGAAACTGCTGATGGTGGAACCACACCAGCGGCGCAAGATAGCGATCTAACGCAAACGCAATATGAAGGTTTGTTTTGGACGCAAGTAAAATCTGTTGGTTCACATGGTGAAGTTGGTTCTTCAACGAACATTTTGACGTATGACACCTGGGATACAGATGTTATTCAAAAAGCTAAAGGCATGACTGATGCCGGTTCGCCTGAAATTGAACTTGCACGTCTTGTTTCTGATGCCGGTCAAGTCGCTTTGCGGGCCGCTGCTGCGACCAACAACAATTATGTTTTTAAGATCGTCCGTAATGATGCGCCTTCCGGCGGTACACCGACCATCATTTATAACCGTGGTCTTGTAAGCGGGCCGCGCCGCCCAATGGGTCGCAATGAAGATTTTGATCTTGAAATTTTCACGTTGGCGCTGCAACAGAAAGAAATCATTGATGATGCTGCTGCATAATCTTTGAAAATCGAAAACCCCCAATAAAAGAAAGAAAATCCAAATGGATATTGCAAATATCAACACGCAAGATCATACTTATGAAGTCTTGCACCCTATGACAGATGAACCGGTTGGAATTCGTGTAACTATTATGTCGCAAGACGATGCACGAATGAAACCGATCAAACGTAAAGTCACTGATTTTAATCTTCAAAAACAAAAGCGCGGTAAAACGCTTAAAGCTGTTGAAATTGAAGCGAATGAAGTTGAACTTTTGGCGGCAACTGTTACTGGTTGGGAATGGTACGGAAAAGACGTAAGTTATAAAGGTGAAAAACCTGAATTCAATCCGAAAAACGTAAAAGCTGTTTTAAGCGATCCTAAAATTCCTTGGTTCCGCAAACAACTTAACGAACAATTGGATGATGAAAAAGGTTTTTTTTCGGATTAGAAATAGACCTTTGTGAAGCTATTCGTGTTCGCGTCCGGTATGATCAACCAGATGAAAACGGTTTAACCAGACGCGAACGCAACGAAAATTTTGATCAGGATCATTTAACACCTGAATTAGATATTCCTGATTACGCTGAATATCTTTACGAATGGTACTTTGCAATTAGCAACCGTTTGCGCCGTGTATCAGATGGTGTTTGCGCACCGATACCGCCAAGCGAATTTTTGGCATGGGTAACACTTACAGGAAATCTTGTGCGAGGATTTGAGTATGATATACTTAGCGCAATGGACCTGGCATTTTGCGACGAAATGAACTCTGAATTGAAAGATTTTCGTGAACGTGAAAAGGAAAGGTTGAAAAGCAAGCAAACGTAAAGGCGCAATTAAATGACTGATATTGCTGAAATTGGTTTTCGCGCTGATACGGATGAATTGGATGCTGCCAACCAAAAAATGAAAGCTTTGAAACCTTCTGCTGAAGGTGTTGAAAAAGCTGCTGATAATCTTAATACTAAATTAAACAAAACTAATTCCGTATTTGGCAATCTTGCCCGTGGTGGTAATACTGCCAATGGTGTTTTCAATCGTTTATCTTCCGGTGTTAGACAATTAACTACAGGTTTGCTAGGAATTGCAACAGGTGTTATCGCCGGTTTTGCGTTTTCCAGTATGATTGGTGGTGCAAGGCAACTTTCTAGTTCTTTAGCTGAATTAGCAACTCTTTTACCTGTTGGTTCTTCAGAGTTAAACTTAATGCGCGATGCCGCAAGACGTATGGCTGATGAATTTGGCACGTCTGCAACAGCACAATTACAAGCATTTTATTCTGCTGTTTCCGGTGGTGCTTCTGATGCTGCATCTGCAATAGCTATTGTTGATACCGCAAATAGATTGGCTATCGGTGGTATAACAGATGTTAATACTGGTATTGCTGTTTTGACAACTGCTGTTAACGCTTATTCAGCTTCAGGTTTAACCGCTGCTGATGCATCTGATACGTTATTTGTTGCAATGCGTACTGGTGTTACAACAATTCCGCAACTTGCAAGTTCAATGGGTAACGTAATTCCTATTGCTGCATCTTTAGGTGTTACTTTCACCGAACTTAACGCTGCTGTTTCGGCTTTGACTAGAACCGGTCTTTCAACCGCAACAGCCGTTACTAGCTTACGTGCAATTCTTTCTGCTGTTGCAGCACCTACGGCACAAGCGCAAGAAACTGCTGCAAGATTGGGTATTGAATTTAATACTGCTGGTTTACAAGCGAAAGGGCTTGCCGGTTTCTTAGAAGATATTGTTGATAGAACAGGTGGTTCCGCTGATCAACTAGCGCAACTTTTTGGTTCTGTTGAAGCGTTGAATGCTGCACTTGCGTTTTCTGGTACGGCTGGTGAATTTTTCAATGAAACACTTGCTGAAATGGAAAATAGAGCCGGTGCGACTGAAACGGCATTAACAACTGTTCAACAAAGTCTTGATGCACGTTGGGGTTTATTGCTTCAAAGATTAACCAACCTGGCAACAGATTTTGGATATGTTTTATTATCTGTTATTGTTCCGGCTGGTGAAGCGGTAGCAGATATTTTAGAATTCACCGCGTCCAATGCGGACGTTTTAGCTATTGCTTTGGGTGTTCTAGCGGCTAGACAAATTCCGCTTTTAATAACTGGTTTGACAGGGCTTTTCGCTTCATTAACATCAATTCAAGCGCAATTCATTGCGGGCGCAATTGCCGCCCGTGGTTTAGCGTTAGCGATGAATTTAATACCATTTGTTGCTATCGTGACTGGTTTAACTTTGGCTTGGCGTTGGTTTACAAGCACTGGTGAAGCTGCTGAAACGACTGCTGTAGCAATTGAAGATGTTAAACAAAGTTCTTCTGTTTTAACAGAAACCTTAAATGGTGTTGTGCAAGGATTGCAACAAACTGAAGCGCAGTTGCGTACTATTTCACAAACACAAGCTTTGTTAGAACAACAGAGATTAGCGCATGAATTACAACAAGCTTTAATTGCAAACGGTGATGAATTTATTAATATAATTTTCAGACTTAATGAATTGCGCGGTGGTATTTCTGAAGTTGATCTTGTTAATTTTTACGATATGCAAGATGCGATTAGAGAAGGTACGGTTGATACAGAACGTTTGTTAGACATTCTTGATTTAGTTGGCACAAATGTTCCTGAATTGGCGCCAATGGTTGCTGAATTGCAAAATAGTGTTCGCAACGCTGAACAACTTGGCGGGCGTGTTGATCGTGTAAATGCATTAATGCGTTTGTTGAATGGTGAAGCAAGTGAAGCTGATCGTTTACTTTTAGGAATTGCGGGTACAAATATTAGTAGTAATATCGGTGCTGGTACAAATGAAGCAAGTCGTTTGGCGGATGAATTGCAACGCGCGTATAACAACATGTTAAATCTTTCCGCACAAGGAATTAGTTCCTTACGTGAAAGTGAAATCAGACTTGAAAATCGTGGTGATCCCGTTGCAACTGCTGGTGCGTTAGCGCGTGAAAGATTTGGTGATATAACCAGTTTTGATCCAATCATGCAACCGGCTTTAGAAGCACAACGCGATGCTTTTGTTGCAAATGCTGAAGCCACTGAAAGAAATCGTCAAGAATTGATTGCTTGGCAACGTGCGCAAGCTGAAGCCGCTTCAGCGGCGGGTTCAACTGGTGCCGTTTCAGAACAAACAACGGCATTGCAACAATTAGCAGAACAATATTCTGCAATGTCCGAACCATTTAACCAAGCACAACAAGCATATTCTGCTCTTGATGATGCGTTGCAAAATGGAATTATCAACAATGACGAATTTGTTTCAAGTTTGCAAAGAATTCAAGATGCATTTATTGCAACAGGTGGGACCGCTGAACAATGGGGTAACATTGTAAATGGTCAAACCAACAGTGTTGCACAACAAATGCGTGATGTTGGTGAACGTGCTTTAACTGATCTTGGTGAAGAATTTATTAGCTTGGCTGTTGATGGTGAAGCAAGTTTTGGTGATTTAGCAAAAGCAATTATCAAAGATTTATTACGCATTGCTTGGCAAGCTTTGGTTGTAAAACCATTGCTCGAAAGTCTTGGTAATATTGGCGGTGGTGGTGGTGGTGGTGGCTTCTTAGGTGGAATTTTTAATTTTATCGGTGGGTTGTTCAACGCTAAAGGTAACACATTTGACGCTTCAGGTGTTAGAGCTTTTGCTAAAGGTAGCGCCTTTAGCAACACAGTTGTAAACGGAACCACACCGTTCTTGTTCGGCAAGGGCGGCGCTGATCTAGGGATTATGGGGGAAGCTGGCCCTGAAGCCGTTATGCCGCTCACACGGGGCGCTGACGGGGCGCTAGGGGTGCAAATGTACGGCGGCAACCAGTCACGGCAACCAGCGAACAATAACGTCCAAGTCAGCAATGTGTACAAAATTGAAGGTGCGGTTTCCGAAGATAAAATTGTATCTCAAATTAAAGCGCAAGGTGAACAAACAAAAGAAGATGTTCGTCAATCTGTTGTAGGTTGGTTGAACCAATATGATCAAGATGGAACAATGTAATGGCTGTTGATTATAAAATTTGGAACTTTCCAAAAATGGCTATTCAAAGCCAACTTTTTCATGTTCCTGGTTCTTATTTTGATGGTGGTTTTACAAGTGGTGGTGTTAAAATCATGTCACCTGAACCTGGCGGACGTTCTGTTTTAGAAATTAATTTATCTCTTCAGATTAAAGAATGGGATGGGCCTTTATCGTCTTGGTTAATGTCGAAAATAAATGGTGAAATTTTTAAAATTCCTTTGGTTAAAACACCGCAATTAATCAAATTAAATTCTGAAATTTACAATCAACCTTGGGACAATGATCAATTTTGGGACAACAATCAACCTTGGGATGATGACGGGTTGTATTTGCAAACTTCTAAATCCGCTTTAGAAGGTGAAGTTTCAATTAATGTTGATACAGGTACTTTTGGTAAAATTATTCGTCACGGTCATGTTTTGGGTTTTGGAAATAGTTCTTATATTGTTGATGATATTGAATATACTGGTGCAGATGCTAAAATTTCAAGACCTTTTTTCTTAGGTGTTATTTCTAACGGTTCGGAAATTAAAAATTCTTATGAAGCTTCAAATGTTGGTGCAATTCAACTCAACAGAATTATTTTCCAAGAGGTTATTTTATAATGTCTGATTTTTTTACAGTTTTGAATGAATATCTTGGTGAACAAGATGATATGACAGATATTCGTGCTGTTGTAAGGCGGTGTTGGTTTTATGATTTTAAAAATTATCCTTTGAGAATTTGGCAAGGTAAAGGTAAACTTTTTACTTTAAATTCATTAAACGAAACGCACGAATGGTTAGGTACTGTAGACACATCCGGTAATGATTATCACAAAACCCCGTCCATCAAAGATGGTCGTGATGGTTCAAGCGCAAGATCAACGTTTACATTAAAAATAATTGACACACCTGGTAGACCTGCAAAACAAGTTTACGAAGCTATTCGTGCTGATCAATCTCTTACAAACGGTAGAAAATTAACTTCTTATTTGGCAATATTTAAAGAAGGTGAAGGTTTAAGACCTGAAACACCTATAATTTTTTTTAAAGAATTTGTCATGATGAATACAAAATTTAGTGAAAAGATTGAAACTAATAATGGATCATTAATTAAAAAATATGAAGCTTCTGTTGTTTGCAAAGATGCAAATTTTGGACGTTCTGAAATTCCAAACGGAACATATGCAAATGCAATTCAACAAGAACGCGCTAGACAATTAGGTGTTGATGTTGATTTAGGTTGTCAATATGTCGCAAATTTAGCAAATAGAACGTATGTGATACCATGACAGATGCTGTTGAATTAACTTTGAAAAAATGGCGTCAAACTTCTTTTAGTTATGACAACGGTAATGATTGTTTGCTTTCTTTAGCTGATTATTTGATTGAACGCGGTTATCCTGATTTTGGTAAAAAATTCAGAGATAAATTTCACGATGAAAAAAGTGCTTTAGACGTTCTAAAGCAAAGCGGTGGGCCTATTTCCATAATAGATCAAACGTGTTTGAAACCAACAAAAGAACCGAAACGTGGTGATATATCTGTTGTTGAAATAAGCGGTAATTTTTTAGCAGGTTTGTTTTTAAATGACCAAATAGCTTTTAGAAATTTTGGTTTGGTTACGTTGAATGTTAAATTTTTGAAAATCAAAAAAAGCTGGGAAGTTGAAAATGTTTAAAAACATATTTGTAATGTTCGCGTTCATAGCTTTCGCAACACCTGTTAGTGCTGAACCAATTTCAGCTTTTTTTATAGCTGTAACTTCTGGTGCAGGTTTGGCCGCTGGTGCAGCGGCTTTTGCTGCTGCTGGTGGTTGGTCTGCTGTATTTGCTGGTGTCGCGGCTTTTTTATCTTCACCTTTTGGTTCTTTAGTTTTAGGAATTGGTTTGCAACTAGTAACATCTTTGTTTGTTAAAAAACCGGATGCACCATCTATTGAAGCTGCTAAAATCAACGTCCGTGTTGCAGAACCGGAACGTTGGTTGACTGCTGGTCGCAATAGGCAAGGTGGCGGCGTTGTTTTTGGTGAATTTGACACTAATGGGAATTTTTGGTATGTTATTGTTCATTCCGATAGCATATTAAATAATTCTTTAACTTATTATTTTGATGATGAAGCGATTACTTTAGATGAAAATGGTTTTGTTGAAAATGATAATTTTTCATTAGACGGTAATAAAAAATTTCAAATTTTTACCACCACATATACAACATCTAATGTTGTACCGTCTGCGATTTCTGAATTGGAAAATGCTTTTCCAAGTGTTTGGACTTCTGACCATAAACTTGTTGGTACAACTTATTCTGCAATTAAAATAAGCCCTATAGCACCTGAAGATCGTTATAAGATTTTCAGGTGGCGCGGGCCGTTGGGTATTGGTGAACCATCTTTTTCAATTGTTGGTGAATGGGCTGAAGCATATGATCCGCGCGAAAGCAATCATGTTTTAAACAATAAAGCAACATATGAATTTACAAGAAATCCTGTTCTAATGTGGGCTTGGTTTAGAACACATAGATATGGACGTGGTAAATCCATTGAAAGTATTAATTGGAATAAAGTTGAAGAACAAGCTAATATTTGTGATTTAAATGTTACAGACATTAGTGGAAATGTTGCACCGCGTTGGGTTTGTGATGTTTCAATACCTGAAACACTATCGCGTTCCGATGCAGAACAGCAAATTTTAATGTCTTGTGATGCGCAACTTGTTTTTGATGATGATGGTAAATGTTGGCCGCGTGTTGGATATTTCTATACACCTTCTTTAAACTTGTATAGAAATCGTGATCTTGTTGCAATGGAAAGTGTTGAAGCACAAAATGGTGAAAGTTTGACACAAGGTGTGATTGTTCGTTATATTGATCCTGATGCTAATTATACAACACAACCTTGTGCACCTTATAAAAATCCTTTTTATTATGTTGAAGGTGAAACGCCTAAATATCTTACAGTTGATGCTTTATCTATTCAAAATCATAGACAAGCAATGATGCTTGCAAAATCTATTTCACATAGATCACAACCAGAACACAAACTTTTACCTACAACAGGTTTGCGTGGTTTAAAAGCACGTCAAGAGAGAATTGTAAATCTTCAATATGATAATGATTTTTCCGGCGATTATGAAATTGTAACACCTACTGAAGTTGATGATGTTGGCGTTTTCGTTGGTTTTGGTTGCGTCCCTGTTGATGAAAATAGATGGACGCTTTTGAGCGGTGAAGAAAAACCTAAACCTGCGAATGCTGATAGTCAAAGTGATATTTTGCTATCTTTACCTTCCGGTGTTGTTTTAGAGTTCGTAAACAATCAGATAAAGGTTAGTTACAATGCTTTATCAAGAGTAGATATTTATTATGAATTCCAATATCAGTTGAAAACAGGTTCTTCACCTGTAGATGATAATTGGTTGCAAATGGCGATTAACACTGTGGGAAATTATGCTTACGCTGGTGTTTCACAATCTAATTCAGATTACTATGTTCGTTGGAGAACATGTTCAACGGGTGGTCAACATTCAGAATGGATTTCACCAATACCTATAATAAATTCATCAACATTAACTCTTTCCGGCACACCTGTTTCACCAGCTACTGTTGATGAAGCTTATACCGGCTTCACCATATCTGTAACAGGTGGTGAAGCCCCATATTTATATACTGACGTTTTCGGGCGATTGCCTTCAGGCATTTCAATTGATATATCTAATGGCAACGTATCTGGTACACCTAATGTTGTCGGAACTTTTTCTGACATAATAATAAGGGTAACAGACAACAAAGGAAATTTCAAAAATTTCCAATCTTTTGAAATTGAAGTGGAAACAGCATCATGACAACTGCATCTGAAGATTTTAAAACAGCTATTATTGGAATTCCATTTCAAGCTGATAAAAAGCCATCACGGCAAGGCGCTGTTGACGCATTTGAAAGATTGGAAAACGAAACAAGCGAAAAATTCGTTGAAAATCTACATGCAAGTTTTTTTAACGTTGAAGATTTGTTGAATTCAGATAAAGAAGCTGGTGGTGAAGGTTCAATTTGGACTTCTGGTGATTTAACTTTTGTTGAAAAATCTTCTGGTGCAACGTCTTTTCATTATGTAACAGCGGGTGGTGTGAAACTTTCTTTAAAAGACGGTTCAAAAGTTTCTTTTAAAGATGTGACTGGTAAAAAAATTGCTAAAAATCGAAATCAAGCTGAAACAATGGCTGATGATTTTTCAACCATGACTGGTTGGGCCGCTTATGCAAGTGTAACAGGTGGTCAAGGATATTCTACTTATTGGATTACGAATGAAGAAGATTATGATAGTGGTGAAACTGCTATTGAAAATTCATATCGTTGGTGTGTTGAACAAGCTGATACAGCGGGTGGTGGTAAAGTTCTTTTTGATGTAGAAGGTCAATTTACAGTTAATTTGAAACGTCAAATTGAACCTGGAAACAATGTGACAATTGATGCACCTGCTAGAAACGCAACTATAATTTCTGGAAGTGATATTACTCGCACAAAACTTAGTGGCGTAAATCAAATTTTTAGAAGAATTAAAACAACATCTTATAAAGGTGAAACCGCTACTGATCGTGATGGGCTTTGGGTTGAACTTTCAACTGCTGATAAATTTTGGATTACCGAAAATACTTTTTTCAACAATGCTGATGGTAACATTGATGTTGTTTCGTTGCAAGACATTACTACTGAAGTTCGCGGAACTATAGAGCGCAATCACATGTTAAGCCATGACAAAAACATGTTGATTGGCTCTTTGGTTTGCTACGGTGATACACCTGCATCATTCTGTTCCACTGCACTTTCTGAAACAGAAACAATCAAAGTTACGATCTATGAAAACTTAATTGATCATTGTTCGCAAAGAAATCCTAAAGCTGTAACAAAATCTTTTGTGCATTCTGTGAATAACGTTTTCAGACTTTTACGTTCTGAAAATGATGATGGTGATTTGAGCGCCTGTTATGGTATTTTAGCCGCAACAGGCGGGCGCGTCCTATCTGAATATGATCTGTTCATTTCCTTAGACGGTACAAGTCATGAAGCTATAAATGCTACAACAACAACGTGGGTTGCTAAGAGCGGTAGCGTTTTAGCTACTGAAGGTCCAGGTGCCGTAAGAGTTTTAGGCTCAATTGCCGAAAATATGAGCATAACAGAAGTTAATACCGGTTCCGTTCCAACTGTGCCGTATTCAATTACAAAAAAAGTTCTGCAAAATGATGACGCTTCTATTTTAGAATTTTATAATGAAATACTTTCAAAAGTCGGTTCAGATTTTGAAAGTATTTCATCAGGTGAATTTGTTTGGCGTGAAAATAGCACAAATACACCTGATGGTTTTAACATAATTGCAATTGATCATACTGGTACTGGTAGGTTTGAAAGGGAACACGATCAAATTAAATTCAACAACCTACCATCCTCTAAAATACCATTGTACGATGAAGAAAGCGGTGCTTTTTACAATACTTACGGTTTTGCTGTACCAAGGTACGGTTCTAAAACTATTTCATCGGGTGAAGTAACATTTGACAACGGTTATCATACTGTTGCGCCTGAAAGTGGAAGTTCTGACACTTTACATACAATAAACTTAACTTTTACACCTTATGATGGGCAAGAATTTACTTTTATGTCAAATTCAGCTTCAAATGATTTAACAATTACAAGTACTGTAAACTCTAGCGGTAGTGTTGTTACAGGCAATATTTTATTGCCTGGCGGTAACGATTTAGTTTTAGATGGTACTTATGGTGATTTATGCACTGTAAAATGGTGCGCACATAGATCAAAATTTGTTCTGAAAAGATAAAGGATCAAAACGATGAAAGTTGTCGGAACCGGTAAACGTTTGCAATCTGGTGATGTTGGTAAAGCGGCAAAACAGATTGGAATTGAAACGGCTGTTCTACTTTCTTTTTTAGAAGTTGAAGCTGCTGGTCGCGGTTTCGACAACCAAAATCGTGTTAAAATGTTGTTTGAACCGCATATTTTTTGGCGAAAATTAAGCGGTGCATTGCGGCAAAAAGCTGTTGAAATGGGTTTGGCTTATCAACGCTGGAAACCTGGTGCATATCCGCGTGATAGCTATCCACGTTTGAAATCGGCTGTTTCTTTAAATGCAGTTGCCGCATACCTTTCAGCATCCTATGGTTTAGGTCAAATCATGGGTTTCAATCATAAAGCCGCTGGTCATAATTCAGCACAAGAATTATTTGAAACAGCGCAACAAGGTGAATATGAACAGCTTGTTCAGTTGGTCACACTTATGAAATCTTGGGGAATGGCTTCTATGTTGAAGCCTGGAAAAGATTTTACAAATCCTGACACTTGGCGTCCTGCTGCTAAAAAATATAACGGTGGTGGTTACACTAAACACGGCTATCATACTAAAATGGCAAGAGCCTACAAGAAACATTCTGGACGGGTTTCATCTGTTGTTTCTAAGGTTAGCAATGTTTTAAAAATTGGTTCTAAATCAGAAGCGGTTCGCAATCTTCAATCTGATTTGCAAACGCTTGGTTACGTTTTTGAAAGCGGTGTTGATGGTAGATTTGGACTGGAAACAGAACGACATGTCAAATCGTTCCAACAAAAACATGGTTTAATTGTTGATGGTTGGGCTGGTAATAATACGCTTGCAAAAATTGAAGCCGAGTTAGAACAACTGAAAGTTGACAAATCCCCTGAATTACCTGTATTCGACAAAAAAGCCGGATGGTTAGATTTGATCTTGGCGATCATAGGGGGAATTTTCAAACGATGAAGAAATACTTCAAACCGACTTCCCTAACTTGGTGGGCTTCTGTTGCACCGCTGTTGGCGGGCGTTTTTATCGCCACAGAGCCAATGCACGGCATGACAGGGGCGGTTCACAGTCTCAGCAACGCTACAGGGCTTACAGCGCCCGTTCTGATCAACATGGGGCTTGCTGGTATCGGCATTCGCGGGGCGTTGTAAAATCATGCTTGGCGCAATCATCAGATGGATCACGGGCGGCGGTTTATCCGGCGTAGCGTCCGAATTGCGCCAAGCATATAAAGATAAACTTGATGCACAAAACGATGAACAACGCATTCAAGCTGATATAACCATCAAACAACTTGAAGCACGTCAAAACGCTCTTATTGAAGGGCAAATGTCATGGATTTCAAAAGTTGTTCAAGCGGCATGGGCCGCACCATTTATCATTTACAATGCCAAAGTAATTGTTTGGGACAAAGTTTTTAAACTTGGTGTTACTGATCCTTTGGGACAATTTGAACAGAACATTGGAATGATCATTGTTGGTTTCTATTTCTTGACAACGGGTGCAACCGTTGCAATTCGACAGGCAAGAAAATAATGGATGATGTTGAAAAAAGAATTAAATCTTTAGAAGATTGGCGTCATGAACAAATAACTGACAAGGCTGTTCAAGAAATCAGACGTACACACATGGATGAACGTTTTGATAAAATTGATCAAGAACTTTCAACAATGAAAGGTTCTTTTAATAAAATTCTTTGGTCTATTGGTTTACTTGCTTTAACTGCTGTTGGAAATTTCATAATTCAAGGTGGTTTAAATGTTTCTATCCCGTAAAAATATAGAAACATTAATTACACTTTTTTGTTTTGTAATCTTTTTACCTTTTATTTTAATTTTTATGCAATATTTAGAACCATTGATTTTACCTGTTGTAACAGATGTTGTATTTGAAAGAATTAATGATGAATGGCGAGTAACTTTTAATAAAGTTAGAAATTGCGAACTAATTGGTGTTTATTGGTTTAACGGTGAAACTTGGTTTTTACAAGAGTTTAACAATCAATTTACTAGACCATCAGGACCGACTGTAATTGAAAATTGGCCCGTTCCTGATGGTGTTAACGTTGAAACTGATATTTCAATTGCACGTCATAAATGTCACGTTCTTTGGAATATTGACACCCCTTTTAGACAATAATTAATTTTTTGGCTTCATTGATATACCAATCATAATTTACATTGCTGAAGTCAAAACTTCTAGCATCATTGCATTCTGCAATTTTCCAACCGGCTTGAATTGATGTTTCACGCATTGCATATTTTGATTTGTTCTTTGTGTGAATTCTTTCATCCCAAACACCAAGGCCGATTTCAGACATTACTTGATTAAAATATGCATCTGTAAGTTTGTTTGCACGTCTGTATTCACCAATTACAGCGCCTTTAGCTGGTGGGCTAACTTTGCGCATTTCTTCACCGTTAACCGCAACGTAATATCTTGTTGTGCTTTGAAGTTGTCTATTCCCCAACATTAATTTTGACGATCTATCAACTTTCACGCGACACATGAAATCATAAGGATCATGTTGCAATCTTATGTAAGTTTCAACATCAACGCCTTGCGTCATTGCAGCAACGGCGGCTTTTGTAACAACAATTGGATTAAAATCTTTATGCCAAGCGGGTGGGCCAGCCGTACTAATGCTTTCAGCGTAATTATTTGGGTCAGGGTGCCAATATGCACCTTTTTGTTTTAATTTACCATTTGTGCTTTCAGCAACGTAATTGTTCACATCCCTAATCCACATTCGAGAATAATCAGCATCTTCAAGTTTAAGAAGTGTGTATTTTTCCCAAATTTCACAAATTTCTTTCGCTTTCAGTTCGTAATCACGATGAACGCGATATGTAATCCCGTCCGTATTAATCTGAATAAACTGAAGCGTTGGAACTTCTAAAAGCATTTCAGCCAACATACAAAGCATCAATTGACCGTTGACGGTAATTGTCATAGTAAACTTAGGATCATAAAAAACACTAAATTTACTATTGCTGTTTCCATATGTACCGTTTGCCGCAAGTTTCAAACTTGCATTTTCAACAGTACCTTTTTTGTGTGTTCTTCTTTCAATTAACAATCCTTCATATTCAACAGAAAATGCTTCACCTAAATGTTCTGGGCGTAATTTATTTACAACCGCAATGGACGGATATAGACTGGCAACGTCAATATCTCTTATCAACCATTCATCAGTTGCTTGAACAAATTGCGATGAAACAGAACCGTGAATACCGCCCGTTCCAAAATGAAAATCAATGCCACCAACAGTTGCTTTCAGACCGTTGAAAACACCTTTTGTTTTGATCATTGATTGTTCAGATTGACCGGTTTCAAGATTACGAATTTCTTCAGAACGTAAAACTTGTTGTTTCAAAAAATCTAAAACACGTTTGAATTCTGGATTTTTAAAATAGACATATGGAAAAATAATATCGTTCAACGCAATTTCATGTCTTACAGATTGTCGCGGGCGCTTGCGCCCTGTACTGCGATCATAACAAATTTCTTCACCAAGACGTTGTTCAAGAATTTTAGCACCAATCTTGGTATCATTGAAATTCATTACATCGCCTGGTACTTTATCAAGCAAACCAATTCTAAAATTAATTGCTGGTAAAGAATAATGTGCAAAACGTTTTGTTTCTTTTACGTCATGAATGTTGTACGGAATTAGCACACCGTCAACAAATTGACGGTGAAGTGGTTGACCAAGTGGAATTTCTGTACCAATCGGATCGGCAACAGTATGTGACCGCATGTTAATTTCAAGTGCTTTCAGACTTGTTGTTTTTGCACGATTGTCAAAGTGATGAATTTTAAACAAATCAATTTGTGGTGCAAATCTATCGCGTTGCCAAATCATATGCGCAAAACGATCATTACTATTTATTATTTGCATTGCAACTTGATAAATTTCAGCAACAGTAAGTTGCGGATTTCTCATGATTGCATGAATTACAGGATAATCAAAATGTTCATTGTTAAAACCAATCATCGGTGTTTGTGTTTGGTTTAACCAATTGAACCATTGAATAAGTTGATTTCTGTTGTCGCAAAAATCGCTTATTTCCCAAGTGCTGCTAACGTCCTGATGAAGCATTTCCGCATGAATGGTGAAAACATTTGGAAACGTTTCTATGTCATATACAACAGCTTGATCTAAATTCATTTATTTACCTGTAATTTGGTGCGGGCGGCGGGGCTTGAACCCGCAAGCCTAAGCGACAGATTTTAAGTCTGTTGTGTTTACCATTTCACCACGCCCGCGATTGCTTGAATTGATCACACTTTTGCCGTTTCACATGTTGGCGGTGCAAGATTATGATGTTCAAGCATTTTATCAAAAAGGTATGCAATCATCAAGAACCGGATCGTAATGTATTCCGGTTCTATCGCGGCACTTTTCACCAGGAAAAGCACCGCAATTATTACATACCTTTATTGGTTTGGGGGCATCATACCAGGTTGCATTTGCCCTGGTGCGGTCTGTTGCTGCTGCATCGGTGGTTGTTGACCCATAGGCGGCTGTTGACCGGCATTTTGCACAAAGTCATTCGCAGGCGGCGGCATTTGCCCTGGTGCGGTCTGTTGCTGCTGCATCGGTGGTTGTTGACCCATAGGCGGCTGTTGCTGCTGCATCGGTGGTTGTTGGCCCATAGGCGGCTGTTGCTGCTGCATCGGTGGTTGTTGGCCCATAGGCGGCTGTTGCTGC
>PDWJ01000839.1_pt1 | contig 47371 bp, 33 predicted proteins | sample 1430881 | NCBI WGS metagenome assembly PDWJ01 (sample SAMN01162460, study PRJNA174530) | Oral metagenome, whole genome shotgun sequencing project. | biome: Marine environment; feature: Marine mammal; material: Swab sample of the gingival sulcus; isolation source: swab sample of gingival sulcus...
GACAACCTTATCCCATGCGGCTACTTCGGAGTACATTACGGGCATTAATTAGAACGAAAATAAACTGGAAAAGGTGACAACTATCTTGACAAACACCGATCACGGGATAAATAACAACAATCAGGTCGAAACTGATTCTGGGAAGCCTGCAACTCAAAAAAAAAACGACCGCATCGGTCATAAAATAGCTACATCACCCTTCTCGTATGGTACTTTTCAACACCCTTTATATGAAAATCTCTCAGTGGAAGCGATACCCACCCCTTGCTGAAGTAACAAGCTTTCATGGTTCGCTTATGGCTGGCAAACCTGATTCAGCCTTGCTGGTTAATAAAGGCGGAGTGTTCAGCGTAACCGAATGGCAATCGAGCGCAGCGGGAAGAATTCTGGAAATTTAACTGCCTGCTCTGCGCAAGACGGAAATTGCAGAAAGAGGGTTACATTGTGAGAAAAACTGTTTACTCATCCTCAACCACCTGAAACTCAACTAAGAGCAGGATACATTCCCCGATCCACACAAGACAATTGAAAAATAATTTTTCATGATAATACCAGTGGACAGGTTCAAAAACCCGTGGCGGCAACGATATTATCAGCTCTTGTTTCCTTAATCGATTTGCGAACTTTTGGTTTTTGTATGAATTTTAAGGTAATGATTTGATTTTACCTGAAAAATGCTCTATATTGGAGAAATGATGTGAGTGAGATAAAGTTCGCAAATCCCCTACCAGTGGCTTCCTGCAATGAGGTTTGCGAATTTTGGGGATTTGGCCCAAAAAAATACGACGTAATTTCAATGGGTTAATTTTGCGAGAAATAGCCGTTTTTCGAAAATGCCCCTTTTATCAATTTAGAAAAGGAGGTTTGCGAACTTTTAAAAAATAAAATAATACTTACTTTCAAAGAGTTACTTAAAACAACAGGGTAAAAAGTCAACTTCTCAGGGTCAAAAAACATGCGATTTGCGAACTTTTATGACCACAGCATAACTATATGGAATCAGGTTGTTTTTATCTTTACCATAGCAACAGCCATTAAAACAAGTAAATGATATCGTGGTGTTGAGATGTATGCCCCGCTTTGAGGGGATTGAGACAGATTAATAGTGTTAATCAATACACCTACTTTGTACATTTACAGTGTTGAGATGTATGCCCCGCTTTGAGGGGATTGAGACTTTTCTTGTTTTCCATGATACCCTCCTTTTCTGTTGTTGAGATGTATGCCCCGCTTTGAGGGGATTGAGACGTCTTGGAGGATGGTGTCTATTTTGAAAGCTAAGGCATCAGTTGAGAGGTATGCCCCGCCTTGAGGGGATTGAAACTCTTTTCCTTATGGAATACTGCTTTCTTTTGTGGCCTGGTATCGATATATTCCAGGGACATCTATGATAAGATACGCCTTTTCATCCAGGATCAATCATGTTCTAATCTTCACTGATTTTCAGGTACACGCTTACCAGACAAATCAAATAGAGTAAAAGAAGGGGATTAAGGAGATTTTATTATGCACGAAGAAACCGATCCTGTTGTGATAAGCAAAGTTTTTCTAATTGAAGTAAAATCAATCATAGAAAATATTTTTCTCTCTTTAAAAAGGAAAGGAATCATTAAAGGATTCAGGCCGATTATGATCTTTTTATGCAGAAGGTGGATGAGGTTTTTGATCGGGATCCACTGAACTTCTCGATGAAAACAGTTTTTGCCGAGCTTCATGATAATGAATGGATGCTCTTGTACATAGAAGAGGTTAGCAAGATTCCGCGAGAGAAGCCAACAGAGGAGGATTATGCCTCTTTGAGAAGCAACGCCTATTTTCAATATCTCTGTCGGCTGGTTAGAGGCACATCATCTTCGACTAAACATTAAAAAATATCCCTGGCAACAATTACTTTAAAAATATAATAAAAAAACACCTCTAAAACGAGATTATGGCTTCAAATTCATTTTAGAATTACTCTGGGTACACCTTGCTTATTTATTGAATTCCGGGGAATTCAATAAATAAGCAAGGTGTACCCAGAGTAATCTTATACCTGTTATTTTATCATCTATCTGCTGCTCGTTTTTTCCAACCAGGCCCCCATATACCATCAGCAACTGGCCAGCCCACAAGACATAATATGGGAAGACAGAATTCCCGGTTAAAAATTACCATAGATAAGCGATGGATTACAGAATGCTGCTCAACAACACCAAACATGAATGTTGCTGACATCATAACATTATAGGTTTTAATAATCAGGTATGCAGACAAGGTGATTAAAAGCAGGCGACTCCCCCACATGACAGCAATTTTCCATCGAGAATTCATCCAACAGGAGCTCGTCTGTATTGGCTCACATATAAAAAAATACGTATATACCCACCAGAGAATTGGTACAACAAGCAATAATAACTCTGACGTAAACCCCCATAGTACTGATACATATCTAAGCCATTCCGGTTCATAAACAGGTGTGCAACAAGCAATCAAGTCCAGAAGTAGATCCGTGTAAAAAAAAGCATTAAACACAGTCACTGCAGTTAATGTAAACAATGAAACATCAATGATATAATAACGGCGAACAGCTATCTTCCCGCCTTCTTTTTTCTGTAGCATGATCAATTATCTCCCTGTTTTTTTTATGCGTAATCTTTACCCCACCCACTGATGTTTGGAATAGGTCTTAAGAAAAAACATGGACTGGGCCCTTAAAAACTCACTACTCTCACCCTTTACAATGTGAGATATTGATCACAGAGGAAAAATCAGGTCCCCGGCACTACAGATATTGAAACAGCGTTTTGACCGCTATCCATTTTTCTCATAAACTTTTTATCGAAATTGACAAATCGTAACCAATCACGGGGTCTGTACTTTGGTGTAATTTTCTGGTTCTGACGTGTGACTGATCACATTAAAATTCGATCCAAGGTGGCCGAAAACGGCTCTATCCGTTCTTTATTTGTTGAGAAAAATACTATTTCCTCTACAGAAAAGGTATGGGCCCCTTTTAACCTGTTGAGTTCCTGAAGGGCTTTGGAGATGCTTTCCTGAAAATCGTTAAAGCACATACTCCCTGATCCCGTACCAAACAGAGGAAAGGCGATGGAGCGACAATCATGTGCAAATGCTTCTCGCAATGTGTTGACAAATGAGGTGTAAATTAATCGCACGGTAAAATCATTATCTCGATCCCACCATCCAAAAAAGATAAGAGGCCGTTTCCCTGCGTGATTATCAACCCAGAGAGCCTGTCCTAATTCCAATCGCTGCGCAGGTAAACGCTTTCGTATTATATCCAATTCTTGCGCCAGACTGTTACCATAGCGTTTTAATAATTGTTGCCCGATTGAATAGTTAAGATTCAACATAACATTCACATTACATGCGAGCGTTTCTGTGTCTGCCTGGAGCAGGTCACCATGAATACAGTCTACAGTTAATTTATCAAACCAGCTCATTGCATAAAACTCCATAAAGGGATGTGATGTATACGGGAGCTACAAACCTGTTTTCCCCAAATCAATATTTTTTCAATAACATCAAATAACAGCATCGATACTACTTCTACGTGGCGTGTTGTCTCTGGATTAATCCCCCTTTCTTGACAGGTCAGCCTGTTGAATAGAGCAATGGTTTAATAGACGGTATACCATTGTCACTTACTTCTCCGACTTGAAAAATCTGATGAATGAACCATACATATGTGCACGTCCATTTATTCTATGGAAATTACCTCCCATATCGTTAGAAACGATAAACAATTCCTCTCAATTTCATTGTCTGGCTGCTTGTATACTTAAATAAGTCGTGAATATAATACGGCATGTGACATTTTTTTTTGGATTCGTGTAACATCCTTTCTGTACATTGAAAAAGAATGCCTCAAGCGCGGGAAGCTCAAAGATATCCAATTGCGTTCCAGCCATTTCGAGGCGGTGTTTCAAATAGGTGTAATCAAACGGCGAAGAAAAGTGGCCCGTTTCACTCGCACCTCCCCGGCTAGAGGAACCTCGTGTCATATCAACGATGAAATGGCAGGACACGAGCTTTGGGGGTTAAAAGCCCAGCCCCTCAGCTCCCCTCGTTATGACAATCAAAAAAAGACCACCTGCGATATCCATTGTTTCGGAGAATAACAAAAGAAAACAAGTAACTACTCACAGGGCGTGATCACCCTGGTTTCACTTGCCTCACCTCTTAAGCCGCCTTCATCCCGCCCTGCAGGAAGCAACAGGTGAACAGTTGTTCCCTGCCCTTTCTCGCTCTCCACAGAAAGAGTGCCTTTGTGCTCGGAGACGATTTTCTGGGAAATTGCCAGGCCAAGACCTGTCCCTTTCTTTTTTGTGGTAAAATAAGGATAAAAGACCTGGGCCAGTACATCTTTGTCCATACCCCTGCCAGTATCGGTTATTTTGACAACAATTTTCTGCCTGTCCCTGCTGTTTGCTGCCGAGACAGCAAGCTTGCCCCCTGTTTCATTCATTGCCTGAACGCTGTTGAGCAGTATATTCATGATCACCTGAGTAAGGCGGTCAAGATCGCCTGGTATCGGGAGAAGATCGTCAGCAACATCAAGGGTGGTTTCAATGTTATTTTCATCCAGCTCATGTTCCAGCAGCTTCAGCTCCTTTTCCAGCAGGGCGCCAAGATCAACGAGCTCTGTTTTCAGAGAAATGGGCGTGGTAAAACTGAGCATTTCGGTTATTGCCCTGTTCATTCGTTCGGTTTCCTGGACAAGCAGCCCGGCTGTTTCATATTCGCGGCTCTCAGGAAGAAAGCTGTTTTGTAAAACAAGACTCAGTCCTTTTATCGAGCTCAACGGGTTTCTCACCTCGTGGGCCACTCCTCCCGCCATTTTTCCTATGGCAGCCAGTCGTTCACTTTCACGCATTTTCTCCTCAAGCATTTTTACCTCTGATATATCTGTGAGAAGCAGCATTTTTCCCATATAGGACCGTTTTTTATCATAGATGTCCACCAGCCTGCATAAAAGGACTGATTCCCGCTCTCCGGAGACAAGACGTATTTCTTTTTCACCAAGCTCTTCACGTGTCGAAGGCTGTGATTTGCTCCGAAAAAAGACGGACAGGGGCAGGGGAAGAATATCTTCAGGAAACTTGCCCATCGCCTTCCCTTTCTGTATTTCGGTGATATCTGTTACGGTTTGATTCCAGTTGGTTATCTTGCCCCGTCTGGTTGTGGCGATCACACCAATGGGCAAAGAACTGACAAGCAATGCGGTAAAAGCCTGCATTTCATCAAGGGTTTTCTGCGACACCCTGTATCCCTGCACTACAGACAGGGAAAACCAGCCCGCCACGCCTACCAGCAGCATGGCAGCAGAGAGCATGACAATCTGGACCTGCAGCCGTCCCAGGGTTTTATCAAACTGGGCCATATCCAGATCAACCAGAATATAATACTGGTCAGCCTCCTTATCAGGAGCAGTCGGCACATGTCCGCCCAAATCCCTGAAAAATTCTTCGGCCATGAGTATTTGACTGAAAAGCAGACCTTGTCTTCTTCCATGACGCATATGATGCATAAAAAAATTGGGTTTACGCTTTACCAGGGGCATATAAGGCCTGATTGTCCTCATGACCCTTTGTCCTTCAGCGTCAGTGAGAATGGCAGTATGGAGCATGGAATCAGAAACAACAGGAAAACTGGCAGCAATATCTTCGCTGCCCTGCAGAATCTCGCCAACCTTGTTTTTTTTATTATGAGCAATAATCCCGCCCTGTTGATCAATCAGTATAATATTTTTGATCTGTCTATCGTCGACAAGGTGGTCTATAAAACGCTGGACATGTTCCTGCCATGACTCACTATCCAGAAAATTTTTTTTTAGATCAGCAAGATACGTAAACCTGGCCCCTGAGCGAACCGCTTGTATCAGGGTGTCTGCCTTCTGCAGCATAGCCATACTCATGAGTCGTTTTTCCAGGCGGTAATTATGAAAGGCAAAGGTTACGATAATGATGACAAGAAGACCTGCTGCCGCAGCAAGTAACCATGGCGAAGAAAACAACAGCTGTGACCGTAAATATTTTTTCATGGAAAACATGCAGCTTTTATTGCAAAAATTACACCAGCATCAAGGCGTAGCCTGGATTCCTCATCAGTGAAGACATGAGACCCAAAAAAGCAAGTACGGACGCAGAGCAAGTACAACCAGGGTAACAGATGCCCTGTGAGTAATTACTACCCGGTTTATCTTTCATGCCGGGTAAAAAATATCCAGCCTGAAAAGCCGTCACCAGCAAGAATATGCCTTAAAAAATATTAAATTTTACTTGTTATTTCAATTTATTAAATATAAAAAATCAAACTGGCACGAGTATCGCATTAACAATGGTGCAACAGGCGATAACTTCAAATTCTACAGGAGAAGACAGTATGAAACACGCTCAGGCTCACAGGAAAATCATCCTGGCCACAATTTTAACAACTGGCTTGAGTCTATCCATAAGCCAGGCTGCTTTTGCCTACCACGGTTTTGAGGGAAACAGGCACAAGGGCAGCGGAGCATGTATGACCCATACCATGAATCCGGCCATACAAAAAGCCCATGAAAGATTTATGGGTGAAACAAAACAAATCCGCAAGCAATTAGCGGTAAAAAGAGCATCCATGCGAGCCATTATGATGGCAGGCACGCCGGATCCAAACAAGGCGGCCCAACTGGCCGGCGAGTTGTTTGACCTGCGTGAACAGCTCAGGATCAAGGCCCGGGAATATGGGCTGCCGGTTCATATGGCCCTGGGTGGTGGAAAGCATGGCGGCGATTTTGGTCCGGGCAGGGAAAGGTAATATTTCACGCCGCAGAAAGACCAATACCACCGCTCATTGATTTTTTGCTCCCTGGCAGGTTTCTCCTTTTTTCCTGTCGGGGAGTTTTTTTATATACCCGATCACGGGGGGCAGCAGATATATGTGATGGACGTGAGCAGGCACAGGCTTGCAACAAGTCAAGTCAAAAGGTTACAGGTCATGTAGGCAGGCAGCGTTGTTGTTACATCATATTTTCAGGATCTCTGTCCACAACCAGCACAACCCTTCCCCTGGTCAGCTTTTGTCTTTTCTGGAGAACAACACTGCAGGCCTCATGGAGAAGCTGCTGAGAGCGGCTTTTCAGTAACAACTGCCACCGATATTTGTCTTTTATTCTGCCCAGGGGAGCAGGAGCAGGCCCAAGGATGTCGACGAGCCTTCCAGAGGTGAGTTCCTCCAGGCTCAGTCTGGTTTTCTCAGCTGCCTCCTGCACCTGGGCCTCATCACTGCCAGAGAACCTGATGTTCACCATTCTGGCATGGGGGGGAAAAAGCAGCTGTGCCCTTTGTCGTTGTTCCAGCTCATACATGGAGACGTAGTCATGTTTCCGGGCAAAGCGAATTGCAGGATGACCTGGCTGATGGGTCTGAATAATAACTTCACCCTTTTCCTTTCCCCTGCCCGCCCTGCCGGTAACCTGCGATAAAAGAGAAAAGGTGCGCTCACCAGCCTTGTAGTCCGGCATGGCCAGCCCGGCATCTGCCCAGAGGATTCCCACCAGGGTAATACCGGGGAAGTGCAGCCCTTTGGCGATCATCTGTGTTCCAACCAGGATATCAATTTCCTGGTCTCGAACAGCCTTGAGGATTTTCATATAGTGCTTTCTGTCGGAAGCAACGTCACTGTCGAGTCTGGCTATCCTGGCTTCGGGAAAGAGCTGCCCTGCCTCATTTTCAATCCGTTCCGCTCCGAGCCCTACGCCAATCAGCCGCCTTGACTGACAGGCGTGACAGACTGCGCCAGCTTCCCTGGCAAAACCGCAATAATGACAGAGGAGCTGTTTTCTTGAGCGGTGCAGGGTCAGGGAGACCTGACAGTGCCGACATTGCAGCACCTGACCGCAGTCCTGACAGAGAAGGGAGGAAGAATAGCCCCGGCGGTTGATAAAAAGCAGGGTCTGCTGACGCCGTTCCAGCGTTGCCTGTATGGCGCTGATCAATTCATCTGAAAAAAACAGGTCAGGCCGCCTTCGTCTGCTTTTACCCAGGTCTATCACCCTGACTCCGGGCATTGGCCTGTCTTCCACCCTTTTTGTCATGGTCAAAAGGGTATACTTGCCGGTTTTGCTGTTATGATAGCTGGTAACGGAAGGGGTCGCCGAGCCGAGTATGATCGGGCATGACGCAAATTTTGCCCGCATAACGGCAACATCTCTTCCATGATAGCGAAGGGCATCTTCCTGCTTGTATGCCGGCTCGTGTTCTTCATCCACAATTATTATGCCCAGGTTCTCAAGCGGGGCAAAGACACCGGACCTTGCCCCCAGCACTACCTGGGCCCGGCCGTCAATAATCCGCTGCCACTGATCGTGGCGTTCTCCAGGAGGCAAGCCGCTGTGATACAGGGCCAGGGACTCACCGAATCGAGCATAAAACTGCTGCTCCATCTGTGAGGCAAGGGCGATCTCCGGCACCAGAACCAGGGCGGATTTTCCCTGACAAAGGGCCTGGCTTACAGCCCGCAAATATACCTCTGTTTTACCACATCCGGTAATACCAAAAAGAAGAAACGGGGAAAACCGGCCAGCGTCTACAGCAGGAAGAATATGGGCAAGCACATCTTGTTGTTCTTCGCTCAAGGTAACTGGAATAACACGGGAAGGCGGCGTCTCACCAAAAGGGTTACGATACACCCGCTGCTGCTTTTTTATAAAGATATTTTTTTCACACAGGGATCGCAGTGCAGGGGAGGCATTTTTGTACTCATGGAGAATACAGCTCCTGGGCAGAGAACGATGCAGCTCGCCACGCACAAGCTCCATAAATATATCCACTGTTTTTTGTTCAGAAGGCTTGAGTCTCTGTCGTATTGCGAGCGTTTTATCCTGACCGATGCACTCCTGATCAAGCCGGTACACCACCTGTCTTTTTACGGGCACCTTTTTGGTGACCACTTCAGAAGCACAGGTGATGTACCCCTGACGAACCAGTTGACCTATTGCCTTCTTCGTATCCCTGCTTCGCATATATCGCGCGGTTGTTCCAGGCGGCAGGGTCTTGTCTAACACAAGTTTTCTTGCCCACTCCTCCTGCTGATACTGCCTGACTTCCGGATCCCTGCTGTCTGCAAAATACTGCTCTCCCTTTGCGGTAAGTGTAATCCTGTTGCCGCTTCGAGCTGAAGGTGCCATGGACAGTCCGGTCTTGATCACGCCTCCCAGTGGATAATGATAATAGGTGGCTATCCAGTGATAAAGCTCCAGCATACCGGCCGGAAAGACCGGAGTGGCAGAAAGAACCTCTGTAACAGGTTTAACAGGGTACGGTGCAGGGGCAGTTGATTCACTATCAGATGCAGTGACGACATATCCTGTCACCTTACGCCCGGCAAGCGGCACCAGAACACAGCTCCCCACAGGCAGGGGGGCATCGGATGAAGGCGGCTGACTGTAGGTCAGACATTTTTCAACCGGGGCGTCCACCGCCACCTCATACGTCTTCATCATAGAGGGTATTTGTTACAGCCGCTGCAGATTACCTCAAGGTGCTGCCGGAAATCCTTACCCAGGGTTTGATGCTGCAGGCCAAAATCAACAATTGCTTTAAGATAGCCAAGCTTATCGCCGGCATCGTAGCGTTTTCCTTCAAACTCGTAGGCATACATCCCGCGGATATTGGCAAGGGCCAGCAAGGCATCTGTCAGCTGGATCTCACCCCCGTGTCCCGGAGTCGTTTTCCCTAGAAGATCAAATACTTCCGGCATAAGCAGATAACGACCTATAATGGCCATGTCTGAGTTGGATGTTCCAGGGGCAGGTTTTTCCACCATCCGCTCTACAGAATACGTCCGTTCTATATCGGTTGCCTTGCCCTCGACTATTCCATATTGATAGGTTTGATCCATGGGAACCCGCTGGATGGCGACAATAGACTCGCCGACCTTGTTATAGAGTTCTATCATCTGCTTGCAGCAAGGGACCTTGCTGTTGACCAGGTCATCACCAAGAAGCACCAGAAAAGGGTCATTGCCGATGACATTTCGCGCCATCCAGATAGCATGCCCGAGACCAAGCGGTTTTTTCTGGCGGACGGAAACAATGTCAATAAGATTGGAGATGTTATTGAGTTCTTCCCGAAGTTTTGTTTTATTTTTTTCATTCAGTACCGTATCAAGCTGAAAATCATAGTCAAAGTGGTTTTCAATGGCGGATTTTCCTTCACTTGTGATAAGAATAATTTCTTCAATCCCTGAAGCCACGACCTCCTCGACAATATACTGTATGGTCGGCCGGTCAACTATGGTAAGCATTTCCTTGGGAATGGCCTTCGTTGCCGGCAGAAAACGGGTACCTAACCCGGCAACCGGAATCACCGCTTTTTTTATAGACTTCATCTTTTCCCCAGCAAGATAGAAATTTTTCAAGTATTTTTTGTACACAGCGTCTCACTTCATTTGCTTACCTGCGCGAGATCGCGCCTGTACACATCTGAAGCAGCGTTGACAGGACACCAGGTACAGCTTGCTTGCAACCTGTTTAAAAATATACTCTTATTTTAGTTTTCCTCTCAAGCAGAAAAAAAACTGGTACCTGGTCACGGCCACATCATCTTTGCCCGATCACAATTCAGTTACGGTCGTGGCCAGGTACACGTAAGAGACAGGAAATAATGCAGAAATAAAGACCACGTAATCTCGGATATATCACTTGTCATGCGCCTTTCATACCCTCCGGAACTGCCTGTTTCCCGGCACAAGGATGAGATCTGGGCAGCGATCAAAGCCAACCAGGTCATTATTGTTGCCGGTGATACTGGTTCTGGAAAAACAACCCAACTCCCCAAGATGTGCCTTGAAGCCGGGCTCGGCAAAAAAGGTCTGATCGGCTGTACCCAGCCCAGACGAATCGCCGCCTTGTCAGTTGCAGACAGGGTGGCCGAAGAGATTGGCAGGGACTATGTTGGCTCCAGAATTCGTTTTCAGGACAATGTGCCTGCGCAGACCCGTATTAAATTCATGACCGACGGCATCCTGCTGGCAGAAACCAGAAGTGACCGCTCCCTTTTAAGCTACGATACCATTATTATTGATGAGGCTCATGAACGCAGTTTAAATATTGATTTTCTCCTGGGGTATATAAAGCAGCTGCTTCCTGACCGGCCAGAGCTGAAACTTATTATCTCTTCTGCAACAATTGACACGAAGAAATTCAGCCAGCATTTTGCCGGTGCCCGGACCATACCGGTTACCGGTCGGCTCTTCCCCATAACTACCCGTTATCACGCTCCTGAAAAAGAAGATAAACACAGCATTGCTGATTATGTTACGCAGGCAGTCGAGGCTGTCGAAGATATTGCTGCCGATCCTTTCAGCGGAGATGTTCTTGTCTTTTTGCCGACAGAGCGTGATATTTTTGATGTACTTGAACAGCTGGAGGAAAGAGTCCGCACAGAAAACCTGGTACTCCCTCTCTTTGGCCGGATGCAGTCCTCTGACCAGAAGCGCATTTTTTTACCCTCTTCCAAACGAAAAATCATCCTGGCGACCAATATAGCAGAGACCTCGATTACGGTTCCCGGCATTCAATATGTAGTTGACTCAGGGCTCGCCAGAATATCCCGCTACAATGTTCGCACAGGAACAACAAGCCTGCGTGTAGCAAGAATATCCCGGGCAAGCTGTGACCAGCGGCAAGGCCGTTGCGGCAGAACCGGGCCAGGAACCTGCATCCGTCTTTATTCTGAAGAGGATTACCTGGCAAGAGACGCCTATACATTACCGGAAATGCAACGTTCCAACCTGGCCGAAGTAATCTTGCAAATGGTCAGTCTTGACCTGGGTGCACCAGAGCATTTTCCTTTTGTTGATCCGCCTGCTCCCCGGGCAATACGAGAGGGTTTTCGCACCCTTCAGGAGCTGGGCGCATTGAAAGCGGACAGGACAATGACCAGAAATGGCCGCATCATGGCCGGCCTTCCCCTTCCTCCCCGCATAGCACGAATTGTTGTTGAAGCAGCGGCGCAAGGTGCTCTCAGGGAAGCCTGCATTATCGCGGCAGCACTGTCAGTACAGGATCCCCGTGTTCGTCCTCTTGACCAGGAAACAAAAGCTGACGAAGCGCACAAAAAATTTGCGGACACACGATCAGACTTTCTGACCCTTTTAAATATCTGGAAGGCACTGCATGAAAATAAAAAGCGAGTCAGCTGGTCCATGCTCTCCCGGTTCTGCAGGGCTCACTATCTGTCCTGGCAGCGAATGAGGGAATGGCTGGATGTGCATGAGCAGCTGCGCAGAATAGTGGCCGGAAAAAAAGGATTTCCGCTAAACGAGACAGCTGCAGAATATGACGGCCTGCACAAGGCTCTGACCAGCGGTTTTTTACGTAACTTCGGCAGGAAAAAAGAGAAAAACCTGTATTTGACTCCAGGCAGCAAACAGGTGGCTCTTTTTCCTGGCTCCAGCCTGCATAACCGTGGCTGTCAATGGATTGTTGCAGCAGATCTTGTTGAAACCACCCAGCTTTTTGCTCGTACAGCCGCACAGATAGATGTGGAGTGGCTCGAAGAGCTGGGTGGCGCATTATGCAAAAAATCATGGTCTCATCCGCGCTGGGAAAAAAAAAGCGGCAAGGTGATAGCTGACGAACAGGTGAGTCTTTTTGGCATCCCCATTGTCAGCGGCAGAAAGGTTAATTATGGCAGAATTAACAAAACGACCCTGGAAGAGGCCAGGGCTATATTCATTCAGGAAGCGCTTGTAAATGGACGGTTAGCAGGCCGTTATCCTTTTCTGGAACACAACAAGGCCCTTATCCTCCAATACAGGGAGATTGAAGAAAGGGTCAGACGACACAGCATTGTTGCCGATGAGCTGCAGCTGTTTGCATTTTATGAAAAGCGACTTGGCAATACCTATGATCGTTTTACCCTGAACCGTTTACTCAGACGTAAAAAGGATGACACCTTTTTACGTCTGAGTAAAAACGATGTCTGCTGCACCGCACCTGCTGAAGAAGAGCTTTATCTTTTCCCGCAAACCATACGGGCAGGAGACACAGAATTATCCCTGCAGTATCTGTTTGAGCCGGGCAGCAGTAACGATGGGGTTACGGTGCTTATCCCTGCTCATCTTGTCACAACCATCAAGCCGGCAATATTTGAATGGCTCGTCCCCGGACTGCTTCCTGAAAAAATTCACTTTCTTCTGAAGCGGCTTCCCAAAAAAATCCGAAAAAACCTGGTGCCCATCCCTGACACGGTTGACAGGATTCTTGACTGTCTTGACATGTACAATGGCTCGCTGTATCAAGGACTCGAACAGGCCCTGTTAAAGCTGTACAGGATACAGGTTCAGAGAGCAGCATGGCAGGTGCGGGAACTGCCAGCCCATTTGCGCATGAATTTTCAGCTTATAGACAAGAACGGAAAAAAAACAGCCTCTTCCTCCTCGTTTCTGGAGTTGACAAGGAAAACAAGAGCCCCTGACCAGACAACATCCAGACGCGTTATTGATGAGCTGCCAGAGGTACCAGACATTACGGCCAAAGACCTTGATACGCTCGTGCCCAGGCATGCCCCTTCAGGCATGCTTTATTACCCCCTGCTTTTCTTTGATGAAAAGAAGGGGCAAATCAAGGCCCGGTATACAGAGACATCCGGTCCTGCTTTAAAAGAAAACACCCGTGCTGTTCAGGAGCTGTACAGTCAGCAGTTTCCCGGGGAGATCAGTCAGCTGAAGAAAATGTGCAAGACCGCTGTCACAGGGCAATCAGCCAGCTGGCTTTCGCTTGGGGCGAACCTGTCGGCAGCAGAGCTGAAAGATGCGTTGTTCTCCTTTATTCTCAAGTCATTGTTTGCCATTACTCCCCATGCGCTGCCTTCAACCAGCGAGTTTACCCGTAAGGTCAACACCATCAGGAAACAAGGGTTTCTGCGGGAAGCAAAGAATATCGAGCAATGTATCGTACGAGCAGTCAGCAGGCGAAAAGAGGCGGTAAAGGCAATACAGCAATGGGAAGGGCGCGCCAGAAAAACGAGATCACTTGATCCGGATCGTCTGCAAGAATACCAGGCAATTCTGGAGCAGATTCTTCCTCACGATTTTTTAGGCGGAGCCACAGATATTTCTCTGGATAAGATACCACGATACCTGCAGGCATTGATTATTCGGATTGAGCGGGCAGAACATGCCCCGGGCAAAGATCACAACAAGGCAAAAAGGGTAATCCAGGCAAGGCGTCGCCTTGACCAGATCGCTGAATTTCACACCCCCTCCCCCCAATGCAGGCATTGTCTCAAGCAATATCGGGAGATGGTGGAAGAACTCAGGGTTTCAGTCTTTGCCCCCGAGCTTGGTACAGCAATGGCTGTGTCTGAAAAAAAACTCGAACTGTTCTGGCAGGTTGTGGAAGACAATTGCCGTCATGTCGAGTAAGTGGAATCCGGGATAGATGCCGCGTGAGTACTTGCTGTTTATTTAATTGGCATATATGCTATACTGGCAATGTTCGCTGCAATGCAGCGATAACAGGTATTCGCACTATTCACCCTATCCAAAGGAGCTTGACGTGAAAAAAACAATGTTTCAATTCATTCCGTCTGTCCTGATTATTGCCCTGCTAAGCTTCGGCTGCGCCGGGAAAAAGGAAGACACCCAGACATCTTCCCCCCCACCTGGTAAACAGGTTGGAAAATCACACAGTACTAACGTCTATACCGGAAAAATTGTCGGTAAATCAAATAAGGCCAAAACCATCTCCATTAAAACAGGTAAAGGCCAGCAGGCAAAAACGATGCTGCTCCAGTTCGACGATAACACCACAGGTGTTGAAAACGCCGTGAAAGGACGCGCTGCTCACATTGAATATAACGAGGTGGATGGGGTAAAGCTTGCCGTTAACATCAAGCCCAAACTTGCCAAACTGCCTGCCGGAGTTACCGAGATCAAGACAGAGGAGCTGGAACCCCTGTTGGCTGAGAAGGCAAAGCTCTTTCTCGTTGATTCACGGCCGGCAAGCCGATATGCTCAGTCCCACCTTCCTGAAGCTGTTTCCATCCCCGTTCCGAAACTGAAAAAAAGAAAGGCGGAATTACTGCCAGAGAACAAGAACATACCCCTTGTTTTTTATTGCGGAGGGCCTACATGAGGCATGTCCACCGCTTCCGCCGGTCTGGCGAAAAAATTAGGTTATACCAATGTCCGGGTATATCTTGACGGTGAACCTGCATGGTCTGGGGCAATGCTGCCCACGTACGCCACCAATGATTTTATAAAAAACGGCAACGTGGTTCTCATTGATATCCGGCCCTTTTCTCAAGCTGTCGAAGGACGCATCAAGGGAGCGCACAGCATCCCTTACGAAGAGCTCGAAGATCATATGGATAACATTCCCAGAAACGCTCCGGTCGTCCTTTACGGTAACGAAGAAGTCCTTGATGCCGTTAAAGAGATGAGAGACGATGGCTTTAAGCTCGTTTCCCTTGTGGAAGGAGGACTGAACGGCTGGATTTCTTCAGGAGAAGCCATTGAAAAAGGCCCTGTTTTCAGCACAGAAATCAGCTGGACACGAAAGCTTGGCAAGGGAGAGGTGTCGCTTGCTGACTTTAGAAAGGCAGCTTTTGGAGAGGATAAGGATGCCCTGATCGTTGACGCAAGAACAGCTGATGAAGTGGCTGAGCTTGGGATATTCAAAAACACGGTAAATATCCCGCTTGATGAAATTCCTCAAAGATTGAACGAACTGCCAAAAGATAAAAAAATTTATGTCCATTGCTCAACCGGAGCAAGGGCGGACATGGCCTATAACGAGCTGATAAAAAACGGGTTTAATGCAAAATTTCTGCTTCTGAACATTGAAGACGCGTCCTGTGATTGTGAAATCATCAGGCCCTGACCCGCCGTGTTCATGAACATTTTGTCTTATTGGAGAGGAAGTACACAAGAAAAACAGATGGATGTACTGTCTGCGAACCAGCTCAAACTCAGACAAGATACGAGCGAAGATCGTACCTCCTGAACTGATGAGCACCAGTGTCCTGTCAACACTGCTCTGTCGTATCCTGCCTGTCTTTTTCAGCCCTTAATCAGCCCTTAAGCCTTGCCCCGGGTCACACAGCACTACTGGGCAACGCAGGACAAGGCTCCATAAGGACAGGAAAAATCCGGCGCACTATCCTGACATTTCATCGTTGACAGGACACGAGGGGGTACCCCGTAGTGCCCATTAACTTTTTGTCTCATTTGAGAAGAAAAATCAGGAAGAGAGCCTGCCTTCAGGGAGAAACCCGTTATCAATGATATTTTGCCAGCTCTGCCAGCAGCTCTCCCATGAAAGTCCCCTGCCCTTCCATGCCTGCTAATTCGCCTGCACGCGCGTTTGTTTCAATTTGTAATGCCAGGTCGCGGACAGCCTCTATACCAAGACTTGCCGCAGCTCCCTTTAAACTGTGTGCAGCTGCCACAATCCCGTCAGTGTCCCTGGCCGTTATTGCGGCCTTGAGTTGTTTCAGGTCTGCAGCCGAGGAGTCCTGGAACAAGATGATCAGCTCATCGAGTAATTCCTCGTCACCTCCTGTCTGTTCAAGGGCAAACTCTTTATTCCACTGGAGCAATCCCATTGTCCCTCCTTCTCCACTATGTATGCTGGAGTGTTAAAGTGTCGCATACTGCCTGATATGAAATACTGCCTTCACGAATACATTGAATACTGTTGTTGCTGCATTGTACCAGAGTAGAACCTGTTTTACCAGGTGTCTCGCCCCCATCAAGGATCAGATCAAGCTCTTGCGGGAACATCTGAACGACCTGTTTTGCCCTTGCAGCACCTTCACTGCCTGAAATATTGGCACTCGTTCCTGTAACTGGACGCTGAAAACGCCGCAGTATCTCTGCCGCTGACGGATGTGGAGACTGGCGGACTCCAACTGATCCGGTCTGCCCGGTCAATTCATTCGGAATATCCGGCCTTGCCTTGTGCACAAGGGTTAATGGCCCCGGCCAATAACATTTCGCAAGCCTTGTAAAGGTTTCAGCCACAGGTTCTGCAAGCAGGGATGCACATTGGGCCATCCCGGAAACCAGCAGCAGTATGGGCTGGCTGCGCTCTCTTTGCTTAACAGCGTACAACCGCTTAAGGGCAGCCCTGTTAAACGGATCTACCCCCAGTCCATAAAATGTTTCTGTAGGATATGCTATTATTCCCCCTGCACGCAGAATTGAAACCGCCAGATCAATACTGCTGGAATCAATCTTTTTGATGGTTGTCGTCACGTTGTCATTGTCTTGTTCTTCTCTGCAACCTGACGCTCCATTTCACGGGCGTGGTTCTGCAGTTTTTTCCTGAGTTCATTTTCTTCAATACCAATAATTCTGGCAGCAAGAACTGCGGCATTTTTTGCGCCAGCCTTGCCGATTCCCATAGTTGCCACAGGAATGCCGGGGGGCATTTGAACCGTGCTGAGCAGTGCATCCAGGCCGCCGAGTGACGAGGAATCAATTGGGACTCCGATCACAGGAAGCGTGGTATGTGCGGCAAGCACCCCTGCTAAATGAGCGGCCATTCCAGCACCGGCAATGATAACCTTCAGGCCTCTTGCTCTTGCTGTTTCAGCGTACGCAGCCGCCAGAGACGGACTGCGGTGAGCAGAAGCAATCTGTACTTCAGAGCTGATACCGAAAGTCTGCAGCATGTCGGCGGCAGCCCGCATTATGGGCAAATCAGAATCGCTGCCCATAACAATGCCAACTGATGGTGCTTTTTCCTTGTTAAGACGACGCAGGGCGCGGTGGCCAATGTCTTTTCGAAAATATGCACCTGTCCAGGTAATCTCCTCCACAGCCTTGTACGCAGAAGCCAGCGCCTTTTCAAGGGTTTGTCCTGTTGCGGTGACACCAAGAACGCGGCCTCCGCTGGTCACCGTTCTCCTGTTTTTTGTTGCTGTCCCCGCATGAAACACCTGAACGCCAGCAACCCTGGCAGCTTTGCCAAGCCCAGTTATAACCTTTCCTGTGGGATACTTGCCAGGGTAGCCTTCAGAGGCCATAACCACACAGACAGAGGGGCTGCTGTCAATGGAAAGTTCAAGTTTATTTAATTCGCCGTTAAGACAGTGTTCAAAGATGTCAACAAGATCACTTTTCAATCGCATCAGCAAAGGCTGGCATTCCGGGTCACCAAAACGGCAATTGAACTCCAGCACATTAATGGTATCGCCATCAATCATTAACCCTGCATAAAGCATTCCCCTGTAAGGTCTTCCCTCAGCTGCCATGCCGCGAACCACCGGGATCATGATCTCATTCATCACCCTCGTGGTCATTTTCCGGTCAAGCACAGGTGCAGGAGAATACGCCCCCATTCCGCCGGTGTTCGGCCCCCTGTCCCCTTCGAAGACAGCCTTATGATCCTGTGAAGATGGCAGAGGAAGAACGTTTTCCCCGTCAACAAAGGCAATAAATGAGGCTTCCTCGCCCAGGAGCAGTTCCTCAATGACAACAACGGAGCCGGCATCTCCAAAGACCCTGTCATTCATCATGGCGTCAACAGCCTGTTTAGCCTGATCTTTCGTCTCAGCAAGCACTACCCCCTTACCGGCTGCAAGCCCATCCGCTTTCACCACGCAGGGAGCCCCTATGGTATCAATATACTTTTTGGCAGCATCAACCTCCCTAAAAGACCTGTATGAAGCACTTGGTATGTCGTATTTTTGCAAAAAATCCTTGGTAAAAGCCTTGCTTGCCTCAAGTTCTGCCGCTGCTTTTGATGGTCCAAAAATTCTAAGTCCCGTTTCCTCAAAGGTATCCACTATTCCCAGCGTTAATGGTTCCTCCGGGCCGACAATAGTCAGATCAATTGATTCAGCCAGGGCAAAATCACGTAATGCATCAATATCGTTTGCCTGCAGATCAACGCAAACAGCGTCCTTTTTGATACCGGCATTCCCTGGAGCACAGTATATCGTTTTCACTTTTGCAGACTGTTTCAGCTTCCAAACAAGCGAATGTTCCCTGCCCCCGCCGCCAATGACTAAAATTTTCATACTCTATCCTCTCAGGATTACACATTAACCGAAACCGATCACGGGGAAGCACAGCCCCCATGACTGATTATACACTTTTTCTTGACATAGCCTGAATTACTGGTAACCTTAGAATGAGCAGCCATTCATTTTCCTTTCGCTTCTCATTGTGTTTACATACAAATAACAGGTTACACCTTTATGAGATCCATTGATAAACATAAAAAAATAATCCGCGCAGCGACCAAAGTTTTTGCCCAAAAAGGTTTTTTTAATGCCAGGATTTCAGACATTGCCAAAGAGGCAAAAATTGCCGATGGAACAATTTATCTCTATTTCAAAAATAAATTTGACATCCTTATCTCTGTTTTTGAAGAGGAAATTGGAAAGCTGATCGAGCAAACCACGGTGTTACTTGAACAGGAACCAGAGCCTCAAAAAAAACTGGAGATATTTATAGCAAAGCATCTTGAAGAAATGAAAAAAAACCGCCACCTGGCCGAGGTGATTCACATTGAGCTGCGACAGACTCATAAGCTTATCAAGGAATATCGAAAAAAAGTCTTCAGTAAATACCTGAACATACTTGCCAACATAATACGTGAAGGTCAGAGAAAGAACATTTTCCGTAAAGATGTCAGTCCTGAGCTGGTAAAACAGATAATTTTCGGATCATTGGATGAAATATCAAGGATCTGGGGAATCAGCAATGAAACAGAGAGAGAAGAAATATCTTTGGCAGAAGTCAACACCCAGCTGACAAAGCTTTTTTTGCGTGGGCTCCTCATCTCTGAGGAGCATCACAACTCATAGACAACTGATCACAGGCACTACATCCTTGCCCCATCACAACTCTGTCGCACCCGTGACCGGGTTACACGCACAGTTTTCCAGCAGCCACCCTGATTTCCCTTTGTCTACGTCTGTACCTGCTTCCAGCCCGCCCTGATCCGGGCAAGTGTGATTGGCAGCTATCGCCCCGCTGCGGGGTCAATTGTGAGTGGCCGAAAATAAGTGGCCAGGGAGCAGTTACTCCCGGATTGCAAACAGCGTCTCACTCCATAACGCCCCGGCTGATTTCAACTATTTCAAATTCTCTGGAACCGCCGGGTGTTTTAGCTACCACTTCATCCCCTACTTCCTTGCCGAGAACGGATTTTCCCAAGGGAGAACTCACTGAAATAGACCCTTTCTTGACATCCGATTCATCTGCGCCAAGAAGTTGATAGGTGATTTCTTCATCGGTATCCATGTCCACCAGGGAAACAACAGTTCCAAACACGACTCTTTCAGTAGAGACTTTCGTGCAATCAATAACTTCTGCCCGGCCAACCTTGTCCTTTAATTCCATGATGCGCCCTTCAAGCATGCCTTGCCGTTCTTTTGCGGCATGATATTCCGCATTCTCACTTAAATCGCCATGTCCTCGGGCAACTTCTATGGCTTTCACTGTCTCTGGCCTTTCAACCCTTTCCAGGCGCTCCAATTCACCGCGCAGTTGTTGATAGCCTGTCTTAGACATTGGTATTCGTACAACCATTGAGTAAACCTCTTAAAAATATATGGGTAAGTATTATTTTCAGTACATGTCACCTGATCAATCCGATTAAACGAAACCGCAGGCGTAGTTGCGCTACGTTGAGGCTTATGCGAGTGAGGATCGACGAGTGCCCTGTCAACGCAGCTCTGCCGCATCCTGCTTGTCTTTTTCAGTCCTTATGCAGCCTTGCCCTGGGTCACAGAGCACTACTATGCAACGCAGGACAAGACGCCATAAGGACAAGAACAATCCGGCGCACTATCCTGACACTTCAGCGTTGACAGGACACGAGAGATGACCTTAAAAAGAGATGTAAAAAAAGGTAATCTTTACTCCAGACTCCTGAGTATAACCAGCTCCCTGGTTCGTTCCTGCGTCTTCAACAGGGTTTTGAGTTCTTTTAACAACGGGTCATCTTCGGGTATATCAGCAGCAGCAACCAGGAGCATATCGGCAAGTTCGGCAAAGTTCTTTTTCTTGCGTAACATGTCCGCCATACTTCTGAAAATCTCAAGCCTGTTGTCGGTAAATTGACTTAAATCGTCCCACAGTAACCGAGAACCGCTGTTTTCAACAAGAGCCAGCATTTCTTCGGCAAACTGCCGCAAAGCAAGCTGATAGAGCTTCTGCATCTCGACATTATCAGGTTCCTGCTTGACCAGTATATTACAGATGCTCATTGCCTTGTCATTTCTACCCTTATCAAGGTACAGCATAACCATTCGTAACAGAAATGAAACAGGAACATCATCGGCGTAGCGCTGAACATTCTCCAGATGATGCAATTCCATATCATGGTTACCACAGCCTTTATAGTGCTCCGCCAGGGCTTTATGTGCCAGAATATTCTCTTTATCCAGTTCGACCAGCCTTTGCCAGCAGACTCCTGCTTCCTGCTCACGCCCCAGCCTGTACGCCACCTGGGCGAGCGCAGTTAATATCCTGGTATTTCTCCTGTTTTTCAGGTGAGCCCGCTGTAATAAATAAAAGGCCCTGTCAAGCTCACCTGCCTGATAACTGAGCATGGCGGTCATTTCCAAATACCTGATATTATCAGGATACTTGACAAGCAAGCTGTTGGCAAAGGCAAGCGCTTGCTGAAATTTTTTTTGCGCAGCAAGAGAACGGGCCAACCCGTCAAGTACCTTATCCTGAAGAGACGAAGGCAGCTGCATGGCCGCCAGCTTACGATACTGGATGACTGCCTGTTCACTGTTTCCGGCTTGCAGGGCTATTTCTGCCTGGCACAAAAGATATTTGCTCTTCCCTTCACCCTGGGCGAGCAGGATATTGAGCTCTTTTTCTGCCTGCTGCCACTCTTTCAGATGGAGCAAGACAGCAGTCAGCTCCCATCGCGCCTCATCAAGATTCGGTTTTTTATTCAACAATGCGGTATAAACGGTTACTGCCTTGTCGTATTGCTGGTTACGTGAAAGCTCTCTGGCCTCATCCCACATAGCTTTCCAGAGAGGAACGGTTTCAGAAAAGGCAACAATATCCCGCTCAGGAACCAGTTGAAGCAAGCCAGTCTGACCTTCCTCAGCAGCAATAACCTGAATATTGCCGGCATACATTGCAAGACAACCAGCCGTCAGGACAGCACTAAAACGTTTTATTCCCTGTTTACCTGCCATGTAAAGTCTACACACCCGTATTCCAATAACCACTCACAGGGCACGTTCCACCCTGGTTTTCCTCGTTTCACGCCTGTAACAGCTCTCAGGCTGCCCAGATTTGGGCAAGCACGATTGCCTGCCAGACAAGAGTATACGGCTAATCGTGAGCACCAGAAAATGAGAGAGCTGGGAGCTGTTACTTTTAATGATAAAAGGCCTTTATCTGCTCAACAACATGCCTGAGCTGCTCATCTGAAAGCTCAGGGTAAATGGGTAAGGCCAGAGTTTTTTTCGCAGCCTCTTCTGCAACAGGACAAGAAGGCTGCTTCGAGAGTGAATACTCCTTCAAACATTCCTGCTGATGGAGGCAGAGAGGGTAATAAATTTCACACCCGATTGACTGGGCGGCAAGATGCTTTCGTAACTGGTCTCTTTGCGGAACCTGAATAACAAACTGATTATAAATGTGATAATTATGCTTTTCAGCCTCTGCCTTCCTGCTGAAAACTGCCTGCGGAAGCGATACCGGGTTATCTGCCAGGCCGATGTCAGTAAATAAATCCATATAGGTTTGAGCATTTTTACGCCGCTGCCTGTGCCAGGACTCAAGATACTGTAGCTTTACCGAAAGTACCGCTGCCTGTACCGCAGCCAATCGAAAATTTCCCCCAACCCTGGAATGATAATATTTAGGGTCGGCACCATGATTTCGGTTTGAACGAAGCGTTTCAGCCAGCTTCGGGTCCGCAGTAGTCACGAGTCCCCCGTCTCCCAGACAGCCTAGATTTTTACTTGGAAAAAAAGAAAAACATCCCGCATCTCCCATGCTTCCAGATTTCTTCCAGCGGACCAGTGCCCCGTCTTCACAAGGGTATTCAGCCCCTATCGATTGAGCCGCATCTTCAATGATATACGCATCGTGTTCTCTTGCAGTTGCCTGAATCGGTTTCATGTCAGCACATTGTCCATACAGATGGACAGGGATAATTGCCTTTATCGGCTTGCCCTTTTTTCTCTGTTCTTCAGCCAGCTCGGCAATTTTTTCTGGATCAATATTGAGTGAGTCTGGTTCAACATCTGCAAAAACAGGGATTGCCCCAACCCTGAGTATAACACCCATGGTGGCAAAAAAACTAAATGGCGTTGTTACTACCCGGTCACCTGGCCCTATACCAAGAGACATCAAGGAAGCCAGGAGAGCATCAGTACCGCTTGAGACCCCGACCGCTTCAGGAACATTTAAATAGGAAGCAGCTGCCTGCTCAAACTCTGTGACAGAAGGGCCAAGGATGTAGCGGGTGGAGTCAATGACGCCGGTAACAGCTTCAAGTATTTCCTCCCTGATTCCAGCTAACTGGGGACGTAAATCAAGTAAAGGTACATTCATAAAAAAATAGAGATACAAATAAAAGTTGATTTAAGGTGACTGCTCACAGGGCATGTTCCACTTTGGTTTCATTTGCTTTCAGGCTGCCTGAATCTGGGCAAACCTGATCGCCCAAGGATGGGTGGCCAGAAAACAGTTACGATTTAGTAACAATTGAAAATCATGAAGGTTTTTCAGCGACAATCATGTTTTCGCCCTGAATGAAATCCCGGATATCCGGCATTTCTTTTTCGAGCTGTTTTCTCAATTTGTTGAGAAGATTGGCTTCGATCTGTCTGACTCGTTCTCTGGAAATGCTGAACTCATCAGCAATAGTCTGCAGGGTACGGGGTTCATCGCTGAGCAGACGTTCAGCAAGGATAACCTGTTCTTTTTCATTGAGTTTATCATCCAGCCCGGCGAGCACTTCCATCAGACGACTGCGCATCTCCTGGCTGGCAACTATCTCTTCAACTCCCGGACCATCCTGAGGCAGAAAATTCTTTTGCTCGTCTTCCGAGTCGTTTCGGACCGGGGCTTCGAGGGAGACATCCCAGTTGTCCATGCGCTGGCCCATCTCGACAACTTCACTTTCCTTGACATTGAGCCGTTCAGCCAAAAGTCTGACTTCAGGTTGAAACCCTTGTGCCTCAAGGAGTTTTTTCTCTTTATTAAGGCTGAAAAAAAGCTTTCTCTGGGCCTGGGTGGTGCCAATTTTCACCAGACGCCAGTTATCCATGATAAACTTGAGAATATAGGCACGAATCCAGTAGGCAGCATAATATGAAAACTTAACGCCTCGATAAGGATCAAATTTCTTTGTTGCCTGAACAAGTCCGACGTTACCTTCCTGAATAAGGTCCATGAAATTCTGCATCCAGTACTTCTGGAAATCCATGGCCACTTTGACCACCAGGCGCAAGTTAGATGAAACCAGCCGATAGGCAGCATCAGGGTCGCCGGTTTCCTGAAAGCGGACCGCCAGTTCCTCCGTCTCTTCACGATTGAGCAGTTCGTACTGGCTGATTTCCTGAAGATATCTGTGCAGTGCAGGATTACTGAGGGCGGGTAAATTATCTTCCTGTGAAGCGACTACCAGTGGATGGTGCTTGACATCATCTGGATTGAGCTGCTCAGGCTTGTCGGTTGATGACATAACTTCTTTCCATACTCTATGAATCCCGAATAAAAAACCGGGGAGAAAAGGTAGATTATCCCGGGAAACAAAACTAATCAGTAACTGCTCACAGGGTATGTATCACCCTGGTCTCACTTGCTTTTAAGCCTGTAAACGCTTTCATCTTGCCCAGATTCGGGCAAGCACGACTGGCAGCTATAGCCCCTCTGTGCGGCAGATCGTGATCGCCTGAAGATGGGTGAGCTGGAGAGCAGTTACACTCAGTACATGAAAGTCTCCCGACGGAAGCAATATCCATCCCTTACCGAAGTGGCGGGCTTTCATGGTTTCCTTGTGGCTGGCAACACTGATCCAGCCATTATGGTCAGGGTAAAAGGAAAGAAATACCTTGCCCTGTTTTTTACGAGCTCCATCTTACAATATTCTTTTTTTTTTTTCACTTTATTAAAGGGTGTTGAAACAATCAATCTATCTCTTTGAAACTGCGTTGCCTTGAAAGAAAAAGATTCTAACCTGTTTTACACAGAACTACAAAGAGTTACACTGATATTTTCAACCCAATTTATCAGTACCTTGCTCTTAAAAAGCTGCCATAAAAAACAAGAAAATTTTTCGACGGTTTCGTGAATATTGGCTGGCAAAGAGTTGTTGCCGTTTTAGTGTTCTGATGAGTATCCGCATTAGTGACTTACGCCTCACTTCCTGTCATAAAAAACAAGAAAGTATTTGAGGTGTAAGGCCTCGGCCTCCTGGGTTGCTGGTTTTCCGCGTTAGACAGTATTCTGTAAAAACAAAATTCTGGAGCGTTTTATTTTTTGGTTGGTTATGCTACATATATTCGCTTCTACAATCGGCCTTCACCTATATCACCTGCAGCACGCGCATGAAAAATATAAGAAATTTCAGTATTATAGCACATATAGATCACGGAAAGTCCACTTTGGCAGACCGGATGATACAGCTTTGCAACATGGTCACAGAGCGTGAGTTCAAGGATCAATTGCTGGACAATATGGAAATTGAACGGGAACGCGGCATAACCATTAAGTCACAAACCATATGCCTTCCTTTCATTGCCAGCGATGGCGGAGAATATAAGCTTAACCTGGTTGACACCCCCGGACACGTTGATTTCAGCTATGAAGTCTCACGTGCTCTCGCCTCCTGCGAAGGAGCATTGCTGCTTATTGATGCAGCTCAGGGCGTTGAAGCCCAGACCCTTGCCAATCTGTATCTGGCAATGGAAAACGATCTTGAGATCATCCCGGTAATCAACAAGATCGATCTTCCTGCGGCAGAGCCGGATAAAGTGGTGCGCCAGATTGAAGACGATCTTGGCCTCGATGGAGAGGCTATACAATTCTGCTCTGCCAAAACAGGTGAGGGCGTCCAGGAACTGCTTGAAGCCATTGTCAAACATCTTCCCCCGCCTGCCGGCAGGCAGGACGCTCCTTTGCAGGCCCTGGTGTTTGACGCCAACTATGACCCGTATAGAGGCACAATTATATCTGTCCGGATCATGAGTGGAACAATAAAAACAGGCGACTTCATACTGTTTATGTCCAACATGGCAGGGTACAGGGTGGAAGAACTGGGTACATTCGGCCTTAAGCGTACACCCAGAAAGGAACTTGCCGCAGGAGAGGTTGGCTATATCATAGCCGGTGTTAAAACTGTTTCTGATACAAGGCCGGGTGACACCATAACGCTGAAATCCAGGCCATGTTCACAGCCTCTTCCTGGATTTCGTGAGGTTCAGCAGGTTGTGTTTTCATCGATATACCCGATTTCAACAGACGACTACGAGGATCTGGCCAGTGCCCTTGAAAAACTAAAACTCAACGATGCCTCCCTGACCTTCCAGAAAGACTCTTCAGCTGCGCTTGGCTTTGGCTTTCGCTGCGGATTCTTGGGACTTCTTCATCTGGAGGTGGTTCAGGAGAGACTGGAACGAGAATTTGACATCTCACTCATATTGACCGTACCCACAGTAAAATATATTTTTCACCTTCAGAACAATACCAGCGTAGAAGTGGACAATCCCGCCTATTTTCCTGATCCTGGCACTATCAACACCGTTGAGGAACCATTTATCAAGGCGACCATACATATCCCGGAACAGTACATGGGGGTGATAATGACGCTGTGCATGGAAAGGCGCGGCGACAACACCAGCTATCATTATCCTGTGCCAGGCAGGATTGAATTCAGCTGTGAGCTGCCCCTTGCCGAAGTCATCTATGACTTTTACGACAGGCTGAAATCAGTCACCCAGGGATACGGTTCTTTTGATTACGAACTGCTGGATTACCGGAAAAGTGACCTGGTCAAGCTGGATATTCTTGTAAACGGAGAACAGGTGGATGCACTGTCACAACTGACCCATAGAAACAAGGCGCGGGAGCGTGGACTCAACGCCTGCGAACGGTTAAAGGAAGAAATTCCCCGCCAGATGTACAAAATTGCCATTCAGGCCGCGATTGGCGGAGACATTATCGCCAGGACAAATATCTCTGCTTTAAGAAAAGATGTAACAGCCAAATGTTACGGCGGCGATATTTCAAGAAAAAGAAAGTTGCTGGAAAAACAGAAAGCAGGAAAAAAACGAATGAAAACCGTAGGCAATGTCGAAATCCCCCAACGAGCCTTTTTAGCGGTACTCAAGTCAGACCACTAATCCGTATTTTTCATGAACATTCTGTCTCATTTGAGAAGAAATACATAAAAACAAACGCCTGTGATGTCAGTGAGCAGGCTCAAATCTTGACACAATGTTCAGGAGAAATACGGGTTAGCAGTGACAAGAGCCTTGGTGCAAGCGCGTTAACATGACAAGATATCCTCCAGTCGCAGATGCCGTTCTCTTCAGTCTTTTCTTTGCTACTCTGGGGGTATCGGCGTTTACCTTTACCTTTCCCCTGCTGGCGGCAGACAGGGCCATTGCTGGAATATGGCTGGGATCGGGGTTCTCCGGCTATTTTTTGATAAAGCTCATCCTTGCCCCCCTGATCGGAAATCTTGCCGACAGGGTGGGAGCACGTCCTTTACTGCTGGCCGGGGTTACTCTTGGAACGGTAACCCCATGGCTGTATCTCGTGTTTCCTTCCTCATTTAATCTGTATCTGGTTCAGTTTGTACTTGGTTTTGCCGGCGGAATCATCAGGCCGCTTGGCATGGCAGTCATTGGTACAGAGGCAGATGAACAGCAGCATGGAGCGATTTTTGGCCGCTACAATCTGCTTTTCAATCTGGCGGTAATGAGCGGTCCTCTCATAGCAGGTTTGTTGTTTTTCATAGGACCGACCACACCGTTGCTGCTCTTTTTAAGCGGAACGCAGCTTGTATCCATGATAATACTCTATACCTTTTTGTCTCCTGCCTTCTCATTGACAGGGGATGATAAGAGCGATGATCCCGGTTTACAGCCAAACATTTTTTCAATGCTGCCGTTGATGACAGCAGTGGCAGGCCGCACCTTCGGCCTTGCCGTCATGATTTCATTCTACCCTCTTCTCCTTCGGGAAACACTGATTGCTGAACGAATCATAACAGCTGTTTATTTTGCTGTTCCAACACTATTCACCTGCCTGACATTACCCCTGGCGAAACAATGGAACAACACGATTAACCGTATTCGAGCAACGTTTTTTGGTATGTTGACCAGTGCTGCCGGATTATTGGTTGTCAGTTATTTTTCCACTCCGGCTGGATTTGTCTGTGCTGGTATACTACTTGGCATCGGTGCCGGAGTATCAGCTCCAGCAGCCATGGCACAGGCAGTCAGTTTTGCTGGAAAGAAGGGCGGAATAACCGGCTGGTTTCATTTGGCCGCCAACCTGGGGTTCATTGCCGGCCCTGTTTTTGCCGGCGTTGTCGTGCAGCAGACAGGATCAATGACAGCACCATTCTGGGGGGCCGGGTTCATTGGTATCGCGGCCTGTTTTCCTTTGTTTCTGCAGAATATGAGAGACCGCCACCGCCATTTTTTTCCCTTTACCCGGCCTGGGTTGATCTTCCTGACAGTTTTGGGGATTCTGGTGATTCGTTACCCGCCCTTTACATCATTGGAGAAGCAGTATCACGGCATTCGCTACAAGTATACCAATATTGCCATGGAGACTGTTGTCAGGATGACCCTTGAGCATGAAAACGAGCAGCATGCAGATAAAGCGGCAAAAGAGGCAATGTCCCTTATCCATGCTTTGCAGCAAGATTATGACCATCACTACAGGGAAGGATCAATAGGACGTATTAATGAGGCAGCCGGCAGGGAATCGGTTGTTGTAACTGAAAAAGCGGGAGCTCTTCTTCAGCGGGCCCTGGTATTCTGTGCGCATAGCGGAGGTGTTTTTGATATCTCTATTGGTGCCATTACGAGAACTGCGGAATATTTTCGTAAAGAGCCTGCGCAGCAGCAACAAAACCTTGTCGATTACCGGCTTGTTGATTTTGATACTGCAAGCAGACGTGTATTTCTGCCGAGGGAGGGCATGGCTCTTGACCTCGGTGGTCTTGCCAAAGGAACCATAATTGACGCTGCCGTTGGCAGTTTACGAAAGAACGGTATCAAGGGAGGAATCGTTGAGGCCGGCGGAGACCTGTTTTGCTTTGGTGCCAGAAAATGGCGTTGCGGTCTGCAGCATCCCCGTAAAAAAGAATTGCTTGGTATCATAGAAGTACAAAATAAAGCGGTCTGCGGATCTGGAGATTATTATCAATTCGTCATGAGTGAGAAAAATGGAAAAATGGTACGAAAGCACCACATTATGGATCTTGCCACAGGAGACTCAGCACAAAAAAGCATAAGCGTGACCACTATTGCAGCAGCGACAGAGCTGGCAGATGCCCTGGCAACAACACTTTTTATCATGGGACCGGTGGACGGTCAAAAGTTTCTGGATAAATATTATCCGGATGCAGCTGCTCTGTGGGTGCTTCCTGATCTGAAGACTGTCGCTACTGCCAATTTTCCCTCTTTCCTCACGCCTGGAAAGTAAAGAGTGTGTTGCATAGTAGTGCTATGTGACACAGGGCAAGGCTGCATAAGGGCTGAAAAAGACAAGCAGGATAGGACAGAGCAGCGTTGACAGGACACTAGCTTACAGAATATACTTTCACCGTACCTGGTTACCTTTAACCTTTTCGAGCTCCCCCCGGCTTTATCGGTGGCGACTTACCCCAATTTATTCAAGGAGATATCTATGAAGAACCTTTACAGGCTAAGTTCAGTGTTTTTTTCTTTATTTCTACTCGCATCAGGGTCATCTGTATTCGCTAAAACAAACACAGCAGCAGAGAAAATAGTACTCCCTGGCTGGGCCAAGGAAGTTAAGCCTTCCGGAGAAATCACTAAATATTATCTCCCCAAGTATTTAAGAAATGGCTATACCATGGATGAAGTAAAAAAAATATACGGTGAGTATGTCTATTTATTAAATACATTTGGTGGATATAGCGATGAGAATCCAAATTATTATGGAAGGCTATACTATATGGGACTATATGGTGTGAATATAGGAACGTTTGAGACAAGTCTCCAGATAGCAAATATTTTTGAAAAATTACCTGATGATCAGATTTTTTATATAAAAATCAAAGATGGTAAAAAGACGGTTAAAACTGTAGCTGATTATAAGTTTGAAACTCATGTTGCTCCATTTAAATTTGTCTCGCTCTATAATCTTGGCAGAAAAGAAGAAGCAATGAAATTATACAATGACGTGATAAAACCTAACATGAAATCAATTCTTCCATGGCATATCCATACGGTTGCTAAAATATTATTAAAAGAAGGTGATATTGAGGGAGCTGAAGCAATATACGATGAAATATTTTTATATGAAGGGAAAAAACGTTCATACTTGTATTCTGCTGGTGCATTAGAGTCTTGTTCATATTATTTTAAAAAGGGTAATTATGATAAAGTTATAGAAATTGCTGATGTTTTTTTAAGTATGCCTAAGGACCCAGAAGAATCAGCTAAAATTTTATACCCTGATAAAGATATAAAAAAGATATTCAAAGATCATTGGATTATGGCTTACACTTCTCTTGAGACATACAAAAGACTTGCATTAGATGCTAAAAAAGGAAAAGTTATCGATATGGACAATCTGAAAGATGGTGTTTATAAACACGCGAACCGATCTCTTAGAGGTGTTCCCTTTGAAGTTACTTTATCCATTAAAGATGGCAGCATACATTCAGTTGAAGCAGTTCAAAATCCTGGTGAGAATGAAATATATGATGATAGAGCCTTTGCGGCTAAAGAGATTATGACCAAAAGAATTCTAGATGCCAATGATTACAATGTAGATGCAATATCTTCTGCAACTATGGTAAGTACGAGCATCAGGCTTGGAGTTATGGAAGGATTAATAGAAGCGAGTGAAAAGTAATAGCTATTGACATGAGCATCTTTTCCCTCCCCTGCTTTGCTCATGAACCTTTCTGTAACCGGTCATATTGCCTTGCGGCATTAAGCATGCCTTGGGCCCATTCAGGAGCAGCCGGGGCAAGGACATGGGTATAGAGGGCAAAGACATTGTGTGTATGCAGACCATCCCTTCCGTTGCAAAATCCAACACCACGGTTCATGGAAACGGCGAGGTCTTCATCGCATCCTTCCCATTGCTGCACCGTGGAATACCTGAACTCGTGTCCTTTTATCTGTGTTCCCGTTTCGTAGAACGGATTTGTTTTTTCGACAGTAAAGGAGGAATAACCATGCGCCTGCGGTTTCTGTGACAGGCCAAATTCAACAGGAAAGACCCCGACCATTGGATATTCTGTGTCATCCACTATCAGGGATTTACCCAGGTAAATAAGCCCGCCGCATTCGGCATAGACAGGAAGGCCTGAATAAACGGCTTTAAGAAGGGAGCTTTTAAATGATGTGTTAGCGCAGAGGTGCCTGGCACTGGTTTCCGGAAACCCTCCGCCAATATAGAGAACATGAAGGTTCTCCGGAAGGCCGGGGTCTGACAGGGCGTCAATATATTCAAGACGAGCACCCATTTTTTGAAGATACTCTAAATTTTCCTGATAGTAAAATTGAAAGGCACGATCACGGATTATGCCAATAACGTACTCGCTGCCTGCGTTTGCTATGGTATGTGTCGTTATGGTGCTTGTCCTGACCGGGCTGTTTTTATCCTGATAGATGGCAGTCAATGCCTCCAGATCAATGTGGGTACGAGCCAGGTCAGCCAGGGTCTTCACCGCCAGCTCAACTCCGTTATATTCCTGTGCAGGGGTCACCCCGAGGTGACGCATGGGGAAAATGTCTTTTTTCAGGCGTGGTAAAATGCCCAGAACAGACAGAGGAGTATATTTTTCAATGGATTGGCGTATAACTGTTTCCTGTCTTGGTGTTGCGATCTGGTTGAGGATAACACCGGCAAAGTCGACATCCTGGTCAAACAGGCAGCAGCCAAGTACCAGGGCACTGATGGTTCGAGTTGTCTTGGTACAGTTGACCACCAGCACAACCGGCAGCTTCAGCTGGACGGCCAGGGCTGCGGTAGAATATCTTCCCTCAGCGGTAACGCCATCGTATATACCTCTGTTTCCTTCAAGAATCGCCAGGCTCTTGTCTTTGGTGTGTTCCTGATAGGATGCCTGAATCGCCTCAGGGGTCATCAGAAAAGGATCAAGATTATAGCATGGAACCTTTGCTGCGGCAGCCAACCAGCAAGCGTCTATGTAATCCGGGCCTTTCTTAAAAGGGACAACGTCAATTTCTCTTTCTCCAAGGGCCCGGATTATCCCCACAGTAACCAAAGATTTTCCAGACCCTCCGCAAAGACCGGCCACGGCAAACCCTGTGGCAAAAAAGTTTTTGGATACGTTGTTATGGGCTGACATCTATCTATGCCTGTTGTCGTGCTGCGCCTTATTGACTTTTTGCCAGGCCTGAGCGTATATACGGTTCAGCTCCTTTTCAAGTAAAGCGCGATAGTGTTCAAGCCCCTCACTGGACAGTGATGGCGGAACAGATATCGGTTTTGCATATATCACCTGAATAGTTGAAAAGGGAAGCGGAATAACGGTCCTGTCCCAGCTGTTCACCGTCACAAACCTGTTTGCTGCCCAGACTGCGGGCAAAACCGGGACCCCTGTTCTGCTTGCCGCAAGAATGACGCCGGCCTGGGCTTTTCTGGGAGGGCCCTGTGAACCATCAGCGACAATGGCGCCGTGTTTTCCTTCTTTAATATGTTTTAATAAGGAGCGCAGGGCCCGAACTCCAAATTGACCGGACGAACCACGCACGGGAAAATGGCCCATTAACCTTGCAGCTTCAGCAACATATTCACCATCCCTGCTGGCGCTCACCATGACGGCAGAAGAGATCTTTCTGAAATGATAAAACAAAAAGATAAATGAATAATGCCAGAAGGCAGCGATTGACGGCTGCTTTTCGCAAACATTCCGGTGCTCAAGCCCCTCTATTCGTATCCTGCAGGTGAAAAACCAGAGACGGGCGAGCACCACAAAAGCGCGGGGTATGACAAACAGAGAAAGCCTGTACCAGAAGTCAGCCAAATTCTATCTCCAGATTCTTCAAGTCATTCATTCTGTCACGACAGGACGCTGCCAGCTCAAATTCAAGGCATTCTGCTGCCGCATGCATTTTCTTTTCCAGACGTTTTATATCTTTTCTGATCGCCTCGGAGCTATGATAGACAGTTTCTCCCTCTCCTGTGCTGAGCGAACCTCGAGCGGCACATGATGGATCAGGGTTCCAGCCAGAGGCCTTGAGATGATCCGTCATGGTGTCCTTGATGTCAGCAATGATTGTCTGCGGTACTATCCCGTGCTCCACATTATACCTGTGCTGAGCACTTCTGCGCCTGTTGGTTTCATCTATTGTGTACTGCATGGACCTGGTGATGTGGTCGGCGTATAATATAACCTTCCCATTGGCGTTTCTGGCAGCCCTGCCGCAGGTTTGCACAAGGGAACGCTCAGAGCGGAGGAATCCCTCCTTGTCGGCATCCAGGATTGCCACCAGCGAAACCTCCGGGATATCGAGTCCTTCTCGAAGAAGATTGATCCCAACCAGAACGTCAAACTCCCTGCTTCGCAAGTCCTTGATAAGCTCAACCCGTTCAAGGGTCTTTATATCCGAGTGTAGATATCGAACCCGAACGCCCAGGTCTTCATAATACTCTGTCAGGTCTTCAGCGGTTTTCTTTGTAAGTGTCGTTACCAGGACAGCTTCCTTGTTTTGAGTTCTCCCATGTATTTCATCAAGGAGATCATCGACCTGGCTGGCTGCTGGACGCACTTCAATGACCGGATCCAGCAGCCCTGTGGGCCGAATGAGCTGTTCAATCACCCTGCCTTCACTTCTTTTGAGTTCATAAGGTCCAGGCGTTGCCGAGACATAGATTATCTGGTGTACGCGCTGTTCAAATTCCTCAAAACGAAGCGGCCTGTTGTCAAGGGCAGATGGCAGACGGAAACCAAAACTGACCAGGGTTTCCTTTCTTGAGCGATCTCCATTATACATGGCCCGGAGCTGGGGCATACCAATATGCGATTCGTCGATAAAGATCAGAAAATCATCAGGAAAATAATCAAGCAGGTTAGGAGGCGGGGCCCCCGGCGGCTTACCTGTGAGGTGGCGGCTGTAATTCTCAATACCGTTGCAGTAGCCAAGTTCATCTATCATTTCGAGGTCAAACATGGTGCGCTGTTCAAGCCGCTGGGCTTCTACCAGTTTATTGTCGCAGCGCAGTTCTTCCAGGCGCAGCCGTAACTCATCCTTTATTGACTGCATGGCCCGCTGTATATTGTTTCGACTGGTAACAAAATGGCTTCCCGGAAAAACCGTAACGTCGTGGCTTTCTTCCATGACGACTCCCCGCAATGGATCAATCACGGAAATAGCCTCGACAGTGTCGCCAAAAAATTCTATCCGCAAGGCTTTACTTTCTTCGTGGGCAGGAAAAATATCAATAACATCACCCTTGACCCTGAAGGTTCCCCGATAAAAAGCAACATCATTTCGTTCATACAGCATAAAAACAAGGCGGCGCTGAACCTCTTCCATGGGGTAGTCTACCCCGACCTCCAGAAAAAGGTGCATATTTCGATATTCTTCAGGTGAGCCAAGGCCATAGATACAGGATACAGAGGCAACGATAACCACATCTCTTCTTGTTATAAGTGACCTGGTTGCGGAATGGCGCATTTTGTCTATGGCGTCATTGATGGAGGAGTCTTTCTCAATATAGGTATCTGATGCGGGGATGTAGGCCTCGGGTTGATAGTAATCGTAATAGGAAACAAAATATTCGACCCCGTTATGGGGAAATAATTCCTTAAACTCTGCAAAAAGCTGGGCCGCCAGGGTCTTGTTTGGAGCTATCACCAGCGTTGGCCGCTGTACACTGGCTATGACCTGAGCCATGGTAAACGTCTTTCCAGAACCGGTTACTCCGAGAAGCACCTGGTCACGCTGTCCTGTTTCTATCCCTTGGGCAAGGGCCTTTATGGCTTCTGGCTGGTCTCCTGCCGGGGTAAAACCAGAGACAAGTTGAAAAGGGATATCTGTCTGATATGATGTTTCTTTCACGGCAGCGTGTTTTCAGGTCTCAGGGTGGTGCCAGCCAAGGGGCATAGTCGCAGGAAAAAGAGGAGAGAGAAGTAATGTATAAATGGAGGAAACCCGCACCCCATGAAGCTCTCTTCGTTTTCCTCTTTTATATGACAGAAAATCAGGAGAGAATCACTAAAATTCCATGGTAAAGCTGAACACGTCATCTTCTGATCTGCTGTCTACCTTGAGCCCTGAGTGCAGAAAGACATTCTGCATCCGACGGTTGTCGCGCAAGACTTCAGCAGTAAAGCCGGCAATTCCGTTTTGTTTGGCTATCTTGATCAGGTGCTGAAAAATATAGGTCCCCAGTCCCCTGTTCTGCCAGTCATCATGAACAATAAAGGCCACTTCAGCCATATTTGCCTTCTCGTTCAGATAATATCTGCCAACAGCTATAATCTGTTCACCATGTGCTTCAGGAAGGGTACCGACAATACACACATCCAGTCGATGATCAATATAAACAAAATCCTGAATGTGCCTGTGGGTAAAATGCTGGTGGCTCATAAACCTGTAATAGACAGTTTCCTGGGATAAGTTATATACCAGTTCACGCATATGCGGTTCATCTGTCGGATGAATGGAGCGGATGGTCACATTGACCCCGTCAGGCATCAGATAGGTTGCCCGCATGGCCTCCTCTCCAGGAATAACAAATCGGTCGCTGAACCGGGAAAGATCAGGCCGAAGATATTTCGCAGCCACTGCCTCCCTGAAAAGCTGCTCACGATAATCAGGATGCGCGATGGAGATAAGGGCCATAACCCGCTCCTGAATAGACTTGCCATGGAGAAAGGCAACGCCGTATTCAGTAACCACGTAATGGACTGTGCCTCTGGTAATAACAACCCCAGATCCAGGCTGCAGGGCTGTTACGATGCGCGATTGTTTCCCATCCTGCTTTAAGGATGGAAGGCAGATAATCGCCCTTCCCTGCTCAGACTTGGCAGCACCTCGGTTAAAATCTGTCTGACCGCCGATACCGGAATAGAATTTATCACCAACAGAATCAGAACAGACCTGACCTGTCAGATCAACTTCCAGTGCCATGTTAACAGCTACCATTCGTTTCTGTTTGCCGATTACCGCAGGGTCGCTGATATATTCCGTTGGCCTGAAACTGAACAGGTTGTTGTCATGGATAAAATCGTACAATTTTTTCGTTCCCATACAGAAACTGGCGCTGATTTTTCCCCGGTCAATAGTTTTTCTGGCACCAGTAACCGCACCTGATTCAATGAGTGGTATGATGGAATCGGAAACCATCTCCGTATGAAAACCGATATCTTTTTTATCTTTCAGATATTCCATGACCACCTGGGGGATGCGGCCATACCCCGGCACCCGGCCAAGCCCCAGCTCAATAGTTGAGCCATTGGGAATCAGGGCTGCTACTGACCTGGCCACCTTTTTACTTACCTCGTTAGGAGGGTCAAGCTGACGTTCCAGGATCGGATGGTCAACCGGAACAAGGATATCTAGATCATACACGTCAACTAATGTGTCACCATGAGTCCAGGGCATGTTGGGGTTGACTTCAGCTATAACAAGCGACGCATTTTCCGTGGCACTCCGGACAATATCAACGGATATGCCCAGGCTGACCTTGCCGGTGCTGTCCGGTGGTGTAACCTGGATCAGGGCAACATCAAGCGGCATGATCCCCGAGTTGAGAAGATCAGGTATATCTGACATGAGAACAGGGGTGTAATCACCAAAGCCTTCCTGGATAACATCGCGGACATTGGAACTGATAAAAAAGGCATTTATGGCAAAACTCTCTGACAGTTTTTTCTGGGCATAGGGAGCATCACCCTTGGTAATGAGCTGGATTATTTCCACATCAACGAGTTTACCCGCTCTTTTGGTCATGGCATGTATCAAGTCCTGCGGGGCACCGCACCCTGTCCCGATAAAGACCCGCTGCCCTGAGCGTAAATGGGAGAGGGCCTTTTTGGGCGTTGAAATCATGTCCTGGTAACGTTTTTGCCAACTGGTATCGTATTCCATAATATTTTTCGGGCAATTAAATGTTGTATCTGGAGTTCTGTTCACGAGGCGTGTGGCTGCCTGCTACCCTGATCAATATCTTTAATGCTTGTTTGCAGCGGCCACCGGCTTTGCAAATGACATCCAGGCGTCAGCGACAATCGGTTCATTGCCGATGTCGCCAACAATAAGGGGGTTGATATCAATCTCGGTAATTTGCGGAAAATCAGTGGCTAGCTGACTGATTCGCTGCAGGGAAACGGCAATGGCATTGATATCTACTTCCTTGGTGCCCCTTTTCCCCTGCAGCATCTCGTAAGACCTGGTTGATTTGAGCATCTGCAGTGCCTCTTCTTCTGTAATGGGAGCGAGATGAAAAGCGACATCCTTCATCATTTCAACAAAAATACCGCCCAAGCCAAACATGAGCATAGGGCCAAATTGAGGATCACGGGTCATACCTATAATAACATCAAGCCCGCTTTCCGCCATTTTTTCGACATAAACACCTTCAATATGGGCGTCCGGGGCATTTTTTTTGATTCGCAGCATCATCAGGTCAAAAGCATCAGCAACCTCCTGGCTTGAGCCAATATTGAGGTGAACGCCTCCCAGGTCGCTTTTATGGATAATATTGGGTGATACTATTTTCATGGCCACAGGAAAACCAATGAACCTTGCTATTTCCACGGCCTGCTCTGTGCTCACGGTCAGGCGTCCTGTCAGGGTGCGGAAACCGTATGCCCCAAGGATATCTTTTGATTTCACCTCGCCCAGTTTCAGCTGCCCTGTTCGCTGCCTGCGGGTAATTATTCGTTCAACCTTTCTTCGATTTACCGGAAAACGCACCACATGTCTGGCCGGACGTTGTTTCCATACGCCGTAGTCATACATTGCCCGAAGAGCAGCCACTGCCCGTTCCGGAGTGTCGTAATAAGGCAGCTGCCTTGCTGCAAGTTCCCGCCTGCCAGGCAGGGAGTCTTCGCCGCCCAGAAAGGTCACCAGGATCGGTTTTGAAAAATTTTGTTTCGCCGCAATAATTCCTGCCGTCTCTGGTGGATTGGTCATGTATTGTGGAACAAGTATGACCAGGATGGCGTCAATGCTCTCGTCCTGTTGAGCGGCCTTAAGAATATCAGCATAATTATCGGGCTGGGCATCAGCCGAGATATCAAGGGGATTGTGAACCCTTTCGATTTGAGGAAGGGTTCGCTGAATGGCTGTTTTGAGTTCAATGCTGATCTCGCAGAGTCGCATCCCCGCCTTCTCAACCGCATCTGCTGAAACCGTACCGGGGCCGCCGGCATTGGATAAAACAAGCACCCTGTTTCCTTTTGGCGGCGGCTGCATGGCCAGTGCCGTCGAGAAGTCAAAAAGTGCCTCAAACGAATCGGCCCTGCAAATACCGGCGCGTTTAAAGGCTGCACCATAGGCGGTGTCCTTCCCGCTGACGACCCCGGTATGGATGGCGGCCGCTTTTTTGCCCGCCTCGGTAGTGCCTGCCTTATAAACAACGACGGGTTTTTTTTCACATGTTTTTTCTGCCGCCTTGACAAACCTGTCACCATCACTGATATCTTCGAGATACCCGACGATAACCTTTGTTTGCTCATCGTCTGCGAGAAATTCGAGCACCTCGACTTCTGTGATATCTGCTTTATTACCAATGGAAACCGCTTTTGAGACCCCTAACTCGCGGTCTTCAGCAAAATCCATCATAGCGGTACAGAGCGAACCTGACTGGGAAAAGATTGCCATACACCCCCGGCGCGGAGTACGTTTGGAAAAGGAGGCGTTTAATTTTATTTCCGTATTAATAAACCCCAGGCAGTTTGGCCCCAGCAGCCGCACATTTCCTTTTTGGCAAATTGCCACCAGTTCGTCTTCAAGCTCACGCCCTGATGCTCCTGTTTCCTTGAAACCAGAGGCCACAACGACAATGGAGTTCACCTTTTTCTTTACGGCTGCCCTGGCTGCATCGGGAACCATATCAGCAGGAACAGCTATGATCGCCATGTCAATTTCATAAGGAAATTCAGCGATATCAGCATAGACCCTTCTGCCCAGAAGCTCTCCGCCGCCTTGATTTACCGGGATAATTGTTCCGTTAAAGGCACACTTGACAAGGTTGCCGAAAACTTCATTGCCCACCTTGCCCGCTGTTTTGGAGGCGCCAATGACTGCTATGGATGTTGGAGTAAAGAGTTGATGCACCTTCAACCTCTCAATATTATGGTTGTATTTTGGGGACATGGAGCGTAAATCCCGCTTCCTCGATGGCTTTATGCACTGCCCTGATATTATAGGTATTGATACGAAGATAAATCATTGGCGGCTCCTTGTCTCCCCCTTTTGACCTGATCAATCTGGAAAAATCAACGTGATGTTCTTCCATAATTCTGGCAATCTTGCTTAAGATATCGGCATCACCTGTATCTTCAACACAAACAAGGGAAGACCCCTTTTCCCCCAGGCCAAAAAGGCCCCTGTATGCTTTCATCAGGTCCATGGCCGAGAAAATGCCAATAACCTGCCGGGTCTCGTTCAGAACAGGTAACGCGGCAATATTTTTGGATTGAAGCAGCAGCAGGGCCCTGTCCAGTGTAGAGAGACGGGTAAGATACAGGTATTCATCCGCCATGACCTGTGAAACCGGAGTATTGAATATCTTTTCTTCGACATGGGGGTGCTCTTTACTTTTGACAACGGTTGAAGGCAGCGCAGAGCGAAGTCTTCGATCAGTCAGCATACCTAAAAGGATGCTGTCATCATCAACCACAGGAAGGTGACGAAAATTATATTTATCCAGAACAGCTATGGCCTCAGCTACAGTCTGGTCAGGATGAATGGTAACGGGATCTACCGTCATGTAATAATGGACAAACATGGTGCTACTCCTTTAACCGTTGAGAAACAGAAGCCATGCCCGCACGTTGTGCCTCTGTCATGCCGTTAATGTAGGCAGCGGCGCAACTTCCCAGTTTTTCGAGGTGATACCCTCCTTCAAGGATGGAAAGAAGCCGTCCTTCAGTATGCGTATGTGCGAGCTCAGTAATAAAAACGCCTAAGTCGTAAAAAATATGTTCAGAAAAAGCGAGGCCGGACATGTCATCGTCCTGATGGGCATCAAACCCGGCGCCAATTATCAGGGCATCAGGCTTGAATCCGTCAATAAATGCTGTTATCCGGGGAAACAGTGCTTTGACCTGTTTATCGTCTGCTCCGGGAAGCAAGGGCAGGTTGAGGATGGTGCCCCTGCCATCATAAAAGCCTGTTTCTTCGGGCCAGCCTGTACCTGGATAGCTGAAACTTGGATGCTCATGAATGGATATATATGCGGCATCAGGATCTTCTTCAAAGGCTGTCTGGATGCCATTGCCATGATGGGCATCAAAGTCAAATATACATATTCTGGCTCGCTGATAGGTTTGCTGCCAATACCGGGCGGCAATGACACAATTGTTGAAAAAGCAGAAACCATACGGGGTGCCTGGCTCAGCATGGTGACCTGGCGGACGGGTGAGACAGAAAACGATTGAACCGGGATCTTCTTCAACCCGATCAACTCCTGTCAAGCCAGCTCCTGCAGACAGCATGGCGATATCATAGGATTCATGCCCCACCTGATTATCAGGATGATCGATATAGGTTCGACCGCTCAAAACGGCTTCCTCAAAACGAAAGAGCCAGTCTTCGGTGTGAAAGGCGCATACCTGCTGGCGTGAGGCAACCCTGGGGGAGCACCAGTTTAAATGCCGGGCGACATGACCTTCTTTCAGGGCATTTTCGATTACGTCCAGGCGTTCAGGAAGCTCAGGGTGTTCTCCGCCTCCAGTGTCGTGATTTCTGAGCACCTTGTCGGTTATAAGCGTAATTGAAAAATTGTTCTTCATAAGAGCTACTCACAGGCTCACAGGGTATGTACCACCCTGGTTTCACTTGCTTTACGTCTGTACCTGCTTGCAAATCGTCCTGTTTGGCTACCCCGGATTTCTCCTGAATATCCTGTCGAGACTTGATCCTGCTCAGTGACATCACATCCATTTGTTTTTATGTATTTCTTCTCAAATCAGACAAAATGTTCAGGAGAAATCCGGACTAAGCACGACTGGCAGCTATACCCCTTCTAGGCAACGAGTGTCCTGTCAACGCTGAAATGTCAGGATGCTGCGCCGGATTTTTCTTGTCCTGATGCAGCCTTGTCCTGCGTTGCATAGCAGTGCCATCTGACACGGGGCAAGGCGGCATAAGGGCTGAAAAAGACAAGCAGGATACGACAGGGCAGCATTGACAGGACACGAGCCCGAAGATAGGCGAGACGGGAGCAGGTACATCGGTTTTACGAAAGGTAGGTCAACCTTCCCACACCACATCGGCAATTCCTGTTTTATGATTAATAAACCGTGCCGCTACAAAGAGATAGTCAGACAGCCTGTTCAGGTATACCTGAACATGTTTCACCTCGCCAGGTTCTATTTTGTTTTCGGTCATCTCATCAACCAGCTGGCACACTTTTCTCTCACACCGCCGGCAGACTGTTCTGCCAATATGTGCCATGGCAGCTGCATGATGTCCTGTCGGCATTATAAATTTTGTCAGCTGAGGCAATTCGTCTGACAGGAAATCAATATTGTTTTCCAGGCCTTCAATGATACTGAGAGGAAATGGGGTAAGGAATTTTTTTGCCGATGAATCATGGGTGGTTGCCAGCCAGGCACTGGCATCAAAAAGTTTTATCTGAATTTCCTTTAACTGCTCAGAAAGAAATGGCACCTGTTCAGGTACAGTGGCAATGACAGCTCCTATGATTGAGTTTAACTCGTCCATATCTCCGTAGGCATCAATGCGAAGGGAATATTTCGTAACCCTTTCACCTGAGAAAAGACTGGTTTTGCCCTTGTCACCGCCACCGGTATATACTTTCATGAATGCCCTCCAAATCCTGTCAGATAACCGTAACCGGCTACAGGTGCTTCATTCTTGTATCGCAGAAAATCGGGCCTGCACAAACCTGAAACACCAGTAACCAGTTACAGATCAGAAAAAAAGAATAACGGGGCAGCACAGACCCCGTGATTGATTACTTCCCATACTATACCATTATATCCAATAAATTCCACCTGGAGATGACTCATGGCCAGAAGTCAGGTAAATTGATTATGGTCATAAGCAAAATAGATATTGGCTCATCTTGTCATATAACTTGTTATTTTATCGTAGAATGATGTTAAGCTACACAGGGCAGCAATGGACTTTTTTTTTTTTGAGGTTGACAAACCAGGCAAGTTAAAATAGGTAAAGACGTACAAAATTTAAAAAAAATATCAAAAAAACAAAAAGTTGACAGCTAAGCATTTCGCTGGATGCAATATATCTTTCTGTAACTTCTTGTTAATCATCCAACTCCTTGGTTTTGCTTGCTTTACGCCTGCAGCTGCTTGCAGGATCCCCGGACTTGGGCAAGCACGGCTGGCAGCTACAGGCCTCAATGCGGTCACTCGTGATCGCCCGAAGATGGGTGAGCTGGGAGCAGGTACTCTTTTTTTATGATACATGATAGTGCCCTGTCAACGATTCTGTTATACCTGATCACGGGCATTTCATTTTTGTACAACCACAATTCCCCGCAAACTTTTGTACAGCGGAAAATCGTGTCTGCACAAAACTGAAGCCCCTGTGACCAGTTACTGGTCAGAAGCAGAGAATAACGGGAAAGTACAGCCCCCGTTATCAATCACCTTCTGCCAGGAGAGACGCTGCTGTGTTTGGGGCAGGCATACTGCGTATTGTCTTATGTATGCTTGCAAAAAAGAATGATTTTCTGGCACAAATGGAGGTTATAATGAAAATTGAAAAAATTGATCATCTTGGTATTGCTGTAGGTTCACTTGAAGAAGGGCAAACATTCTGGACTGATGTTCTCGGCCTTGAGCTTGAAGGTACGGAAACGGTAGAAGAACAAAAAGTTACAACAGCTTTTCTGCCGGTTGGTGAAAGTGAGGTGGAACTCCTTATATCTACTTCTCCCGACGGGCCAGTGGCAAAATTTATTGAGAAAAAAGGTCCTGGCTTTCAACACGTTGCTTTCCGCGTGGCCGATATTGACGCAGCCCTTGATGAACTTAAGGAAAAAGGGGTTAAACTGATCGATCAGACCCCACGAATTGGAGCTGGTGGGGCAAAAATTGCCTTTCTCCATCCAAAGGCAACCGGCGGTGTTCTGGTAGAACTCTGTCAACGCGGCTGAAGGATAGAACGGACATCCTGACCCGGATTTCTCGTCAGCTCAGGTTGTGCCAGGTTCGGTAGTTTTTGCTAACTCATTATACCTGGGTATAGGTGTTGCCAGAATACTGCCGGAGATGGTATTGCCCGAGCTGACCATTGGTGAACATTTTGTCGAAACTTGAGCCTGCTCACTGACATCATATACATTTGTTGGTATGTATTTCTTCTCAACTGAGACAAAATGTTCATGAGACCTGATTCTCTGCTTCTGCTGTGTAACTGGTCACAGATTATCCAGATTTGGGCAATCTGTAAGCAGTTACCTTTACCCATCGGCCATTTCACAGTTTTTCACTGCTATCCTTTCGCCTGTTCTCCTCCCTTGTTTCTTCTTCGTTATCCATAACATACCCCACCCCATAACAGGCCGGGCATTCTTCACGGGTCAGGAAAAAACGGCTCTCTCCCTGAAAAAAACTGATCTCTCCCGCTCCCCCACAAGTTGGGCATATTTTTTTCTCGTAACTACTCACAAGACATGTAACCCCTTGATTTCATTTGCTTCAAGCCCGTAACTGCTTTCAGGTTGTTCAGATTCCGGCAAGCACAGCTGGACAGCTATAGCCCTTCTCGTGTCCTGTCAACGCTGCTCAGGCGCACCCTGCTTGTCTTTTTCAGCCCTTATGCTGCCTTGCCCTGGGTCACAGAGCACTACTATGCAACGCAGGACAAGACTCCATAAGGACAAGAAAAATCCGGTGCAAGATCCTGACATTTCAGCGTTGACATGACACGAGGCGGCCAATCGTTATTGCCCGAAGATGAGCAGACTGCAAGCAGTTACCCGGCCATAAAATTTATTGAACTGCAGCTGCCATTTTTGCAGCCTGCAAGGTATTTTGCATGAGCATGGTGATGGTCATCGGTCCGACCCCGCCAGGGACAGGGGTAATTGCGGCAGCTTTTGCCTTTACAGACTCAAAATCAACATCACCTGCCAATATTGCTTTTCCCTGCTCTGTCATCCCCATCCTGTTTATGCCCACATCTATAACCACGACACCTTCTTTCACATCAGCGGCAGTTATCATCCTGGGGATCCCGGCGGCAACGATGAGTATATCAGCTCTTTTAGTGTGAAAGCAAAGATCTCTGGTGCGGGTATGGCAGAGAGTAACCGTAGCATTGCCGCTTTCCCTTTTTTGTAACATAAGGTTGGCCACTGGTTTACCTACAATATTCGACCTGCCGACAATGACAACCTCCTTCCCCGATGTTTGTATCCCTGAGCGGGACAGCAGCTCCAGTATTCCAAGGGGAGTGCAAGGCAGAAAACACTCTTCACCAAGCACCATCCTGCCTACATTGACAGGATGAAAGCCGTCGACATCCTTTTGCGGATCAATGGCAAAAAGGACAGCAGCCTCATCAATATGCCCGGGGAGCGGCAATTGAACAAGTATGCCATGGATACGCCTGTCACTGTTATATCGGGCAATCAGGGCAAGAAGTTCATCTTGACTCGTCTGTGCAGCCAGATTTATCTGCTTTGAATAGATACCTAGTTTTCCGGCCGTGTTGTTTTTAGCGGTCACATACGACAGGGATGCCGGATCATCTCCCACCAAAATGGTTACAAGCCCTGGAGTCAGTTGTTTTTCTTCTGTAAGTTGTACTACACTGGCAGCTATTTCCCGTTGGATATCTTTTGCTATTTCAGCACCGCAAATGATATGTGCACCCATTTTTCTTTCCTTGAAGCGGTTAACCTCGCCTTGCCATACTCAGCAAAGCGTAATTATAACCCAGAAAATACAATCCGGGCATAACAGCTTTCAGCCCACCCGCCTTTGCTTGATCGCGATTGATCGCATAGAGGGCTCACAGGACAAAGCCTGTTCTCTTGCTTTTCTGTAATTACTGGGTTATCTTGCACCCCAAGTATCAATTTGGCTAGTAAAAAATGAAATAAAACAAGAAAAAAAGAGTATAATGAGCTTTCTGGAAGGGCTTCTCTGGCTTACCCTCAATATCTATCATGAGGCGCGAAGCGAACCGGAAATAGGGCAGCTTGCCGTTGCCCACGTGACAATAAACCGAGCGAATCAGCGACATAAGAGTATATCCGAAATTGTAACCGAACCTTATCAGTTCAGTTGGACCTTTCAAAAAAACACACGCATGCCGACAGAACTTGAGGCCTTGCAGGCAAGTGTCAGTGCTGCTCTCAAGGCCCTTACAACTCCTGATTTCACCACAGGCTCTACCTTTTATCATCGTCAGGACATATCTCCCAAATGGGTTCCCCATATGAAATTTGTTGCCCAATATGGTTCTCATAAATTTTATCGTAATCGCTTATCAGCCGCTAAAAAACAACCTTAATACCTTGGTGTCCTGTCAACGCTGCTCTGTCGTATCCTGCCTGTCTTTTTCAGCCCTTATGCAGCCTTACCCTGGGTCACAAAGCACTACTATGCAGCGCAGGACAAGGCTGCATAAGAACAAGAAAAATCCGGCGCAATATCCTGACATTTCAGCGTTGACAGGACCTTAGTGACATTTCGTCGTTGAACAATATTGGCTTTTTTTCTGACTAGCTCGATAACCTGGATCCATATCCATCTTCTGCTGCTGCCATTTTCTTTTTCTTGTTCTCTGGCATTCAGCAATTCCACAGGAGCACTGATTTCTGCCCCTCGGGTTTCTCGGCAGGGTAATCCGGGTAATCTGGGGACATAATACCGTTTTTTTTATTGCATCCATCCGTTATAAGGGTATACTTTTTTTCATGGCTCGGATAATTTTTATTCTATCGTTGAAAATATGTAACTCCTCACAGCTCACCTTTCCTTGAACGATCACGACCCGCCGCATAGAGGGGCTATAGCTGCCAATCGTGCTTGTCCAGATAGGGGCAGCCTGAGAGCAGTTACACCTTTGAGGCAGGTAAAACCAGAGAGGTACACACCCGGTGAGTAGTTACCCAAAATGTACTATATGGAAAATGCAATGGGGAGTATGAATTACATAAAAGAATTAGGCGCCATATACCTAGAGAGACAGGATTTCTTTATACCTCTGTTTTTTGAGCATCTGAGAATAAGTTTTACAGCCTTGCTGATTGTCGTTATTCTGGGCATTGGTACAGGTATTGTCATGAGCAGAAATGAACCTTTTGCAAAGAGTGTTCTGGTAATTGTAAGTGTTATGTACACTATTCCGTCAATTGCTCTTTTAGGTATATTTGTCGGCATTACCGGTATTGGGGAAACCAGTGCTTTGATAGTAATCGTTATATATGGGCTTTTACCCATCGTAAGAGCAACCTATACAGGCATCACCGAGGTTGACCAAGATGTAAAGGAGGTGGCTGTGGCCATGGGAACCACACCATTTCAACTTCTGTATAAAATTGAACTTCCCCTGGCTTTACCAGTTATCTTTTCCGGAATCAGAACAGTGGCAGTCATGTGTATTGCCCTCACCGGTATAGCGGCTTTTATAGGTGCTGGAGGTATGGGGGTGGCGATATGGAGGGGGATTGCCACAAATAACACGCAAATGACTGTCCTGGGCAGCCTTTTTGTGGCTGCTCTGGCAAGCGTAACAGATATTTTTCTGGGCATGGCAGAAAAAAATATCATCAGATATAAAAAAAACAACAAATTGAATAATAACAACATATTATGAACAGGAGAACAGCAATGGGCAAAATAGTTTCAGCAACGGTGGTTGTCTGTGTGGCAATTATCCTATCAGCTTGCAGTCAATCAGGAGATACCGATAGGGAAAAAAAAGTGGTACTGGCATCCAAACCGATGACAGAGCAGTATATTCTGGGGGAAATCCTGACAGAACTGATTGAAAAAAACAGTGACATAACGGTG
>PDWJ01000691.1_pt1 | contig 47311 bp, 35 predicted proteins | sample 1430881 | NCBI WGS metagenome assembly PDWJ01 (sample SAMN01162460, study PRJNA174530) | Oral metagenome, whole genome shotgun sequencing project. | biome: Marine environment; feature: Marine mammal; material: Swab sample of the gingival sulcus; isolation source: swab sample of gingival sulcus...
AAGTAGGGCTTCGATTTGAGCGTTTAGGGTTTGGTTGGTCATGCTGTGTTTTCCTTTTTTTGGGTTGGTGGATTTACACAGTTTATTTTATAGTCTCATTAGGTCGGCAAAAGAGAATGATATTCACAATATGACAACAGCAGAAATTAATCAATATTTAATACGATAATAACAATAAAATAATATCAGATGGATATTATATGTACTAGCTCAAATATAAGATGACAATTTTATCAATTCTGGGTAATTCTGTTAGGTTAGGTTTGAGCTAGTACAGTTATATTATAATTGGGTTTGATGATCGTTTAAATGATTATTTGTAGTTTAAGCCAAACCGTAGATACACAGTTTAAAAAATAGTCTCATTTTGTATCAAGACTGCTTCCCCTATCATCTTTTTTCTGTTAATTTTTTCCATTAAACCTACATTAATTATCATTTATACTTGATGTTGGATGTAATTTTGGATACCTATATCATTAATTAAATCTTGTTGGGTTTCTAACCAGTCTTTATGTTCTTCGTTGCTATCTTTAAGTTCAACCAACAACTCACGAGATACGTAATCTTTGTTATCTTCGCATATTTTAATAGCTTCAATCAATAGCGTATGTTTTTGGCTTTCTAGGCGTAAATCACATTCTAAAATTTCTGCAATATCTTCACCAATTAATAACTTACCCAGTTCTTGCAAGTTTGGCAAACCTTCAAGTAATAAAATACGCTCAATAATCTTATCAGAGTCTTTCATCTCACGGATTGACTGTTTGTAAAAAACGTTATTTAGCTCTTCAACACCCCAATTTTTAACGATACGTGCATGCAAAAAATATTGGTTAATTGCAATGAGTGATTTACCCAAAACAAGGTTTAAAAATTTGATAACTTCAGTATTGCCTTTCATAGTTAGCTCCTTATATTTTTAAGTGCTTAAGCATCGCATCGCCCACCTACTTGGCTTTGTAGATAGTTTTTTAGACCTATCATTTCAATAAGTCGTAACTGTTTTTCTAACCAATGCGCGTGGTCTTCTTCAGTATCTTCAAGTTGCATTACCAGCATGTCACGAGTGACATAATCTTGTGCTTGCTCACAAATAGCAATACCCTCTTTTAAATGTGCACGCACTGCATATTCTAGGTCTAAATCAGATTGCAACATGCTTTTAACATCCGTACCAACATTGATTGCTCCTACGGTCATGTTTGGCACGCCACCTAATAACATAATACGGCGGATAATTGCCTGAGCATGCTCAGTTTCATGTTGCATTTCGTGATGCATATGCTCATAAAGTTTGTTATATTCCCATTCTTGATATATTTCTGCATGAATAAAATATTGGTCACGCGCAGCAAGTTCACCACCCAATAAAAAGTTTAAATAGTCAATTACTTTTTGACTTTCTTTCATAATGTCACCTTTTGCTTAAATGCGAGATATTAAATTGCGAGAGATTAAAGCTTAAACATTCGCTATATTAAAATGGTAGCAGAATATAAAAAAAATAATATAACTTTTTAGAACCGCGAATGAAGTGCTAACCAATAACTAATATCATTCTTTAATTTTTTATGAACATTTAAGGTGATACTTTATTTATATGAGCATATGCCTATACTGAATTATTAATTTTAAGTATATTACCTGTTACAATATAACTTCTGTTTTTGAATGAAGGTTAAAAAAATGGCAATTAATGTGGTAATTAACCAGCGACATTTGCAAATACAACTCAAACAACTTGAAACAGTATGGCACACTGTAGTAAATGGTTATAACTTAAGCCAAGCGGCTAAAGTTTTACATACAAGCCAATCTAGTTTGTCTAAGCACATTGGAGCATTAGAAAATCAACTGAAAACAGACGTGTTTGTTAGGCAGGGCAAAAAATTAACTGGTTTAACAGAAATGGGCAAAGCTTTACTACCACATATTGAAACAATCTTTGCAGAAATAAGAACCATTGAAAACATAACTCTTGATCACATTAGCCCAGATGTTGGTACATTAACAGTTGCCACAACCCACACGCAAGCAAGGTATGTTTTGCCCACTATTATAAAGCAGTTTCGCAGCCTATATCCCAATGTAAATTTAATTTTACAACAAGCAGACCCTGAAACAATTACCCAGTTAGTTATGCGAGGGCAAGCAGATATTGGCATTGCAACTGAGTCACTGCTACAAAATCATTATTTACGCTGTACCCGTTTTTATGATTGGATGCACCGAGTCATTGTACCCAAAGAGCATGAGTTGGCAGGATTAAATAAAATTGATTTACCAACATTGGCAAGTTACCCTATTATTACCTACCATGGTGGTTTTACCGGGCGTAATACCATTGATGCAACTTTTAACGAAGCAGGGCTTGAGCCAGAAGTGGTGCTGGCTGCTTTAGATGCGGATGTTATTAGCACTTATGTAGATGCTGGCTTGGGAGTTGGCATTATTGCAGAAATGGCATATGAGCCTAGGTATTATCAAAATTTAAAAAGCATTGATATTGAAGACTTTGGACGATTTACCAGTTGGATAGCGGTAAGGGATGATGCAGAGCTTCGTAAGTTTGGTAATGATTTTATGCAATTATGCACCCAAAAATTTGTAAATTAATCTATTTCATTAATAAGCGATAAAAAAACCACCTTAAAAAACGGATGGTATTGACTATTCATTTTTGTGTAATACTTAGTTACCTTAAGATAATTATTTACTTTTTTAATACACACAAATGCCAACAACAGCATTCTTTTTGCCTGATAAAAGGATATTATGATAGCCTTTACTTTCAGTAAAATATTTATAGTTATCTCTACCACCTTCGTCATATAACAAGACACCCTCTGGATCCTTGACATATTCTACAGTATGTCTATCAAAGACAGGGATAACAATTTCTTGATCTGCATCGAGATTAAGACGAAGCGTATGATTTTTTGACAAGTCTCCGATATAATAGCCGCAAAATTCTCCAGGTTTAAAAATAATTTCTGTGGTGTTTGCTGCCAAGGGCTTGCTTTTATAAGCAGCTTCTGCCATGCCAGTAACACTAAGACCAACAACTACCAAAGCATAAGCTATAGGTTTGTAAGAGGCCATTTTATCGGCTAGTTTTTTTTGTGATACTACCGATAGAACCTGTTTAGATTTTAAAAATTTCATATTATTCTCAACGTTATTGTTAATTGATAATTTTTATAATGAATGTTGCTAGCAAAAGCAACTAAACGTACATAGCTTTCACTCGCTTTGACGCTTTGAATGGACTGTTAAACTAATCCCAACCTATAATACAATATAGCTAACTGCTATGATGATTTCAACGAGTGTTATGGTATAGTAAGGAGCTTTTACAATATACACACAAGATAAAACTGGTTAAAAGCCTAACTTACAAAGCAGTCAACCAAACAAATGCTCGCTTTTTAAAGCCATAATACTTAAGTTAAGGTTGGCGTGTAAATACTTATTTGATGTCAATTAAAGACATTTCTAAGTATGTTTTAAAACTTGCCTTGTTAAGCTGTCTTTCGTTTCTGTTGCTTCTTTAATGTCATGGCAAGTAGTTGTATAGCAGCTGGTGTTACGCCACTAATACGGCTTGCTTGGCCAAGGGTTGCAGGTTTTACTTGCTCAAGTTTTTGCACAATTTCGTTAGACAAACCAGAAACAACGCTAAAATCAAAATCTAATGGTAATTTTGTATCTTCTAAGCGTTTCATTTGTTCAATTTCATCTTGTTGGCGGCTGATATAGCCTGCATATTTAACGGTGATTTCTATCTGCTCGCCCACTTGTTCATCAACTGTTGAGTCACTTATGTGTTTGATCTCATCAAACGTAATATTAGGACGTTTTAATAAATCATAGGCAGTTGATTCTTTAGATAAAACCTCGCCTGTGTATGCCATAAACTTTTTACCCATCTCATTTTGTGGGGTTGCCCATATAGCCTTTAGACGTGCAGACTCTTGTTCTATGGCTTCTATTTTGCGTTGATAGGTGTCCCAGCGTTTATCGTCAATCAAACCAAGCTCGCGCCCTACTTCGGTTAAGCGCTGGTCTGCATTATCCTCACGTAACAATAGGCGGTATTCTGCACGGCTTGTAAACATGCGATACGGCTCTTTTGTGCCATTGGTAATTAAATCATCAACCAATACACCAAGATAAGCTTGATCACGGCGTGGTGTCCATATATCATGCTTAGCATTTATTTGTGTAGAAAGAGCAGCATTAACACCCGCTAATAAACCCTGTGCGCCTGCCTCCTCATAGCCGGTTGTTCCATTAATTTGCCCTGCAAAATAAAGCCGTTCTATTGACTTAGTTTCTAGGGTTGGTTTTAGGCTTTGAGGGTCAAAATAATCATATTCAATGGCATAACCTGGACGAGTAATATGAGCGTTCTCCAGCCCTTTCATACTGTGTATAAAGTCTAGCTGTACATCAAACGGCAAACTGGTAGAAATACCATTTGGATATAACTCATGTGTGGTTAAGCCTTCAGGTTCTATGAAAATCTGATGGCTATTTTTGTCAGCAAAACGGTGTATTTTATCTTCAATGGACGGACAATAACGAGGACCTACGCCTTCAATTTTGCCAGAAAACATTGGTGAACGATCTAAGCTTTGCCTAATAATATCGTGCGTTTTTTCATTTGTATGAGTGATATAACAATTAATTTGTTGTGGGTGCATCTCACTATTGCCCATATAACTCATAACGGGTAAAGGGGTGTCGCCAGGTTGTGGTGTCATGACACTAAAATCAACTGTTCTGGCATCAATACGGGCGGGCGTACCGGTTTTTAAACGCCCAACGGGTAGTTTGAGTTCACGCAGTCTATCGGCAAGTTTGATAGATGGTTGATCACCTGCCCTTCCACCGCTTGAGCTTTTAAGCCCAATATGGATAACACCGCCCAAAAACGTGCCAGAAGTTAACACAACTGTTTGTGTATTAAATACAATGCCAGTCGATGTTACTACCGCAGTGGCTTTACCATTTTTTACTAAAATATCATCTGCGGCTTGTTGAAAAAGGTCTAAATTTGGTTGGTTTTCTAACACATGACGGATAGCAGCTTTGTATAAAATACGGTCTGCTTGTGCCCGTGTTGCCCTGACAGCCGCACCTTTACGGCTATTTAACACCCTAAATTGGATACCTGCTTTATCGGTTGCCAATGCCATTGCCCCACCAAGTGCATCAATTTCTTTTACCAAGTGTGATTTGCCTATGCCTCCAATCGCAGGGTTGCAACTCATTTGTCCAAGAGTTTCTATATTATGCGTTAGTAATAGAGTTTGTGCACCCATACGTGCAGCTGCCAAAGCGGCTTCTGTACCAGCATGACCACCGCCAATAACAATCACGTCATAATGTTTTGGGTATTGCATAGTTTACTACTCTCTATCTATCAAAAAATAAAAATGTCATGGTTTATATTTGGCTGTTATGCTGTGATATCGCCTAGTTTAAATCTTAATTTAAATTGGTTACTGATTGTTGTGGATTAAGTTGAAAGTGGATGCTTAGATAAACACTGCCTATTATAGCAAAATTAGACAAATAAATACGATTATCAGATCATAACAGCAAATTTATGCGTAGCAATTAAAACTGTAAGGCTAGCCCTGTTTGTCTTATCGTTGGTGTGGTGATGGCAAATTGCAAAGCTTGTTCACTACTAAAAATACTAACGTTTTGTTTGGCACGAGTAACTGCTGTATAAATGAGTTCTTGACTTAAAAGCCGTTCGCCTGCTTTATCTAGCATGATAGCAACATGGTCAAACTCAGATCCTTGCGATTTATGAATTGTCATGGCGTAAGCAGTTGATAAATCAGACTCATTTAACATATTAACGGGTACCATTGCTGATTTATGTTCAAAATACAATTTAAATTCATTGCCAATTTGCAAACACAGCCCAATATCACCATTGTAAAGTGATTGGTGATAGTTGTTTTTTTTAATGATAATTGGACGAGCATGATACCAATTGCTTGATGACAATGGCAATTTAAGGCGTTTTTTATGGGTATTTTCTAAGCGTGCATTGAGTTCATCATCGCCCAAATTGCCTTGATGCCCTGCTGTTAAAATTCTAAATTGATTAAAAGTATCAAACAGCACCCCTGCCCTTTGTATCAGCTGCTCATCTGTTAAATTGTTGTCATTTATTTCATCTTTTAAAATTTTGCTTTGCTCAAAATATGAGTGATATTGTTGTTCAATAAAGTTTATGTTTTTGTCAGTTAGCCTATTATTTGTTAGTGGATAAAATGCTAACTTATCTTCAACATCACATAAGTGTAATAATTCATTGAATTTATTGCTTAAACCATCTTCATTGATTTGTTTAGCGAGTTTTCCTACGCCAGATGTGTCATTAAAGCGTTTACTTTCATCCAAAACTTGATGGTTATTGTGTAATTTAGTTAATTGGCATAAATCTGCCAAAACAGCCCCAGCATCAACAGCTGCGAGTTGGTAGGCATCTCCAAGCAAAATTAAACGAGCACCAGATTTAACAGCATCTAATAAATAACTAGCAAGCTCCACACCTAGCATAGATGCCTCATCTATGATAATAATATCTTCACTCAATGGGTTATTTGCGTGATATCTAGGCTTGCCTGTTACACCAATACCTAATAAGCGATGAATGGTTTTTGCATCCTTTAATTGCATGTCTAAACCTGACTCAGAAATAGCCGCTTGGAGTGACTCTTGCATCCGCTGTGCCGCCTTGCCTGTTGGTGCAGAAAGTGCCAAAGATAACAGCTGTTTGGGTGATTTTTCTTTATTTTTTTTGCTATGGGCTTGATGCAACGCCATAACTAATTGTGCAACGGTATAAGTTTTACCGGTACCTGGACCACCGGTAATGATGCTAAAGGCATGTTTGTTTGCCATTGCAATTGCCTGTTTTTGCCCATCATTTAGTGTGTTAGCTAAATAGTCATTAATAGGTAGTTTTTGGGGCATTTGATTATTAATTCGTTCAATATTTTTGATAATAGAACGCTCGGCAAACCAGCTGCGGTGTAGCCAAAATACAAGTTTATTGTTACTTTGATTATAGTCAAAGATGATTGGTGTATTACATGCTAAATCTTGATTTGCCTTAGCTTTTAATGTTTGACTTTGTGAAAACAAAGCCTGATTCGTCAAAAAATTGGCAAATTGTAAAAGGTTAAAATTTTCGATAATGCTGGCTAATTGCCGTGCTAATTGTTTACGTTGAGTTAGTAATTTTTTATTATTTTTATCTATGTCGCTAGCCGCTAATAGCATGTCAGTTTGGTTATTAAAGCAAAAATTAATAAAAGCCTGTGCGTCAACCTCATTTTGATGACTTTCAGAACTTTGATGACTTTCAGAAACCACAGTATCAGCGTTTGCCAAAACAACTATCCCTTGCCAAGGCTGTAAAACTTTAACTAAAATTTGATTTTTCCAGTCACTATCTTGTAACTCGATAACAGTATGCCCAGCTTCTAACTGTTGCCCTAAAGCAATTAGCAATGCCTGGAACACAGCTTCAGCATTTGAGCTGTTTAACTCAGCAATATCTTGGTTACTAACATTTTTACAATAAGCATGCTTGGTTTGATTGCGTCGTTCAATCATGTAATCACTCACCGAGTGTGCCCAATTATTAAGCTGGTGTGTGTGTTGGCTTGTTAAGTTTTTTATCGTATTTTGCATATTTATTTACTTATTATTAAAGCTAATTTTTAATACCCAAAAATAGCATCCATTTCCAAAACCATATCAACGGGTATATCCCAATTAATCTTGCCATATTTTGCTTTATCAGCATCATCGTTTTTAGCAAGACAACCACGCACAAACATATACTCAACCGCACCAAGGTAGTTTGCTTCATTACCCGTATAATTGGCGAGACGTAACTTTAACAAGCGATGTAAAGCCACTTGATAAATTATTGCCTGTAACCAATAGCCTGCTTTATTCATGGCTGTTGAAAGCTTTGCTTGATTATAGTCCGTTATCTGATTGCCAAGGTGATTACTCTTATAATCGACCACATAAAACTTGCCGTTGTGTTGATAAACAAGGTCAATCTCGCCTCGTAAATAACGATAGATATTTTGATTACTGGTGCTGGCTAAATTGACATATCGCTCATCATCTTTTCCCAAATATTTAGCAAATATTTGGCTTATTTTATTGACTGAAAAATCATCACCTAATTTCATGCTAAAACCAAGCTCTGCTAAGCGATTTTTTGGCATTATCTCTTTTAAAGAAATATTAGAAGCGGTTAATGAAGAGTTAAGAACCTCATCAATCCAGTTTTTTAATTGTTCATGAGTATCTTGATTAAGTGATTTTATATCCACCTGCTTAATAAGTGTACCCTTTTTATCTCTACCATATCTGCTTTCTATCCGTTGTTTTTGAATTTTAGTAGAGCCATAAATATCAGGCAAATCAAACTCAAGTACGCACTTATCAATGCTGTCACTCCAAGTTGATTGATTATTAAAATCTAGCAGCTCAAATATTTTATGTAAAAAACTCCCAGCATTTGCACCTTTTACAAAATTAAAACGGATTTGTTTTTGCTCATCTATTGCCGTTTGAGTAATTCTTAAATCACTTTTATCATTAAACTCTTTATCTAAGAGCTTTTGCTCAATGCTATCATAATCTGCCTCGTTAACGGCGGTGTCCATTACCTCATTATGTAAGTTGTGTGCCAAAGCGGTAAAGCTGGTTTTTGCCCAACCAATAAAGCTTTTGCGTTTAATCACATCATCATAAATTGGATAGTCAATTAGCTGTGTGCTTTGTTGTCGCTTGCTATTATGGTCATTGTTAAGTAATTTATTTACTTGATTGTCTTTAAAATATTTAGTGATAACCTCACTTTCTTGCCAACAAATGTGGTTTTTTAATCTTGTAGGGAGTAGATATTCATTTGAGCCAACACAATCGAGCCAAATATTTGTTGGATACTTTTTATACTTATCTACCTTAGGTGTTGTTTTGGTTGGCTTAAAGTCAGTTAAAGGGAAAAAAACTTGCTCACTGGCACGAGTCAAGGCAACATAAATTAAACGTTTTAGTTCTGCCGTTGCTTCCTCTTCTACCACTTTTATAATATTTTCGCCCTCACAGGTTGTCAGCTTACGAGTTTGCAGCCTATCCCCAGTATTTGATGAAAGATACAAGCTATGTGCTTGTTTAATATGACTAAATTTACTGCCCATGCCCAGTATATAAACAATTGGAAACTCCAACCCTTTTGATTTATGGATGGTCATTAATTCAACCCCTGCTTGTGTTGGCATTGGATGCTGTATTGCCCAGTCAGAAGGTTTTTTTGTGGTCGCATGAGCAATTTGTTTATTAAGCCAAGTAATACATTCATGCTCACCCATTGAGCTGGTGTATTGTGCCAAAATGTCTAACAGTTGACGCAAATCAATCAAGGCTCTTTGGGCATCTGATTTATTTGTATTACTTGCCAAATACTCCCAAACGCTTATTTGTTTCAGTGGATTATTGTTACTCAGCAAATACTCCATTGCTGTTAAAATGCCTTTGTGTGTCCATAGCGTTGCCGCAGTTTTACAAAATTGTTGAAAACTACTGTATTGCTGCGGTTTATCTTGTTTTTCTTTTTTATTATTTTGCATGTGCTTAACTTCATCAAGGCTAAAACCATACCAAGATGAGGTTAATGTACGGTTAATCAAAGCATGCTCAAATGGATTTAATACAGACTGTAATACCGCTAATAAATCTTTTGCCATACGAGTATCAAATATACTTTTATCACCAACTTTTACACTATCAATATTGAGCTTTTTTAAGGCTACTTCTGCTTCATTTAATGCTTGCTTGGTTCGTCCTAAAATTGCAAAATCACTGGCAGTTAATGCTTTACCATTGAGCGTTGTTTTGCTTGTTATTAGGCTGGCAATATGTTTGGCAATGACATCAGTTTCTGTATATTTATGGTCATTTTGGTAGGGAAGATGAATGATAGAAACGGGTTGATTGGGCTTAAGAGCAAAGTCTTTTTGCCAAATAAGTTTGCTTTTATCTTGTATAGCACTGATGTGATGATAATAAATACCCTCACCTAACTCACTCAATTGACTGGGGTTATCATCCGTTTCAGTTTTAGTTTCTGCTCCAAACCAATAATTTAGAGAGCTAATGAGTGCTTTAGAAGAACGAAAGTTTTGCTCAAGTGTGTGAATTTTATTTTCATTTTCTTTATATAAATTTTTAACAGCATTATAATTAGCGACATCACCACCTCTAAAGCCATAAATCGCTTGTTTGGGGTCTCCCACTAGCAATAAAAACCCACGATTGCTGGTATTGTCTTTAGATAGATAAATTTTACGAATCATCTCTGCTTGTTCACTATTAATGTCTTGTGATTCATCAATGAGTGCTACTGGGTATTGGTATCGGATATATTTTGCAAGTTTTTTTCCTTGCTTACCTGCTAATGCCTGATTTAAACGCACCATTTGTAAACTAAAAGTGGTTTGGCTTCGTTCTTCTAAAATAAGCGGCAATTGTTCACGCACTTTAATTGCAATATGTCTGTTTAAATTTGCTAAGGTTGCACTAATGTAATCGTTTAGTTTTTGTTGATAGTCTAAAAGACTGACTAATAAAGCAATTGTTGGTAGTGCCAAAAAGGTTGCTTGTTCTTTTTCTGAGTTTTTCTTAAAGTGTTTACCTTCAAAATAAAAATCAGCTAAACCTAACATTAGCTTTGTACTATCTGAATCTAAATATGTTTTAAAATCAATGCCATATTTTTTTATCGATTCAATAATTTTTGGTATACAGTTTAAATATTTATATAAATTTGTATTTTTTTTAAGATTTTGTTGTGCACAAAACTCTAAATCAAAATATGGCTCAATGTCTTTGTAATTGTGATTATTAAAACGAGTTAAAAAACGTTTTAAACCATCAAAATCAAAGGGTTTAACCTCAACCGCTTCAATTGGTACATTCATAAATTGTAATGCTTTATCCACCGCATTTTTGTAATCGGCAACGGTTGTTAAATGCCCGCCTTGTTGCAGTATTTGATATAAGTCAGGTGTATTATGATAAATATGGCTTTGAAACTGACGCAGTTCATCATGGATAATGCTATTAATAACAACCCATTCATCATCACAAATACTCATCCTTTTACTAACGCCTGTTTCTGCACTATATTCACTCAACCATTTTTGGGCAAGGCTATCTAAGGTACTGACAAACAGCTTATCTAATGTTGTTAACAGGCTTGTTGAACGTCGTATTGCATCGTCTAAAGGATGCTGATGAATATTATCTGCTAAATAGTTAATAAGGTGAATATTGACCTCATCTTCTAATAGTTTTTCAATATTTGAGTGGTTTTGAGCCAGTTTTAAAAGCATTATCTTGCGTTTTTCATGGCGTTCTTTTTTTAATTGTGTTTTATTTAAAGTGCTTGATTTTGTATTTTTATTTTCAATATTTTTTGGATACAAGCATGCATAGTTTTTGCTGTCGTTTGATAAGCCAGTTAACCAATTTAACAGATAATAAAAGTCTGTTAACCGTTCATGAATACGTTGTCTTATTTCTGCAGCTGCAGCACGGGTAAAGGTCGTACATATGATTTGTTCTGGTGCTACTTTTTTTTCTATCAACAAACGCAACACGATGCCAGTTAACGTCCAAGTTTTACCCGTACCTGCCGATGCCTCTATCAGGTGTTTGCCAGATAGGTTGATATTAATAGCGGGGATATTATTGTTTGTCATCTTTTTTGCTTTCATTTAATTTGTTTATAAGCCCTCAATCACATTAAACAACTCACTAAACATAGGTTTTGCAAGGTTGGATAATGCTAAGATTAACGCTTGGTTTACATGCTTCTCTTCTTTAGTTTGAGCCAAAATATATTGCCAAATATCATGCTGACTACAGCTGTCATAAATAGGCTGATTTGAGTTTTTAGCATTATATATTGGTACAGGCCAACCAATAAAGTCACCACCACTAGGCTGATAGCGAACGCCTTGTTCTTGTGCTTGATATAATTTATTTAAATAGCTAAAAGCATATTGAGGCATTAGGATTAACGGATATTGTGTTGCAAACTCGGCATAAATAATCCATTTTTTAATCTCATTAATTGCCTGTGATTTTTCGATTGGAGGCAATTGAATAATATCTGCATTAGCCAACTTATTGATATCATCACTAGAGCCTGCAAACTGCCAAATGCTCATACCATCTTGTTGTGCCACTTGCTGTTTAGATGTGCCACGAAACACTTGCCAAAATAGATGACGTAACCAAAATTTAAGTAAATGCTTAGCGCGTGGTTTGCTAGCAAGGACATTAATCCAAATTTGTGGATGAGCATTTATTGTTGTTGCTGCTGTGTTTGTTGCATTGTTTATCACATCTAATGCTTCGATATGCTTATCAGCGTCAGTCGCTTGGTGCAAGCTAGGTATGATACCTTTTAGCTCAATACTCACTTTGTTACCAAATATGTTTAATGATAATTGCAGCTGATGTTCATCCAGTGGGGTTATCAAATTGTCAGTGGTTAACTTTGGCGCAATTAAGGGGTTTTTTGCCAATTTTTGTTGTAAATGATTAAATTGTTGCCTGATGTGCTGGCTCATATTTTGTATTGTACTAAGGCGTGCAACACCAGCAGGGATAAGTGGGGTAAATAACAAATTTTTAATTTGAGTGGGATAGCTAGATAAATCTACATTTTTTGCAATGGTTTCAATAAATAAATCATTTAGTTGATATTGGGTTAACTGATTTAATGCTAATGGCTCTAGGTTCTCGTCATTATCATCCATATCAGCGATATGGATTTGATTATGGCGTAAGTATAATTTGCCAGTATGGGTAATTTGAGAGGCAAATTGCTCAATATTAATGTGTGTCGGCAATGCATCATAAAAAGTGTTAGTAAAATCAATATTGGGTATATGAGCCATAAAGGCACTGTCTATCGATATTTGATGTTGTGTTAGCAATTGAGCCATTGTTTGGTATTGTGCAACCGTTGTTAGTTTAATAATTGGGCTATTATCTTTTACACTACCATTTTTGTGATGTAGTTGATGATAAACTTTTGTCCAAATAGGTGCTGGTAAAAATTGCTTTTGTTTACTTAACTTAAAATCGGTTACAAACTGCGTCTTGCTTTCATTGCTATCATCGCAATTAACCACAAAACGTTCATCTGAAAATGGTAAGGGTGTATGATGAGTCAATAACCGTTCGGTAATATGTTCTCGTACATCTTGTTGTAAGCTTTTATCGATATTTTGCCAGCTAATTTCAGATGTTAAAAATTGAATTAGTTCCCCTACTGGGTTGGCTGGTAAATGCTCATTACTATCTGTAAGATTTTGCCCATTGTAAAAAATCCAACAGTTATCTTTTGCACACAATAAGGCATTTAAAAAAGCCCCATTGTCATCATCATCGGCACGTCTGTCTCCACGTCTTGCTAGCCCAGCTTTCATTAAGTCATATCTATCATCGCTTTCTTGTCGAGGAAACTCAGACAAATTCATGTTAAGCATGACAACAAGTTTAAATGGTATAGAACGCAATGTGCCAAAGCGTGCAAAAGTAATTACCCCTGTTGGCTCAGCACTGACCTGCTGACTGTCTAGTTCTGCTTCAATACTTTCTAAAATAAAGCTAAGCTGAAATGGCAACTCTTTAATTGATAATTCATTTTTTAAATTTGGCAGTTGCTTATTGTGTTGGCTTGTATTGTTTAGTTGATGATATAGATAATTGGCTCGCAGGTTTTTTTTCATACCATTCATTGCCTTAAAAATGGTACGCATTGCACGGCTTTGGTCGTGGTTGGCAAAATATGGATGGATGGTTTCTGTTTCTATTTGATTTAGCCACTCATATGCCGTTTTTTGCTTTGCTTGTTTATTATCATCATCAAAATATTCATTTCTATGTTTATTAAGGGCAGCATATATTTTGCAAAGGGCATCAATTATTATCGTATCGTTTGATGAAACGGCTTCAAACGGCAAAGTTTTTTCTGTTTGTGTGATATTCTCATCATCTGTTTGAGTATAAAAAACGTCAGCCAATCCTGCTTTTGGCATAGTTAAGCCCAGTACTAATCTATCTAAGGCATAAGCAAAACTAAAACGGTAATCTTTATCTTCTCTATCTAAGGTTGTTTGTAAGTGTAATTCATCAAATCCACGGATAAAACCAGCATCTGTTAATAACTCACGGGCACGGTTCATTTGTTCAAAGCTTAGCTCAAAACCTTCATAAACGGGTGGTAGTAATAACCATTCATAAAACTCATTTGCTTCAAATCTGCTATGTTGTTGCCCAAGCAGCTGATAATAACCACAAATGGCTTGCCAAAGTTGCCGCACATGCTTGTCAACCACACCCGTTATTCTAGCAGGTAAAGTTAAACCATCTTGTCCAACGCCATCAACAAATACAGAGTTAATCATATCATGATGGTTCTCTACATCTGGTAGCATGACCACAATATCAGAGATATGGCGTGGTACTTTATTGCCTTTATTATCTATGCTACTTTCATTTAACCATTTGCCAATCATACCTCTTAATACTTCTAATTGGCGTTGTAAGCTGTGACAAGAATGAATACTTAAGCTGTTATCAATGCTATCAAAACGCCAGTTGCGATTTTTGTTTAATATATCGCTAAAAACCTCTCGCTCAAGTGATAGCCGAGTTAAGTTATCATCCATTACCAATATATCTTGTTGTAGGCGATGTAATAAGCTTGCTTGCTTAGCAAGTTTTTGACTTGCTGTTTGCTGCTGTGAGTTATCATCAATAAAGTTCACAAAATCATTTTGCCAACTAACCTGTACTGTATCGTTTTTATTGCCAGATAACGATGATAAGGTCGCAAAAGTTTCCCTTTCTTGCTTACCAAGACGCGATAAAAGCGTATGACCATAATCTCGTAAATAAATGATACTTGGATTAACAATTTGTTGATGCTTAAACCAATGCTTATCAACGATATCTGCCCAATACGCTTGCGATGGATTGTAATGAAGAATTTGGATATCTAAATACTGAGATAAACGTTGCATAAAGGCAAATTCATCAAGTGGCAGTTGTTCAATAGTAAATAAATACAAGCATGTTGGTAAGTTAAGCGTATTGATAAAATCATTTTTATCATATTGCTTGGCAAAATAGGCCATACCCTGCCAAAACCGACTTTCAATTTTTACACGGTATTGATACATATTGGCAAATAAGTGATGCCATAAAAATTTTTGTGCAGTTTCTAGCTGCTGGTAATGCTCTTCTAACCAATCTGGTGTATTGATATGATTGTTATTCGCACTAAATTGCTTTGTTAAAGTATCTTTTTGTTTAATTAAATTTGCAATATCAATATGTTGGTTATTTGACCAAATTTTCAACCAATCATTACGGTACGTCAAATAACGGTTAAATACTTTTGCAAGTTGCTCTGCCAATTGCCAAAGCCTTGGGTTGTTATGCTCATTGGTTACATTGTTAGGATTATTTTTTTTATCTTTAATTAGTTTACTAACCAACGGAAACAAGGGATGTTGTTCATCTGCTAAAATGATAGTGTTGTTGTGTAGCAAATAAGCAAAAATGTGCCACTGCATTATGCGCGTCGATAATACGGCAACTTCTGGTATGTCAATTTTGCCTTGTGGATCATGCTCATCGTATTTTTTTAATACTTTGCCCATCAGCTCTATTTGATATTGCCCCCAAAATGAGTGAGAAATTAACGTGCTAATGCCTAGTTCATCAGCAATAGATTTTTGTAGCCATTCTCCTAATACCATTGAAGGTACAATAACCTGAAACTCATCAAAAACGTGTCCTTGCTGAGTCTGATAAGCGTTAATTAAATTTTTTAATAATTGTGCTGTTTTGTTAGATTGAATAATTTTTAGCATTTTTAATTTGTTTGTCATTTATTTAAGCTGGTTTTAGTTTGCCATTTATTAACTTTTTTTGCATTAAAAATATAAACTGTTTTATTGTGTCATTTTTTAATTTGGTTTGTGTTTTAGCTCCCACTTTCACTAAATGTTTTATAAACGCCATATCTGTTCACGGTCACGTGGCGTTAAACCAATTATCTTATGTCTATTCAATAATACTGTAAACAACCCGAGAAATTCTTACATTTAATCGTATTAAATAGATAAAAAACACTGCCTATTTTTTGTCTTTTAAGCTAAACTATTAACGTTATTTTGTGCCTATAGCTCAACAGGATAGAGCAGTCGCCTCCTAAGCGATCGATCGGGGTTCGAGTCCCTGTAGGCATACCATTATTTTTAAATCCTTAGCAATGTGGCAGTTGCTACTCATTACTTACATATACAGTATTTTTTATGGCATTTGTACACCTAGGCATTCATAGCGAGTTTTCAATCTCTGATTCTATTGTGCGCATTAAAAGTTTGGTTAAAAAAGCATCAGAAGACGGACAAAAAGCCCTTGCCCTTACCGATCTATCTAATCTATTTGCCACTATTAAATTTTATCGGAGCTGTTTAGCTGCAGGCATTAAACCTATTATTGGTGCAGAGGTGTGCATTGAAAATCAAAATGGCGAAGGACATTCTCGCATTACTCTTTTAGCAATGAACAATGAGGGTTATCAAAATATCACCAGACTGGTTTCATTGGGTTATACAGAAGGTCTAGAACATGGTGTACCACTGGTTAAACGTGCACAAGTTTTTGAGCTTTCTGCAGGTGTTATTGCTTTGCTAACCGAACATAGTCACATTGGGCATGTGTTAATTGGCTCTGCACCAGAGCGAGCTGACAACCTTATAAATGAGTGGCAAGCATATTTTGACGATAGGTTGTATTTTGCTATCAAACGTACCCAAAGACAAGGGGAAGATAATTTTATTAAAGCCAGTATCCATACTGCGGCAAAACACAATTTGCCGATTGTTGCACATAATGATGTTCGCTTTTTAGAGCCAGAAGATTTTGAGGCACACGAGGCACGAGTTTGTATTACCAACTCTTATGTACTTGCTGACCCTAACCGCCCACGAGACTATTCTGAGCAGCAATATTTAAAAACACAGCAAGAAATGCAACAACTTTTTGCTGACATTCCACAAGTGTGTGCCAATACCATGCACCTTGCTCAGCGATGCAATGTAATTTTACGTTTGGGTGAAAACTTTTTACCCGACTTCCCTATCCCGCCGGAGTTTGAACCAACCCAAGCAAAACAAGCCAAATATCCAAATGATAAGCTAATTGATGCTTATTTTAGAGTTTTGTCTGAACAAGGGTTAGAACAGCGACTAGATAAGCTATTCCCTATCCATGAACGGGACAGCGATGATTGGTTAGAAAAACATGACGGCATAAATTGGGAAACTTTTAGGCAAGCCTATGATGAACGTTTGGAAACCGAGCTTAATATTATTATTAAGATGGGTTTTCCTGGTTATTTTTTGATTGTAATGGACTTTATTCGTTGGTCGAAAGAAAATGATGTCCCTGTTGGACCAGGGCGTGGTTCGGGTGCTGGTTCTTTGGTAGCCTATGCACTCAATATTACCGATTTAGACCCTTTGCATTATGAGCTGCTGTTTGAAAGGTTTTTAAACCCAGAGCGTGTGTCTATGCCCGACTTTGATATTGACTTTTGTATCGAAGGGCGTGATCGGGTGATTAACTATGTTGCAGAAACTTATGGACGCGATGCAGTTTCTCAAATCATCACCTTTGGTACGATGGCAGCAAAAGCGGTAATTCGAGATGTTGCCCGAGTGCAAGGTAAGTCATATGGTTTGGCAGATAGAATGTCAAAACTTATCCCTGCCACACCTGGTATCTCATTATCTGACGCCATCGAAGATAAAGAAACAGGGGCTCAGCTTAAAGACTTAATTACTAACGAAAACAATATGGATTACGAAGATGCCAGCGAAATTTGGGAAATGGCATTAAAACTTGAAGGAATCACTCGTAATACAGGTAAACACGCGGGTGGCGTGCTAATTGCCCCTAACAAAATTACCGATTTTTCTGCCATTTATGCCGATGATGAAGGTCACCGAGTTAGTCAGTTTGATAAAGATGATGTGGAAGCAGCAGGCTTAGTTAAATTCGACTTTTTAGGCTTACGTAACTTAACCGTTATTGCTGCGGCAGTAAAAAACATTAACCACAGACGCAAAAAAGAAGGCAAACCACCACTTGAATTAGAAGATTTGCCACTTGATGACAAAGCAACCTATGATGAGGTGTTGGCAGAGGGCAAAACCACGGCTGTTTTCCAGCTAGAATCCTCAGGTATGAAAAAATACCTTAAACAATTAAAACCAACGAATATTGATGATGTCATTGCAATGTGTGCCTTGTATCGCCCTGGTCCTTTGGGTTCTGGTATGGTAGAAGAATTTATTGACCGAAAGCATGGTATAAAAGAAGTTGTATATGACCATCCATATTTAGAACCTATTTTAGAAAGCACTTATGGGGTTATTGTTTATCAAGAGCAGGTCATGCAAATTTCTCAGGCGATGGCTGGCTATTCACTTGGAGGTGCAGATATGTTGCGCCGAGCCATGGGTAAAAAGAAACCTGAGGAAATGGCAAAGCAGCGCGAAATCTTTTTGGCAGGTGCCAAAGAAAAACAAATTGATGCTAACATTGCTGGTAGTGTGTTTGATTTGATGGAAAAATTTGCAGAATATGGCTTTAATAAGTCACACTCTGCTTGTTATGGTGTTTTGGCGTATCAAACTGCTTACTTAAAACATTACTACCCTGCCGAGTTTATGGCAGCTGTTTTAACCAGTGATATGAACAATACCGATAGTGTGGTATTTTTGGTAAATGATTGTAGAGAAAACTTTGGACTAACCGTTGCTAACCCATCCGTTAACCATAGTAAATGGCATTTTGTGGCAGATACCCCCCAAAATATTATTTATGGATTAGGGGCAATTAAAGGGGTTGGTGAAGCTGCTGTAGAATCGATTGTACAGGCACGTAAGCAAGATGGCGAATTTACCGATTTGTATGATTTTTGCCGCCGTGTTGACACAAAAAAAGTAAACAAACGCACACTTGAAGCATTGGTACGTGCAGGTTGCTTTGATGATTTTGCAAGTTCTCAACGTCCACAGCTTTTGGCAGATGACAAAGCCTATGAAATACGTGGTGCATTAATGGCACAACTGCCACAAGCAGTACAAGCAGCCGAGCAACACAGACAAAATCAAGAAGTTGGCATGATAGATATGTTTGCCCAAATTGATGATGTGACTGCTGCACCACCTTTACCAGACTCACCAGAACTTATTTGGGGCGATAAACACCGCCTTAAAGCAGAAAAAAACACTTTGGGATTATATCTAACGGGTCATCCCATTGATGAATACCGTGATGAAATTGAGCATTACACAGATGGCAAAAAATTAAATGAACTGACCGATACAGGCTATGGCAAAGAAACCTTGTTTGCTGGGCTTATTGTTGATGTTGCAAACTTTGGCAATCGTATTGCTGTGACACTTGATGATGGCACATCAAGATTAGAAGTCAGTTGCGATGCCAAACTTTATGAGCTTTGTAAAGACAAACTTAAAGTAGATGAGGTCGTTGTCATAAGTGGTACGGTAAGCGAGTTTAATGAGCGAATATATAGCAAAATGCGCAACCTATATAACATGATAGATGCACGCAACCGTTGGTTAAACAAGGTCAGTATTAAAATTGATGCTAACGATACACAAACCATTGATAATATATTACCCTTGCTAAAGGACAATCAGCCAGATGTCATCACACCTGCTACTGCCGAGCAACCAATAGATTTAGAAAATAACCAATATCCATCAATGCAATCAAACAATTTGGATAACTGTATAAGCCTAGGTATTCATATCTATAACGATTATGCCATTGCCAAAGTTAAGCTTTCTGACAAATGGCGTGTTTATCCATCAGATGAAAATATATTAACGTTAAAACGTTTGTTTAATGCGGATAATATCCACTGGCATTATGCCTAGCCTAACCCTTAATTTTTGGTTTTAAGTGTTTATAACCGTACGTATTTATGTACCACAAAAAGTTTTAAATTGCGCATTCCACTCTTTTGTTGCTGGTTGTTGCAATGCTTTTGTGTTTTTATATAAGCCCCAATCATAAGGCGTTTGTAAAGCTTTAAGCAACTGCTTAAATTCTGTTAAATCGTTATTTTTTGCTTGTTGTAACGCACTTTCAACTAAATGATTGCGGGGAATAAACAAAGGGTTGTGAGTTTGCATAAGCATTAAAGCGTTAAGCTTATCAGTTTTTTTTAGTGCTTTTTTCCAATTATCTATCCATTTATCAAACGCATCTGTGTCTGATATTTTAGCAAATTCTAAAGCCTCGATGTCACTAAAGTCGATATCCATAACCATTAAAGTCAATTGTTTAAAACTGTTTGTATAATCAAGTTGATGTGCATGCATTAGCTCGAGTAATGTTTTTGCTAACCTTACATTTTTATCAGTTGTATTAAGCCCTATTTTGGCACATAGCATAGCATGCCAGTGTTTTTTGAATTTTTCATCAAATGTGTTGATGCGATTGGTTGCCAGTTTAATGGCTGTATCTTCATCATTATCAATTAATGGCAATAAACTTTCGGCAAATCTTGCCATATTCCACCAGCTGATGGGCATTTGATTTTTAAACGCATAACGTCCTTGATAGTCAATAGAACTATAAACGGTTTTTGGATTGTAAGTATCCATAAAAGCACAAGGACCATAATCGATACCCTCTCCGCTTATGGTTACATTATCTGTATTTAAAACACCATGAATAAAACCAACTCGGCTCCAATGTGCAATCAGTTGGGCTTGCTTATCCATCACTACTTCTAATAATGATAAGGCTTTATCCGTTGTATTTAGCGTTTTAAATTGAGGGTAATGTCGGTTTATTGAGTAATCCAATAACGCTTGCAAAAGATTATTATCTTTTAGTTGACTGGTTTGTATTTTTGCATAAACAAAAGTACCCACTCTGATATGGCTAGCCGCGGTTCTTGTTAAAATAGCCCCTTGCTCTAAACTTTGCCTTATGATATTTTCTCCTGTTGTTACAACTGCCAAACTGCGTGTTGTTGGTATCTGTAAAGCATGCATGGCTTCACTAATTAGGTACTCACGTAACATTGCCGACATGCTTGCCTTGCCATCACCATTACGTGAAAAAGGGGTAACACCACTGCCTTTTAATTGGATATCTATTAAACGCCCTACTTTATCTTTAGCTTCACCAAGTAATACCGCCCTGCCATCTCCTAAAATATTAAGTTGCCCAAATTGATGCCCTGCATAGGCTTGTGCAATTGGCACAGAGCCATCTATTAACAGATTACCACTAAACCAGTTTGCCAGTTTATGTTCATCGCTCACATCAATTTTTAATGCTTTTGCCAATTTGTCATTGACAATTACTAGCTTTGGGGTGTTAACAGACCTTGGCAAGATTTTACGATATAATTGGGCAGGCAAATTTTGGTATGTATTAACAAGTTTCATGGTGTATGGCTTAGATTATGATCATGATTTTTGATTATAAAGTATTTACACACACTATAAATCATTAATTTTAATATGGGTTTTTGTTAGTCTTAAAATTTTAATAGTGTTGGCTATTGTTTTAATTAAGCTGCCTTATTAAATATACAAACATATTTATCTACAAATTTATGCCCAAATTCATGCTAGACTAGCATGCAAATATCACCGCCTTTAAGTAATCAAATGTCTAGCAATCAATTTTATTTATCTAATATTCAAATCGTGATGGTTAATACCACATTACCCGCCAATATTGGCTCTGCTGTACGTGCAATGCATACAATGGGCTTAAGCAAACTTATTGTGGTAAATCCCAAATTACCCATTGATGACAGCAGTTATTCTCATGCGGCTGGTGCTGCCCATATACTTGATACAGTTAAGGTTGTTGAGAGTTTAGATGAGGCAATCGCCAACAGCCAATTGATTTTTGCTGCAAGTAGCCGTAGCCGTAACATACCACGCCCTGTAGTTAACCCTGCCACTGCTGCTAAAATTATGTGTCAGTTTATTGATAAGCTTCACCTCGATACTTTTTATCCTGATGGTTTTTATAAAAGTACAGATTATGAAGATACAGACTATAAAAGTACAGATTGTGAAATTACAGAGCCTAACAAAAATAACTCAGCGATGATTAGTATTTTATTTGGTCGTGAAGACAGAGGGTTAACAAATGATGAGCTGGCAACTGCCGATTATCATATTCAAATAGATGCAAACCCTAACTACCCTGTGTTAAATGTTGCCTCAGCTGTTCAAGTTATCGCCAGCTTTATTTATAGTTATGTAAACGAGCTGTTATCTAATAACAACACACAGGCTATCAATACACAAGCCATAAACAACACTGAAAATAGTACTGAACATGGCACAGATAAAAATGATGAGCTAATCCACTATATTAGGCAAGATTGGGATACACCAGCAGCCAGCCACCAACAAATCGTGCAACTTAATACCCGATTAATTGAGTTAATGCAAAAACTAGAGCTGGCAAACAATGATAATTTAGGTTTGTTACCACAACGCATACAACGGTTTAGCTCACGTATCCAGCTAGACCAAAAAGAACTACAAATGATAAATGCAGTTGTCGGCAAGCTTAGTAAATTGCTAAAATAGCAACAAATCAACTCACTTAATAACCACTCACTTAATAACTACAGAGAACAATATGCTATCACTCACTGGTTTGATTAAATCAATTAAAAAAACAAAGTCAGAACTCTATGAAGATATTAATGCCGTGTTTGACCGAGACCCAGCTGCCCGTAATCAACTAGAGGTGCTATTAACCTACCCTGGTATACAAGCTTTGTTGTTGCATCGTGCTGCTAATGGACTATGGAATAATAAGCAAAAGTCTCTTGCTCGTGGTGTTTCTTATGGTTCACGCATGTTAACAGGTATAGAAATTCACCCTGCCGCAAAAATTGGCAAACGATTTTTTATTGACCACGGCATGGGGGTTGTGATTGGAGAAACTGCCGAAATTGGTGATGATGTTACCCTTTATCAAGGTGTGACTTTAGGCGGTGTATCATTAGATAAAGGCAAACGGCATCCAACACTTAAAGATGGCGTGGTTGTGGGTGCAGGTGCTAAAGTTTTAGGACCTTTTACCGTGGGCAAAAATGCCAAAATTGGCTCTAATGCAGTTGTGGTTAAAGCAGTGCCAGAAAACGCCACCATGGTGGGCAGTGCCGCCCGTATGATCACCAAAGCAATGCCAAAAGATGTGAAGCCAACAGAAAATAACCAACATCAAGATTTAGCAAAGGCCTTTAGTGCTTATGGCATTGATTTAGACTTACAAGATGACAAAAAAGACCCAGTTGCTAATGCATTTGCCATCATGCTTGAGCATATTCAAGAGTCTGAGGCACGCATAGATGAACTACAAAAAGTGATTTGCAAGCTTGATCCTGAGTATTGCGAAAAAGAAATTAAAAAACTCAGTGCTGATCAGCTAAATGTTTTAAAATAATAAACCATTTATTGCAGCTAAAACGCTTTGATCGTTAGTTCACACCAATAAAAACGCTGTAAAATAACAAAACTAAAACCTGTATTTTTTGCAGCAAAAAACATTAAGTATGATAAATGTCTGATACTAAAGCCAGATTTGTAACTGGATCAACCCTACGACACGTCATTGTTATGACCCTAACAAACACCATTGGCATTATGGCGTTATTTTTGGTTGATTTAATTGATTTATATTTTTTAACTTTACTTGGTGAGCAAGCAATGGCAGCCGCCGTTGGTTTTAGTGCCCAAATACTTTTTTATGTTACCGGCATATCAATTGGTTTATTGATTGCCAGCGGTATTTTGGTATCTCAACGTATTGGTGCAAAACAAGTTAACCAAGCCAAAGATATTGCTGCAAGTGCATTAGTTATTGCTTTTTGTTTAGTTGCAAGCATCACCTTGCTTTTGTTTTGGCAATTAGAACCAATCTTACAAATGCTTGGTGCAAAAGGGCGGACGCTTGAGCTATCGATTACTTATTTAACCATTTTACTACCCTCTAGCGTTATTATGGTACTTGGCATGGTCGCAAGCTCAATATTAAGAGCGGTGGGCGATGCCAAACGCTCTATGAATGCTACCCTGTTTGCTGCCCTTGTTAATTTAGTTTTAGATCCACTGCTTATTTTTAGTTTGGATATGGGCATTGCTGGGGCGGCAATTGCCTCTTTTATCTCACGTATTAGCCTCATGCTGTATGCTATGTATTGTTTGATTAAAATACATAAAATGTTTGTTTTGCCAAGTGTTGCTGGGGTTATTGCAGATGCCCCTAAAGTTGCCAAACTTGCTGTACCAGCTGTTTTAACTAATTTGGCTACGCCCATTGGCTCAACCTTTGTGATGACGGCAATTGCAAAATTTGGTGATTCTGCTGTTGCTGCATTTGCTACCATTGGTCGTATTGTGCCGGTTGCATTTGCCATTTTATTTGCGTTATCTGGTGCCATTAGCCCTATCATTGGGCAAAATTTTGGTGCTGGCGAGTATGCCAGAATTAAACAAACTTATCATGATGCCATTAAGTTTGTTATTGTGGTGGTGGTGATTGTTACCATGGTTATATTTTTAAGTAAAACTTATTTGGTAAGTGCGTTTCATCTTTCTGGCGAGGCATCCAGCTTGGTTATGCTTTTTTGCTCTGGTTTGACATTATTCTTTATTGCAGATGGTGTGCTGTTTTCTACCAACTCGGCATTTAATAGCCTTGGTTATCCACTGTATTCTACATTTTTTAATTATGCAAAGTTTTTTTTAGGGGTTATCCCAACTGTGTATTTTATGGCAAATATTTATGGAGCAAAAGGGGTCATTATTGGGCAGGCAGTGGGTTCTATTTTAGTGGCAATGATTGCGGTGGTAGTTTGTAGTAAGTTAATCAATAGTATTAGTAGTAATGGATCGCCGCCTACAAAAACGTCAATATTTAGGCGTTTTACTCGCCCTATGTCTTCTGCCTCCAGTTCTCGTACACAAATGTAACAATGAGTGTACTTAAATGGTAGTTTTTTATTGAATGGTAGTTTGCTATTGTCAAATGAGCAACAAAACAAATAGTGGCTTGCTATTTTCTATCAATTTTAAATTTAACAAATTAAACGCTTTTAAATTTGGGCTTAGATAGACAAAAAAGCGTTGTTTTGTATTTAGGTTTTATATTTAGGTAGGATAGTTTAAAATAAAATGCGTAGAGACAAGACATGCCCTTATCTCTACTAAAAATATAATAAAAATGCTTATTATTTAACCGTTAATTTTTTAGATTTACTGCCTTGTAACTTAGCAAGATTTAGCTTGAGTAAGCCATCTTCATAACTTGCTTCACATTTATCGGTATCAACATCAACTGGCAGCTGGACACTACGAGAAACTGCCCCAAAATAGCGTTCGCTACGCAACAATTTACCTTCTTTTTCCTGTTTGTCATGTTGATTTATTTCAGCACGAATGGTCACCAGTGCATTATCAATAGAAATATCGATATTTTCTTTAGCAACACCTGGCAATTCTGCAATCACTTCAAATGAATCATCATGCTCATGAATATCTATTTTAATTTGTGATGCCGATGGTAGTGGGTTTCCATGTAAAGGGCTTACAGCAAAGCCATTGGTTAAATCACTAAATAAGCCATCAAAAAGGTTGTTGTAAGTTAATTTATTCATTGTATTTCTCCTTATAGGATATAGGATAGTTAAAAATAAGGTAGTTAAAAAACTTAACAGTTGCTTTGGGTATATTGGGTATAATTGCAAACCAAGCTAAATTTTAATGTTAATCAAATTAACTACTTTCTTACTTTTTATATGGAGGTTTTTAACATTTATTCAAGAAAAATTATAAATTTATTTTTTTATTTCAATTAGTTATAAATTTTAATCATAACAATAACAAGCAAAATCATGTCTTGTTAATATTTAAATATGGGATATATGGGCAAGTTTCAAGTAAGCGTAGATTATTTATCGGTTCTGTCGTTTTGGTTTGATTTTGATAATGGTATCTAACTCGCTTGTTCGTAATCATTGACTGCTCAAAACAAAATATAATTGTTGTGATATGCTTAAAATATTTCTCCAATCAGGTTCATCATCCCAGAACTGTTTTACTGGTTGCTTATTCTCCATTTTTAATTTGCTGGATTAAAAGCTTAGTCTGCGTTTGCTTTCTTCAATTACTTGAATTCCTTCTTCAACTCCATTTTCATATTCTACCTCAATTACTTCTACAGAATATAACATTCCTTCTTCATCAAAAAGTACATATTCTGTTGGCGAGTCAATCACTTGATAGGCTTCAAATAAGATACGTGTACGTAATTTTGTCGCTAAATCATAACCCAGTTTCAATAAATCTATAGACTTACCTAAGCCTCTTCTCCATGCAATTAAAATTTCAATTTTAAAACCATTATCAAAGCCATCATCATATGATAAAAAATAGTCACTATCTTTTTTTTCATATTTCATCGAATCGCAAGATATGCCAAGAGATTGGTTTAGTAAGTTTAATAGTTCTATTTCTGAGAAATAATTTTCAATATAAATCGGGTTTGTGCTATTATTTTCCAATACCTCTCTCCTTATATAAGTTCAAGTAATTTCTTTGTTCTCTGATATTCTTTTTGATTCAACCTACCTATCTCTCTCTTTTTGCTTGTCTAAAGTTTTATAAGCGTTTTTTATTTTTTCTGTCATTTTGGCTTGACGTTGATAATGGTATTTACGCTTGCTATCTCACCTTGCTTGCTACGCTCGTTATGTTAATAATAAATTCAATTCCCTTATAGTAGGATTTACTAAAAACATGCCAATGGCTAATAATAGACTAAAAAATATTCGTTTAATAAAAGTAGATTTCAAACATAATAAACCTGCTATAAATGTATATACAGGATAACAATATATACCTAAAAGCCAAAACGAAAGATCAGCTTCATTATTAACAGGATAACTAAAATCCGCACTAATAAAGTCGAATATATAACCGAAACTGTGCAACACCAAGAGTGCTAATGAAAATAAGTATAGTCTTCTTAACATCTTTTATTGATTCCTTTATTTTTACATATAGTTTACATACTTCTTTGTTTAACCTTGACAAGGTACACTATCACACTAGATTATTTAGCGATATTTTAACTTATAAAACCCATCGGCAATAGCAGACATCATCGCTTGAGATTTCCCTGCTCCAGCATGTAGCCGTTTAGCAAGCATAGGCTAGACTTTTAGCCCAGCAATATTAAACCAACACCCTAGTCATACTTAAACGCATCATATCAAAATTATCATTATTCACCCAATTAGGTAAATATATGCCTTCTTTAATGAACCTATAAATTATTTTTGCTGAGTGATGGTAAGCTATTAGGCTGCGAAGTGAGTATTCAGCACAAAAAAAGCTGGGCAAGTTGCCTAGCTTACGCTTACTTTCTTACGCTTGCTTTGATAATAGTATCTACGCTCGCTACCCAGCAATTTATCACGCACAGCCCCACCAACAATATAGACTTTCACCAATGCTTCCATAGCACATTCACATTTGTTTTGAAATTATCATCCATTGCTTACAAATCAATTAGTACAAATACTATTCTAACAGACATAAAAAAAGCCCAAAACAGTTTATATACTGTAATTGAGCTTTTTAGAATTTGGAGCGGGAAACGAGATTCGAACTCGCGACCCCGACCTTGGCAAGGTCGTGCTCTACCAACTGAGCTATTCCCGCAGAATGTGGAGTATTATACTGATTTATTTTTTTGTGTCAATACTTCTAAACAGCTGACGAACATAGCAAACATTGGGTTGGCACATATGCGGGTATTGCAATCACGCCCAGTTGTTAAAGATGTCATTAAAAATGCACAATGCTTTAACAAAAGCGGCAAAAAAATAACGCATTAAAATTACTCAATGCTTTGTTAGCTATTGCAAATTTGTAAAATTAAGGTATTATATATCGCCTACTCTAGTAGTGACACATCTCCAGTTTATACTTAAACGATTGGTATAACTGATTTTAAAACTAGGGCCCATAGCTCAGTTGGTTAGAGCAGTGGACTCATAATCCATTGGTCGCAGGTTCGAGTCCTGCTGGGCCCACCAATTTTATATAATTGATAGTTTAAAAACATAAAAACAAAAGCCGTTCTATATTAACGGCTTTTTTGTGCTTTTTTTAAATTAATTGAGGCTTAATTGACAAATTAAAGATTAACTAAATAAGTTTTTTAGCCACTTCTGCCAACCTTTTGCCTTGTGCAACCGCTAATATCTTTTCATCTTCACTCATTGGATGCTCGTGCGTTGAGCCGCTAACATGCGTAACCCCATAAGGTGTCCCACCACGGTTTGTGCGGTTTAACGCAGGTTCTGAATAGGGTAAGCCAACAATCATCATGCCATGATGCAACAATGGCAACATCATACTCATCAAAGTGGTTTCTTGCCCACCGTGCATAGAGCCAGTGCTAGTAAACACACAGGCAGGTTTATTTTGCAAATTGCCCGCCATCCATTCCGTTACGGTATTATCTAAAAAATATTTTAACGAAGCCGACATATTACCAAAATAAGTTGGGCTACCCATTGCCAGTCCAGCGCAATCCTTTAAATCATCAGCACTGCAATATAAGTCACCCTCATCAGGAATTGCTGGTTTGATTTGGGTGGTTTCACTTGCCACACTTGCTACTGTGCGGATTTTTACCGCCATACCTGTTTCGGTAACCCCTTGAGCAATTTGATATGCAAGTTGCTTGGTGCTGCCATAAGTTGATTGATATAGCACTAAAATATAAGGTTCAGCCATCTTCACTCCCTAATTTAAAAATGTATGTATTTAAAAAAATTAACAAAAAATATAGGCAATTCATAAAATAATCATATTATGCCTAGTCATCAAAAAACATGCAAAGTTTACCGTCTTTATGCATTAATTTTTTTGCTAAAATAAAACCATCAAAAACCACCCTAAAAATAAACTTGCTATGAAAAATACAAAAATTAAAGCGAACACACGACACAAAGCCAGTTATTTTTTTATGAATGTCGTCAAACATTTTTTAGATAAAAATACATCACAAATAGCAGCATCGCTTACTTATACAACTTTGCTGTCCATTGTACCAATACTTACTGTAGTGCTGATTGTTTTATCAACCATTCCTGCATTAGAGCCCACACGAGAACAAATATATAGCCTCATTTATAGCAACTTAATGCCACAGTCCAGTATTCAACTTAAGGGTTACATTAATACATTTACAGAACAATCTTTTAATTTAACAGCTGTCGGTATCATAATGTTATTTATAACAACACTGATTACTTTAGTAAAAGTTGAAGTCGCATTTAACCATATTTGGGAGATAGATATTTTTAAACGCGATAAATCTAAAATATTATTTAAAACCCTTGTATATAGTTTATGTCGTCATCTTGCTATTATTGCTATAGTACCTTTGATACTAGGGATTGCCTTTGTTGCTTCTGCATTTATACAAGGTCTTAGTTTCTTAAATCAACAAATTTATGGTTATGGTATTAATTGGGCTATATGGGCAAAGATGATTTCTTACTCGATTACCACCCTTGGTTTTACCGCCATGTATTGGTTCATACCCAAAATAACCGTGCCTATTAAATCAGCTTTTATTGCAGCTGTAATTATTTCTTTGCTATTTGAAGCAACCAAATTTTTATTTGCAATTATAATAAGTTATTCAACCAACTATTCAACGATATATGGTGCGTTTGCTGCATTACCAATCTTGTTAATTTGGATTCACTTATCTTGGAATTTAATTTTACTGGGTGTCATACTTAGCCATACATTAACAAAATTTGCTAAGCAAGATAGTTAAAATAACTGTTTTTTCAAAGTATTGCACTTAATGGGTTAGTCTAAGCCAATAAAAAAGCCACCTATGTGACTTTTTTATTTGTGATTTTTTTATTGATGTGTAACTAAAATTAATGACCCGTCCCGTTAATGCTACGAACCATCTCTTCAACCATTTTCTTAGCATCACCAAAAATCATCATCGTTTTATCCATATAAAATAAGCTGTTATCCAAACCAGCATAACCTGTATTCATAGAACGTTTAATAACCATCACCGTTTGTGCTTTAGCAGCCTCTAAAATTGGCATACCAAAAATTGGAGAGTTAGGATCCTCTTTAGCAGATGGATTAACCACATCGTTAGCACCAATTACCAAAACAACATCTGTACTTGGGAAGTCTGAGTTAATTTCATCCATTTCTAAAATATCATCATATGGTACGTCAGCTTCTGCAAGTAGTACGTTCATGTGTCCTGGCATACGACCAGCAACTGGATGGATTGCAAAACGCACATTCACGCCTTCTTCTTTCAATAGGTCATATAGTTCTTTAACAGCATTTTGTGCACGCCCTTGTGCCATACCATAACCTGGTACAATAATCACATCGCTAGCGTTTGACATTAAGAAACCAGCATCTTCGGCAGAACCAGATTTATAAGTCTTAGCAACACCATCATCTGCAGCGGCAACTTCACCGCCCGTACCCATACCACCAAACAGTACGTTTAATAATGAGCGGTTCATGGCTTTACACATGATGTAAGACAAGATAGCACCCGATGAACCAACTAAAGAACCTGCAATAATAAGCATAGAGTTACCTAGGGTAAAACCAATACCTGCTGCTGCCCAACCAGAAAATGAGTTAAGTAAAGATACAACCACTGGCATATCACCGCCCCCAATTGGGGCAATCCACATCCAACCAAACACAATAGCCAATGCCGTCATTGCATAAAAGGCATTTAAATCATCAGTCACAAAATACAAGACGCCAAAACCAATCATGGCAATAAACAATAGTGCCTGTAGTGGTTTTATCCAGCCACCACTAATAGTTTTAGCCCATTTTTTACCACCCAGCTTGCCAAAAGCAAATACAGAAGCAGAAAAAGTAATAGCACCAATAAAGCAACCAATAAATAGCTCAAGTCTGGCAATTGTTGAATGTGCCTCTCCAGTATGCAATACAGCAGCTACAGCAATGGCAACGGCTGACAAACCAACAAATGAGTGCATTAAGGCAACGGTTTCTGGCATTTGAGTCATTGCAACGGTTTTGGCTTTCCACATGCCGACAAGTGCACCAAGCACCATCGCACCAATGATTAACCATAACACAGGTCCTTCAGCTAAAAAGAAGGTCGTAATTACGGCAATTGTCATGGCTGCCATGCCAAAACGGTTACCTTTAACAGCCGTTTTTGGGCTAGATAACCCACGCAATGTTAAAATAAAAAGTATCGCACCAATTAGGTAAAACCAATCTGCATTTTGTGCAATAAATTGAGGGATAGTATTCATACATCACCTCCTGAATTTTTCGCTGGTTTTGTTTTTTCTTTTGGTTTAAACATAGAAAGCATACGCTCTGTTACCAAAAAACCACCAAAAATATTAATACTCGCCAAAAACACAGCAAAGGCACCTAACAAACTTGTTGTTGTAATTGCACTGCCACCAATGGTCACAGTTTGCAACATCGCACCAACAATCACAATACTCGATAACGCATTAGTAACCGCCATTAAAGGGGTGTGTAATGCTGGCGTTACCCCCCAAACAACATAGTAACCAACAAAAATAGCTAATATAAAAATGGTAAAAATTGCCACAAAGGGGGTTAAACCCAAACCAGAACCAGTAGCAGCTAAAATAGTTGCCATCATAAAACTCTCCTTATATTAATCTTTTTTTAGCAATACTTGACCGTTATGGGTTACAGCTAAAGCACTCTGAATTTCATCCGTTAAGTCGATAGTTAAGTTACCAGCTTCATCAAACAAGGTGGTAGCAAAATTAACTAAGTTATTTGCATATAAGTCTGATGACTGTGCCGCTAGTTCTGATGGTATATTAGATGCACCAACAATACGCACACCATTATCGGTTACAACGGTATTACCCGCCTCGCAGCCTTCAACATTACCACCAGTTGATGCAGCCATATCTACTAACACAGAACCTGCCTTCATTTTATCTAATGTTGACTTATGAATGAGGCGGGGTGCTTGTCTACCAGGTATTTGAGCTGTGGTAATAACAATATCTGCCGCACTGACAGCTTTATCTACTACTTGCGCTTGATCTTTGATATATTGCTCAGATGGTCTCCAAGCATAACCACCTGTTGATTTTGCTTTTTCTTTTTCTTCATCGCTCATTGGTACATCAAGCCATTTACCACCAACCGATTCAACTTGCTCTTTGACAGAAGGTCTTAAATCACTTGCTTCAACAACTGCACCTAAACGCTTTGCTGTTGCAATTGCTTGCAAACCTGCAACCCCAACACCCAAAATAACCACTTTGGCTGGCTTAACTGTACCTGCAGAAGTCATAAACATTGGGAACGGGCGTGAATAAGCATTTGCTGCCATTAATACTGCCTTATAGCCTGCCAAGTTTGCCTGAGATGATAAAACATCCATATTTTGTGCTCTTGACAACGTACGTGGCAAAAGCTCCATAGCAAAAGCTGTCACACCTTGTTGTGCATAGCTGTCTAACTGCTCATTTCTGTACGGATCTAATGCACCAATTACCATACTGTTTTGCTTTAATTTACTGATTTGTTCAGGCAATAAATCTTCTACCACCATCAGCATATCTGCTATCTGCAAAACTTGTGTATCATCTTGGGCAATGCTTGCTCCTGCTTGTTTATATAGCTCATCATTATAATAAGCGTTTAAACCAATGCCTGATTCAACAACAACTTCATGCCCTGCTTTTATCAGTTTTTTACAAGCATCTGGTGTTAAAGCAACCCGTTTTTCATGCTCGCTGTGCGTTTTAACAACACCAACTTTCATAAGCTCTCCTACTTCTTATTCTCAGTAATAATCTAAAAGTTTATGTAATTGATTTTATATATAAAAAAAATAAATGCTAAAATAAAAAACATAATTAAAATTAATTATAGGTAATCACAGTCATTAGTTCCATTTAAAAATCGTGACTGATTAGTATATTTTTTTATTAAAACAGGCACTATCAGCTAAAAAGCAAAAAAAAATTTATATCATCGTTAACGCTAAAATTTATGTGTGCGTTATCTTTTTATTCATTATGATTTTTGTTCGTTTTGCATATCTTCATACACCCAAACCATTCTATCTAAAAACCACATTTTAGTTAAATAAACCATTATTGTTCCGATAATTGTCAAGTTTATTTCAAGTTTCCATAAACCAATAATCAAAATAACGCCACTTATTGTTTGTAAAATAGTTAAAATCAAGACAGGTATATAATGGTGTTGAGGCACTTCATTTTTTTTACGCTCAGACCAGTATCTTTCACCTAACACAGATTTTGAAGCCCAATTATTAAATTTCTTCGGCTTTTTAAATAAAGTTGGGTTAAAGATTAACCAAATAATCAAAATTGTTACAAAAATTAAGCAGTACCAGCCTATCCAGACTCTTGACCAAATTGCTAAAACTAAAAATGGTAAAGTAAAAAATCTTGTCCACACAGATATAGAATTGGCGTGTTTTAACCAATTATCACCTTTTAAATTAAATAGTTGTGCGATTTGTTTTTCTAAACTCATAATAGATTTTTTTCCCATCTTGGTTTTGCTTTTTTTGGTTTTGCTTTTTTTAATGATACCTAACAACTTAACAAAAAACTCGATGATACTCGCCGTTAACGTTTAAGTCATACTATTTTACTGTACTTTAAATACCAACCATAATAAATCGTTTTTGTATTCTACTTTTATTTTCATATCAATTTGTTTTCATATAAAATGATTAGATGTTCATTATTCGGATCATACCCAATACTTAATTTTACTTAGGATTTTTTATGTATTTTTTATTATCACCCGCAAAAAGTTTGAATGAAAAAGATAATGTGCCTATTGATAGTAGCATAGCAGACCAATATAGCCAGCCTGCCTTAATTGAATCTGCCTGTGATTTAATGAAAACACTCAAACAAAAAGACCCAATTGAGTTAATGCAATTGATGCAGATATCAGACAAAATCGCCCAACTAAATAGCCAACGCAATCAAGCTTGGCGTTGGAGCAAAACCACCCCTTTTACAACCGATATCGCAAAACCTGCTGTTTACCTTTTTGATGGTGATGTTTATACAGGATTAGATGTCTATACCATGGAAAAACAAACCGTTGAATATTTAAACAATCATGTGGGTATTTTGTCTGGTCTTTATGGTTTATTAAAACCACTTGATTTAATTTTACCCTACCGCTTAGAGATGGGTACAAAACTTGCCAACCACAAAGGTGACAATCTATATGATTTTTGGGGGAAACAAATTGCTCAGTTAATCAATGAACGTCTCCCTGCAAGCAACCGTGTATTAATTAACCTTGCTTCTAATGAATATTTTAAATCAGTAGACAAAAAAACACTTAATACTCAAGTAATTACACCAAGGTTTGAGGATGAAAAAAATGGTAAGTTTAAAGTCATTAGTTTTTATGCCAAAAAAGCACGTGGGTTGATGGTTAAATATGCTGCTGATAATCAACTTACTAACGCCGAGCAACTAAAAGATTTTAACCTTGCTGGCTATTACTATTGCCCAGAACTTTCGGACAATAAAACTTGGACATTTAGACGACATGAAAATCAAACATAGTTAACATCAACCACTCCACTGTCTTTACATAAAAATCTATACACTATACATAAAAAAGGTGGAACCTAAGTTCCACCTTTTTTTATATAAACTATTAAACTTATGATATTAAGCCTTTGCTTCTACACGGCGAATAACCTCTTCAGCAATCACATCTTGGATACCTTGATCAAGGTGGCTAGTAAAGCCCACACATGAGCAGTTGATTTCACCTAATACATAAGTATCATTACCTGCCTCATCTTTATCACCAAGCATAAAGTCAGCTGTCCAAATTAATGGAATATCAAACCCGCCTAGTTTGTCAGAAATAACAGGCAATGAGTCATTAAATAAGGTCATTAACTCCGCCCAATCTTCTGGCTTGTCATACGTATATTTAGCACCTGAGAATAAAGTGGCTGAAAACGCATCTTCTGCATCAGCAGGTTTTTTATGTACAACAAAGATTGGCTTATCACCAATTAAAAGAATGCGGATTTCACCTTCTTTAATACGTGGCATAAAGCGCATATCTACAAGCATACCATTTTCGCCAACAATGTACTGTTCACAAAATTTCATAAAATCGCCAAGCGTATTGTACTCAACATGGTTGTCAACCGCTTCCGTACACTTCAGCTTAGTGTCTAATGGTAAGCTATCGCCTGGTTTAAAGTCGATGCTTTCTTCAATTTGCACACGCCAAATACCTTCACCAGTTGAGCCACGGTTTTGCTTAAGTACTCGCTCGCCCCAAGAAATACTTGATGGGAAGGTTTTGTTAAATTCTTCTACTGTATAGTAAGCATAAGTGTCATTTGGTACTAGGTCAGTATCAGCAAGTTTCACTAGTGCATCTTTAGCACCAAAGTTTGTCATAGCATCTGGATGAGACATACCAACTAAGCCAGCATCTGATAGCTTGCGTAATGTTTCAAAATACATTTTTTCGCCAGTCGCTAAGTTACCAGGATTAATACGGCTGATATAAGCGTCAAATTTTTCTTTTGCGTAATCGTAAATCTCATCTGCCCATTCATCACGGAAGTATACAACCTCAGCATGCCAGCCTTTTTTTTGGATAGCTTCTACGATTGGCATAGTGTCTTTACGGTGTCCATTAAAAATTTTGTCTGAACCGCCTTCTGCTTCAAAAACAACAACACTCTTTTTCATTTACCTCTCCTGTTATTAATGGTTACCATTGGGCAACCGAGTTGAAAAACTTACTACTTGTAGGTATTTATAATGTGGTTACAATATTACACTTTGTTATGACTTTCATCAACATTTGTTTACTTTATTTTTTAACGATAACAATATTGTTTGATATTTTAATGAAGATACTAAAAATCAATAACAAAAATCCCTCTAGATTTGCACCTAAAGGGATTTTTAATAAAGTTTATTAGATAAACATTAGGGAGTATGGTCTAATAAAATCCGCTACAAGAAGGCAAAACGATATGTGTAACGCATAACGTATAACTATCGTAAGCCTCACCAAGCAGTTATTATTTAACGGCTATATTACATCATACCGCCCATGCCACCCATACCGCCCATGCCACCAGCTGGCATAGCAGCCATTGGATCTGCTGCTTCTGGCAAATCGGTAATCATTGCTTCAGTCGTTAGCATCAAACCAGCTACAGATGCTGCATGCTCTAAAGCAGAACGGGTTACTTTTGCAGGGTCAAGAATACCCATTTCAATCATATCACCATATTCACCACTTGCCGCATTATAGCCAAAATTACCTTCGCCACTTTTCACTTCGTTAACAACAACAGAAGCTTCATCACCCGCGTTAGAAACGATTTGACGCAAAGGTGCTTCCATCGCACGGCGTAAAATGTTAATACCTGCTGTTTGATCGTCATTGTCACCGGTTATGTTATTAAGGCTAGCCATGACTCTTATCAATGCCACACCACCACCTGGTACAACACCTTCTTCTACCGCTGCCCGAGTTGCATGCAAAGCATCATCTACACGATCTTTTTTCTCTTTCATTTCTGTTTCGGTTGCTGCACCAACTTTAATCACGGCAACACCACCAGATAACTTAGCAATACGTTCTTGTAGTTTTTCTTTATCGTATTCAGAAGTCGAATCTTCTACTTGACGACGGATAGATTCTACACGCTCTTCAATATCAGCTTTACTGCCAGCACCATCAACAATTACAGTATCTTCTTTACCAACCGTAACTTTTTTAGCGGTGCCTAAAACATCCAATGTTGCTGTTTCTAAATTCATACCAACTTCTTCAGAAACAACAGTTGCCCCTGTTAAGATGGCAATATCTTGTAGCATAGCTTTACGGCGGTCACCAAAACCTGGGGCTTTTACAGCACAAGTTTTTAAACCACCACGCATATTATTAACCACCAAGGTTGCTAATGCCTCATTTTCTACATCTTCAGCAATAATCATTAATGGCTTACTAGATTGCATAACTTGTTCTAATAAAGGCACAATTTCACGAATGTTTGCAATTTTTTTATCAACCAACAAAATGTATGGATCTTCAAACTCTGCTGTTAGGCTATCTTGTTTGTTAGCAAAGTATGGGCTAATGTAGCCACGGTCAAACTGCATACCTTCAACAACTTCTAGGGTGTCTTCAAAACCAGAACCTTCTTCAACTGTAATCACACCTTTTTTGCCAACTGTTTCCATCGCTTGAGAAATCAATTCACCTACTTTGGCATCTGAGTTAGCAGAAATAGCGCCCACTTGTTCAATAGCTTTAAAGTCATCTGCTGGAGTTGAACAGTTATGAATTTCTTCAACCGATATGCGTACTGCTTTGTCAATACCACGTTTTAAATCCATTGGGTTCATACCAGCAGCAACCGACTTCATGCCTTCTGCTAAAATTGCTTGTGCAAGCACCGTTGCTGTGGTTGTACCATCACCAGCCACGTCATTTGTTTTACTGGCAACTTCACGCACAAGCTGTGCACCCATGTTTTCAAATTTGTCTTCTAATTCAATTTCTTTTGCAACAGACACACCGTCTTTAGTAATGCTTGGTGCACCAAAAGACTTGTCGATAACCACGTTACGACCTTTTGGTCCTAAGGTTACTTTTACTGCATCGGCAAGCACATTAACACCATCAATCATTTTATTACGTGCGTCAACACCAAATTTTACATCTTTAGCCATTATCGTATTCTCCAATATTTATTATAACTTTTAAAATATGCAATTAAGCCAGTACACCCAGTACATCGGCTTCTTTCATAATTAGCAGCTCTTCGCCATCTACTTTAACTGTTTGACCAGCATATTGACCAAACAGTACTTTATCACCAACATTTACATCAAGTGGTCTTACATCGCCATTTTCACGAATATGACCATTACCAACAGCAATGACTTCACCTTGTTGCGGTTTTTCTTGTGCCGAACCAGGTAGCAAGATACCACCAGCAGTTTTTTGTTCTTCTTCTACACGGCGAACAACAATACGATCATGTAAAGGACGGATACCCATCATTCTACTCCATTGATTAGTTTAAATTTTAAAATTAAAAAATACTTATTACTATTGCTCAAATTAAAGTTATGGGCGATAGCAATAAGGCTGTTTTTTTTAATGGGGATTAAACATATTTTGTTCAAGCAAAATACTATGATTTTTAAAAAAATTATCAGTAAACGTTTAAATTATAAGCATTAAAGAACCCATGATACATTAAGCATCATGGGTTTTATTTAAACCACAAAGTTTGCTAAAAGCTTATAAAACAAGTTTTTGTTGTTTATAACGTTGCGTTTGCCATAAATATACAAGTGCATATAATCCAATACCAATTGCATAGCTCACATATTCATGCGGTAATTTGAATAAATCCGCAATCACATTAGGAATCATTAATAACACTGTAACTGCAAGTAATGCCAGCATTTCAAAAATATTAGTTTTAACCTTCATCCAACATTGTGTCAACGAAGAAAACGCCAACATACCCAAAACAGCCATTAAAAAGATTAAACCAATTTCTAATGGATTAGTAATCCATACCCAGCCAGCTGGGTTACGTGGATCATCAGGATTTACACCATCAATCAACAATAATTTACTGTTAAAAAAGAACATAAATGGTAAAATGGCAGTACGTATATCGTAAGCAAAGCCTTGTAAACCCGTTTTAATAGGGTCTGAGCGTGCAATACCTGCCCCAGCATATGCAGCCATACCAACTGGCGGCGTGTCATCTGCCAAAATACCAAAATAAAATACAAACAAATGTGCAGCAATAGCAGGTACTAAATAGCCTAAATCAGCACTTAACCCTAAAATGACTGGCGCAGTTAGCGATGCCATCACAATATAGTTTGCGGTCGTTGGCAAGCCCATACCTAAAATTAACGATACAACCGCCGTTAATGCCAGTACTGCCACGATATAACCACCTGATAGAGTTTCAATCACATCGGCAAGTATTAAACCAATACCTGTTAAAGTAACCGAACCAACCACTATGCCAGCCACACCCGTTGCAATAGCAATTGGCACCATATTTTTAGCACCATTAATCATACCAACAATAATGTCGCTAATTGCTATTTTTGCATTTTGCATAAAACCAACACCATTTTTTGCTAGCATCGATTTAACAAACGGCTGAAACAGCATAATCAGCATTAACACGATAATACCATTAAAGGCAGCACGTTGTGGTGACATGCGTAACACAACCAAAGTGTACATTAAATAAAACACTGGCAATAAAAAGTGCAAGCCACTCACAAAAACATCCCAAACTTTTGGTAGCCTTTCTTTTAGCTCGCCCTTAATTCCCAATTTTTTTGCTTCTAAATGCACAATATAGAACAGTGCAATATAACTCACAAAAGCAGGTATGGCAGCTGCCATAATCACTCCAGCATAGTCCATACCCAAAAATTCAGCAATAATAAAGGCTGCAGCGCCCATAATAGGTGGCATTAGTTGACCATTGGTTGATGCCGCAACTTCTACTGATGCTGCTTTATAACCAGGAAAACCAAGCTTTTTCATTAACGGGATTGTAAAAGTACCTGTTGTTACTGTATTAGCAATTGACGAACCAGAAATAATGCCCATCATACCAGAAGCAGCAACCGATGCTTTTGCAGGTCCACCATCAAAACGTCCAAGTGCAGCGTATGCAAGGTTAATAAAGTATTGCCCAGCTCCCGCTCTTTCTAACAATGCACCAAATAAAACAAACAAGAAAACATAACTAGCACTCACACCCAAAGGCACACCAAAAATACCTTCGGTTGTTAAAAACATTTGTCCCATCATTTTTTCGATACTTGCCCCTTTATGGGCGATTAAATCTGGCATTATTTGCCCAAATTTAACATAGCCTAAAAAGATAATAGCAATAATTGCTAAAGCAGGACCTAAAGCACGGCGTGATGCCATCAACAACAAGACAATGCCTGCTATGGCTGCCCATACATCTATTGACAACCAAGCACCCGAGCGTGCGTTAAGCTCATCATAAAAAATAAAGATATATAAAGCAGAAAGCGAACCAAATACAGCTAAAATATAGTTCCAAAATGGAATGCTAGACATCGTTTTTTTTGTACGAAACATTGGATACATAAAAAATGCCAATGCAATTGCAAACGATAAATGAATAGAACGGATAAATACATCGTTAATTGGTTGAGTTACAACAAATAATTGAAAAAACGACCAACAAAACGCGATAAAAGTAATCATTTTAAAACCAAACGATTTAGGATCTAATATACGTTTACCTTCTAACACATCTGCTTGCTCGTTTTCTGATTGATTTTTTTCTTCATCAATCTTTACAACATTGTCCATAATGCCCTCCTCTCTGCTAATATCACCCTAACCTTATGCAATATAAAATATTTACACGCTACTCTAAATAATAGTCTTATTGTATTTGAGCTACCTCAACATTTCCTAACATTTAATAAGCCATAATGAATAAGCCATAATTGATTTTTCAGATATCCCACAATAACTGCAAAATAACCGATGATATAATAATGTTAATGTTTCTTTACTATTACAATATTTTTGATGATAGCTGTTGACACAAAAAACTAAGCACAAGCTTTTACCTGTGCTTAATTAAAAAAACTTAAATTTTAAATTACTTAGCAGAAGCTACTGCTAAACCTTGCTCTTCAAACACTTTTGCAGCAGCAGGGTGTTGAGGCACTGCCAAGCCATCTAGCAACGACTCTTTAGTAATTGTTTTGTATGCAGCATGTGATTCTTTAAAAGTATCAAAGTTATCTAAGATTGCTTTGGTCAATGCTGTTACTGCAGCGTCTGACATGTCTTCACGTGTTACTAAAACAGCTTTAACACCTATACTAGGGACATCAACATCTACACCTTCATAAAAATCAGCTGAAATTGTACCTTTTGCATAGTATGGATAGTCTGCCACAAGCTTGTCAACACCTGCACCATCGATTGGTACTAAGTTGATACCAACTGAGTTTGCAGCATCTTTAATATTAGCAGTTGGATGACCAAACATACCAAAGTAGCCGTCCACTTTACGGTCTTTTAACATGGTTGGACCTTCAGATGATTTTAGTTCATTAACCAAACCTAAATCATCTTTATTGATACCAGAAGCTTCAAACACCGCTTCTGCAGTCATACGAGTACCACTGCCTGGTACATCGATATTGATTTTTTTGCCTTTAAGGTCTGCTAAAGACTTAATGCCAGAATCATCACGCACAACAAGTGCTAAAAGTTCTGGATAAATTGCCATAACACTACGTAGCTCTGGCACTGGTGCTTCAGCAAACTTACCTTCACCATTAAGTGCTTGAAACGCCGTATCACTTTGGCTAATACCAAAATCTAGTTCACCTGATTTAATAGTGTTAACGTTGTATACAGAGCCACCAGTTGACTCAACAGAACAACGAATCCCCGTTTCTGCTTTTTTTTCATTCATCATACGGCAAATGGCACCACCAGTAGGATAATAAGTGCCTGTTACGCCACCTGTACCAATAGTAATAAACTCAGAGCCAGCTGCAGCTTTTGTTGCAGAGTCAGAACTGTTTGAACAACCTGTTGCTACTGCAACAGCAAGTGTTGCTACTGCTAAAGTTGGAAATAATTTCATACCTTAACCTTCCTTATTAAATAACTTAATTAAGTTACCTGGGTAATATAAAAATCGGGAACAAATCCGCAATAAAATTATAACATAATTTTACGCATTGGTTATTAAACCATACCTCTTTTATATATGTATATATAGTTAGTTATATATGTATATATAGTTAGTTAACTGCCCGATCCACATCTATTTCACCCTATTTTTTACCACCAACCTAATGTTGGCTAGTAATATTTAATAACGATTTTTTACAAACAATCGCATAAGCCCACTTGAATATGTAACAATTTATGACCATGATGGTGTTATACACAACACGAAAGGAGCAAGTCAAATGAAACAGCTTTCTACCCTAACAAAAATAACAGGTGCCATTGTTTTAGCAACAAGTACAATAGCAGCATCTGGTACAGCCACCGCAAAACCATTGCAACCTTCTACCGCTAAATATAGCTTTACCGTAGAAAATAAATATAAAGGTACTGCAACTCGTACACTGTCAAAGTCTGGTAATAGTTGGAGTTATCGCACAAAAGCTCGAGTAGCAGGCGTTGCGTCCGCCAATCAAACCAGTAAGTTCACAATTTCTGGTTCTAAAATTAAACCAAGCTTTGCAAGTACCACCTATAAAATTTTTGGGGCAGGACGCACACACAAATTAAAATTTAATGGCAATAAAGTTGTCAGTACCTACAAGGGCAAGTCAAAAACATTATCTATGCCTCGACAAGCCTATGATGATTTAAGCTTAGAGGCTCAAATCCGCCAAGATTTGTTAAATGGTAAGTTTACTGGCAATTATTACATGGCGAAAAAAAATAAGGTAGAACGAGTGCGTTTTAAAAAGTCTGGCAATAGTAAAGTGACGGTACCTGCAGGAACATACAATACCATACGTATTGACCGTGTACATAAGGGTAATGGACGACGCACTACTTTTTGGCTAGCACCAAGTTTAAATTATCAACCAGTAAAAGTTATCCAAAATGCAGATGGTAAAAAAATGGAGCTTAAACTCACTAGTTATAAATAATTGCTAATTAACGTTACTAAAAAACTCAGCGATGGCTGAGTTTTTTATATTGTTTTTATATTAACGTTATAAGTATTAACATTTAATATGCCAGTCTAACCTAAACAATCTATAACGGCTTCGGTAATGGCAAATGCTCTGATATCATTTAGCAAAGTTGTATCATAATTATGTGCATAAGCCATTGCCAATCCATTGTTAGGGTTACACCATGCAACCGAGCCATTATAGCCTATATGTCCAAATCCTTGCCCAACTTGCCCCACACCATCAAAAACACTAAACACACGGTGATAACCTAGTCGCCATTGCATATCAACTGGCATCACTGCATCTTGCCCTAACACCTGTATTTTGCTAATTTTATTAAAAGTTGATTTATTAATCAGTTGCAACCCCATCCAACTACCTTTATTTGCTAACATGGCATAAATTTTTGCCATCGCAGCCGCGGTTGCTACACAATTCGCAGCAGGTATCACAGCTTGCATTACTTCAGGTTGATAATAGTCTAAGTTTTCTTTTGCATTAGGCAATAACGACATCGTATAGTTTTTAATATTTAACTCAGCTGGGTTAAAATATATTTTATTAATTTCTGCCGTTGTAATTGCTGTATCATGATTTTTATTAGCTAATATTTGCTGCCAAGATTTATAACTCGGTAATTTAGTATAAGTTTGCAAGGTTTTTATACTGTCTGGCTTTAAGGTTGGTTTGATGCGTCTGCTCGGTTTATCCTTTTCTTGCATATCAAAGTTTCGCACCATTTGTGCAACATCTGCTATGTGAGATTGGGGAAGCTCAAAAAATACCTCGTTTGCAATATTTAAAGGTTTTGTTAAATATTTTTCTAAAGCCTGTTGCAGGCTTAAGTTTGTTACTTTTTCTATTAATCCGCCAATTACCCAACCAAAAATTAAGGCACTATAGGCGGTTACATAGGGTTTGTTATTATTTTTATTAACAGGAGCAAAAGGTTGCATAGTGGCAACTTTGTTTAGCATATTTTGCCAATCTAATATGTCTTTATAGCGACTCACAACATGGCTGAGTGCAAATAAATTGGCTTGATGGCTAAGTACCTGCCGTAAAGTAATATCACTTTTTCCATTAGCCGCAAATTGTGCCCAATAATCACAAATTGGAGTGTCATAATCTAGTAAACCATTAGATACTAACACATGAACCAGTGTGACTAACACACCTTTACCTGTCGAAAAGTTTATTGACAGCGTGTTAGCATGCCATTCTGTATTTTTTTGTGCCATACCAACGCTAGTAGCCAACACACATTTACTATGATGATACACAACCAATGAACCACCAGCTGGGGCATCATCTAGTTGTAGGCTTTGCATAATTTGCACAAGTTGCTGCCAATTTGTGTTTGGCATTTGTTTTTTGTTATCCATTAACGTCTCTAAAAATAAAAGGCTGCATTTAAGCAACCTTTTGAGCCAAATTTTATTCACTTAAATTTGGTTAACTAAAGTTGATTCATTTGCCATAAGCAATTAAGCATTATCCAATAAACTGATAACTCCTAATGCATGTGGGCTATCATTTTTAGGGCAATACAAACCAAACTCTATTTTTTTATCTACTTCATCTGCCACTATCAATTCAACTTCTGAAGGCAGAAAAATTGGAGTCTTAAACGACACATCAACCCGATATGCTTCTGGTAAGTTTTTAATATAAGATAAACATTTAGCCTTTGACCACATACCATGTGCAATGGCTTTAGGAAAGCCAAATGCTCGTGCTGATAGTGGATGTAAATGAATTAAATTAAAATCGCCAGATACAAACGCATACCTCCGCCCCATATCTTCTGCTACTTTAAAATAAGTATGCAAACTTGAGCTATCTATAGATAGTTTTTTTGTTTGTTTTTTTATTTTACTCCTGTCACGATTTTTTGCACGTGAACGAGACAGGTAAGTAGAAACGCCTTCCCAAACGAGTTCATCTTCTACTGTTACTTGTGTCACAAAGTCAAATTGTTGACCTTTATCATGGTCACGTAAATTGACACAATCAACCGACATGGCAAAAATTTCATTATCTAAAATTTTACGATATTGGGTCACACTGTTATCAACATGCACTAAACCAAGCATCGCAAATGGGAACGCCTCTTTTGCCATCATATTCATTTGTAATGATTGAGACAACACCGAAAAATAGGTAATTGGCACAGTATTGTTTTTATCAAAACCACAAATTTTTCGATAATCGTTTAGATTTTCCTGCTCAATGATTAAGCTATCTACTTTGTAGGTAAATGAAGGCAGTTCATCTTTTGATACTTTTGGTGCATCAGACTTTGGTAGCAAACTTTTAACGATATTGGCATAGGTTGTATGTGCCCTTGGTAGTTCTTTAAAGTTTTTACTACTTTGTCCATCTACTTTGTGTTGTGGTTCAGACATTGTTAATTTTCCTGACTGATATTCAGTTTTACTATAACCCTACTACTAGTTATATCTTACCTGATTGATAGCTGTAGTCAATAAATAAAGCTGATTCATACCTCTAGACTTGTATCTAAATTTTTATCTTTAAATATAAAAAAAAGCCCCTCTAAAATAGCTGGGCTAAAAACAACCAAGACATCAACCAAAACATCTAAAACACTACTGCTGATTTACTGAATAATAAAGTAGTCTTGATAGTCTTATCAGACTTTACTGTAAAAAGTATGCTCTGATTATTCTAACAAAACGTGCAAAATAACATGACTCATGATTTATAGCTACCTGATATGATTTATGGATAGTTATCAGCTAGCCACATTTTGTATTATAAAAATGTATTGCAAAAATCATTGCATTGCCATAATCGCCCCGCCTATCGCCATAATAATCAACGCCAATGTTGGCAACATGGAGAGCATAAAGCCAAAACGGCGTTTATCAGGATTGCTAATATAAGCTCGCCAATAAACAAACCGCCCAATTAAATAAATCAGACCAAATACCGCAACCACCACTGGCGACCAGTGCTTGCCGGCAATAAACAATGAGGGTAGAAAAGCGGCCAACATTTCTAGAGTGTTAACATGCACTCGATAGATGCGCTCAAAACGTTCATCACCGCTGATGGCAGGGGCTTTTAGCCCCGCTTTTCCTCTGGCAACGCCAGTCATAAAACCAAAAAAGAAAAATTGCAATACGGCCAGCATGCCAATTAATTCTATGTATGCCATAGATAATCTCCTGTAAAAATTGTTTGTAAATTACCAAAGATAGCACGGCTTGATGAATGGTTATTGACACAAATGTGCCAAAATTATTTTGTTGAGGAGATTTTTTTGCGAATTCTGGTCAGCGTTTGGCGTTCCACGCCCAAATAACTGCATAGTTGAGAAAGGCTAATGCGATTAAATAATTGCGGATATTGCTGAATAAAATCAATATAGCGTTGTTCTGCATTTTGAAACAAAAAACTTTCTAATCGCTGTTGTTGTGCTTTAAACTTTTGTTCCATAATGCGTCTGCCATATTGTTCAAATTTTGGTATATCAATATAGGCTTGATAAATATGGTCGATGGGAAAATTGACAACGACACAAGGCTCAATACATTGAAATGATAAGGGACACGGTGTTTTGTCCATAAAAGAGAGGTAATGAAAACAGTATTCATTTTCGGGAATAAAGTAGATATTTTTCTCATTGCCCGAATCATCGCTATAAAAAGCTCTGATTAAACCGTTGACCAAATAGCCGCCTTGTTTTTGAATTTCTCCGTAGGTGATACAAAAATCTTTTTTAGCCAATTCAGAGACAGTCAGTCCTTGACTAAAACGTATCAATTCCGCGTCGGTCAATTCGGGACAAATGCTTTTGATATGCTGCAAATACTGTTTGATTTCTGTTCGCATTTTTTGTTATTTTACCTTGATTGATACTTGCCACCGTCATTCTTCTTATTTATGATTCTCAGATGGGGATATAGCATGGAAAAGGGCTGAAAATATTAGTCTTAGATTAACACACCAAGTAAAATACTTTAAATAAAAGCAATTAAAAAAAGCAAAAATACACGACGATTATTAATAACGCTGAGTTCACCGGCGAGTGAAACGAGTCCGGTGAAACGATTTGTTATGTACGTTCAGCATATTCCTTTAATTGACTAAGATAATTCTTAGCAAATTTTTCAAGATCAAAAAATATACTTGAAATTATTCTACTAAAAATAGATTTATTTATCACTTGTT
>PDWJ01000692.1_pt1 | contig 47291 bp, 45 predicted proteins | sample 1430881 | NCBI WGS metagenome assembly PDWJ01 (sample SAMN01162460, study PRJNA174530) | Oral metagenome, whole genome shotgun sequencing project. | biome: Marine environment; feature: Marine mammal; material: Swab sample of the gingival sulcus; isolation source: swab sample of gingival sulcus...
TGGGGATTGCAGGAAAATCTGCTGCGACATTCTGGTTATCGGCGGCTACCCGCTTCAGGCGGCAGATTGCCACCGGCTCCTTCTCTATCCTGCCCCTTCTGCAGGCTGGCTCGCAGGGGCGGTCGCAGACACGGCCCAGGATACCTGGGAACACGTTTGATTCCCAGTTCAGCATATATGCTTCATCGTAGCGTTTTTCACTGATCAAACGGATATACTCAGGAACAGGAGTATGCGCCGGACAGGCAAACTGACAGTCGATAACTTTATGAAAATATTCTATATCTCTAATGTTGGTAGGTTTCAATGCCGTATCTCCAACCTTGAGGAATCAGTTGATGAACAACAAGAATACTTGTTATCATAAAGAGCCTCTGTCATGAAAAAACTAGCCATCAGGATTTGGACTTTTCAAAAAAATCACAAAATATTTTCTTGAGATGCATACGATCTGCATCCCTGTCGATCGTATGGATACCCTTTTTGAGGGCAAAAAGAAACCTCTCCGGCTTCACCATAAAAACGTTCATAGCGTAAATCACCCTGTATATCCCGAAAAAAAGGTTCCAGCGGGTTCGTTATATGGGCTGGGCTGCCACCTCGACGAGCAGGACTGAAGGCCCGAATCCCTCACAAAATCGTTTGCACCACCCTGTCGGCAAGACTCACTAGTTTGGACGGCAGGGCCCCGAAAAGAAGAAGCACAAGCACCAGGACAGCACCGGTTGCCTGAATGAGCGGACTCGTCGACAAGGGGGCCACCTCCCCGGAAGTGGTGGTAAGGGCAGCCTTGATCATCCTCAGGTAATAGTAGAGGGCGATAGCAGTATTGAGGGTAGCGAGAACGACCAGGGGCAGATGCCCCAGTCGCAGAGCGCAGGTGAGCAGCAGCAATTTTCCCGTAAAGCCGATGAAAGGGGGGATACCCGCGAGGGCAAGCAAGCCGATGGTAAAGATAAAAGCCAGCACCGGTTGCCGGCTGAACAGTCCGTTCAGGTCCTCCACCTGCAGGTTTCTCCCGTCCCTGGAAACAGAGCAGATAACCAGAAAACAGGCGAGGTTCATCAGCACATAGCCACCAACATAGTAGACGGCCAGGCCATATCCTTTGGCGTCCAAGAGCCCGATCACCATAAACCCGGCATGGGAAATTGCGGAAAACCCTAAAATCCGCTTCACATCCTTTTGCACCAGGGCGCTGAGGTTACCGTAAAACATCGAGCAGAGAGCCAGAACGATCAGCAGGTTCACCAGCACCTGGCTATAGATCACGGGCAGGGCCATGAAACGAATCAGCAAGGCGACAGCCACCAACGTGGGAACAGTGGCGATAAAGGCGGTGGTCTCGTTGGCGGCGCCCTCATAGGTATCCGGCACCCAGAAGTGGAAGGGAAAGACCGCCAGCTTCCAGAAAAAGCCGGTCAGGACCAAAACAATACCAACAAATGCTGCCGGAGAGCCTCCCTGCTCTGCCAGCACCGTGGCAATTCCGGGCAAAGAGGTAGATCCACAGAGTCCGAACAGCAGGCTCATGCCATAGAGCATGCATCCGGTGGCCATGACACCGAACAGCAGGTACTTGATACCCGCCTCCATCTGCATGCGATTGCCAGTACGGTCATCGCGCATGGGTACCATCAGGTACAGGGCAAAGGAGGAGAGCTCCAGGGAAACGAACAGGGTGATCAGCTCCACCGAGCTGACCAGCATCATCAAGCCAAGGCAGCCGAGCAGCAGAAACATATAGTATTCGGCCTGGACTTCACGGCCTATGTCGCTGCAGCTGCTGGCAAAGATAAGCAGCACTGCAAGGGCAAAACCGATACAGAGCTTGAAGAACTGTGAGTACTGATCAACCCTGTAGGTCTCAGCAAAAAAATATCCACCAGCATTGAAGGCCAGACAGCTGGCAATGAAGGTGAAGAGACCGAAAAATACGGCGGCCTGCCCCAGCACTCTCTGATCAGGTGATCCAACCAGGCTGATGCCAAAGAAGACCAGCACGCCTGCCAGCAAAACCAGTTCCGGAAAAAGAGCCATGGTCCTTACCTGAAGGAGGATTTCATCCGTGGTCACCTCAGGGCAGCATCGTCACCTGATGCTGCTGCCAGCGGTGGAGTTCGTCGAGCAGAGAGACCACCGAGGTGTGCATCATATCAATACAGGGTTGCGGCCCCAGACCGATCCAAAAGACAACCAGCAATAACGGGCACAGTATCCCGATTTCCCTGAAATTCAGGTCAGCAAGAGGACTGTGGTCCGGGTTGTTGCTGCCCCCCCAGACCACCCGCTGCAGTAGTCGCAGCATAGTGGCCGCTACCAGTACGGTTCCAGGAATAGCAGCCAGGGCCAGGAGAATGTTGGCCTTGAACACACCGGCCAGTATCAAAAATTGACCAATAAAGGTATTCGTGCCCGGGAAGCCCAAGTTTGACAGAGAAAAAAAAGCGAGGAAGGTCGCAGACCAAGGCATGAATCGGCCCACACCTGCGGCCGCCCCGAGCTCACGGCTGCAGGTCCGTGCATGGATCATGCCGATACAGAGAAAAAGCGCCCCGGTGGTGACACCATGGTTAATCATCTGCAACACGGCACCCTCCACACCACGGGTGTTGAGGATGAAGGTCCCCAGGGTCACGAAGCCCATATGCCCCACCGATAAGTATGCGATCAGCTTCGTCATGTCCTGCTGCGCCAGTGCCATAAAACCACCGTAAATGATGGCGATGATACTCAGCCAGAGTAACCAGGGGGCAAAGAAAAGGGTGGCGTCCGGGGTCATGGGCAGGCAGAACCTGAGCATGCCATAGATCCCCGTCTTCAGAAGGATGGAGGCAACAATCACTGAACCGGCAGTGGGGGCTTCAACGTGGGCTGCCGGCAGCCAGGTATGGAAGGGAAACATGGGGATCTTAATGGCAAACGCCAGAAAAAAGGCGAGAAAGACCAGTACCTGGAAAGTGAAGGAGGTGTTTTCCCACATCATATCCGGGATAAAAAAGCTGCCGTTCTTGAGGTACAAGGCAATAATCGCCACCAGAAGAAGTGCCGAGCCAGCCAGGGTATAGAGGAAGAACTTGACCGAGGCATAGACCTTGCGAGGCCCCCCCCAGATGGCGATCAGCAGGTACATGGGAATGACCATGAACTCCCAGAACACGTAAAAGAGGACAACGTCCAGGGCCACAAAGACCCCGATCATGGCCGTTTCCATGACCAGCAGACAGGCCATGAAGCCCACCACCCGTTCACTGACAGACTTCCAGGAGGCAAGAACGCACAGCGGCATGAGACAAGCCGTCAGTACCACCAACAGCACGGAGATGCCATCGACACCGACGATATAGTTGATATGCAGTTGAGGAATCCAGCCATGCGCCTCAGCCATCTGGAATTTATCGGTGGCGCGATCAAACCCGGCAATGACCCTCAGCGACAGCAGGGCGACAAGGCAGGTGACCGCCAGCGTCCAGAACCGCGCCAGAGAGACGCTCCTGATGAACAGCAGGACAAAGGCCCCGGCCAGGGGAAAGAGGAGGAGCAGACTGATCAGGGGAAAACCTCCTCGTATGAGCAGCACGTCCATCGCAGGGATCCCTTATGCGAGTTGTGAAAAGATGAAGGCCACGAGCAGTACCGCTGCAAAGGCAAAGGCGATATAGAGCGTCACCTGGATCTGTCCCGACTGCAGCACCCGCACCTTATCGCCAAGACGGCGTACCGAGCAGGCCAGGTCATCGACAACGCTGTCGATACCATACCAATCAAACCAGCTCAAAAAGCGGGCTGTGCCCATGAGCGAGCGCAGCCCCACTGTATGATAGGCCTGCCCCCAGATCGTCTCAATCAGCTGAAGCGGTTGACACACCAGCCAGAGCAGCCAGATCCCCGCTTTTCGATACAACCAGTCCAGGTCCAGACAGATCCGGTCCACCGGCTCCACGTATTTTTTGAGCAGATAAAAGGCCAGTGTACCGAAACCAAGCATCTGCAAGGTCTCGACGAGGTGATAGGAGGTAAACGGCTGATAGTGCACGGGAAAGGGCAGCAGCGCATAAAGAAATTCCGGCCATATCCCCACCACCAGACAGATGGCAGCGGCCAGGCCCATGGCTGCCAGCATGCTGACCGCTGGATCGGCAGCCCTCTTCCAGGTTGCCTCATCACAGTGATTCTCACCGTAAAACAAGTAATAGGGCAGCCTGAGTCCATGGTAAAGAAAGGTTCCTACAGCACTCAACTTCAGTAACCAGCCTGCCCAGTTGACATGCTCTGCAAAAAGGCTGGCAACGATCATATCCCTACTCACATACGCCGCAAAATAAGGTGCCGCTGAAATGGACAGACAGCCAATAATCGTGAAGAACAGGGTTGCCGGCATCTTCTGGTACAGGCCACCCAGCTCGGTGAACCTGGTCTTTCCGGTCATGTACAGCACCGAGCCTGTTGCCATGAAGAGCAGGCTGTTATAGAGAAGATGAACAACAGCATGGGCAGCAGCACCGTTGATGGCCATCTCAGTTCCCAGGCCGACAGCAGCCACCATGTAGCCCACCTGGCTGACAGTGGACCAGGCCAGGACCTTCCTGATATCGTTTTCCATAATGGCGTAGACAACGCCATACAGTGCCATGATCACGCCCAGTGGCACCAATATTTCCATACCGGCACATCCCCTCGCCAGGGCGTAAACAGCGGTCTTCGTCGTAAAGGCGCACAGAAAAACCGAACCGTTGAAGCTGGCCTCACCACAGGCATCAGGCAGCCAGGAGTGCAGCGGTACAAGAGCAGCGTTAAGCCCGAAACCAAGCATAATCAGCCAGGTGGCCGGAGCTGGTTGGTGGACATCAAGCAGGGTAAAGGCTATGCTGGCGGTCTCCTGATACTGCAGCATGATCCCGGTCAGCAGGATCGTGCTGCCGATGACGTGGATCAGCAGGTAACGAAAACCGGCAGCGCCTGCTGCCGCTGTGCCACGAAACCACACAAGAAAGACCGAGGCAAAGGTCATCATCTCCCAGAACAGGAAGAGGCTGATAACATCGCCACAGTAGATGACCCCAAGGGATGCGGCCGCATAAAACCAGGCAGCTACATGCTCGCCGGTCCGTTCCACCCCCAAGCTGTACAACGTTGCCAGGACCGTCATGATGGCCATGATCAGGGCGAATACCGAGGCGAGGGTATCGACACGCCCGAAAACAAGGGGCCAGTCAAGAACGGTAAAATGGCCGTAGCTCCCGGCAGGCCCGAGATTGAAGAGCACCGCACCCAACGTCAGCAGCGGAACGACCAGCAGGCAGACACGCCGCAGTGGTCCCCGGGTAAAGGGCAGCAACAGGGCACCGGCAAGCAGCACCAGTGTTGGATGGATAAACAGCATGTTCATGGCGCGTCCTCATCGACACTGTCCCGCGCATACAGGTCGAGCCTCGCCTGGATACCCATGCCTCCAAGCCAGCGGGTTAAACCGATGATGGCCGCTGATGCGACAAAGGCGAACATCGACCAGAAAAATGGTATACTCCTTTCCACCCAGCTGTGCCCATGACTGCGATCGACCACCGCGCTGAAAATAAGCAGCAATGCCAGAGCCAGGCAGCAGATTCCCCGTACCAACTGCGGCCTGATCCGCAGCAGCACTGCAAACAGTGTCTTCATCCTGTGACCATCCTGACAAATTGCATCATGAAATGGGGAAAGATACCAATGATAACCGAGATCGTCGCCGTGATCAGGATTGGGATCAGCATGGCGAGCGGTGCCTCGCGGATACCGGTTTCTTCCTGACCATCGGGGCGTCTGCCAAAAAAGGCCTGCAGTGTAATCGGGACAAAGTAGCCGGCATTAAGCACGGTGGAGAGAATAAGGATCAGGAGCAGCCCGAGTTGACCCGCCTCCATGGAGCCAACCAACAGGTACCACCTGGAGATAAATCCTGCCACTGGTGGCGCCCCGATCATGGACAGCGAAGCCACGGCAAAAGCAGCAAAGGTAAACGGCATGGTGCGTCCCAGGCCGCCCATCTCCGAGATGCACTTCTTGTGGGCAACGATAGAGACAGCGCCGGCGCAAAAGAACAGGGTGATCTTGGAGAAGGCGTGATTGACGATATGGATGAGGCCACCCTCGATGGCGTGGGGCGTCAGCATGGCCACACCCAGGATAATATAGCTGAGCTGGCTCAGGGTGGAGTAGGCCAGCCGCGCCTTGAGATTGTCCTTGCCCAGGGCGATCAGCGAAGCCATGATGATGGTAAAGCCGACAAAATATGCTGTGGGAATACCCAGGTTGAGCTGGTGCATGGTCTCCAGCCCAAAGACGTAGAGCATGGTACGGGTGGTGCAGAAGACCCCCACCTTGACGACGGCGACTGCATGCAGAAGGGCCAATACCGGAGTGGGCGCAACCATGGTGCCGGGCAGCCAGTGATGGAAGGGCATAACCCCGTTCTTGGCAAAGCCAAACAGACAGAACACCCAGAGCATGACAACCAGCCAGCCTCTGGTGTCAGCCGGGAGCATGCCGGTGAGAATATTGTCCGGAAAGTCGAGGGTGCCGGCGAGTACATAGATCAAGATTATGGCTGGCAGTAAAAAAAACTTGGCAGTGGTGGTCAGGTAAATGATGTACTTGCGGGCGCCCTCGTAGCTCGTTTCATCCTGATGATGGGCCACCAGCGGATAGGTGCAGACCGAGACAATCTCGTAGAAAAGACACATGGTCAGCAGGTTGTCGCTGAACGCCACCCCCATGGCGCCAAAAATAGCCAGGGCAAAACAGGCATTGAACCGGGTCTGGCCGGGTTCGTCATGGGCACGCATGTACCCCATGGAGTAGAACACCGAAATGGCCCAGAGAGTGGAAGCCACCAGGGCAAAGATCATCGAGAAACCGTCGGCACGCAGGGTGATGGTAAGCCCGGGCAAGAGTTGAAACACCGTATACTGCAGGATCTTGCCGTCACGCAGTGCCGGGATGAAGCTCAGTACCACAGCCAGCAGCAGAAAGGAGGCGCTCGATGAGATGAACTCCCGCAGGTTGGGGTTCTTTTTCATGGTCATCACCACCAAGCTGCCGACAAGAGGAATCATCACCGCCACCAGCAGAAAGTTGTTGTCAACGACGTTCACGGCAGTCGGCTCCATACCAGTGCTCAGCCCTCAAGATCGGTGAGATCTTCGGTTGCAATGCTTTTATAGTTGCGATAGACAGCGATAATGATACTTGCGGCAATGGCCGCCTCTGCCGCTGCTATGGCCATGACAACCAGGGTAAACACCTGGCCGACAGCCGGATCAGGCGCTGTGAACCGGGTAAACGCCATGATATTCAGGGATGCTGCCGCCAGGAGAAACTCTGCCGAGAGCAGCATGCCCACGACCGTCTGCCGGGTCACCAGGCCGTACACACCGATGGCAAACATAAATGCCGCCAGGAGCAGGTAGACGGACAGACAGTTGTACAGGTTCAGGAGCCACATGTCAGTTCTTCCCTCGCCGGACAATAACCAGAGCGCCAATAATGACCATCAGCACAACAATGGAGATCAGCTCAAAGATCAGGGAATAGGTGGTCAGCAACGACATTCCCACCTCACTGATGGCAAAGGTGCCACTGCGCTCAAAAACCGGCCACTGCGTCTTCAGGGTGAGCAAGCCAAAGGCAGCGAAAAGCAGAGCGGCAATGACACCACCTACCGGTCCAGCCAGCGGAGAGCGGTGCTGTTCAGTGGGAACGTCACTGCCTTCGGGGCGAACCATCATCGCCACAAAGGTAATCAGGAGAGCCACAGCTCCCCCACAGATAAGCAACTGCATCATGGCGACAAAGGGGCTCAGTAGAAAATAATACACCCCGGCAAGCCCAGTAAAACTAAGGGTCAGCCCGCCCACGGCATGGACCATGCGATGACAGGTGACCGCAAACACTGCACCGCTGATCACCATGGCCAAAGTCACCAGGAAGACGAGGCCAGCAAATGCCTCTGCGGAAAACAGCGAAAACCCGGGCGGCGCAACCATTGATGACATCATCTGCCCTGCTCCTCCAGGTGATTGAGAAGATCTCTATTTTCGTGAATATCTGGCAACATCCAGGGATACTGCCGGGTTACCATCGGCTCGAAAAACTCGACCCCAGTGATGGATATGCCCAGCAGCAGGCTCTTGAATCCACCGGAGATATCGCTGCAGCAGCCACTCATCCTCAGAATACCTTGATAAAAATTGCGGCCAGCAGCAGGTTGACCAGAGACAACGGGATCATGATCTTCCAGGATAGGTTGAGCAGCGGGTACACCTGGGTCCGGGAAAAGATTCGGCGTACCCAGATAAAGATAAACATCAAAAGATAGATCTTGGCCAGAAACCACCAGACACCCGGTGTCTTGCCCAGCGGGCAGCCCCAGCCGCCGAGGAAAAGAATCGTCGTCAGGCAGGCCCCCACGACAATGTTCAGGTACTCCCCCACTACAAAAGGTGCAAAGCCCATGGGGCTGTACTCGGGCAGAGGTCCCGTCACCAACTCGCTCTCGACCTCAGCCATATCAAAGAGGGCACGGTTGGTCTCGGCAATGGAACAGATGAAAAAGATGAGAAAGCTCACTGGCATGAGCAGCGAACTGTCGAGTCGTGGGAAGATATTCCATCTCCAGAAACCGCCCTGTTGGGCTTCGGCAATGGTTCCCAGATGCACGGAACCGGAGATCATCACAATGGTGATCACCGTAATGAGCATGGGGATTTCATAGGCAATACTCTGACTGACGGCACGAGCCGAGCTGATCAGGATGTACGTGTTGGCCGACGCCCAGCCGCCAAGGAGAAGAGCGATCATGCCAAGAGAGACAAGGGAAAAGAGGAAGAGCACCGAGAGATCAATGGCCCGCGCCTGGATATTGGCGGAAAAGGGAATGGCCACCATGGAGGTCAGTGCCGGAATCATCGCCAGAACAGGGGTGAGGCGAAAGAGAACCCCGTCCACTCCGTGGGGGATGAAGAGCTGCTTGGTCATGAGCGTAAGGCCATCGGCAACAGGCTGCAGCAGGCCAAACCAGCCGGCCTCCTTTGGGGTGGTACGCGGCTGGATATGCCCGGCACCCCTATGCTCACACCAGCCAAGATAGGCAACGTTTACCGCGGCAAAAACCATGAAACCGAAAAGATAGAGGACAAGACGCCAGATGCTTGTTTCCATATCTCTTTCCTTACCGATCAATCTCCGGGATCACCAAATCAAGGTTGCCCATCACCGCCAGGGCAGGCGGGTAATCCATTCGGGTGGTAATGGCCATGAACTGGACAAACTGGACTATAGGCAACGGTAGCTTTTGTGCTCCCACTTGAATACCCCTTTTATTCTGGCGTAGACAATGGCCAGCGAGAGGATACCGACAAAAATAACGATCTCCACCAGATCACGAACAACAAAGGCTGGATCATTGTAAACAACTGCCACTGGCAAGAGAAAAAGGATATCCACATCAAAGACGAGGAAGAGAAGGGCGTAGAGGTAATAGACAAGGCCAAAACGAATCCACGCACTGCCAATGGGCTCCATACCGCACTCGATCAACTGGTGGCGGCGATCGGCGACCTGCCTGGTACGAGGGCTGGAGCTGAGCAGATAAACGATCAGCATCGGCCCCAGCCCAAGGACAAGGGCGCCGGCAACAAAGATGGTTACATAGATGATATCGGTCAATGTCGCCTGATCCATGAGGCCCTCTTACCGCAGGCTTCAACCGAGGCCTGCTACAAACCCGGCTCAACAGATGAAGAATATTCAAAAAGATATCTTTTTTTCTCTTCACAAGAAGATATCAACAATGTACCTAATTATGTAAAATGTGCGAATATTTTTTTGCCCTGCCAGGGCCCTGCCCCCGTTGCCGACAGGCAATACAACAATTTACCAGGTAACTTCAAGGCACCGGATATACCTGGCAGACACTAACGACGTAAAAACAGCGGGGAGAGGAGCAATATTTCCCCAGACGTCGCGATAAACATATCTTACTGTTTCATTGGACAACAACACTTTTTCAAAGGAAAAGAATCACGCCAATATTTTCCAGCGCCCCTTGAATTAAATTGACCGAAACGATTTCAGTGGTAGGTTAAGGACTGTTCAAGATTGATAGAGATTGCTTTCAGTATCATTGATGACAGGTTAAAAAATGGCCGTTACTCTCAGACAATTGGAAATATTCATCGCTGTAGCTGAAACCCAGCAGGTGACCAGGGCGAGTAAGAAGCTCCATCTCACGCAGTCGGCTGTGAGTATGGCCCTGGGCGAGCTGGAAAATCAGCTTGGCGGCCCTCTCTTTGACCGCCATGGCCGCAGTCTCCTCCTCAACGACCGGGGCCGATACCTGCTGCCGCTAGCCAAGGAGATTCTCAACCAGGTGGCCAATATCGAGACCATGCTCAACGAGGAACAGGACATCGTTGCCGGGTCGCTGGAAATTGTCGCCAGCTCAACCATTGGCAACTATGTACTCCCCTATTTGATAGGGGCATTCATGCGCCAGAATCCCGAGGCCCATATCAACATGCTTGTCCTCAATACCCTGGCAGCCGAACGCCTGGTTGCCAGTGGTGAAGCTGACCTGGGATTTGTCGAAGGTGGCGTCGGCGTCGAAGGCCTTACCTCCGAACCCTGGTTCGAGGATGAACTCGGAGTTATCGTCAGTCCCACCCATCAACTGGCAAGCACCTCCAGTTTTCAGGTACCGACTGACCTCAAAAAAACCGTCTGGGTCATGCGCGAAGAAGGGTCAGGCACGGCAGAGACCTTTACCAGAAAGCTGGGCCGGCACGCCTCCATGCTCAAAGTTGCCACTCAAACCGGCCATACCGAGGCCATCAAGAAGGCGGTGGAGAGCGGCATTGGTGCAGCCTGCCTTTCCCGGCTTACCGTCTGCAGGGAGGTCAAGGAGGGCTGGCTGAAAATTCTCCCCATCAAGGGCTTTAATACCCGACGGCAATTGAGCATTATCCGCCGTGAAGACAAGGTCACCACCCGGCTTATGGATGAATTTCTCAACTTCTGCAAGGCAGTTGTCGAGAACCAGTTGTTCAAGGAGAGCCTCGCCTCCCCCTGGAAACTGCAGGAGCTGCTGACGAGCTTCACTGTCGACATCGGCCAGGGGCCTCGCCGGTAAACGCGCCTGCCTGTGGCAACGTCAACAACATTCTACGGCTCAACAAAGACGGGGCAGGTCCGCTCCGGTGTGTAATTTCGATAGGCAGGGTCATCGCTGTCATGATGGCAGTCGAGGCAGAGGCCGATGCGGAGGATACGCCGCAGCTCCTCACCGGTGAATGGTCGCAGGTTCTCTCGGGATCCCAGCTGCAAGGGGTTCCCGTCGATATCCACAAAATTGTCCAGGCCGACCGTTCTCCCCTCCAGGGTATCGACGCCCCGATCCACAGGGTCAAAATGCCAGCGGCCATCTTTCTTGTAGACCACACCCTCACCAAGGCCGATGGTCTTGGGATCGGCATGGCACTCCTTACAGCTGCGTCCCTTTGCCTGGGTAGTGTGCGGATTGATCGCCGCCATGGTGAACCGGTTAAACCCGCCCGCAATCTCTCCCTGTTCGTCGACCAGGGTCACCACATCCTGGCAGCCGGGAGTGACGATAACGACCTCCTCACCCCATACGGCCAGCATCGGTTTTTCGTAGCGGATATAGGAGCGCCCCTCCTCCCACCAACCGGGAGTCTCCTTGAGCGCCAGCTTGTCAAGATCGATCTCGCCGGCATCCCGCTTAACGTGGCAGCCATAGCATTGCGGCACCCAGGTGGAATGGCAGGACTCGCAGCTCAGGCGCTCATGCCCGGCAAAATTACAGGATTCAGGATTCGGTGGTTTGACTTCCAGTTCAACAGCATTCACCTTGCCACGGAGCACAAACCGTTCTCCCTCCTGGTCAATATTGTTGAGTTGCCGTCCCTTGCGAGTTATTCCGGGCTGCTCGGAATGACAGCTCTCACAGCTAATCTCCATCTGTTCTTCATAGTGGGCATAGCGGTTGCCATCACCCATTATCTCCTCACGGGTATGGCAGTCAATACAGACCATCTTCTTTGTGTGATGGACATCTTCGGCAATCTCTAGGTAAAAACGATTGCCGGGCAGACGCTTATGGCTGAGGCCTCCTCCTTCATACGGTGTTCCATATCCCTCAGACTCGAAGATGCCTATATATGACAGACCAGTGCGGCCAGAGCGGTTATGACAGCGGATACAGTTTTCTTCCGGGACCTTGGCGGTGATCAGTGGATGTGGTTTCTTGGCCGCCAGATCCCCGGAGGCCTCCTCAGCGACCTCGACATTATCAACCGTGGCCAGGGAGGGGCCTCCCGGCTGGACATGGTGACAGGCTGAACATCCCCCACCCTTTGCATTGAAGAAGGCAGGCAGGCCGGGCAGGCTGTTCTTGACCTGCCACAGATGGCAGGTGGCACAAAGCTTGCGGTAATAATCCAGCGCAAGTGAGGTGTCGCCACTCTCGAGGAGTTGCTCGACCGAGATATCAGCATCCTGGGTATCAGTCTCTCCCCAGTAGTAAAGCAGTGTTGCCAGGATACCGCGGTTGGTGGCCATCAGCGAGTTTTTAACCTTTTCGACATCAGCGGGATGGCATCCCTCCACACCGCAGGTCCGATGGACAACCCGCAGGTCGCCCGGGTTGAGTACCATGCCCTCATGGGCTTTGTCCTTATCCCTGGCCATGGCGTCGCCCAGATGACAGGGTGAGCAGCCAAGGACACGGGCATCATGGGCGGGATCCAGTTCTTCGTCGGCGTGACAGGACAGACACATGTCCACATACCCTGCGGTGGTTACCGGTAGCTGGGCAGGGTAGTCGGTGGTCGCCTCCTTCACGATCAGGACGCCGATCATCAGGAGCAGGCCGACCAGGAGCAGTTTCCCCAGGTGATGGACAACCATTCTATCCGGGATATCCCTGGACTATGGGATAGCGCCGCTCCCGGCCAAGGCCTCTGGAGGTTACCTTGATTCCCGGGGGCGCCTGCTTGCGCTTGTATTCGTTTTGCTTGACCCGACGGACCACATCACGAACCACAGGTTCATCGTAGCCGCTGGCGATAATCTCCTCGATGGATCGGCGCTGGTCAAGATAGGCCTCAAGGAGAGGATCAAGGACTTCGTAGGGCGGCAGGTCATCCTGATCGCGTTGGTCGGGTTTGAGCTCTGCAGAGGGCGGCCTGGTGAGCGTCCGCTCCGGGATCACCTGGTCCTGCCTGTTGCACCACTGTCCCAACTGATACACCAAGGTCTTTGAGACATCGGCAAGAGGGGACAGCCCGCCGCACATATCTCCGTACAGGGTGCAATACCCCACGGACAGTTCAGACTTATTACCCGTAGACAGAAGAATTGCGCCAAATTTGTTCGCCAGTGCCATGAGTATGTTGCCGCGGATTCTGGCCTGGATATTCTGCTCGGTGAGATCATCGTCAACGCCATGAAACAACGGGGCCAGGGACCGATCATAGGCCTGCATGAGCCCTTTGACAGGCACTTCGTCAAAGCGGCAGCCCAGGTTTTTGGCAAGGCTGCGGGCATCCTCCATACTGGCGTTGGAGGTATAGGGAGACGGCATGCTCACCCCAAGGACATTCTCCGGACCAAGGGCTCGGCAGGCAATAGCTGCAGTCACTGCGGAATCAACACCGCCGGACAGGCCGACAATGACCTTTTTGAAGCCGGTTTTTCTCAGATAATCCTTCAGGCCAAACATCAGGGCTTCCAGCACCTGTTCAACTGAGTCCTCGGGAGCAAAACTGCTGCCCGTTCCCTGCCAGGTGGCAGTATCGACAATGAGCATATCCTCGCGAAACCCGGCAGCGGCACTGACGAACTGTCCCTGCTTGTCAAAGACCAGGGAGTGGCCGTCAAAAACCAAAGAATCCTGGCCGCCTGCCTGGTTAACGTAGAGTAACGGTAACCGCCTGGCCTGACAGAGCGAAGAGAAAAAACGCTGGCGTTCACCCAATATTCCATGTGCATAGGGGGAAGCTCCAAGGGCGATGAGACAGTCTGGCTGTTCTCCAGCGTACACCTGCCGATGCAGGGGATGCTTGGCTCCACAGGGTGAGGCCACATCCCAGATGTCTCCGCAGACCATCAGGCCGAAACGCAGGTCTTCAAACGTAACCAGCCCGGCAGCGTCGCCCGTGGTAAAATATCTGCCTTCATCAAAGATATCACAGGCGGGCTGGAGCTGCTTACGGACCCGGTGCACGACCTTTTGCCGATGCATAAAAAAAGCCGAATTATAGAGAGTTGTATCGACATCTCGCTCCAGCACCCCGAGAATGCAGGCGATGTCACCGGTGGCCCGCAGCACCTCTTGTAGAACCTGGTCATGAGCCTCCAGAAAGGAAGAGCGTTCCAGCAGGTCACGGGGCGGTGCCCCACACAGGGTCAGCTCGGGAAAGACCGCGAGCCGACACCCGGCTTCATTCGCCTGTCTGAGCCACTTGACGACGTTGTCTTTGTTATGTGCAAAAGCACCGATGTACGGATTTGTCTGGATCAGAGCAATCTTCACGGTCTATACCCTATTGTACGAGATAGAAAGGAGGACCCGTTCACAGCGGTACCAGAAATTCCTGTAGAGTGAAAGAAGGAAATGCAGGAATGCCGGCAAAAAAAAAGTCCGGCAGACTGCCGGACTTTTTCTCCGTCCAAGGCAAGGACGGTCTTTCGTGTCAGATCATCAACGCATCAGCTGACCTTCTCCACGTTGGAAGCAGCCGGCCCCTTGGGACCGTCAACGATCTCAAAAGTAACCTTTTCCCCCTCACTAAGCGTTTTAAAACCGGCACCGTTAATTGCAGAATAATGCACAAATACGTCTTTGCCACCCTCACGCTCAATGAAACCAAACCCCTTGGACTCGTTAAACCACTTTACTGTTCCTTCCATGCCACTGCTTCTCCTTAAAAAGCTGAATTCACACCGAACGTTAAAAAAGAAAGCCTGCACCTTACCTCTGGACGACTTTATTTTTCACAAAAAACAGTCCGGCTTTATAGTACATTTATCTTTACCATTGCCATGAAAAAAAGCAAGCACTTTCCATGGGAAAATTGGCCACCGTGCTGGTCTTATTGATAAAAGTACCTTTTTCGGACAACGCCTCTCAGAAAACCTGCGGATAAACAAGAAGATGCCCGGCCAAGCCCCTACGAATAGGGGCTACTCGCGAAGAAGAATAAAAACAAGCAGCCAGCAAAACTTTTAGCCTGTCAAAATAATCCGTAACGCCAATAATAGGAGAATGCTACCGATAAGGCGGCTTAGAACAATGGATTGCAGACGTTCAAGACGCTTGTTTCTCGCGAGCATGAGAACGACAAAGGTGTACCAGCAACCATCAATGCAGAGAGGCGTCAGCACCGTCACCACATGCCCGAAAAAACCGACGTCTGCACGCATAACCTGACTGAAAATAGCCAGAAAAAAAAGGCCGACTTTCGGATTGAGCACTGCAATCAACAGGCCGTCACGTGCTGATACAGCAAGCCCCTGTTTCTCTCCGCCAGCAAGTGCTGTCGCAATCCCACCTTTTGAACAGAGTGATTTCCAGCCAAGCCAACCAAGATAGAGCGCCCCGGCAGACGAAATTCCACGAAAAAGAACAGGATATCCTTGCACAACCACAACCAGCCCCAGCATGGTCAGCAGGGCATACCCCCCAATTCCCACAGCGTGGCCCCAGGCGGTGACGACGCCGTTTTTTCTGCCACCACCCAGAGTGTTTTTTACAATAACCACAAGGCTTGGTCCTGGCGACATCGCACCAAGCAGAGAGACGGTAACAAGAGAAAGCCAGGCTGTTAACGACATACACACACTCGAAAGGTTGTTGGCCAATTGCTGAATGATCCCAAGAAATCTTACCGGTATTCGATTTTTCCATCAGCATCAAGTATAGAAAAAAAGCAACTGCTTTCTTTTTAATCGTGGTTTTGGAGAGTCAACGACTCATCATCACTCCGTGGAGTACAATGATGCAGCGGCTGTCTCTTTCCCGCGATGACAGCGCTTGCTCTTTATTCGTCTCAACCGTCATTGCGGCGCAAGCTGGAATCCAGAAAAAAAAGGGGGGGGGCTGCCGACATCCGACCTTACGCCAAAAATTTGAAGCTGACACCTGGCTTGAAAAAGGCTAGACTTTACTCATGGATATACAGTCGTTAAAGTGGTTACAAGTAACTACGACTGTCGGAACACTCCGTTGCAGGCTCCCCAGCGAGAACAGCAGCAAACTTAGTTGCTGTACATCAAAATTCTGTAATTCATTTTTTTAATAAATTGTGCTACACGATCATCTTTATGCAGCAGGAACGTGCAGCATAATTAGTGAAGAGGTGGAAGTTGACGAGAATTATTTTGGAGATGTACAAAATGAAGACTACTGGTGTCGTGTATACGGATGAACACCATTCTTACAGTGCCCTAGATGTTTGAGCACTTTCACACTACAGGATAAATCATAACAAACCATTTGCTACCTCAACCCACCGTATCAACAGTATTAAAAATTTTCTGAATCATACGAAAAAACCGTAAAAAAAGGACAATGGCCTTTCCAGGCAAGACGTTGGCCTCTTCCTCAAAGGAGGTAAACAGCGGTTTAATGCTGCCCCATAAAAAAATGGTTTGACTCTTGAGAGCCAATGATCTTTTTTTGTTATTACCTCTTAACCTGTTACAGGAGAAGCCATGGCTGCCACTAATCTGTTGGCCTTGATAGACGACATCGCCTCATTGCTCGATGACATCTCCCTTATGACCAAAGTCGCTGCCCGAAAAACAGCCGGGGTGTTGGGGGACGACCTGGCGGTTAATGCCGAGCAGGTCGCCGGAGTCAGAGCGGATCGAGAACTGCCCGTGGTATGGGCCGTGGCTAAGGGATCGCTGCTCAACAAATGCATCCTGGTCCCGGCTGCACTCGGCATCAGCGCCCTGGTGCCCTGGTTGATCACGCCGATCCTCATGCTGGGAGGGGCTTTTCTCTGCTTCGAGGGGTTTGAAAAGGTGGCGCATGCCATATTGCACCGGGAAGAAAAACAGGCGCTTCGTCATCAACGTATGGAGGCTGTAAGCAACCCGGCTATCGACATGGTAGCCTATGAACGTAAAAAGGTCAGAGGAGCAATCCGTACAGATGCCATCTTGTCTGCCGAGATTATTGTCATAACCCTGGGGATCGTCGCTGACGCCACCTTCATGGTGCGACTTGCGGTCTTATCACTTATCGCTTTTGTGATGACCATAGGAGTGTATGGCCTGGTGGCAGGGATTGTCAAACTCGATGACGTTGGCCTCTACTTAAGTCGTCAGGAGGGGGAAAGCCATTTTATCCGTTTTCAAGCTTGGCTGGGACAGATGATTCTTCGGGCTGCTCCTGTGCTTATGAAAGTCCTTTCCATCGGTGGTACTGCTGCCATGTTTCTCGTGGGTGGAGGAATTCTTGTTCACGGCTTTCCCGGTTTTCACGAGATCGTTCACCATGTGGCCCTTGCCCTGGACGCTCTGCCGGCACTGCAGGCGGTCTCTGCCACAATGAGTTCTCTGCTGGTCAATGCCGGCGTGGGAATCCTTGCCGGCGGCCTCCTCACCGGTACGCTCGCCCTGGGCAAGCGCCTGTTTGTCGGGAAGGCCGGGTAAGCACCACAGTCATCAACGTTCACTGAGCCGGGCCAGATTACGCTCCAGTACCACCTTTTTAACATCGTTCGTTGCCAGCCTCCCCTGCTCTGCCTGTTCAGCCGAACCCCTGTCCGGCAGATAGGCGAGCAGTGCCTCGAACGTCCCGGAGAGCCGGTAAGTTCCAAATCCTGCGGGGATCAGCACTGTCTGGCCCGGAACCAGTGAGCGACGATGCTTTCCGGAGGTTATTTCAAGGGCTCCCTTAAGCACTGTATAGCTAAAAAAACGACTGCCTTCCGCCTCGGCAGCAACGCTACCAAAGCAGGCGAGGTGTTCGCAGACAAAAAAGGGGCCCGCCGCAAGCATGCGCCTCCTACAACTCGCACCCACCGCAGCGAACCACTCCCTGCCAGGCTCCGGCTCTTCCTCAGTGAAATCAATGACGTCAAGAGCCTGCTCCAAATGCAGCGGCCGCGGCTTGCCGTCCACTCCCTGGCGATCGTAATCATACACGCGATAGGTGATATTGCTGCTCTGCTGAATCTCTGCGAGGACGATGCCGGCACCGACAGCGTGTACCCTCCCCGCAGGTATCATAAACGCGTCTCCAGGGCGAACCTTCACTTTAGCGAGGACCTCCATGATATTGCCGCTGGCCACCGCCTGGCTGAATTTTGTCTTTGTGGTGCCGGGTACCACGCCGAGAACGATCTCGGCCTCTGGTTCAGCTTCCAGAATATACCACATCTCGTTTTTTCCAAGGCTGCCCGCTTCGTACTGTGCTGCATAGGCATCATCGGGGTGAACCTGGACGGAAAGACGCTCCCGAGCATCAAGCAGTTTGATAAGGAGCGGAAAACCTCTGGTTGCCCATGCCGGGAGATCACTGCCCACCAGCTCTGTACCGTATCGGTGCATCAGCTCCGGTAGGGTTTTACCGGCAAGTGGCCCATCAGCCACTCGGCTTAGCCCGTCCGGATGCGCTGACAGTACCCAGGATTCAGCTACTCGTCCCTCTGGCAGTTTTTTGCCATAACGGCCAAGACGACGACCTCCCCAGATATAGTCCTTGAAGACGTCGTCAAAAAGTAAGGGGTAGAGCATAACCGACTCCTGCAGGTCAATGGCTATTCTGGTTCAAGGGTTTCTGGTTGGCGAGGAGATTCTTGGATTATTCGATTTTTCAATCAAGATCAAGGGATGTAAAACATTCACCACAGGCATACAGGAAAGCGCTTGAAAGTAGAACGTCGAATAATATTTTGAAATTTGGTAAAAAATAGATCTTTTTCCTGGAGAAAAACGCTCGGAAAACGATAATAATATCTTTTTACCTCAGGTTTTCCGGGTCACCGCTGCACAGTTGCCTGCCAACCAGCCAGTGGAAAAGGCGGCCTGCAGATTGTACCCGCCCGTATCGGCCTGGATATCAAGCAATTCTCCACAAAAGTACAGCCCGGTCAATAGCCGTGATTCCATGGTACGGGGGTCAATCTCGGCCAGATCAACGCCGCCGGCTGTGACCAGTGCTTCAGCTATGGGCCTGCTGCCACTGATCTCCAGCCGAAAATGCTTGAGCCAATGCCGCAGCGCCAGGCGCTGCCCGGAACGAATCTCACCGGCAGCCATATCCCCGGAGATGGCCGTTGCCTGAAGCGCAGGCCCTACCAGCTCGCGGGGGACAAGTCCCCGAAGAACATCCCGCATGGATTCCCGGCAGCGTCCAGTAAGATCACGTATCAGACGGGCATCGAGTTTTTGCTCATCCAGGGCGGGTTTGAGATCAATAGTCACGGCCACCTTGCGTCCTGCGGCGAGGAAGTCGACAACCCGGCTGCTCAAGGTCAGGATTACCGGACCACCCAGACCAAAGCCGGTAAAACAGACCTCGCCAAAGGCCCGGTCAGCGAGTTTGCCATCCACCTCCAGGCGGACACCAACATTCCGCAGATTGAGGCCCGCAAGCTCGGCCAGCAAGGTCTTCTTCCCGGCCACCTCCAGAGGCACCAGTGCCGGTCGCAGGGCAACAATACGGTGACCGACCGCCTCAGCCAGCCGATATCCGTCACCGGCAGAGCCGGTACGTGGATAGGAGGCACCGCCGCTGGCAAGGATAACCGCCTCGGCCATGGTTTCTCTTCCATTGATCTGAACCCCGCATGCCCGGCCGTTTTCCTCAAGTATACCCTGTACCGATGCCATGGTTACCAGTTCTACATCCAGCGACCGCAACCAGTCTTCCAGGGCTTGCACCACATCTGCAGCTCTTCCGGAAGCGGGAAAAATACGGCCACCGCGTTCTTCCACCACGTCAAGCCCCCTGGTCGCAAAAAAAGCGACCAGATCCGGAGTAAAAAAACGATGGAAGGCCTGTCGAAGAAATCGACCATCCGGAAAAAAATGTTCCAAAAAATCAGGCAAAGGCCGACTATTTGTTAGATTACAGCGCCCCTTCCCGGTGATACGCAGCTTTCTCCCCGGCTGCCTCATTTTCTCAAAAAGTGTCACCCGAGCCCCGGCAAAAGCGGCCTGACCTGCAGCCATCATGCCGCCGGCTCCGGCACCTACAACCACGACGTGACGGGGCATCTACGGCCTCCTCCCAGGAGACGCATCGCCGCCACCACGAGACAGCTCCGGCAACCCTGGCTGCTCCGGGAACGGCAGACGAAGCTGCCGCCACCTACGGTTTCCTTGCAATGCAAAGAGGTTAGCCAGACTCAAGCCCAAAAGGCGAACGGGACGGGGCCCTGCCTCGGTCGCTTGCAAAAGTAGCCCGGCTCGCGCAATAATCTCTGCGGCTGTGGTGAAGCCGCTGCCGACCGAGCAGCTCCGGGTCACCGTTACAAAGTCACGGTAGCGGACCTTGAGACAAAGGGTTCGACCGCCTATTCCCCGCTTTGCCAGAGAATTCTCCAGCTGCCCGGCCTGTCTTGTCAGGATTTCCAGCATCATGTTTGTATCACAGATATCCTTGGGCAGGGTGAGTTCTGTGCCAAGAGATTTACGCTGACGGGTAACCTGTACGGTTCTGGTATCAATTCCTCGAGCGATATCATAAAAAAAATGGCCATTTTTACCAAACCAGGCTACCAGCTGATCCCGGGTAAAGCGTTGTAGATCAGCCCCGGTGATAATACCGTGCTTTCGCATTCGCCCTGCCGTCACCCGCCCGACTCCGTAAAATTTTTCTATGGGCAAGGAGGCGATAAACGTCTGGGCAGCGGCCGGGGTAATAACGGTGAGGCCGCCGGGTTTGTTGACTCCAGTGGCAATCTTGGCAAGAAACTTGTTGTAGCTGACACCGGCAGAGGCGCTGAGCCCTGTGCGCCGGACAATTTCCTCCCTGAGCTGCTCAGCCAGTCTGGTGGCAGAGGGTTCGCCCGGATGGTTCTGGGTGACGTCCAGAAAGGCCTCATCCACAGAAAGGGGTTCCACCAGTGGGGTCACCTCGTAAAAGAGCGCCATGATCAACCGTGATATCTCCACATACCGCTCACGCCGTGGCCGGACAAAGACAGCTTCGGGACAGAGTTTCACCGCCTTGGCACAGGGCATTGCCGAATGGATACCAAAACGACGGGCCTCATAGGAACACGCCGCCACAACGCCCCGGCCGCGGGGATCACCACCGACAATCAGCGGCTTGCCCATGAGAGCAGGGTTATCCAGCTGCTCCACAGCGGCAAAAAAAGCGTCCATGTCAATATGGATAATTTTACGGATATCGCTCATTCACGCTGATTCTTCTTTACAGAGGGCGGTTATCCCCATTAACATCACAATCTCGATGCCCGTAACACTAAAAAGGGTCTTTTCCTCTCACAGCAAACATGATTTCCCGGAAACAGGCAATATGAATTATCTCCAGATCAGAGAACGACTTCAGGCTACCCCGAAAAAATGGCTGGTGACCGGTGTTGCCGGGTTCATTGGCTCCAACCTGCTTGAAACGCTGCTGAAGCTGAACCAGCAGGTCGTGGGGCTCGACAACTTCAGCACCGGTTTCCAGCAAAATCTCGAAGAAGTACAGGCGTTGGTAACACCTGAGCAATGGCGGCGATTCTTCTTGATCGAAGGCGACATCCGTGACAGTGACGACTGTGCCCGGGCATGTCTTGGGGTTGATTATGTCCTGCATCAGGCTGCACTTGGTTCGGTACCTCGGTCGATTGTCGATCCACTTACTACCAATGAAAACAATATCACAGGGTTTCTCAACATGCTGGTGGCGGCCCGTGATGCCAGGGTCGTAACCTTTGTGTACGCGGCCTCGAGTTCAACCTATGGTGACCATCCCGACTTGCCCAAGAGTGAAGACCGCATCGGCAGCCCACTGTCCCCCTATGCAGTCACCAAGCTGGTCAACGAGCTGTATGCCCAGGTCTTTACCAGGGTGTACGCCACTCCCACCATCGGCCTCAGGTACTTCAATATCTTTGGACGGCGTCAGGACCCAGACGGTGCCTACGCCGCAGTGATTCCCAAATGGTTTGGTAACATGCTCAGCGGTAAACCTGTCCATATCAATGGTGACGGCGAGACCAGCCGGGATTTCTGTTATATCGACAACTGCGTTCAAGCCAACATTCTGGCAGCGACAGCTGAAAAAGAGGCTGCTGTCAACCAGGTGTACAATGTGGCCTTTGGCCAGCGTACCAGCCTCAATGAACTGTTTGAGATGGTCCGGGAGCAGGTGACAACGGTCCTCCCCGAGGCCGAGGCCATTGAAGCGACATACAGAGATTTCCGTGAAGGAGATGTCCGTCACTCTCTCGCCGATATTTCCAAAGCAAAAAAACTGCTGGGCTACGACCCGGCCTTTTCCATCCGTGACGGCCTGTCGGCAGCGGCAGCTTGGTATATCCGGCGCTTCTCTGCTGTGCCGTTCGGTTAATGGTCCATTTCACCGCTACCCCCTGTGGACCTGCTTAACCGGCGACCAACCAGGGCCGTCGCAGCATAATCGATGCTGATTATGTAAGAGGAGGATAAGATTATGAAAACAGCGCAGATCGGATTCATTGGTACAGGGGTGATGGGGCGCGCCATGTGCGGGCATCTCCTGGGTGCTGGCCATGAGGTCCGGGTGTATAATCGCACCCGCAGCAAGGCGGAACCATTAAGAGAGCAGGGGGCGCTGCTTTGTGGCTCGCCTGCTGAAGTGGCAAGGGACAGTGAGGTGGTATTCACCATTGTCGGTTATCCTGAGGATGTGGAAAAGGTTGTCCTTGGTGAAGAGGGAGTGTTGGCGCACCTGCCCGAAGGGGGTACAGTGGTGGATATGACCACGTCCAGTCCATCGCTGGCCATGACCATTGATACGGTTGCCCGCAGCAAGGGTAAAAACAGCCTGGACGCTCCAGTTTCCGGCGGTGACCTGGGGGCGCGTCAAGCCACCTTGGCGATCATGGTCGGTGGTGATGCAGCGGTTTTTCAGCGTTGTCTGCCGCTCTTCACCCTCATGGGAAAAAAAATCCAGCTGATGGGAGGCCCTGGAGCAGGACAGCACTGCAAGATGGCCAATCAGGTACTCATTGCCGGCACCATGATCGGAGTGGTGGAATCACTTTTGTACGCACAGAAAGCCAATATGGATCTGCATGCGGTTATTGACGTCATCGGCAGCGGCGCAGCGAGCTCCTGGTCTATCAATAACCTTGGCCGCCGCATCGCTGCTGGTGATTTCACCCCGGGATTTTATATCAAACATTTTATCAAGGATATGGGGATCGCGCTGGCTGAGGCCCGGGCCTGCGGTCTCAGCCTGCCGGGGCTGGCCCTGGTGGAACAGTTTTACCTCGCTGCTCAGGCTATGGGATTGGAAGAGAATGGCACCCAGGGGTTATACCGGGTGCTGGCCACCATGAACAACATCACCCCTGCTGCATAAAGCTGGCATGAAAAGGAACTTTATTTCAGGTAGGTAGCACGCCGGAACTATACCTTGTCTTTACCCGGAAACAAGATATCAACATATTGTTTTTTCTCATGGGGAACATAGAGTTCCTCCCAATTATTGGGAACACATCCGCTCTGTTCAAAATACAGAACCAGCTTGCCAAGCTGCACAACGACCTCATCGTCAATTGCGTGTTCCAGTCTGCAGGCAATTTCTTTTGCTCGTTTTTCAGAAAACTTCAAGGTATCGCGAAAAAAGAGAAAAAGGATAATATTGCGATGGGCAATCGCCAGCGCCTGCTTCCTTCCCTGCTCCGTAAGTTTTATGGGCTGATACGGCTGATAGACAATCAAATTGAGCGCAGAAAGATGCTTCAGAGCCGTGGTGACAGTGGGACGGGTTACTCCTATCTCGCTGGCAATAAGATTTGCCCGAATAACACCATGCTGCTGTTCTATCCGGAAAATAGCGGCAAGATAATCCTCCTGGGTAGCAGACAGCTTTCGTTTGTTGCTCATTACTTTCTCTCCAAAACCACTATCCTTACCTTTCCAGCCACGAAAGCCTGATGAAGCAGGAGGTTCCCCTTATCATGGACAGGCAGATGCTCTTTCTCATTTTGCTGTGTATCATAGACAACAGCGTTATTTTTGGCAATTAAGAAGATGTTAAGGAGATCACACTCCCTTTCCTGCCAGGATGAACTGAGTACTGCTTGAAGCTGCCACAAAATCTCCTTTGCTTTTTGGCAGCTTCATCTTTTACGCATATAATGTCAACAGCCTCATAATACTGTCCAGACAACCCTCGCGAAGTGTACGCCTCCTCGCCACCAAAAAAAGGCGGCTCCAATGGAGCCGCCTGCTAACACCAAGACCACTGTATCTGTTAGAGGAGTGCCAGTAAAACACCGGCAGCGACTGCCGAGCCGATGACGCCCGCAACATTGGGGCCCATGGCGTGCATGATGAGATGATTCTGGGGATTGGCTTCCAGTCCGACTTTATTTGCTACCCGCGCCGCCATGGGTACGGCAGAAACACCAGCGGCACCGATGAGTGGATTAATGGGCGCATCTGTGAGTTTATTCATGAGCTTGGCCATGAGCAGGCCAGCAGCTGTGCCCACCGAGAAGGCGACAATCCCCAAAAGCAAGATGCCGATGGTTTCGATATTAAGAAACTTTTCGGCGGAAAGTTTACTGCCCACCCCCAGGCCAAGAAACACCACGACCGAATACATCAGCGGATTCTTGATGGTATCGGAAAGTCGGTCAACAACCCCGCACTCTTTCGCCAGATTTCCCAGCATAAACATACCGATCAACGGTGCCGCCGAAGGCAGCAGTAAAGCGCAGATCGTCAGCACCAACAAGGGCAGGATTATCTTCTCGATTCGCGAGACATGGCGAAGCTGCACCATCTTGATGGCCCGTTCCTCTTCAGTGGTCAACCATTTCATAATAGGCGGCTGGATGATAGGCACCAGGGCCATATAGCTGTATGCGGCAATGGCGATGGACCCCAGCAGTCTTGGCGATAACTGACTGGAAAGAAAGATGGCAGTAGGCCCATCCGCTCCACCGATAATGCCGATGGACGCCGCATCTCGAAGAGAAAAATTGATCCCGGGAATATATTCGCTCAAGACGAGCGCGCCAAACAAGGTAGTGAATATACCAAATTGTGCCGCTCCGCCCAAAAGGATGGTTTTGGGGTTGGCGATCATCGGTCCAAAGTCGGTCAGGGCACCAACCCCCATAAAAATAAGTAGGGGGAAAACGCCGGTGACAATACCAACCTCGTAGATATAGCTGAGAATACCGCCGGGCTCTGCTATACCGGCCAACGGAATGTTGGCAAGAATCGCTCCGTAGCCGATGGGCACCAGTAACAGCGGCTCAAACTTCTTGAAAATTCCAAGAAACAACAGCCCCAGCCCCACCAGGATCATAAGTACCCGGCCGGTCCCTATTGTCCAGTCCTTGAACTGCCCATCAATAAGACCGTACAGGCCTGTGGTCCGGAACAGGTTCCCCGCCAGCCCTAGAAGGCCAGGAAGTTCCTGGTCGTCGCCGGTACTGGGTTCATTCACCACTATGGCGGCAGGTTGCAGGCTCCCCAGCACCTGGTCTTTTTGCACCTTGTCGTAAGGGGCAATATCGATACGTGCCAACGTTCCGGCAAGACCGGCCCGCAGCTCAATGGTTTCTCCGGTGGTCTTTTTCAATACGGCAATAAGGTCACCGCTATACAAAATTTCCCCCTGCCGGCCATCCACACGAACGACCTTGGCATCTGCCGGCGAGAGAAGAGTGATATCCTGGGCAGCAAAGACCGGGCTGGAAAGAAAACCAAGTCCTACCAGAAGGCTCAAAAGGATACATGTACGCAATTTCATAGTACTTTCCCGATGGAAACGATAACGGTCCAGGGCCGACGATCTTCGATTCGGCCCTCGTGCTCAACCGATAGTCAGCAATGGATCACCGGTTTGCACCGTATCTCCGGCGCTTATCTGGATAGCCACAATTTTGCCCGCTGCCGGGGACTTAACCTCAGATTCCATCTTCATCGCCTCCATCACCAGCAGCGCCTGGTCCTTGCTCACAGACTCCCCTTCTGCCACGAGAATCTTGACGATGTTACCTGGTGCTGGCGCTTCCACCGGGGTACCAGCGGCGGCAGCCGGAGCCGGAGCAGTAACGGCGGCCTGCGCAGGTGCTGCCTGAATCTCACCGGTACGCTCGGTAACGGTGACATTGTAGTCCCGGTTGTTGACCATGATGGAGTAGGAACGGGTGGCCATCGCTGGAGCGGCTGCACGGGGGGCTTCAGCCTTGGTGGCCGCAGGCTTGCTCTCCTCCTCGGCGCCTGTCTTTTTGCGCACGTTGACCCGGGCGTTACCTAGTAGGTAATCCAAACCTTTCTGCTCGCAGGAAGCGATGATGAAAAGATTTTCATCATTAACCGGCAGGTTGTTTTCCTCAAGAATCTTTGTCGCTTTCGGAATACCAGGTTCAAGGATGTCCAGTGGATCCTCTGTAAACACGGGCTTCTCCAACTGCTCGCTGGCCAGCTTGACGATTTCCGGATCCGGCGGCACAGGTGTACGTCCAAAATACCCGAGTACCATGTTGCCATAGCTGGGATTGATTTTCTTCCAGGCCCCCTGGGTGACATTGAGATAGGCCTGTTGAAAATAAAACTGCGAAACCGGTGTTACCGATGCACCGAAACCACCCTTGCGAACCACCTCGGACATGGCCTTGATCACCTCGGGGTACAGATGCAGCGTACCGGTATCCCTCATCATCATGGTGTTGGCGGTCAGTGCCCCACCAGGCATGGGTGAAAGAGTAATGGTCGGCGAGACCATCTTCGCCTCGGAGGGGAAGAAGTAATCTTTCATTCCCTCTTCAAACACCTCGGCTGCTTTGAGCACCTTTTCGTAATCGAGGTCAAGGGTATACTCAGTTCCCTTGAGGGCATGCATCATCGAGAGGATGTCAGGTTGACAGGTCCCTCCACTGACCGGGCTTTTTGCCAGGTCAATACCATCGACACCACCCTCTACTGCCGCGACATACTGGGAGATTCCCATACCGGCGGTATCATGGGTGTGAAACCAGAGGATGGTATCATCGGAGACCATCTTGCGGGCGCCCTTGAGAGTCTCATAAACTTTGCGGGGGTTGGCTGTGCCCGAGGCATCCTTGAAGCAGATGGAATGGAAGGGAATATCTGAATCGAGCACCTGGCGGAGACGATCCATATAAAACTCGGGGGTATGAGCACCCTCACACCCCGGGGGTAGATCCATCACTGAAATAACCAGCTGATGATGCAGCCCATGATGAGCAATGCGTTCGCCGCTGTACTCCAGGTTACGAATATCGTTGAGCGCATCAAAATTTCGGATGGTGGTCATACCATGTTTCTTGAACATCTTGGCATGAAGATCGATGATATCACGAGGCTGTTGGCTCAAGGCGACAACATTGATACCCCGCGCCAACGTCTGGAGATTAGCCTCAGGACCCACTTCCTCGCGAAACCGATCCATCATGTCAAAGGCTGACTCCCCACAGTAAAAAAACAGGCTCTGGAAACGGGCACCACCGCCTGCCTCCAGATGATTGATCCCCGCATCGACCGTGGCCTGCAGAGCCGGCATGAAATCGTCCGAGAGCACCCGGGCGCCAAAAACCGATTGAAATCCGTCACGAAACGACGTGTCCATAAATCTGATTACTTTCTTGCCCACTGTTGCGTCTCCTTCTGTCTGGGGATTATCTACTGGGAATCATCTCTCGTTAAATCTGTTACGTATAGCTCCTGGGGCCGGAGTCAGGATCGAGCCAGCCGCTCCGTCTCATAGGCGGCTATGGCTGCGGCAATTACCGCGATGTCATCTTCCAGGTCGGCCCGCTCTTTATTGGTCTTACTCATCAGCTCACGGCGCCGTTTCTCTTTGGCAAGTTCTTCCAGCTCCCGGGCGGCAAATCCGGCGGTGAGTTTTGCCACCAGCTGAATAAGAACAATGGTCAAGCACAAAAACAACGCCACGGTTGTCATGCCGACCAGCATAAGTTTGATACCTACGAGAATCATGCCTTCTTCACCTCGCTATGGATTGTTCTCCAAGAACATATTACTCTTCGTACGCTTCATACGTGGTCTCCTCGCCGAGCAGCATATCGACCTCGCTTTGCAGGCTGATACGCTGGGAATGTTGCAACCAGGCTTCCCAGTCAGCCTTAGACCTCCATGTCGAGATAACCAGCATCTCGCCAGTTTTATCAATACGCCTGAGTGTTTCGCCGTAAATATACCCGGGCTGATTTAAGGTCAACGCCCTGAGTTTTTTCATGAGGACGGTCAGTTCCAGAACATTTTTGTCCGTAACCTTTCTCTTGATGAAAATTTTTACTGCCATACAGTGTCCCCCTTTGTTGAACCTCAGTGCAAATGGCACAGAAAAATATTTCCCCCTGAAACCTTCGCCAAGGGGTGCTTGATTGGGACTACCCCAGAACAGTATCCTGGGGTAGTCCCAAGTATATCACTCTCGTGAAGTTCGAGATGCTGACAAGCAATAGTCTAGTCCCCTTCAACTACTCTAGCTACTATACCCAGATTTGCTAAGCAATATCAAGACCATTAAACCGGAACCGGATGCTCTTTGTTTTTTTATTTTAATCTTAAACAGTTAACCATACGATCCTGTGCAGCCACCTGTACAGACACAACCTAACCGGCATACTTTCGCTCATTACAAAAAAAAAACAAGCGAATTCCCGCTCAAAAAAGCCTTTTTCCTGTCCTTCCACGAGCTACCTGGAAAAACCCTTTGCGTAATTTGTTTACTCGTCTACAGTACACTCTGCTGAAGATAGACGAAAATACCTGACCATGGCATCTGTTCAGCAACATACGCACATAATGTTTGCCAAGGGCCTTTTCCGGCACACTCACCTGGTACTGAAACGGCTGCCTCATCTTCTCACGGCAAGGACGATAACCGCAGACCTGGCCTGTGGTTATCGGTTTTGTGCTGTCGCTTGCTGTTAACGTCTGCAAACGTTGTCAGGGATACCAACAGCCCCATTGCCGAGTAGTGCTGGCATGGGTATAAACATAATCTGGCCAAGCGTCAGCAGCAGCATGCCCCGGGTTGCCCACCCACAAAAGAGGAGGTACGGATGAATATACTGATCACCGGTGGTACCGGCTTTGTCGGCACCCATCTCGCCCAGCATCTAAACAGCCTGGGATACCAGGTTACCTGCCTTGCCAGTACAGCAACCTCGCAGGAAAGCGGCAGCTCACGCATCGTTCGAGCCGACACCACTCGCCCCGGTGACTGGCAGGCGCTGGTACCTGAACACGAGGCAATCATCAATCTCGCAGGTCGTTCAGTCTTTCACCTGTGGAATGGGGGCTACAAACAACAGATCCGCGATTCTCGCATACTGACAACCAGCAACCTGGTGAGCGCCATGGAATCTGGACGCAATCAGGTCCTCATCAGCACCTCCGCTGCCGGTTACTATGGTGATGGCGGCGACCAGGAAAAAACCGAGTCCTCAGCCCCGGGTAAAGATTTCCTTGCCCTGGTCTGCTCGGAATGGGAATCAGCAGCACTTGCAGCCACTGACAAAGGGTGCCGAGTCTGTCTCGCTCGTCTTGGTGTCGTACTTGACAAGGGAGGCGGGGCCGTGGCTACGATGAAAACCCCCTTCAAGTTTGGCCTGGGCGGGCCCATCGGCAACGGCCACCAGTGGTTTCCCTGGATTCATCTCCAGGACGTTCTCCGGGCCATAGTCTTTCTCCTGGAGGGTGACGGGCTCTCCGGCCCGTTTAACTTTACAGCACCGGGAAACGTTCGCCAGAAAGCATTCGCAGCCGCGCTCGGCAAAGCCATGGGACGTCCCGCCGTTCTGCCGGCACCGGCACCACTCATGCGATTGGTACTGGGTGAATTCGGTAGATCCCTCCTCCAGGGACAACGTGTTGTTCCCCAGGCCCTCATGGAAAAGGGTTTCACCTTCGAATACCCAGAACTGACATCGGCACTGGGAGAGATCATTGACAGATAGAGAACAGCTGCTCATTCATCGATCAATCTTCCCCTGCACTGCGCAGGAACTCCATGCCTGGCACGAACATGACGGCGCCCTTGAACGCCTGATCCCTCCATGGGAAAACACAAGGGTCCTTGAACGCACCGGTGGCCTTACCCCTGGAGCTGTCACCAGGCTGCGTCTCTCCTTGGGGCCCCTGCCATTACCATTTACTGCCCGCCATCTTGACAACGAACCAGGGCGCATGTTCCGCGATCATCAGGAACAGGGGCCGTTTCGCCTATGGGAGCACACCCACCTCTTTACCGATATCCCTGAAGGGGCGGCCATGGAAGACCGGGTCCGCTATAGTCTGCCCCTGCAAAAGGTTCTTCCCGGAGCGATCTCCCGGCAGGTACACACCATGTTACGTCAGGTTTTTCACTGGCGCCACAAGACACTGGCCGCTGACCTGATGCTCCACCGCAACACTTCCAAAAAACAGCGTATCCTCCTCTCAGGTGCCAGCGGAGTCATCGGGCGAGCCCTGATCCCGCTACTCACCACCGGTGGCCATCGTGTCTGGTCTCTGGTACGCCGGAAACAGCCGGAAAGCGCTCACCAGATCTACTGGAATCCCGACAAAGACGAACTTGATATGGCAAGGCTGCCCGAAGTGGATGCGGTCATTCATCTGGCCGGTGAACCCATCGGATTGAGCCGTTGGTCTGGCGAAAAAATGCGGCTGATCCGCGACAGCCGGATCCGTGGCACCCGGCTACTGGCGCAAAGCCTTGGCAAAGCCGCGCATAAACCGGCCGTGTTCCTTTCCGCATCAGCCATCGGCTACTATGGCGACTGCGGAGAACAGGTAGTGGATGAAAGCGCCCCGGCCGGGCCGGGCTTCATCTCCGAGATTTGCCGGGAATGGGAGGAGGCGACACATCCGGCACAGGAGGCTGGTATCCGTACGGTACAGCTCCGTATCGGCATTGTGCTCACCCCGCGCGGTGGCGGCCTCAAACGCATGACTGCCGGTTTCCGCCCTGGTTTCATCAGCCGCTTCGGCAGCGGCCACCAGGCGATCAGTTGGATCCACATCGACGATATGATCAGTACCCTTGTTCACGTCCTGGTAAATGACCAGCTGCACGGCCCCCTCAATATCGCCGCCCCGAATCCTGTCAGCAACCATCAGTTCATGCAGACCCTCGCCCAGGTCATGAACAAACCACTGCTTCCCCCCATGCCTGCAAAACTTTTACAGCTGATTTTTGGGCAAATGGCCTCGGAGGTGGTACTCTCTGGCAGCTGTGTTTCTGTGGACAAGTTACTGGAATCGGGCTATCAGTTTCGTTATCCTCACCTGGAGGAGGCCTTACGGGCACTGCTTGGTAGGCAACAACTCCCATAATTTCTTCTGGAGAACAACATTGAGCCCGACATTGAAGACCCTGCTGCTGGTTATGATGGTCTCTGCACTGACCTTTGGTTTTCTTCACCACCTGACGCCACCGGAGGTCCATAATCTGGAGCGGCTGCACATCTTCCTCTTCAACCTCTGCAGCGGCGGCACCCTGCTCCTGTATTTTACAGAGAACCGTCGGCATCTTTCCTGGCGGGGAAAGGTCTTCCTTGGCCTTGCCCTGGCCTTTGCCCTGTGCGCCTTTTTCCAGTGGTACCTGCCGGCCATGCTCATTCCCCTGGTACTGGCCGTTGTTGTCGAAGCGGTACGTGTCAGCCACTTTGGCACATTTCTGCCCCGGGCCCTGTTTACCTGGGCGGAACCGGTATATCGCAAATTTCATCAGGCGGCCCTGCTCTGCCTTTCCATCGGACTGGTTCTCAGCAGCCTGGTGATCCTCAATGACACCTACCTCCACTGGTACGTCAATGACAAACTTGAGCTCAACACCTTCTTCCTCGGGTTTTCTTTCCCGGTGTCACTCATCTCCATGTCGGTGATCTTTTCGTTGATGGACAGCAACCCCCTGCCCCTCACGAGGATGCTCCGCGAGACCGCCTTCTGGGTCGTCAACCTGGGCGTCATCATCTTCTTTCTCTTTATCCTTGCCCAAATGTTTATTCCTCAGGTGGTGATCTCTGTGACCCTTTTTGCCTGCGTGGTCATGATCCTCCACCTCTATTACCGCCATGGACTCGACGTACAGCAGAAGGCCTTTCTCACTTCAGGGATACTCTTCCTCACCGTGACCGCCATCACCGGTATCAGCTATATCCTGCTCGAATTTTCTTCCTATTACACCAAAGAACTCTCTGAACCGCTGCTTCGGCTACATACCTTCACGGCCCTGTATGGCTGGAATCTCAGCGGCCTGGCAGTTATCAGCCGTCATGATGATTTTCCCATTCAGCTCCACTCCAAGCCCGTCATCAGTCTTCACTGGCTAACCGTCCTGGTGCTCTGTCCGCTGGGCTATTTTTTTCCACTCTCCGCTCTCCTTGCCGTACTTGCCTACGGCTGGCTCCTCGTTGAGTTATTCTTCAGGCAGGGAAGAGTCGACAGGGACGTCACCACCAGCCAAACAAAAAGCATATCCGGGTAGAGAGTAATGTTTTTATGCAACGGTAAAAAAATTGAATAACTAACAGCTAACAAAGCATAATCACTTGTAGTTATATTAAAAAATAAGACAATCGTCATAACCGACAACATCCCCTCCCTTTCCCCAAACAACTTTTCTGCGATAACGCGGCGGTAACCTGCTTGAATTTCAGGGAGACCTACTGTATAGAAACCCCATGCGTAAGCGATAGTTGCTCGTACAGGAAAACTTGACGCGGTGTGTCTTTTAGCACCCTAAAAAGCCAAGGATTCCAGGAACGTTTACAAGATACACAACAGCGCGTGCCCACATAGTTCGCAAATCTCAACCCAACTCTCCCAACGGCGAGCTGTGCCGGGAGATTCCAACAGGATGTATCTATGAAAATTCATGAATATCAGGCCAAGGAGCTCTTTCGCAAATACAGCGTGCCGGTTCCCCAGGGAACTGCCTGCTTTGATGCCTCACAGGCAACGGCCATTGCCAAGGATCTTGGCTTTCCCGTGGCGGTAAAGGCACAGATTCATGCCGGCGGCCGCGGGAAAGGCGGCGGGGTACGGTTGGCCAAAACCGAACAGGAAGCTGCCGAGGCGGCCAACGCCATCATGGGGATGACACTGGTGACCAAGCAGACAGGTGCACAGGGCAAGGTGGTGCACCGGCTCCTCTTGGAAAAGGGCATGAACATCAAAAAAGAGCTGTACCTTTCCCTGATTCCTGATCGAGAAACCGCGACCATCACCATCATTGCCAGTCAGGACGGGGGCATGGACATCGAGGAGGTAGCAGAAAAAAAACCGGAAAGCATTATCAAGGTAAGGGTGAACCCGCTTACCGGTATCCAGGGCTACCACCTGCGTGAAGTAGCCTATGGTCTCAAACTCGACCCTGCAGTGGTGAAGCCCTTTACCAGCCTACTCAGCAACCTGTATCAACTCTTTGTCGATTATGACTGCTCCCTGGTGGAAATCAACCCCTTGATTATCACCGAAGAGGAAGAGGTGCTCGCCCTGGACGCCAAAATGGACATTGATTCCAACGCCCTGTTCCGGCACCCAGATATCCGGGAAATGCACGACCCCAACGAGGACGATCCCGCCGAGGCCAAAGCTGCCGAGTATGGGCTCAACTACATCAAGCTGGACGGCAATATCGGCAACATGGTCAATGGCGCTGGACTTGCCATGGCAACCATGGATATCATCAAGCAGGCCGACGCAAGCCCTGCCAACTTTCTCGATGTCGGCGGCGGCGCCAATGCGGAAATGGTCGAGCAGGGATTCAGGATCATCCTTGCCGATGCCAATGTCAAGGGCATCCTCATCAACATCTTTGGTGGCATTCTCCGCTGCGATATCCTCGCCCAAGGCGTCGTACAAGCAGCCACCAAGGTAAACCTCCAGGTCCCGGTGGTAGTAAGGATGGAAGGGACCAATGTTGAAGAAGGGCGGCGTATCCTTGCCGAGTCTGGCCTGCAACTGATCAGCGCAGCTGATCTCGCCGACGCGGCCCAGAAAATCGCAGCCATTGCCGCCTGAGACGAATAGCCGAGCAATACCGCTCCGGGTGGACCACTTTTGATTTAACGCAAACAAGGTATACAATGAGCATCTTTGTCAATACAACGACACGACTCCTGGTACAGGGTATCACCGGCCAGGAAGGGCAGTTTCATACCCGCCAGTGCATCGGGTACGGTACCAACGTGGTTGCCGGTGTTACCCCTGGCAAAGGCGGCCAGCAAATGGACGCGGTACCGGTGTTCAACACGGTCAGGGAAGCCAGAGCAGCCACAGGCGCCAACGCCTCCATGATCTTTGTGCCACCACCCTTTGCCGCTGACGCTATTATGGAGGCGGCAGACGCCGGCATCGAACTTGTGGTCTGCATCACCGAAGGTATCCCGGTAATGGATATGCTCCGCGTCAAAAATTTTCTGGCTGCGAGCAGCACCCGCCTAATCGGCCCCAACTGCCCCGGGATTATTACTCCAGGTGCATGCAAAATTGGCATCATGCCCGGCTCCATTCACAAGCCGGGTGGGCCGGTGGGGGTCGTCTCGCGTTCCGGAACCCTCACCTACGAGGTGGTGCACCAGTTGACCACGGTAGGCCTGGGACAGACCACCTGCATTGGCATTGGTGGTGATCCAGTCAACGGCACCAACTTTATTGACTGTCTGGAGGCGTTCAATGCCGATCCCGCCACCAAGGCGATTGTCATGGTAGGGGAAATCGGCGGTACAGCTGAAGAACAGGCTGCTGCCTGGATCAAGACAAATACCAGCAAACCGGTGGTGGGATTCATCGCTGGCCTGACAGCCCCTCCAGGCAGGCGGATGGGTCATGCAGGTGCCATTGTCAGTGGCGGTCAGGGGACGGCCACCGCCAAAATCGAGGCGATGCAGGCTGCAGGCATACATGTCTGCGAAGACCTGGGCCACCTGGGAGAGCTATGCAAAGAGGTTTTCCCGGAGGCATAATCCGGGTCCCCTCTCCCTGGCAAGAGCAACACTCTTTCAGCTCCAGGCATACTGATAATTGCTGGTCAGGATGACAACCAGCATCAGGACGAGCAGCATCGTTGTTGTGATAAGAGCGCACGCAGTGAGCCTGTTACAACTGCGGCGACCACTTCCCGGGGTCGCCAGTAACTCCTTGCGCAACGAGAATATCCATATCCCACCGCCGCTCACAGTTGAAAACCAGATTCCCACATATATCAACCAAAAGACAAAGGCATCGATCTCCTGCAAAAGGCAGAATGGACAGCGGTGTACCGGATTCTCGAAGGCATACTGGGTTACATAAAGGGTAACAATCAGCAGATGTGCGGGCATGAGCAGTAACGAGGAGAGGGAAAAAAACGTCAGGCCCCGTTTGCAGCGCATCACTGCCAGCCCGCTTCCATAATGACAAAGCAGCAACGCTGTATAGATCCAGAGAGTTATCGGTTGTTCCAACTGGTTAAGCAGCTGTGGCAGGGTAAAGGATGAGGCCGTACTGAACAGATCTCCGCAGCAGCTTACCAGCGTATCCGGTTTCATCTGCTGCAACCAGAAAAACAGCAACAGGCAATCCAGGATAACGAGTACGCAAAAAATTGGGATGCAAGAAAATTTCAGGCGAAAAAAAGGTTGCTCTGCATTCAGCCGGTCTACTCGGTTAAGGATAAGCCAGAGCCCGGTGCCAATGGCAAGGGTAATCTTGCTTGTCAGCAGGGCAATACCGTAACCATTGAAGGTAAAAACACCAAAGGCGCACATCGCTCCGGTAAGAAAGGGGGCGAGGCTGTCAGCTGTAAAAATAGTGAGGAAAAACGAGCAGATGGTTAACAGCATCGAAAAAGGAATCAGCACTACCAGTAGTTCCGAAAGCGCCTCGAGTCTGATCTGAAGCTCGGCACCACTTCGCCGGTCCCAAAACAAGGCAATACGCAGAGCGCACCAGCCATTCACCAGCCAGAGGCAAAGCAGCAGCAGTTCGATCAGCTCGAGAACCAGCAATGAAGGAGTCCACATCAGCTTGCTCCTTCAGCAAATTGTACCTTGCCGTCATCAAGGAATAACCGTTGATCAAAAAAGAACTCAGTAGCAAAAACAGGGTCATGGCTGACAATGACCACTGTTTTTCCTGGCAGGGTACAAAGTAACTCGCGGATTTCGGCAGCTGACGCTTCATCAAGATGATTGGTCGGTTCATCGGCCAGGATAACCGGCGGGTCATTGATCAGGGCACGAGCGAGACTGACCTTCTGCTGCTGACCACCTGAGAGCTGTTCCACCCTTGTGTCCGCATCGGCACCAACACGCAACTGTTCCAACAGTTGCTCAATCTTTTGCCGATTGGCCTGAAGACTGACCAATCGAGGCAAGGCTGCAAGAGTAAGGTTCTCGGCAATGCTTAAACCGGAAAGCAGATGCTCCCCCTGAAAATGATACCCAAAGTTGCATTGCCGAAAACGACTGCGAAAAGGCTCACTCTGGCCACTTGTTTCAACTTCATCACAGTATATCCTGCCGCTTGTCGGCCGAATAATACCGCCGGCAAGTGACAGTAGTGTCGATTTACCTGAGCCATTTGCGCCGGTGATCAAGGTTGTACTGCCGGAAGCAAGAGAAAAAGAACATTGCTTCAGTGCCCAGACGTTATCCTTCTGCCGCTGGTATTTTTTGCTGACCCCATGGAATCGAATTTCCATCAGAAGGCCTCCGGGTCAATCCTGGAAATTTTCCATATGGGGAGCAATGCCACGGAAAGCAGCGGGATCGCAGTCATGCAGAATAATAGGCCAAGACTGCCGAAATCAAGCATTGGGGTGAAGCCGGCTTCCGGAAAAATTGTTGACCAGCCCCGCATTATCCTGGAAACCAGACCTCCACCGAGCAAAAAGATATGGCACCAGGCGAGAACCACACCCCAGAGCCAGGAAAAAAGGACTACTCCTCCCACCTCATACAATCGGCAACGGATAACCATGGTGGTGGTCCAGCCAAGACATCGCAACAGCGCTATTTCCTGGCGCTCTCCGCTCCAGAGTCCAGACAGTTGATCAATGGCAAAGGTCAACAGGGCGACAAGCCCGGTGAGGGAGACAATGAAAAAAATGGTTGAGCGCCAGCCAAAAATCATGGCGTAGGTGTTGTGCAGATCCTCTCTGAGGATAACCCGGCTTGAAGGGTAGAGCTCCTTGATCTTTCTTGCGATATTTATCCGTTCCACAGATCGGGGTACGTGCAGCGCCAGATCAGTAACCATTCCGGAGGGCATCTCGAACAGCCGCCGAAAATCAGCAGGAGAAATCTGCAGAAGATCGGCACTGGCCATCTCGGTTTCCTGAGGGAACAAGGAGATAATCTGAAACAACTCGGCATTTCCAGCAGCATCGGTGAGTGCCAGGCTATCACCAGCCTCCAGCTGCCATAAGCGGGCAATCCCCTGCCCTGCTACAGCTTCATGAGACCTAAGACCCTCCTCTGAGGTAGGCGCAATAACCGTATAGGCGGTGCGGGTTCTCGAATCATAATAATACCCCCAGAGGCGACCCTTACCAGCAGCAACCCCACGCAGCCCGGTTATGACCTGCAACATCTTGGGGTCAACATCCACCTGCCGCCCACCCCGCTGCATCTGCACAACCATATCCGGCGCCCCCTTCAGCCAGACTTTTGTGTTGTCTTCAAGGACATCGGCAAAGAAAAAAAGACTCCCGTAACAGAATGTGAGAAGGGTGAAGAGAAAAGCAAGGCCTGTCCATTTAAGCAGGCTCCTGCGCAGCCGGGTATAGACATAATCAAGCAACAGCATTTCGCGAAGCAGCGTTGCGTTCATGGCCTCTTTTCGGTCTGGAAGTTGGGGATAAAAAGGCTGCTAATACTGTGTTCGAGGGCTCCCGGTCCTTCTCGATAAGCACTCTGCAAATCGCTGAGTAGTGGATGCCTGGTATGCGGCGCCTCACAGAACAGTGCGAGATCAGTCAAATAAATCGCGGTTTCCGGTGGAAAGACATATGCCGAGGATGGCCTTTGCCCTGTGCTGAAAAACAAAACAGCCAAGAGCAGGAGAACTGGCAGGGCAACGAGCCCTGCCAGGATATTATGTCCCTGGTTCATACACCGATATCTCCCTACTGGGAAGCATCGGTTTGCGACATATTCTTCTTGGAGTGCTTCTTACCGTGGGCTTTCTTGTGGTGCTTTTTCATGGGCAGCAGCTCTTTGAGCTTTGCCAGAGTCAACTCGGAGTATGGATAGATCCCGGTACCCTTATGCTCTTGCATAAAGGCCTCGGCATCTTCTTTTTTGGCGAAGGGGACAAGATCCGGCCCCATCGGTCCCATAATGTCACTGCCGCCAACATACCAGGCCTCAGAGGCATCAATAAATTTTGTACTATAATAGTCTTTGAGCTCAAGCTTGATTCCTGCATGATCTGCATCAGCAGGGCTGGTGAGCAGCAGACACTTGGGGCTGCAAAAAGAAACGTTCTCCTCGCCGCTACGAAGCATACGCCCTTCCCACTGGGGGTTATCAGCAACAATCATTCCGCACCGCATGCATCTCCCTAAATTTTCAGAAAAAACAAATCCAGGCATTGCCGCGAACAAAAAGATGACCATGGTTAACGGCAGAAGCAATACTCTCATGCTCATTATGTTCCCTCCTTAAGTTCCAGTGTACGAAGAATCTTACTGACTAATTGATCAGACGGAACTTTGCCGATGATACGTTCAAGGACAGTGCCCTCTTGATCAACAATAAATATGGTTGGCACAGCAATCAATCTATAACGATGTCTGGTTGTGGCGATCGGGTCATAGGCCAGCGGAAAGGGAAGCTGTTTTTTCTCTGCAACACGCCTGACAGATTCAAAGCTATCACCTACATTGATGCCAAGAATCCGCATTTCTGCCCTACGTTGTTCTGTAAAAAAAGCCGCTAGTTTTTCTAACTCATCGTTACAGCAAGAGTTAGAAAAAAACAACAAAACCAAAGGCTTACCACGATATTTTTGCAGCTCTACCGGTTGATGATCCTGTAAGTACAGGGCGCCGGGATCTGGGGCAGTCATCCCCTTGCGTACCGGCTGAATCTTCTCCCTGTTACAGCCAGGTAATATTGAACAACAGAGCACCAGCAACCAGCAAAGAACAAACCTGGCTCGACATGAGTTCTCCACAATCACGCGACAATTTTTCCAAAATTCAAGCGAATGATGCGTTCCGCCTCCTCACCCAGTTCCGGGTTATGGGTGACCATGACAATGGTCCGCCCCTTCGCATGCAGCTGTTTGAACAGGCCAAGGACTATTTTTTCGTTCTCCTCATCAAGATTTCCGGTGGGTTCATCAGCCAAAATAATTGTCGGGTCATTCACCAATGCCCGGGCAATACAGACCCGTTGCTGCTCTCCACCGGACAGCTGGCTGGGACGGTGATTATAGCGGTGGCCAAGGCCAACCTCATCAAGGATCTTTTTCGCCATTGTCTCATCCTGCATGGAATGGAGATATTGCGCCAGCATGATATTTTCCAACGCAGTGAGATAGGGAACAAGATGAAACTGCTGAAAAACAAGCCCTATCTTCTCCCGGCGAACGACTGTTCGGCCATTGTCATCGAGGCCTGCGGTATCTGTACCACCGATGAGGTAAGAACCAGAGGTGGGGGCGTCGAGCAGGGACAAGATGTTGAGCAGGGTGGTCTTACCCGCCCCTGACGACCCCATGATTGCCACCCACTCACCGGTGGGAACGGTGATATTAATATCTGCAAGGGCAACAACCTCACCAAATTTCCGCCACAAGCCGATGACCTCAAGCGCTTTATCCTGTTCGTTCATTATTCTCCTCCCCGCAGTACCTGCGCCGGATCTATTCGTACCGCCTGACGTACCGGAAGTACCGACGCAATAAGGGCGCTGAGCAGTGAGACTGTTATGGTTATTGGTATGACTATCCAGCGAAAGCTGATTGATGAATGAAACACCATTTCTCCAAGGAATTGGGCCAGCAGAAAACCAAAGACAAGGCCGAGAAAAACGCCGAAGGCGCTCATAATCAGGGCTTCCACCTGAAAAAGCCGCTGAATAGTGTTACTCTTGGCACCCAAGGCCATGAGCAGGCCAATCTCCCGGGTTCGCTCAGTGACAACGGCCATCATGGTCGTCATCACACAAAGTGTTGTTGTCGCAAGAATAAGCAAGATAACCGTCGCAATCAATCCCTTGATCTTGTCGACGACCTTCCCCTCTGACTGACTTATTTTACGAATAGGACGAGCATCGATTTCCGGAATCTGTTTTTCAATTTCAGCGCCCAGCTCATCGACATTGACCTTGTCGGCATAGAGGCTGAGCATGGCATTACTTACCCGGTCGCTGCTACCAAGCAGTTCACGGGCAAGGGCCATGGAAACGATAATCTGATTGTCGGCATCCTGCCCACTTTCAACAATCCCCTTGACCCGGACAGTCCGTCTCTGCCGATTGGCCTCGTTGACCACATTTATCTTGCTGCCTAATTTCAGCTCCATGGTGGTAGCCAGGGTTTTGCCTATCATGCAGTTCTGGTCATCGAAATCCACCGAGATCCAGCCTCCTTCTACCTGCCAGTAGGGAGAGAGCCGTTTCAGCCCGGAAAAATCAACACCCGCCATAATTGCATTGCCCTGGTCGAGGTGAACAACCCCGTAAAGATAGGGGCTGGCGGCATAAATCGCTTCAGCGGGGATCATTGCCATGGCCTTCTCAAGAACCGCTGACGCTATATCTCTTTTGTTCGAGTCGCTTGATGGAGCAATGAAAAAATTCGCCCCGTAGGTTCGCAGCTCCTTGTGCATTTTCTGGGAAATATCAAAATAGAGGAGCGCCAGAGCCGTGACGATGATAGCACCGATAGTAATGGAAAACACTGAAATTGCTACCCGATTCCTGCGGACAGTCAGCGAACGGCTGACCAGAGTTGTAAACATGTTTTTCATCATCTTTCTCCCCTGCCCCCCTTAAGCGCGGCCATGCAAAACTTCCGCCGGATGGAGCTTGGCGATAAGCCTACAGGGCAGAATAGAGCCGAGTATTGCCACCAACACGGAAATGAAAACCACAACAGGCAGGGTAATCCAGCTAAATCCCACCGATGAGCCGAAAAGGGTGTAACCAATAAACTGGGCAAGAAGGACTCCGGCGATAAAACCAAGGATACCACTTATCAGGCCAACCAATGAGGATTCAGCAATAAACTGTTGGAAAATCAGCTTATTATCAGCACCAAGGGCTTTAAGGAGGCCAATCTCCTGTGCCCTTTCCATAATGGAGCTGCTCATCAGCGATGAAATGCCCAGGGCCGAGGCGACCATTGCCGCTACAGTAACCACAAGCAGTAAGGCCTGGAGCTTGTTGATGACCGCCCCCTCACTGGCAGCGACCTGCCAGACCGGCTTGGCAACAGCATCCTGCAACTCCTCCTCAATCTGTGAGGTAATGGAGCTGACATACGCTGTGCAGTACCAAACATCATACTCTTCCATATCCAGGGAATCTGGATCCCGGTGTGCTCTCCGGGAAAGAGCATCTTCAGGAACTGTCAGGGCGCTGACACTCACCGATTCCACCTTCCCCAATTTTTTCAACAGTTGCTGGGCGATGGCCAACTCTCCGACAACAGCTGTATCTTCGGCGCCACCCGTGGTCAGAATTCCCACAACAGTTGCCTGAAAGCTCTCATCAGGAAAGTCAGGGTTAAAAAAGCGTATCTTCTCGCCGAGCTCCAGCCCTGTTTTTTGTCCAGCAAGGACCTGCGAGCTGGCTTGCGGCCATTTACCATCAACTTTCCAGTATGGATTGATGATCTGGGTTCCAGTATGAAAATCCTTATCTGATTCAAGCGGCAGATTATGATCAAACCACGTACCGATAAAGGTAAAGGTCCCATCCCGTTTTTCCAGGGAGATAAGCGCCTTGAGATAGGGCGCAAATCCCATGATGTTATTTCGCCAGAAAATCTCCATAATTTTAGCCAGATCGGCCTCTTCCAGATACACCTTCCCTTTCAGAGGATTATAGTCAACACCACCAATTTCCAGGGAAAGACTGTCACTTTTGGGAACCAGTTGAATATTGGCGCCATAGGTTTTCATCTCCCGGGCCATCTTGTCGCCAATATCGACTGAAACACACATCAGTGCCGTAATGAGGGCTGCAGACAGAAAAACGGTGAGCACTGCAAGACGATTACGTCGTTTTTCCCGGGTAAATGAACGGGAAATGATATGAAAAAACATGTCCGTTACCTCATTCTTTATACCCGTCTATGCGTACTGATCGACGGTCGACACGCGAAAATTTTTCTGGATCATCAACAAAGGCCTTCATGCTCTCCTCCGATTCAAAGCTGAACTCGTGACCCTTGTAAGAATAATGAAAAGGTGCCTTGAGATTGGAGAGTTCTTTGCCGGTAACCGGGTCTGCGACCATGATTTCAACTTTTTCCGAGAAGTAGTTAGCGCCGTCTTCAAGATCACTTTGCTGGATAATAATCTCTCCCTGCTCGATCTTACTGGAAAAGGGAATAGGATTGCACCCTCCAGGTTTGCCGATCGAAGGGATAAAAATACTGACGTTACAGGCAATACAGATAACATTATTGTTGCTTTCTATATAACCATCGTCACCGCATATCTGGCAGGCATCAAAGACAACGCCAAATTTATCAGAATTTTCATAGCGCTGGATAACAAAAAAACGGACACGATAGCCATCACTGGTGATGTAAGAATAGCGATGAAGGTGGCCATCATTGACGTCGCTCACTTTTATCTTGACCAGACCTTCTGCGTCGACGGTAACAGGGACAGCAGGCGAGAGCTGGGGCGGTCTGGTGACCACTGCGTCATACCAACCCTGGGCAATGATCCCCAGCGACAGTGTCAAGGCAACCGCTGTCATTCGCCGCCTGTCGATCAGTTTGAGAATGGTCCGTTTTCTACGTTCCGGTTCTGGTAGCGTGGTCTGTTCATCACCAATAACCCCTCGGTGCCTTTGCAGAAAGAAGAGAAAGACCCCGGCAAAAGCAATGGCAAAAACGAGATAATTCCAGAGGGTAAGCGCATCATGTGCTTTGGCAACATAGGATATAATTCCCCTGTTTGCCTTGATATAATCGAGTCGAATTAAATTTATGAGAAGGTTGGCGACCCATTGCACGGCAAACAACAGGTAGAGCAAGAGAAAAACAAGACGATTCCAAGCAGGGGCTATACGGCTAAAGAAACCTCTGAAAACCACCCCGAGAAATACTACCGCAGAAAAACCAAGAAAGAGGGCCCCGCCATTGATGATAAGAGTCGTATTGACAACTGTCGTCGCTGTAAGCGCTTCGTCAGAGATAAATATCCAAAGACTGATAGCGCTCTGTACAGAAAGCAACAGGAGAAAAGGTACACCACCGGCAAAAAATCCTGGAAGAGCGAGTCTACCTTTCGTTACAGTCGAGGCGAGCAGACAAAAAAAACCAAAAAATAGCAGCAAAAATGATAGGATCAAAGACAATTCGCTGAAGTACTTAATAGATATCGCAATTTTTGCCAGCAAAATGCCAAGGATTGCCGCACAACATACGGAAACAATTATGCGAAAATATGACCTTTGTTTTTCTCTTTTTTGCCAAAGGGCGAATATCAGGGTTAGGAAGAGGACAAAAGGGAGGTAATACCTGATAACAGCAGCAAAAAAAGTCACAAAATCTGAAAATGGTGTCAGCATGGAGTTGTCACATCCTGAAAAAAGAGGACAGCGAGCAACCTTAGCTGACCGCTGTCCTCAGGGTTATACGCAATTTAAAAAAATAACCCGTAACTTACTGCTTGATACCTGAATACTGGAAATCATATTCCACGGTAAAAGGTGCCCACCATTTGCCAACGCCGGTAGCCTTGTCTGAATGACGACCAAAGCCTTGCTTGCTGGGAGGCTCGATAAAATAGGTCAGTTTATAGTTGCCAACACCAGGCATCTTGATATTTGCACCATAGTGCGGGCCATCTGCAGCGACCATCGGCATAAGGTTACCACCGATCTGTTTGCCGGTATCCTTATTCTCCAGGGTATAGGCAACAGTCAGATAAGGAACCCACTCTCCGGCCCCAAAACCATTGGGATTGCCCTTGACTGCATGAATGTCGGCTTCGAGGTGAATGTCAGCCTGGGAAGCAGGCAGATCAATACCCCTGGGCTCCATGGTGATAGGCTGCAGATACACGGCGGCAATCTCCATAGCGCCCATTTCTTTTGCGTCGCCAATCGGGTACTCCTTGAAATCAGCGGCAAAAGCTGTAGCTGCACTCAGCATGGATACTGCAGTTGCGGCAAGTAATACTTTCTTCATAATCACGACTCCTTATGTTAAAGGATTGGTTAAAAGACCGCTGACAATTTAACCAGCGGCGTTATTTGAACTCTCTTTTCTTTTACTGTATAGCCAGCCGCCTGCAAGCAGGACAATCAGGATAATCTGAGGGATAAGACTTTCCACGTAGGGATAGATTCCAAGGACGGTAATCTGGGGGACTCCAGGGACAAGGGTAGGGGCAAAAAGCTTGCCTTCGACAAATTCCATGATCGCCTTACCCGCAAAAATAAAGGCCATTAGATAGAGAAGGCCACCGGTAAAAAGAAAAAAGGCGCGATACGGTAAGCGGACAGAGGTAAACCGCATCACCAGATAGATGGCGACAAGCGCAATACAGCCAACGACAAAGCCAGAGAGAATGGCCGTGTTGGCGCTGGCCCCTGAGGCCTGAGAAAAAAGGGCGACATAGAACAGGACGGTTTCCGCACCCTCACGATACACAGCGAGGAAGACCACAAACCACAGCCCTAAAAGTGAGCCTCTGGAGAGAGAGTCTCCCATCTTCTCTTTGACGTATGTATTCCATTTTTCGGCCTCAGCCTTGGAAATAAGCCAATGACCGGTAAAGAACAGGACCACCACCGCGATCAACATAACCGCTCCTTCAAGGATCTCCTGGCCGGCACCGGAAATCTCAAGGACCTCCTTGAGCACCCAGGCGGTAATCAAGGAGAGGACTATGGCCCATGCGCAGGCACTGTATACTGTCTTGAGTTTATCCCTGTTACCGGTCTTCACCATATAGGCAATGATGGCGGTGATAACGAGAATCGCTTCAAAGCCTTCCCGGACGATAATGAGAAGTGAAAGCAGGAAGCTATTGAGGAAACTGGCCTCACCTTTCCCCTGCAGATCTGCAGCGACCTGCGCAAATTTCTCTTGCATTTCCGCCCTGGTTGCTTCCAGCTCGGCAGGGGAGTTGCCAGCCTTCATCTGAGCAACAATTCGAGTAAAATACCCCTCCATCTCCAGCTTGAGATTCGAATCCACCAAGGCGACCTGCTGCTCCATACCACTCGCCTCGAAAATATCGAAGTAGCTGTTCTGTATGGCGACCTTTGCCTGGTCAACCTCCCCTTTTTTATAGAGGGCAAGGGCACTGTTGATACTGGCAAAGAGATCACCGGTAACCTTTTTCCAGTCTTTAACTGGTTGTACAGCATTGTCGCGCTCTCTGCGCTGGCGGTCATTGAGGGCCTTGTCCACCATGGGCAAGCCTTGAGTATCGACGAGGAGATCGGCAAGAAAAGTATTTACCGTAGCTGTCACCTTGTCGTCAGCAGCAGCCTCCTTGAGCATCTTATGCAGGTCTGCAAAGGTATTATTGTAGTAATAATCACGTTTGGTTGAAATCCCTCTGCGAATACCCGTTTCCAGCAGGCTGTTTTTATAACCGGTAAACTGGGCTTTGGTAAGCAGCTCCGTAGCCTCGTCATAACTCCCCCTAGAGTAGGCATCAAGAAACTCGTGGAGAAGGGTTTCGGTAAGCTTGTACGCATCAAGCCAGACTGGATCAATCTTGCTGACATCGACCTTCTCAACGCCTTGAATTCCGGTGACATTATGACCTGAGGCCTTAACCTCCTGAAGTGCTTCGGCGATACCCTTATTAAGGGCATTGACCGCAGCCTGTACCTCTTCCGGCGAGGCTCCGGCAATCATCATCTTGCGGATCTCACCAAACTGGCTTTCCAGATCAAAGCTGACCGCAGCGGAAACATTGATACGGATAGGGCCTTCAAGGTTTTCAAAAATCTCGAAATAGGCCATCTGTACAGCGGTTTTGCCGCCTTCGAGATCTCCCCCCTGGTAGAGGCTTACCCCTTTATTCAAACGGGTATCAATTTCCCCGGCAAGGCGATCATAATCAGGGACGGCAAAGGCTAACGATGCACAAAAAAAAGCGATAAGCAGGCAAGGAAGGGTTTTGAGCATTACGTGTTTCCAGAAGTTGCGGTTCATCTTTCAAGGTAAAAGCAGACAGCCTCGCAAAAAAACGAAACTACTCACTTCCACAAACAGGACTTCGAGATTGTTAACATATTAAAATAACTTAAAACATTTTTCACCCTTAAAATCACTCTCCCACAATAGAGCGCAAACAGTAAAAGGTCAACAATATTTTTTTGGGCCTCCTAAAAAGACCTTTTATAAAAACTTCCTCCTTCTTGCGTAAGTTACCTCTGCCAAGTCATCTACCCATAAAAAAACAACCACCCTGACAAGGGTTAACCGACGAACGGCAAAAAGCGAGACCTTTTCTGGTAACTCCGAAAAAACTGACCTAACCGGCTGGGCTTTGCACTATACGTGACCTAACAGCGAGTTGAGGGCGAGTAGAACGAGCCCGGTGAAACGACTTGTTACACGTGATTTATTTCATATTACGGCGTAGTTCCATTGCTGTTGCTCCTTCGCTAACAAAGAAACCGCATTTCTTAAAAAAGCCTATTTTGTCATTATTTGCGATGAGAACTATATGCCTGAAATTTTGATATTCAGCCATGAGTTGCTTCATCATTTCTTTTCCAATACCTTTTCCCTGATAATCATTGTGAACTAAAAAATAGTGAACGTAGATTATTTTTCCACAATCTGTTAAGGCATTAGTCAAGCCGGTTAACACATCATTATCCCAAGCTGATATAACCAAC
>PDWJ01000693.1_pt1 | contig 47272 bp, 36 predicted proteins | sample 1430881 | NCBI WGS metagenome assembly PDWJ01 (sample SAMN01162460, study PRJNA174530) | Oral metagenome, whole genome shotgun sequencing project. | biome: Marine environment; feature: Marine mammal; material: Swab sample of the gingival sulcus; isolation source: swab sample of gingival sulcus...
GATAACGATCTTGCTGCATAGATAAATTACAAGGCTAAGATACGCTTTCTTTTGTCATTATCATATCCATGGCAAATTCTCTTTGCCCAGGTGCTCGATCTGACACCCTCGATACGGTTTTCGTTCCTTAAACTTACTCAATCTAACACCATTTGTATAAGATTAACCATATTTGTCACATCGAGTGAATTTGTGAGGTTACGAGCAAATTTGTATCGAGATGTTTTTTCAATTAATAATTATTTTTGACCTTCTTTGCTATAATACGCCATGGCAAACATTTTTATTTGTTTAATCATGGACAATAAACCATTGGAACGAGTAGGCGAAAGGTGTTCTTTTAATCCGATTTCATCAATAAACCCTAAATCTGCATCCATAATATCTTTAGGACTTTCATCGGATAACACTGTAATTAACAAACTGATAATTCCTTTGGTAATCACAGCATCGCTATCTGCCGAGAATTGCACTTTTCCATCTTTCATATCGGCGTGCAACCACACCCGTGATTGACATCCTGATATAAGATTTTCAGGCACTTTATGTTTTTCATTAATCAAAGGCAATGTTTTCCCCATTTCTATGAGGTGGTTATACTTATCCATCCAGTCTTCAAACAATGAAAACTCACCTACAATTTCATTTGCTTTTTCTTCTATTGTCATTTTTTGTGCTTTTACATTAACATATCGCGTGCAAAAATAATACCTTCTGCCAACTTATCAATTTCTTCTTTTGTATTATAAATGGCAAAAGATGCTCTAACCGTTCCCAAAATATCAAATCGATTCATCACAGGTTGTGCACAATGGTGTCCTGTTCTTACAGCAATATTCATTTTATCAAGAAGAGTTCCCATGTCAAAAGGATGAATATCATTTACTAAAAATGAAATCACACCCATTTTATGCTTTGCATTGCCATAAATTCTCATGCCCTTAATGTCATTCAATTTCTCATGAGCATATTGCATTAAAGCTTTTTCATGATTGAATATTTCTTCTATTCCAATGGCATTCATGTAATCAATGGCAGCACCCAATCCGATAGCATCTGCAATGTTGGGTGTACCGGCTTCAAATTTATACGGCAATTGATTAAGAGTATATCCTTTGGTAGATACAGATTCTATCATTTCACCTCCACCATTATAAGGCGGAAGTTTTTCTAACCATTCTTTTTTTCCATACAAAACACCAATACCTGTTGGCGCATACATTTTATGTCCTGAAAAACAGTAAAAATCGCAGTCCAATTCTTGCACATCCACTTTTGTATGAGGAATGGCTTGTGCACCATCAATCAATACAGGCACATTATGCTCATGGGCAATTTCTATCATTTCTTTTATTGGATTGACTGTTCCCAGTGCATTGGAAACATGACTTAAGGCAACTATTTTTGTATTGTTAGAAAACAATTGCTTATAAGTTTCTATATCTAATACACCATTTTGGTCAAAAGGAATATATTTAAGAGTTGCTCCTTTCTTATCTTCCAACATTTGCCAAGGCACCATATTGGAATGATGTTCCAATTCCGAAACAATGATTTCACTTTGATGGTCAATAAATTTTTCTCCAAATGTATTGGCAATAAGGTTAATACTCTCAGTTGTACCACGCGAAAAGATAACTTCTTTTGTTGATGAAGCATTTATAAAACTTCTAACCTTTTCTCTACTTTGCTCAAATAATTCGGTAGCTTTTTGGCTTAAAAAGTGTACCCCACGATGCACATTACTATTGGTTGTATAATAATAGTCTGTCAAAGCTTCTACCACTTGCTTGGGTTTCTGCGTTGTAGCACCATTATCCAAATAAATATACGGTTTATTATTGATTAGGTTTGAAAGTATTGGAAAATCCGACCTAATTCTTTCTATGTTGATTTGTTTATTCAATGTTTAAATTTTTATGTAAATGTAGGAAAAATAACGTTTTTATTTATGGATTGTTTGAAAAATTATTTCACTTCTGTTTTTCAACTCCTTTCCTACATCCATTTTCGTCGTTTGAAGATAAAAATCATAACAAAGACCAAGGCAAACATAAACAGAATAAGCAGCCAAAAAGCATTACTGTTTTCACTAAGCGGAAGATTTAAATTCATACCATACAAACCGGTAATGAAGGTAAGTGGAAGAATAATAGATGAAATTAAGGTAAGCATCTTCATCACTTCATTGGTACGATTGGTAATCAGCGAATCAAAAGTTTTGGATAATCCTGCCACCAACTCGTCATAATCTTCGGTTAAATCCCACACTTTCTGATAGTAGTCGAGAATATTACCCCAGTAATCTTCCATTTCTTCGGCATAGCCTTCAATTTCTCCCGATTCAAACTTTTGAAAAAGAGGAAGTTGAGGTTTAAACGTGGTATTAAGGACAATCAGATTTTTTCGGGTTTTCGACATCTTATCAATAATCATTTCTGATTTCATGTCAAACATATTTCGGCTGATTGTCTCCACATTTTCTCCGATACTTTTAACTAATGTTAATGAACCTTTAACCAACTTTTCCAAAATGAAATACAACAAAGCATCCGAAGTACCAATTTGAAAATAATCATTGGGTTTTTCCAAACTACTACCTTCTTTAAACAGGTTATCAACCAACCAATGTGTTTTGCCTACCGTAAAAATATAATCTTCACCCCAAAACACCTTTACTTCGATGGTTCTAACAAAAGTTCTATTATTCTCAAAATAAGGAAAATGAAGCACCAAGAAATAATAATCGTCATAAACGTCCACTTTAGAACGATAATTTGTTGCTTTAATATCTTCAATATCTAATGGATGGAAGTGAAAGTCATTGACAAGTGATTCTAATTGCTCTTGGGAGGGATTATTGCAATGATACCATTTGATATTTCCTAATTTTAATACATTGAACATATTTCCTCCTTTTTTTAGATTATGACTTATAAAGCGTTGCTTCACTAAAAATTTTGCTACATAGGCTTGTGAAAATTTTGCTCAAAGGTACATCTTTTTTTCTTATGAATTTAAGAAAACATGATTTATTCACCTTGAAAAAACACAACTTACACAAAAAAATCTCGAAAAATTGAATAAAACCATTTTTGTTTATACAATTAATATAGAACCCATTTAAATTTAAAAAGTTTAAATAAGTTCATAGATACTTTGAATAGAATTGCATACATTTGCAAAAATTATATCAATACATTTTAAATCTTTTTATATATAAATGCTAAAAAAATTTGGTAAATTTACTATTGTACAGAACAGGCCTTCATGTAACATCTTTTCTTATCACAATACATTGTTATTGGGTTAATTTGTTGTAAATATTTTTTAATTTATGTGGAATTACATTATACGCATTATCTTAAGAAACCGATTAGCAAATCTTATTGTTATTGGTATCTTAACGGCATTTATGGCTTATAAGGGTATGAACATGCAAATGTCATACAAAATGAACCAAATGTTGCCGGAAAGCGACAGTACAAGTATTGCATACAAACAGTTTAAGAAAACTTTTGGGAATGATGGTGATATTATATTTTTAGGGATTCGAACCCCGCAGCTTTTTCAGAAAGATTTTTATGAGAAATGGTATGATTTAACGCATGATTTATTAGCCCTCGAAGGTGTTAAGGAAGTACTATCTTCGGCAAGATTGTATCAGTTAAAGAAAAATGACTCTATCCGAAAGTTTGATTTTGTGCCTTTGATTGCTAAAAAACCAACTACACAAGGAGAAGTGGATGCCATCCAAAAATCCTTATATAATTTACCCATTTACGATTATTTGTTGTATAACAGAGATAATTCATCAACGATTATGACCATTTCATTAGATAAGAAATGGATTAATGATAAGAAACGCATTGGGTTAATCAATCAGATTATTGAAATTGGAGAAGCTTTTGAAAAAGAAACGGGTGTAGATATTCATTTTTCAGGGCTACCTTACATTAGAACAGTTATTTCCGAACGTTTGAAAAGGGAATTAAAACTGTTCATATTCCTTGCCATGTTGATAGCCTCACTGGTGTTATTTATATTTTTCAAATCCCTAAAGGCGGTTATTTTTCCGATGTTAATTGTTATTATCAGTGTGATTTGGGTTATGGGAACACTGGTATTATTGGGATATAAGATTACAATACTTACAGCAATTTTACCACCATTACTTATCATTATTGGCGTAGAAAATGCCATATTTTTACTGAATAAATATCACCATGAGTACCGATTGCATGAAAACAAAATAAAAGCACTATCAAGAATGGTGCGAAGAGTAGGAAATGCAACTTCTTTAACCAATCTTACCACCGCTATTGGTTTTGCCGCATTTATTTTTACCGGAAATAAGCTATTGATAGAATTGGGAATCTTGGCCTCTGTCAATATTTTAGTTGTTTTTTTACTATCCATTATTTTAATCCCGATATTTTTTAGTTATCTACCGGCACCAAACTACAAAAACACAAAACACCTTGAAAGTAAATTTATTAGTATTGTTATAGATCGGATCAACTGGATGGTGTTACGCCACAGAAAAGTTGTTTACATTATCACTGGCAGTGTTCTTGTTATAGGATTTTTGGGGCTGTCTCAACTCAAAACATCAGGGAAATTGGTTGATGATATTTCTGAAAAAGACAAACTTTATAAGGACATGGTATTTCTTCAAAATCAGGTGAAAGGAATATTGCCTTTTGAGATTGTGATTGACACAAAGAAGCCCAAAGGCGTATTAAGTCTTTCTACACTTAGAAAGATTGATCGTTTGCAAGATACTTTGATGACTTATCCTGAATTTTCAAAGCCATTATCTGTGGTTGAAGTGGCAAAAGCTGCCAAACAGGCATTTTACAACAATAAATCCAAATACTATTCATTACCGAATGCTCAGGAAAAGAATTTTATTTTGTCTTATTTGCCTTCATTAAGTCGAGATAATAGTAAAAAACGCACCATATTACAGTCATTTGTGGATAGCACCTTACAAAAAACCCGAATTAGTGTTCAGATGGCAAATATTGGGATTAATCGGATTAAAGCCATAAAACAAGATTTGAAACCCAAAATCAATACCATATTTAACCCTAAGAAATATAAAGTAGAATTAACCGGTGCTACCGTTGTCAATCTAAAAGGAACAGACTATATGATTACCAACTTGTTACAAAGTTTGTTAATTGCATTAGTTTCTATTGTTTTTATCATGATACTGCTTTTCACTTCTTCGAAAATGGTAGCGATGTCTATGGCAACTAACCTATTACCTCAATTACTTACGGCAGCTTTAATGGGATTTTTGGATATTCCAATTAAACAGAGTACGTTATTGATATTTAGTATTGCATTGGGAATTTCGGTAGATAATACTATTCATTTCTTGTCTCGTTACCGAATGGAGTTGAAAGAAAATCAGTGGAATATAAAAGTTTCAGTCATTAACGCCTTGAAAGAAACCAGTTATGGGATGGTGTATTCTTTTGTCGTATTATTCCTTGGGTTCGGTATCTTTATGTTGTCCGGATTTGGCGGAACGCAAGCCTTAGGTTACCTTGTTCCTTTTACATTACTAATTGCTGTTTTAGCAAATATCTTTGTATTACCGTCATTTATTTTGTCATTAAACAATCGAATAACTACCAAAGCATTCAGAAAATCCATGATTGATTTGGAAGACGAGGAGCTTTAACAAAATATTTTGCTAAATTAAGCAATATAAGATTGTTTTTCATTAATTTAGTTGCCATATCTTAAAAACACATAAAAATGAATTGGATTGGAATCACAATTATTGTTACTGTATTAATTCTTTGTTTTTTAACCATTTATATATTCAATAATATATTGAAAATAAAAAAGTTAGAATTGAAAGACACGGAAGTTATAGCTTCTAAAAAACAGGTGCTTCCCATTATATTACAAGCTAACGAACGCATTACGCTGATGTTGGAACGTATTACACCACAAAGCTTAATTTTCAGAATCAATAATCCTGCATTATCATTCACAGAATTGCACGGGCTGATGTTGGACAATATTCGACAAGAATTTGAACATAATATGTCGCAGCAAATATACCTTCCCGACCTTACATGGAAGCATGTGGTATTGGCTAAAGAAGAAATTGTAGCTACCATAAATAGCGTGGCACGTAATATGGATAAAAATACCCCTGCAAATGTTTTTCTTACTGCAATTTTTGACAAAATAAATGAAACAGGCTTACCTAATACTAATCTTGCTAAACAGATGATAAAAAAAGATGTTAAAGCGCTGTACAAAAAACAACCTCAGTCTAAAGCTTAATGTTTTTTCATCATGATTTCGAGAAAAATAACCTCAAAGGCCAAGTTTATCATCTCATTATTGATTTTCCTTTCTGTTTCTAATGCTTCTTGGGGGCAAAAAGGAGGATTAAAGTTATTTTTTTCGCTCCGGTGGCCCGAAAAATTATGGGTTGTTACTCATCTTCGCTCCACCAAAAAAGCCTATCTTATATCTACAGAAACCCAACAGAAAAAACAGGAATGGAAAACTAAAAAGCTATTGGATGGAGATGAAAGTGGTGGACAATTAGATGCTATGAGACACATCTATTGGATGTCGAGATTGGGGCAGGAAATATCAGTAAAAGCCGCCCGAAAATTGGGAAAAGCACACGAAAGAAGTAATAAAATTGATTTTAGAAAACATAAGAACACTTTCTTTCTTGCCAATGATGAAAAATCATCGGAAATGGACTTGCTAAACAATGAAGTTGGACTTCAATTATCAAAAAAATACCCAAATACCACATCTGATTCCTTAATAATCTACATTCAGAAACTTATCCTGAACGGAAAAGCCTACATTATTAAAAAGGATAAAAACGGTCATTTTTTAGATGCATTCAACAACCCTATTATGAAAAAAGATTTGATTGGGAAATGGGAAAATGCAAAAGTACTTGTACCGTCGAATTATTAAAATCCATAACTTTTTAACTAAATATCTGTAAAAAAAATCATTATAATTATTATTTCTTAACTTTTTTTACTATCTTTGTTTAAGGCAGGTGAAATCTTAATTTAATTGAAACGATTTTCATCCGCTTATTACACCAATATATTAACTAAAAAACTTAACTAATTATGGATTACAGAGATTTTATAAAAAAGTATCCTGATGAAAAGGATTGTAAACGTATATTTAAAGAATGTCGCGAGAAAGTAGGCATTATATGTCATAATTGTGGCAACACTTCTCATTATTGGAAGAAAGACAAAGAACAATATGAATGTAAGAAATGTAAAACCCGTACAACATTAAGAAGTGGCACGATAATGCACAAATCAAAACTACCTTACAGATACTGGTTTATTACCATGTGTTTATTAACTTCAGTAAAAAAACATTTTTCAGCTAAAGAAATTCAGCGACAATTAAATCACAGTCGTTATGCTCCTATTTGGCAAATGGTGCAAAAATTACGTGCAATCATGGGAAAGAAAAATGAGGAGTATATTTTAGCCGGTAATATAGAAATGACAGAACATTTTTTTGTTAAAGAAACTTCAGAAGCAAAAAAGAAAGAAAATCCGGAACAATCCCATAACAGTAACAATAGTAAGAAAGCATTGTTATTAATGGAAATTCCGCAAGTAGAAATATTTAAACCAGAAAAAAAGACTTTTGAAAAAGGTTTTTTGAAAGTGAAAATAATTGATAATTTGAGTAAAGACGGGATTAATAAAGAGATTAAAAATTTATCATTAACTAGTGATAAATTAAGTAAAATGAAAGACAACCATTACATAAATCTAAAAGATTTTATTGCTTCTTATGATAACGAAAACATGTCCAAAATAAAAATAAGGAAAAATATGCCTTGGGTTCATATTAGGATAAGTAATACCAAAAGACAATTGATTAATAGTTATCATAAGATAAAACCCGAATTTGTACAAGCCTATGTTGATGAATTTAGCTATAAGTTCAATCAAAGGTATCTTACCGATTTATTGTTTGCAAAATTATTGATTTCGGTAGTTAGTTATAAAAATGAATTGATGTACAGATACGGATAATTTATTAATCTGAGCTTGATGTTATTTAATCTTATATTTTTGAACACTTTACTATTTTCTCCGTCCCATTCCTCATCTTTACAAGAAGAATGTATGTTCCTAAAGGGAAATGCGATATGGAAAGTTTTGTTTGATAAGTATTTTGTATTGTTTCTTTGTAAATCAAGGCACCTGTTGTTGAGAAAACAGCAACACTTTCCAGCTTGTTTTCACTCATAATGTGGATAAAATCTGATGTGGGATTAGGATAACATTTAAAATATAAGTCAGAATTTTCTTTATCTCTTATCACGATTTGATTATTTGCCGACAAAATACATTTTTCTCTATCAAAAAAGGCAGAATCAGGTCTGAAATCCAATGGAATAATAAATGTTTCGCCACTAAAAGAATGTTTTAAAAATATCGTGGTATCCTTTTCTTGATTGGCAAACTGTATCGGCAATGTCATTTCAAAAAAATCTACACTTGAATGACTTTGTGTTTGATTAACTTTCACTAATATTTTTTCATCTTTTAATCTTTGACAATCAATTTGATATGAAGGAAACCCTTCACCATAATACCAATCATTAAAAAACTCAGTTAAAGTGGTATCTGCCACCTGTTCCAAATGATATACCCAATCATCTTGATGTGAAAAACCATACGAAAATCGAGCATCTTTCAGATAATTATTGATAGCTTTAAAGAAATTTTCATCGCCTAATTCACACCTCAACATATGTAACACATACGCTGCCTTAAAGTAAGATAACCGACCGCTAAAAACACGATCTCTATCTGTAATATCAGGCACATATACCGAACCATCAGGCTCTTTTACAACTTTTTCCGTAACAACCCTTTTCCACACTTTCCACCACATCTGTAAACTCACAATTTTCTCATATATCAACGCTTGAAAATAGGTAGCAAACCCTTCATTAAGCCATATATGATGCCAATCCCCTAATGTAATGTAATTTCCAAACCAACTGTGTGCATACTCATGCGCCATGATTTCAAAGCTCCATTTTCCCATAAACGTATTAGTTTGATGTTCCATGCCGCCACCTCTTGTCATCTCTGTATGTCCGTATTTTTCCTTGATAAAAGGATATGTGGTAATTAAACGGTCATATAATTGTGCAACGCTATCAAAGTATTGCAATCCATTTATTACTTCCTCTTCATGATTGGGATAGTAATAATTTTCAATACTTAAATTTCCCATATTCAAAGCAATACTATCAAAATCTGTAGCAAAATCCGCCACAGCAAATGCTACTAAATAAGAGGCTATAGGATAGCGGTGTTGCCAATGGAATCTCCGTTGATTTTCATTTACAATCTGATTTTCAATTAACAAACCATTACTTACTGCTATTTTACTACTATCGGCAATGGTAATATACACATCCAATGCATCTATTTTATCTTGTAATGAATTTTTGGACGGCCACCACGTTTTAGCACTATAAGGTTCTGACAATGTCCACAAAACCGTTGCGCCATTATCTAATGTATCTGCCCTAAAAGCATTCCTGTTTAGCGGCATGCCATGATACTGTATAGTAAATACTGTTTTTTGATGTTCAATATTTTGAAGAGGAATTTCAAATGACACAATATGATGCTGGTGTGTAAAGGGATAATCACTATCCTGATGATAAATCTTATCAACATTCATATTATCCAATAATTGTAATTGAACAGTATGATTTGTTGTTGTATCTTGAAATAGAATAGCATAAGTAATCTCGCCCTCGATATACTGTAAATTTGAATTGACTGACCAATGTGCCTCACAATGTATAATGTCATAATTATTTCCAAAATCAGGTAAAGAATCAGCAGGCACATCATAAATATCCATTGACTTACAACCTATTTCTCCTATCTGAAAAGATTGACAAAATAACTGTTTTGATATCATCAATAACATCAAAAAAATGAAAAAACTAAAATTTTTCATGTAAATGGATTTACTTTAGTCAATTAGCAATGTGTAATTAGTAATTATTTTGCCTTCCCACCACTTCAGCTCCGCTCAGTGAACAACTGACACGCTTTGGTCTTCCGACCCATTTACAATTCACCATTCACAACTCTTTTTTATCTTCTAAGAATTAATCTTTTAAAGAAATTCTCCTATCCAATTCAAAATAAGATTCCAGATAAGAATTGGAGGTCTTGTACTTTTTAATTAACGCATAGGCTTCCACCAATTTTTCCGTATTGATTTTAATAATCATATTGGCACTAATTTGTTTGGCAATTCTGTTACTTAACAAAAAATAACTAATACTTCTATTAATCTTATTGCTTTCTAAAAGATTTTCTCCCATGTAATGATAAATATGCGCTTCTAATTCTTTGTCAGGATAACTGTCTAGAATTTTTATTGCCTTTAAAAAATACTCATTTGAGGTTTTGTAATCATTTTCTTTTTTTAATATCAACCCATAATTGGCGAGGGTATTTGCTGTTCCACTCACATCATTTGCTTGATCTCTAATTGCCAATGACTCTTCTAACATGGATTTTGCAAATTGATAATTTTCCAATTCTGACTGCAACATTCCCAGTTGAGATAAACAAATAGCTTGTGCTCTTTTATCCTCATATTGCTTGGCAAAGATTAAAGCCATATTAAGGTAATAAAAAGACTTCTCATACTTAAAATTATCATTATATACGCTTGCCATATTGATATAAACATCAATAAGATTATGGTCATCCCTTACCTTCTTGAAATAAGCCTCAGATTGCTGCAAACAAATTAAAGCTGAATCATATTGCCCAAAAGTTTTATAAATTACAGCAATATTATTAAGTGTATAAGCAATACCTTCTCCATTTTTTACTTTTTTATCAACGTCTAATGATACACGATAATGTTTTAAGGCTTCTTTTAGCTTATTGTTGCGTCTATATAGCAAACCTAAATTATGATTGGCATTCCCTACTCCAATATCATTTTTCGCTTTTTCATAGCATGTTATTGCTTTTTTATAAGTTTCTTCGGCATGTTCAAATTTATTGGTATAGTAATAAATAATACCCATATTCTTATAGGCATCTCCCATCAAAGAAAAGTCCTTTAATGTTTTTGCTAATTCCAATGCTTTTTCACCTTGTTTCAATGACATATCCCAATTCTCAAATCTGTTTTCTTCGCTTTGCTTCAACAAACTTTTCACTTCTTGTACTTGAGAAGTTTGCACACGTTTACCTCTTGGTTGAACAGGATATCCACTGAACATGCTTGTTAATAATAATATAAGTAAATATGTATGTCTCATTTTGATATTTATTTCTAAGTTTTTGCTCTTATTGTCAAATTTTAAACTATTTATACTCTACTTGATTATCTCAATGCAATGTATGGATAAATTTTATGATATAAGTCATCAAAAATCAATGGAACTTTTAATAAATCTTCATTGTTTTTAAATGCCCCATGCTTTTCTCGATAATTCACAATTTCTTTTGTAATTTCATACGTAAAATACGGGTGCTTGATAATTTCCTTAAATGTTGCATAATTTACATCAATTTTTTGGGTATATGTAGTATCCACATAAAAATTTTCTTTAATATCTTGAAATATTTCATTATCAATACCATAAACCTCTTTTAATTGTGCCACATCATAAAAACCACCTAATAAATTTCTGTACTTAGAAATCCTTACGGCAAACACATTTCCAATACCTTTTACTTGTTTAAGCTCTTCAACTGTTGCCTTATTTAATTCGATGTGTAATTTTTCTGGCTGTTTTTTTCTGGCTTTTTGTTCAACAACATTTACTTTATTTTTTTGCTTTAACTGTTCATTTTTTGGAATACGAATAAAATCTTTTAGCTGTTGATATTCCGATTGACCAATACCATAAATCTTCTTTAAATCACTTTTTTTATAAAACTTACCTCCTCGTTTTTCATAATTTTTAATAATGGAAATCTGTTTATTCGAAAATCCGATTTTTCTCCATTGTTCCACTGATAAATTATTAGGGTTAAAAGGGAAAGGGGTAAGTTTTCTCTTTTCTTTTATGATATTCTCAGTGGCAAATGCCTGTTTTCTTTGCGCTTGTTTTTTTTCCTCTTTTTCTTTTGCTTCAAGTGCCCGCTGTTCAATAAAAGCATTTACTTTTAATTCAAAAGCTTCATCATTCATGGTTTTATTATCTGCAAAAAATTGCGGAATCATATAATAAAAAATAATGAGCAATAACAATAATGCTGCTAAGGCAATCATGCCTTTCCGCTCAAAATTATTATATTTAAAAAAACGTTTCATCAGCCTTTTTTTATTTCATAATTATTTTTTCAAAATCGTTTTCATTTTTTGAGTTTGCTCTGCTGTTCCCAAAATGAAAATTTTTGCTCCTTCCATTATTTTTACATCCGGATCCGGGTTAATAATATATTCTCCTTCTACGGTTTTAAAACCAATAATATTTGCGCCGGTTAACTGCCTAATTCTCAATTCAGACAATGATTTGTTAATATACTGAGGATCAATATTATCACAGCTCACTTCTTCGATACTGGTAGGGTCGGAACCTCGAATAGAAAGATGCTCCAAAAACTCAACAATATCCTTGCGTGCCACCAATCGTGCCATATGTACACCACCCACTTGTTCCGGAAATACAATATTACTTACGCCGGCTATTCTTAACTTTTTCTCAGCACTTTCGGTCGAAGCCCTCGAAATAATAATTAAATCTGGATTTAACGACCTTGCTGTTAAAACAATAAACAAATTATCTGCATCATTTGGCAATGTGGTAATAAGCGCTTTGGCATTCATTATACCGGCTCTCAAAAGCGTTTCATCCTCTGTAGCATCCCCTTCCAAAAAGAAACGATTATGATCAATTTGCTCTAACACCAAATCATGATTATTTTCAACTACCAACACATTATTCTTAAGACATTCCAGCTCATTGGCAGTTTGCTTTCCGTTTCTGCCATAACCAATGACAATAATATGATTTTTCATCTTTCTTCTACTTTTTCCTTTGTACTTTTTAAAAATATCAGCAATCCTACCCTCTATAAAATGACTTGTTATTTGTGAAATAGCATATGTAAAAACACTTAATCCACTAAAAATCAAAATAATTGTAAAAATTCTTCCTTCATCTGACAATTGGTTTACTTCCCCAAAACCCACTGTTGTTATGGTTATAATAGTCATGTATAAAGCTTCAATAAATGAGAAGCCTTCAATAAAATGATAACCAAACACTCCCATACTAAGGATAAATACGATTAAAATAATCGGTAAATATAAAAATTGACGACGACGTGTTTTTTTATACATATTTTTAACTTTTAGTTATCAACTCCCATCTTCTTTTTACCTTTACTTTTCTTACAATACAAGGTTGCTTCATCTCAAAAAAATCTTGATACTTGAACGTTTAAAATTTTTCTACAAATAAGTTAATCATTTTCTTTTCCAAAAATACAATCTTTTTTTTTCTAAAAAAAATAAATCCGTATCAATTCACAAATTATCCATAATGCTTTCTTATTTTTCAAGAAAACACATATCTTTTAATAAAATATAACATTCTGATAACAAATCATTAAAAAATAATAAATCAGTTTCAAACAGATGTTTTAAATTAATTTATAATGGCCTTTTCATTTAATATTCCACCGCAAAAATATGTTAATAAAAACTAATTTTTCAAGGATAATATCTAAGGAAATAATCTGTTTTGTATAATTTTTGCAGAAGAGTATTCGTTATATAATGCATAAAGTTGCATTTTCAGTACTAAATAAGCTAAACTTTATTTATGAAACAATATCCATTTATAATGAGAGCAACATTTTTTATTGCCTTTATTATGTTACTTTTCTACGCGCTAATTGTAGCTAAACATTTTTTAATCATTATTGTTTTAGCCATATTGTTTAGCTATTTAATTTATCCGTTGGTAGTAAGATTGGAAATGTTGCATTTCCCAAAAGTGTTAGCAAATCTTACAGCTATTTTGTTGTTATTAGCAACCTTTACAGGCATTATATTTCTAATTTTCAAACAAGTAGAAACATTAATACTTGATTTACCTTTATTAAAAAGTAAGGCTTTACATAACATTGGATTACTGGAAAATTATATACAATCCATATCCGGTCTTGAAGCCTATAAACAACATGCTTGGTTAAAAGATAGTTTTAACGGTTTATTTGAGTCCGGAAGCAACTTTCTAAAAGCTACATTTACAGCAACTACAAGTACTTTTTTCAAACTTTTTCTATTGCCGGTATTCATGTACTACATGCTGTATTATCGACAAAAATTTTATATATCCCTAATTCGATTCTTACCCAAAAGTCAAAAAAACACAACAGCATCTATTCTTCATAAGATTTCTCAGATGATTCAACGATATATTACTGGTGTTTTTACCGTTGTAGCCTTATTATCTGTCATCAATTCTTTAGGATTATATATCGTAGGTCTTGAATACGCCCTTGTTTTTGGAATTATTTCTGCATTTTTTAATTTCATCCCATATTTTGGGACATGGATTGGAGCAGCTTTTCCTATTGTATTCGCAATGCTTACCGGAGATACCTTTAGCTTAACCGTAGCTGTTATTATATTATTTATTATCATACAATTTACTGAAAATAATATTTTAACACCGAATATTACAGGTAGTTTTATAGATGTAAACCCATTTATTACCATTCTTAGCATTATTATCGGAGGTATGGTATGGGGTGTTGCAGGCATGTTTGTCGTGTTACCAATTGTTGCCACTCTAAAAATTATTTTTGAACATTTTCCTGCATATCATGCTTATGCTTATTTAATTAGTAATCAACAAACCCGAAAAGCAAGTTTGAGAAAAAAGCGCTCAAATTTTATTATGAGAAAAATAAGAGCGTTATTTGCAAAAAAAGAAGTTACGAAAAGTCATCATCAGTTTGAAGAAGATAAATCTAAAGAAGATAAAAAATGAAAAGAAAAATATGCATTATAGGTTCCGGTAGTTTTGCCACAGCATTGGGTAACAGACTTGTTCAAAACACAAAAAATGAAGTAACATTACTGTCTGTGGAAAAAGATGTGATTCAATCTATTAATGAAACGCATATTAATCATCGGTATTTCCCACAAATATTACTCTCTAAAAAATTAAAAGCGACATCAAATAAAGATATCTTGTCTGAATCAGAAGTCATTTTTATTGCTATTCCTTCTTATGTTGCCGTTGATTACATGGTTCAACACGCTCACTTACTAAACAAAAAAACATTAATTGTTAATTTAGCAAAAGGGTTTGGTAAAGATAAAAAGCAAACTATTGCCGAATCACTAAAAGAAAGTCTTGAAAATGAGGTTTGTACGTTAAAAGGGCCTTCATTTGCCAGAGAAGTGTTAAATAACATTCCAACAGCGATGACACTAGGCGCAACTAATAAAAAAACGTACAATAAAATCCTTTCTATCTTTAAAAATACGCGTTTTGTTATTGATTTTTCAGATGATATGGTAGGTGTAGAGTTATTAAGTATCTTAAAAAATATTTATGCGATAGCCATTGGTATTGTTGATGCGCATTTTAACTCTCCTAATATTCGATTTTTAGCACTTACCAAATCGTTTAACGAAATGCACCAAATTATGTTAGACAACGGACTAAAGTCAGAAACTATTTTTAATTATTGTGGTTATGGTGATTTTGCCCTTACAGCTCTAAATGATTTGAGTAGAAACAGAACATTAGGATTACTCATTGGAAAAGGATATTTTTCTGAAACTTTATCCAGCAAAGTGCTGCTCGAAGGACAAATAGCGGTTAATGTATTTTGTGAAGAAAGATATACCATATCACATGTAAAAGAACGATATCCGATTATTGCTGAATTGTATAAAATATTCAACAAAGAGGAGTACGACTCATCAGATTTTGTCTGGAAGATTGTTAAATAATTCCAGCAATCTTTACCTTGTTTCTGAATAAGAAATAAAATCTGACAAACAAAATTACAACAGCCTAATTTAAGTACAAATTGACTATTAGAATATTCTATGGTTTTTTGTCAAAGATTAAATGATATAGTGTAGTTATAACATCCTACACTTCCTCACTTAATTCTTTCTGCACTTTTTTAGGTAGTCCCGCTACAACCAAATTATAAGAATCTAATATCCATTTTTTCATTAATTCATTAGTTACTTTCCCTTGAGGTTTCACACTGTTCCAATGTTTTTTATTCATGTGATATCCCGGAGTAACTTCACTATATTGCTCTCTTAATTCAAGTGCCACTTCCGGTTTGCATTTGAGGTTAACAAACTCATAATCTTCTATATCCGTAATACAAAAGATTTTATCTTTTACCGTAAAAACAAGCGTTTTATCATCAAAAGGTAGCTTTTCAGCAGTCCCTTTCAAGGACAAACAATACGTTCTTAATTCTTCAATATTCATATTTCTACTTCTCTTTTTCTGCAAATCCCAGAATATAGCCATTTAAGTCTTTTACATAAAACTCTTGCATGCCATACCAAGTGGTCTTTAGTTCAGTAATTTGCAGTTTTTTATTTTGCAAGATACGATAAAATTCTTTGACACCTTCAATTTCCATATAAAATGAAACTGTTGCCCCCATATTAAAATCTTTGGCAAATATCACATCCTTTTTAAATGAATCAGAATGCTGAAACATCAATTCAATATTATCTTTTTGCATCATGGCGTATATATAAGCTTTATCATTGCTCAATATTTGTTCAATACCATCCTGACTTTCAGGTACAGCCATTACCAATGTAAAACCAAAATTCTCCGCGTAAAATTCAACGGTTTTTTTAATATCTTTCACCTCAAAATTAGGTGATAACTTTTTGATTTTCATTCCTAAACTCCGTTTTTATAAATTAAACTCATTATGAAGCAACAAAATTAGGTTTTCTTTATCGTTGATAATTGTAAAAATCGGTCGTTTTTGTTTTTATGTAATTCTTTTGGAGTTACGCCCGAATATTTTTTCACCTCTTTAATAAAATGAGCTTGATCAAAATAGGATTTTTCAGGATACAATAATCCTTCTGAAAGTTGTTTGTAGGAAGATTTGAAACGGACAATTTTTAAAAACTCTTTTAACGAAAAACCAAATTGAGTATTAAAGTAACGATTAATCTGTCGACTGCTCCAAAACACTTTTTCAGATAATTCAGATACTGTTTTTATTTGTTGTTGATATACCAAGTCAAAGAGTTTGAGTTTCCTTTTATCAATTTCTTCTATGTATTTTATTGAGTTTTCGATATGGATTGTAGTATTACATACAAACTTCTCAAATTCATTACTTTGATAACTATTGATATTCCAAAAATCAAAGGGCAAGCTAAGGCTGGTATCCAATATTGATTTTATTTCTCTCTGAAAAAGGTATTCGGCAGCCAACAACTTAAAACGTATTGCAATGTACGTTTTATTTTTTGGGATATCAAGATGTTTTGGCGTTGTCCAAATACCTGTAAGTTTTACAATTGTTAACACATCATCCTCAAATTCAGCAATCAAATCAAAGTAACCATCCGGTAAAATTGTATGTTGGATAGCCTTATTAGTGGTTTTGTAACACCAAAAACACTGTATAAAGTTGTTTAAAAATCCTTTTGGCTTAATTTCTTTGTATTGCATTATAGAAATTGTTTGAAGCTTTATTTTCCTCACAAACTGTGATAAGTAATAACATAAAATTACTACAAAAGGCATTCATGAGTAAAGATTTTTCGTTTTATAATTTTTCAATTGAGGTTAGTTCTATTTTCTTGTAGCTTATATTAGCAATATTTACAGGTCTGTTACAAACCTCTTTTTCATAGCCTGAAAATTTAATATCAATTGGTTCATCTGTTGATTTTAAATCATCAAATTCATCATTCAAAAAGGATTCATTACATATAATAAAATGCGTAAAAAAACCTCCCTCACCAATAGTTATCCAAAAATGCTGATTATAATAGTCATCGATATCACTATCTTTATAAAATATTTCCCCTTCATACTGATGAATTTCTCTTATGGTTTCTGATTCACAACCACACTTTGCTTTTTCTTTCTCACACCCCACTGCAAATAATAACGTTGCTAATAAGGTAAATATGATTATTTTTTTCATGTCTTATCTGTTTTTACATTTATAAATTCTTTTTCATAACTAATTTATAACAAAACTCACAAAAGATTAATATCAAATATCGATATATCACTGTTTTTCAAAGTATTAATCTTTAATTTTTCTATTTTTCTTTTCATCAAAAAAGAAAATCTTTTATAAAGATACAAAAATGTATTTTATATATAGATGAAAAAAAGGTAAAAAGATTGTGTAAGTATTTAAACAAATAACCATTTAAAAATCAACATACTCATTCCATTTAACCTTTGAAACTTCACATTACCTCTCATACAAATGATAATGTTAGTTAATAAAGTAAATATAATTACTTTTGCACAAAAATATAGAACATGAATAATAGTGATAAAAGGCTTTTGGCTTTCAAACGTTTACTGGATATTATGGATGATTTAAGGGAGAAATGCCCTTGGGATAAGAAACAAACATTTGAAAGTTTACGATATCTTACCATTGAAGAAACCTATGAACTTTCTGATGCTATCATCGAACAAAATATGGATGATATTAGAAAAGAATTGGGCGATTTGATGTTGCATTTGGTTTTTTATTCAAAAATAGGAGCGGAAAAAAATGCTTTTGACATTACTTCCGTATTAAATGGGATTTGTGATAAGCTTATTCATCGTCACCCTCATATTTATGGTGATGTAGATGTGAAAAGCGCCAAAGATGTTGCAGAAAACTGGGAAAAAATTAAAATGAAAGAGGGTAGAGATTCCGTATTGTCAGGTGTACCAAAATCTTTGCCGGCATTAGTCAAAGCACATAGAATGCAAGAGAAAGCTGCCGGAGTAGGTTTTGATTGGGAAAATGCAGAGCAAGTCTGGGAAAAGGTTCAGGAGGAAATAGCAGAATTGACTGAGGAAGTGAAAAATAATTCAGCAAAAGAACGTAAAGAAGATGAATTTGGAGATGTGTTTTTTGCGTTAATTAATTATGCTAGATTTATTGATGTTAATCCGGAAGATGCATTGGAAAAAACCAATAAAAAATTCATTCGCCGATTCAAAAGCATTGAGCAAAAAGCCAAAAAATTGAACAAATCCATTCATGAAATGAACTTACAAGAAATGGAAACACTTTGGCAAGAAGCAAAAAAGGAAAAGTTATAAATAGTGAATATTGAATTATAAATTAATTTAATAATATTTAGAACTAAAAAACTATTATTAACCACTTATTTCTAACTGATTAAATCTATTCTTATGAAAAATAAATGGATTGTTTTTTTATGGTTAACCTTTATCAGCAGTTACACATTTGGACAATCGAATACACCTGAAATTAGCTTTAAAAGTCATCTTAAAAGTTATGTTGAAGATACAAAAACGATAATTACACGTCCGTTTCATTTTAATAAAAAGCAATGGATTACCACTGGTGTTTTTGCGGCTGCCGGTATTTTTATTATTACACAAGACAAAGATATTGACACATGGCTTCATCCTTATCGGGATAAAAATATATCAAACATTAACCGTTATACATTGGACCAATTTGGAAGTGGTGTTGTGCCTTTACTAATTTCCGGAGGACTTTTTATTGATGGAATGGTTAATAAAGATAACTACAATCAGCATGTAGCGTTAAATATTGTAAAAAGTTTTATTTTGAGTAGTGCTGCAACAGAAGTTGCCAAGCAATTATTTCATCGCCATCGTCCAATTCAAGATAATCCGGCACAATGGGATGGCCCTTTTTCAGATTTTCATTATCGTTCTTTCCCTTCTCGCCATGCTTCTTCTGTTTTTGCCGTAGCTTCGGTCATTGCCCATGCCTATCCCCAACATAAATGGGTGGCTTATACCGCTTACACTTTGGCAGGACTATCTTCATTGGCCAGAATCTATGACCAACATCATTATGCCTCAGATGTGTTTTTTGGAGCTGTATTAGGATATTATATCGGCGAAACAATTGCTAAAAATCAATTTTCCAATTCCAAAAATATTAAAGTGTCAATGACTGGAAATGGTGTGGGATTTGTCTATCAATTTTAAGAAAGGCTTCCTATCTTTACAACTGATTCATCTTAGCAACTACATCTTTTATAGTTTGCTGAATGGGAATAAATGTATAATTCAATGCTTCAATGATTTTTTGATTATCATAGCAAGTATTACTTTGGGCAGATCTTGCTGTTTCTTGGGTTACAAGCGGTTTTTTGCCAATAAATAGGCTCTTCAATTTTTCAAAACGCCAGTAAGTTTCCGACATCCACCTTTTGGCTTTGATAGTAGGTGGTTTTACTTGGTAAGCAGCTGCAATATCTTCAAAAAGTTGCTTATAGGCAATATTTTCGCCATTCACAACAAACCGTTCCGAATGAATAGAACTATCCATTAATTGTTGCATAATATGGATAACATCTCTCACATCCACAAAACCCGAACTCCCTGTGGTATAAAACTTCAATCCTTTTTTAACAGTAGAAAAAAGCTGTGTACTACTTCTACCCTCATCTCCAAATCCTAAAATAACGGAAGGATTTACAATAACCGCATTAAGCCCTTCCTCAATTCCTCGCCAAACCTCTTGTTCGCCTTCGTATTTGCTTTTTCCGTAATTTGATGCAGAAGATTTGCTTTGCAAAAAATCTGTTTCATTCAAACAACGATTTTCATTTGTATCTGCAAGAACAGCAATAGAACTCACATGACATAATTTTTGAATATTTTGTTCTAAAGCGGCATTAACCACATTCTTAGTGCCTTGATGATTGACCTCAAAGAGCTTTTCTTTATCTTTTGGATCATACGAAACCATTCCGGCACAATGATATACCTTATCCACATTGTCCATGGCGTGGTAAATATCGTAATAATCTAATACATCCGCTTCAATCCAGTTAATCTTTTGAAATAGAGTTTCCCCTTTTTCCGGTTGGAGGAATGTAAAAAAACGTTCCACATCCGATAAGTTGCTATTTTTCCGACAAGTTGCTTTTACCGATTGATTTTTCAATGTCAAATCTAATAAAAGATAACGTCCTAATAAGCCTGTTCCTCCTGTAACTAAATTCATCACTTATCGTTTTCTGTGGATTTCTCGTTATAAAAATTCATGGTTCGCTCTATACCTATACCCACAAAAGCTTGGCACATTTCTACTGCTTTTTTTATCTTTACATCAATGATTTTTCGTTCAGCACTTTCCCATTTTCCCAATACAAAATCCACTTGATAACCACGAGCAAAATCATTACCAATACCAAACCTTAACCGTGCATATTTCCCGGTTTGCAATACCTCATTAATATTTGCCAATCCATTGTGTCCACCATCACTGCCTTTTTTCTTCATGCGGAGCATTCCCAAAGGAATGGCAATATCATCCACAACAATCAGAATATTTTTAAGGTCAATATTTTCCTGATTCATCCAAAAACGAACCGCTTTTCCACTCAAATTCATGTATGTTGAGGGCTTTAATAGAAAAATAGGCCGTCCTTTGAACTTAGTTTCAGCAACTTCGCCATATCTTTTTACTGAAAATTTACCTTTAAGCTGCTCAGCCAATGCATCCAAGACTTCAAATCCAATGTTGTGTCTTGTGTTATCATATTCAATGCCCGGATTGCCTAAGCCAACAATGAGAAATTTATCCATATTTCTAAAAATATAAAAAAAAGGGTATAATATGACTTATACCCTTTTAAAGGGAACAGCTAAAAATTCCAATTACTTTTTTTAACTTTTAGCCGTTACCGTAAACTAAATTATTCTGCGCTTTCTTCACTGCTTGCTTCGCCTTCAGCTCCTTCTTCACCTTCTTCCTCATCTTCGTCCTCACCTACAACGGCTGCTTTACGTGCAGTCTTAACAGCGATTACCACTTCTGATTTTGGATCTAAGAATGTTAAACCTTCTTTTTCCATTTGGGCTACTTTTATACCTTCGCCAATGTTAAGGGTAGAAATATCAATTTCAATTTTCTCAGGCATATCTTGTAACAAACCTCTTACTTTTAGTTTTCTTCTGAAAACAATTAATCTTCCCCCTTTTGCTACACCCGGAGATTTTCCAATTGCTTTTACAGGTAAAACAGCATTAAAAGGCTTTCCATCAATTACTTGTAAGAAATCAACGTGTAATACGGTATCTGCTACCGGATGGAATTGAATATCCTGAATAACAGCCTGATAAGCTGATCCATCGATATCTAATTCAATCAAATTTACTTCCGGAGTCCAAATTACTTTTGATAATTTCACAGCATTTACTGTAAAATGTACTTGTTTTTCTCCTCCATACATTACACATGGCACAAGACCATTTCTTCTGTTGCTTTTAGCATCTTTTTTCCCTACGTTCCCTCTTAGAGAACCGCTCAATGATACTTTTTTCATTTTTTTAAATTTTAAAAAATTATTTTAATTTATTGAATTTATAAATCTATATCTCATGTTTAAACAGAGAACTAATAGATTCATTATGTTTTACTCTTTTTATTACATCTGCTAATAAATCTGCCGTTGATAACACCTTAATTTTATCACATGTGTTATCTTTCAAAGGAATAGTATCTGAAACATAAATTTCTTCAAAAGCAGAATCTTTAATAATGTCCATTGCTCTTCCCGACAAAATAGGATGCGTAATAATTGCACGAACACTATTGGCACCTTTTTCCATAATAAGTTGAGCTGCCTTAGAAATGGTTCCACCGGTATCTATAATATCATCCACCAACACAATGTCTTTTCCTTTTACATCACCAATTACCGCCATTTTTGCAATTTCGTTTGGTTTTGAACGTTGCTTGTAACAAATAATCAACTCCGCATCTAACGCCTTGGCATATTTTGCCGCTCTTTTTGTCCCACCGGTATCCGGAGAAGCAATAGCTAAGTTAGGCAAATTAAGCTCTCGAAGTTTTGGAATAAAAATAGACGATGCAAAAAGGTGATCTACAGGAAATTCAAAGAAACCTTGTATTTGATCGGCATGTAAATCAATGGTAATAATTCGATTAATTCCTGCTGCTGATAATAAGTTGGCAATCAATTTAGATGCAATACTTACTCTTGGCTTATCTTTTCTATCTTGTCTTGCAAATCCAAAATAAGGAATAACAGCAACGATATTTCTTGCCGAAGCCCGTTTTGCTGCATCTACAAGCATTAATAATTCAAAAAGATTATCAGTAGGTGGAAAGGTTGACTGTACAATGAAGACATCACTTCCGCGCACATTTTCTTCAAAAGAAGGTTGAAACTCCCCGTCCGAAAATTGAGCAACTTTGACTTTTCCTAATTTTTTCCCATAACTTTCAGCGATCTTTGAAGCTAAATATTCCGATGATCTTCCTGAAAAAATTTTGATTTTGCGAGACATGTTTTTGTATTATAAAGTGGTGAAATGTAAAATTTTTGCAAAGGTAAAATAATTCTCCCTAAGAATAAAGTTTTTTCCTCACATTGTCAGAAAATTAAACGATTTTAGGACTTTTTGATATTTTTTTCTTCCATAAATTACATTGAGAAAGTCTTTTTATAATTCTAAAAGTTTTGAAATTCTTTGATTTTTTAAACCCATTGACACTTTTTAATCCTATTTTTATCTTAATATATTTAAGAATAAGATAAGTTCTGTTTATATTAAATACAACATCTCAATCCATTATTTTTACTCAAAAATTCTCTATATCTGGTATTTTTCATCCTATTTTAATCACAAATTAACTGAAATTGCTTAAGCAAAAACACATAACCCTGATTATCAATTGATTGATTTTTTATATTTAATACTTAAAAAATTTGCGAATGTATAAATTTTTAAAATATTATATTGTTAAAATTTAGATTTTTATTGATTATTTATAAAATATTTTCTATATTTGGAAGCGAAAATATAAGAAATTGACTTTCAATTTCTAAAAAAATCTTAATTAAAAATAAACCTAAAAAGTTTTATTATGAGAAAAATTGTATTCTTATTTGCATTTATGGCTTTAATAGGCATAAGTGCAGCAAGTGCACAAAATGTTATCAGAGGAACGGTAACAGACTTTGATTCGGGAAAACCAATTCCCGGCGTGCAAGTCATTGTAAAAACAACAAATTTAGGTACAGTTACTGACATGGAAGGTAACTATGCTTTAAATAAAATTCCAGCTTCGGCTAAGCAGTTGGAATTTAGATTTGTTGGAATGAAAACCGAAATTGTCGAGATTAAAGGAAGAAATCTCATCAATGTTCAAATGAAATCCACAACCCAAGCCCTCGAAGGTGTGGTAGTTACAGCTTTGGGAATATCCAGAGAGAAAAAGTCTTTAGGATATGCTTCACAGGGTGTAAGTAAAGATGAATTGATGAAAGCAAATGACATCAACCCTATTTCATCTTTATCAGGGAAAGTCGCTGGATTGAATATCTCCGGACAAAACTTTTCCGGTTCTCAAAATATTCTTATTCGTGGAGCAAGTTCTTTTAGCCAAAACAACCAACCATTGTTTGTAGTGGACGGAGTGCCTATTAGTAATGACAACTTTAACACAACAGGAACTCAACAAGGTTTTGGAGGGTATGACTATGGTTCTATGACCAATGACTTGAACTCTTATGATATTGAAAGTGTAGAAGTATTAAAAGGTAGTGCAGCATCTGCATTATATGGTAGCCGTGGACAAAATGGGGTTATCATGATTACCACTAAAAAAGGAAAAGCCGGAGAAAGTAATTTTGCAGTAGAATTTAATTCGGGTGTAACTTTTGAAAATGTTTCATTACTTCCAAGACTTCAAACAAAATATGGTGGAGGTCATGCATTTGAAGAAGCAGAAATTGATGGAAAAACCTATTTAATCCCTTCATATAATGTGGATGAAAGTTGGGGACCTCGTTATGATGAAAACCTACAAGTATTACATTGGTGGGGAATTGAGGATTACATGAAAGGTGTTACGGATTCTCCTGTAACAGCTCCTTGGGTAGCTCCTAAGCATGATGTGATAGATTTTTATGAAACAGGAATTAATTATCAGAATTCTATTAGTGTAATTAATTCTACTAAAACAACAGCTCTTCGTGTGGGATATACTAATGCAAATATAACAGGTGTCGTACCAAACTCTTCTCAAAAAAAGCATAATTTGAGTTTAAATGGAACAGCTAGTTTATTTAAAGATATTATTGAAGTAAATACAACTTTAAATTATGTTAATACATACACTAAAGGTCGTCCACAATTTGGATATGGAGATAACTCTCAATCACAAAAATTCTTCCAATGGGGACAACGTCAGTTAGATTTTGATCGTTTAAGAGATTATGTAAATGCAGATGGAACACAACGTGTATGGAATAGAGTCTCATTGAATAATAGTTCTCCTTTATATGCAGATAATCCTTATTGGACAGCTTACAAAAACTATCAAGATGATGATAGAAACAGATTATATGGAAAAACAAGTGTGAAGGCCAATATAACAGATTACTTATTTGCTACAGGAGCTGTTTATGTGGATAGATATACATTTAATCAAAGAGAAAGAGTAGCGAAAGGTTCGCAAGCTCAATCTTCATTTGCTTTAACCACTCGTCAAGCTCTTGAAACTAATGTTGAAGGAAAATTGAACTTTACAAAAAATATTAATGATTTTAGTTTCCTTGCAATATTAGGAGCCAATGCCAGAAACAATACCTATAATCGTTTAAATGGACATACAAATGGGGGATTATTTTCTGATGGTATTTTTAACTTGAATAATGGAATTAACAAATCAACAATTGATCAATATAAAAGTGAAAAAACTGTAAATAGTTGGTTTGGATCTGCCAGTATTGGATATAAATATTTTGCATATTTAGACTTTACTTATCGTCGGGATTATGACTCTTCATTACCAAATGATCATAACTCTTATGGTTATTTCTCTGTACAATCCAGTTTAATTTTGTCTGAATTATTAAAATATGATTGGATGAATAATTTAAAACTACGTGCTAACTATGGAGAAACCGGTAATGGCACTTCACCTTATCAGGTTTTTGACACCTGGATTTATGGTAATCCGTTTAATCAATATCCTCAATTATTTAATTCTTCAAGATTACGTAATAAAAACCTTAAACCAGAAATCACAAAAGAGATTGAAGTTGGTTTGGAAGGAGTTTTCTTAAATAATCGTTTAGGTTTTGATATTAGTTTGTATAATAGAAATACAGAGAATCAAATTGTTCCGGTAGAAATTTCAGGGGCTACAGGTTACTTGGAAAAAGTGATTAATGCCGGTAAAATTAATAATAAAGGTATCGAACTTCAATTGTTTGGTGTACCAGTACAAACGCCTAATTTTTCTTGGGATGTTAACTTAAACTTTGCATCATATAAAAATACAGTACTTGACTTGCCGGATGATTTACCTAAAATCCAATTGGGAAGGGCTGCTTTTAGTGGTGCTTTTATTAATTCTGTTCAGGATGCTAGTTTCCAGGAATTGTATGCATATGATTATGTATACGATAATGATGGAAATAAAGTAATAGATCCGAATACAGGTTTCTATATGCAAGGAAAATTAAAGTCAATGGGATCAATCTTACCGGATTATACCATGGGAATAAGAAATGCTTTTAAATATAAAGGATTTGATTTTAGTGCACTTATTGATATCTCTAAAGGAGGGTTGTATTATTCTTTGACCAATATGTGGGGAATGTATTCAGGTATGATGGAAGAAACTACAATGGGTACTCATGGAGATAATACCATAAGAGAAGATGGTTTGATACTTGATGGTGTATTAGCCGATGTAACTACTGACGAGGAAGGAAACTTTGTAGTAACAAATTCTACAGCAAATAATATAGAAATAAGTGGTGAAGATTTTGGAAATTATTTCTATCATGCATATGGAACACCAAGTGCTACCAGTGTTTATGATGCTTCTTATATTAAGTTAAGAGAACTTACATTGGGTTATACACTTCCAAAAGTTCTAAATTATGTAAAATCTGTGAGAATTTCATTATATGGAAGAAACCTATTTATATGGGGATTGGATAATAAAGGAATTGATCCGGAAACTGTAGTTGGAGGCTCCGGAAATATTCAAGGTTTAGAAGGAGGACTTGTTCCACCAACACGTTCGTATGGTATCAACCTTCAACTTAACTTTTAATCATTATAAAATTTAGAAATATGAAAACAATAAAAGTAATAATCATCGCATTAGTTGTTTTTTTAATCAATGCTTGTGATGTTGAATATAAAAAAGATGAGAATCGACCTGAAGTTGCTCCAACGAGTGCTATTATGAATCATGTGCAAAAAAATATAATGAGTACCACTAGAGATGCATGGTTTTCAGGAAGACAATCCTTATTATGGATGCAATACTGGAATCAGGTAAATTATACCGAAGAAGATCGATTTAAGTATCGTGAGACAACCAATAGAGGTGCATGGAATGATCTTTACACTTCTGCTCAAGAATTAGTTGAAATTATTAAGTACAATACTGATGAAAGCACAAAGTATCAAATGGCAGAATTTGGAGCAAACGAAAACCAAATTGCAGCTGCCAGAGTTTTGTTAGTATATGTTTATCAGCTTGCTGCAGAGTTATGGGGTGATGTGCCTTACTGGTCATATCAAAGTACCAACCCATCTTTTCAGGCAAATAAATTAAAATCAGATGGAATAGAACTTCCTGCATACGCAAAACAAGAAGAGATTTACGCTGATATGTTAAAATCTTTAAAAGAAGCTCAAGAATCATTCTTGTTAGATAAAAATGTAATAGATGGTGATAACCTTTTTAATGGAGATGCTACTAAATGGAAAAAGTTTGCCAATTCATTACGTTTAAGAATTGCTAATAGAATTAAAGGAGTTTATCCTGAAGCACAAGCTCATATTGACGATGCAATCACACAAGGGGTGTTTACTTCAAATGCTGATAATCCAGGTGTTACTTATGAAGCAAATGCAGAAAATGCAGCACCAATGTACCGAGCTTATTATGTTAGCAGACGTAAAGATTTTGCACCATCTATGAGCTTTGTTGATTTGTTAAAAGGGAAAAGAGGGCCTTTTGGAATATTAGATCCAAGATTAGGAAAATATGTAGCACCTAATAAACAAGGATTTTATGTTGGAGTACCTTTAACATCAAGTAATGCAGAAGTAGTTGGTTTTAAGTTAGAATCTTTACCAAGCCAACAAGTGCTTTCCCCAACATATAAAGAGTGTTATATGGAATATAGTGAGATTTGTTTTATTATGAGTGAATTGAATGGATGGGATCAAACCTGGTATGAAAATGGAGTACGCGCTTCTATGGAAAAATGGAATGTAGCTCCTGCTGATATTGATAATTATATTGCAGCACTTCCTCCAGCTAACGAAGAAAATGTAATGACACAAAAATACATTGCATTATATATGCAACCTATGGAAGCATGGAGTGAATACAGGCGTACAGGTTATCCTAAACATTTTATAAAGCCCGGCGAAACTTATACATATACTTATCCTACAGTAGATGGAGAAATCTCTGAACAATTTACGTTTACAGTGATTGGAACACTTAATGATATTCCAAATAGGAATAAGTATTTATTAAATGAAGCTAATATTAATGAGGCTAATTTAAGAACAGCCATTGAAAATATGGGAGGAAATGAACAAAGCACTAAATTATGGTGGCAACCTTAATCATAATAAATTACTTAAATTTAAACATTAAATAATATAAATAATGAAAAAAATTGTTTTAATAATAGTGTCAATAGTATTTGTTGCAATCAGTTGTGATAAAGATGACGATAGATATCCTTATTATCCAGGTTCAGGATTAAAATTTAAAACCCAAGGTTTAACATATTTTGATTCAAATATTAAATTTGACTTTTCAGTTTCAAACCTAGAATGTAAAGTTATTGCATTATCTGCTGAAGAATATTCTTCAGAAGTTTCTTTAGATGATAAAGGAATAGGTTCAAAAACTATTTCGGCATCTGATTTAAAGCTTAGTGCTATAAATGATGCTACAATTCTAAAAATGACGCCTAAAATTAAAGGAAACCCTTTGTTTCAAACAAGAGTTATTATGCGTAATCCTATTGTTGTAGAAGATTTAAAATTAAAAACAGAAGATGTTATTCGCTATCTTAAATGGAATGTAGAAGCTGTAGACGCTACAGTTGATAATCAAGTTAAAGTTTTTAAAAAAGTTGGCATGAATAATGATTATAATGAAATCATGACTCAAACATTTAATGCCAAAGATTCTTTAGCATTAAACGGTATCAACTATAATGAAAATGATACTTTATACATTAAGTTAAAAGCAACATCAGGAGAATTAGAAGCTGACTATATTGCAAAAATGATTGTAAGAAAGCCAGCCGAATAAACTAAAAAGAGCGTCTTTTTATTTAGATGCTCTTTTTTGCTTTTAGAAAATTAAATTTATAAAAAGCCAAATACTTTAATTTAAAGTGTTTGGCTTTTTGAATGTTTTTAGGCTTTATCTTGTTTTCTGAAAAAATACTGTTTCAAAGAGGTAGTATCCCAAAAAGGGTATTTGTTATTTTACAAGAGTTTTTTTGAATAAATAAAATAAATATTCTATCATAAAAAAATGAGGGTATCCAAAAGTTTTAGACACCCTCATAAATTTAAATTTGGTTAAATATATTTTATTTTACAATAAATTTACCTTGTAATTCTTGATCTTGACAAGAAACTTTTACAGTATATAGCCCCGGTTTCCAGTCAGATATCTGCAAATTAACTTGTCCTTTTAAGTTCCCCTTATATTTTATGTTATTAGCAATATCCACAATAATAATATCATATGGGAGAGCTAATTTTGCTTCTTCTTTATTAGACAATGTAATTGTTATATTATCAGAGGTTGGGTTGGGGGTTATAATAAGTTTGTTTGATTTTAATTCACTTTGAATTGGGGCATAACAATTATAGTAGCCTATATTACCACAAGAAGTTGTAACATTTACACTAACTTGTAACCAATTACTACCACTACTTAGTTTGTCTACTTTTACCTGAATCATTTCAGAATTTTCATTTCCATGAATAATTGTTCCTCCACTTACATTCCATTGATAGCCTGTAATAATAGATGTATTTCCAGATGGAGGATTGAAGCTAAAAGCATAGAAAGCATTTTCATAGAAAAATCCTTCCAGAGGAGGGCAATCACTAATTTCATTTCCAGTAGAAGCGCCTAATCCTATTGTAAAGTGCTTTTTAGGCAAAATAATTGTATCATATTTTATTCCAACAGTATAGTTGCCTCCTGAAGAATATCTAGCAGGAGTATAATTATTAATAGGATAAAGTATTTTAACCTGTACCCATGCATTATCACTATAATTAGGTGCTTTTACTTTGTATTGAACTGTATTTTGCCCACTTACATAGCTTAAATTGCTACTATGTGACCATTCATAGCGAGTATTGTTTGGTAATTCAGAACCTCCTTCTATATAAAATGCAGCTTGATTTTGAGGGCAAATATTAGAAGTACCATTGATTTTATATGGTTCTTTACCATTCAACACACTTACTCCTGAATTAATAGGGTCTAACCAAGGTTGTAATTTTCTAAAGTTATTAGGATTATTATTACCTGTCCATGAAACATTAAATTTTCCGTAATACTTATTAACAGGAGCACATCCACCTTGTCCGCCATGTAATTGCCCTATTACTTTATGATTATAATTCAAGATTGGAGAGCCTGATGAACCTCCTTCTTGTGTTCCTATATCAATTTCTGACTTCCAATGTGTGTTGGGCAATGATACAGGTCCTTCTGTCCAATTTATTTCAGAAGCATAATTAGTAAGAGGATCATTATCAATGCTTATTTTTTTTACATCTCCCTTTGGGTGGTGAATACTAACACCTCCACTTCCTGCATTTCCTGTTTTGTCCCAACCCAAATAATAAGGAGTAAAACTATTTAAATCACGAGGATCTTCGGTTAATTCTAATAAAGCAAAATCTGATATTGGATTATTTGCTTTTACTGTTGCTCCACTGGTAGAGTATTGAAGAGGTTCTGAGTTTGTATTATTACAATTAGGGTGTTCATAATGCCAATAAAAAGAGTAATGAGGAAGGTCTGGATTACTCTCAGCATCATATTTAATACCATTATTAGCAGGTCCGCCTAAACAATGGTCAGCGGTAAGCAGTAATGGTCTTAAATCTTGTGCTGTTGTATTAATTAAAGAACCAGTACAATAGCGATTTCCATTAACTAATATTAATGCTACAGCGTCTTTCTCTTTTTGCCAATTCTGCCCTACTGAGCAATTTATATTTACCTCACAATCTAAAGAGCTTCCAAAATCTTTATTATTTATATTGATGTATCTATATCCGTATACAACATATTCAATAGAAATTATTGCTTTTTCTTTAACCTTTGCAGGTTGCCAATATTCTATAATTATATCATCAGCATAAATTAAACCAGTAGCAAAACCTTTAATATTATCTTTTTTTCCATTATTATTAATTGATGTAAAAGCTCCTATACTATTTTTGCCATCTTTACTATATATAAATAACTTTCCTTCAGCAGGTAACCAAAATTTATCATATAACAAATTTAAAGACAAGGCTCCTGGGCTATTAATATTCAAACGCCATAATTTATCTCCATTACCTAATGTAATCCACTCTCCTGAATTAGACATGTTAAAATTTACTTTATTACGATAACCAAAACGAGGAGGGATTCCTTTTTTATCGTCTTTTTCATCTTCTTGCTTCAAAAAATTTATATTAGGTTGATTTATAAATTTTATAGCCTTATTTGTGTTTTTTATGGGGTTTACATTTAATATTAATCCAATGGGCTTTTCTTTTGTACTTATTTGAGGATATACAGAATAAGTTAATAATAACAATAATAACAATAATTTTGTTTTCATATTTAATTTATTTTAAAAGTTTATGTATTTAATTTATAAATCTGTCTTTTTAATAATGTCGTTTGTGAATTTTATTACAAACGGTCAACATTGTATGGCGGAGTATCGTTAGTCTTCATAGTTTTAGTATATTTAATTGGATAAATTTTTTTATAAAATTATAAAATAATTTTTTATTTATTAAAAAAAATATGTTAAAAAACAAAAGTATTTTTTATGTAAAAAAAAATTGATAATGGTACAGATTATAATATTAATGATGCCGTATTATTAAAATTAGAAGCAATGGCAGGAGATAAAACAGCAATTTTTGAAGATAAAGTTATTATCCCTGATACAGCAAAAGTAAGAAGATAATCATTGTTTTGGATAGTTTATATAATTATAAACTTGAAAAATTAAATGAATAACCTAAGAAAAAGCCTTAGTTTACATATGTAAACTAAGGCTTTTATTTGTTATGTAAGATGATGAATTTCTTACCATTACCATTAAATTATTTGACAGGATAGTTTATTTTAAAAATATTATATATTCGGAAAAGGGGATACCTCCCGTAAGATTTATGCCTAGGGATTTTACTAAAGAAAAAAGTCTTGTAAAAATTTAGATATTTGTAAGTAAAACAATATCAATTAAGCTCGAGTTGCCATTAAAAAAAAATCTAATTTACACACCCCACGATTCTCTATCTAAACTCCTAAAATGGATAGCTTCTGCTAAATGTTCCGTTTTTATTTCACTTTGTTGATCTAAATCAGCGATAGTACGGGCTACTTTCAATATTCTATCATAAGCTCTGGCAGAAAGATTCAGCTTTTCCATAGCGGTTTTAAGTAATTTCTTCCCGTCATCACCAATCTTACAGATTTGATGGAGTTGTTTTGCCGACATCTGTGCATTGGCATGAATAGTAGCACTATCCTCAAAACGTTTTTGCTGAATTTTCCTTGCCTCCACTACCCTTTCACGAATAACCTCACTTTTCTCCCCTCCGGATTTTTCAGTTAATTTCTCAAACGGAACCGGCACCACCTCCACATGAATATCAATACGGTCTAACAAAGGTCCTGAGATTTTATTCAAGTAGCGCTGCACCAAACCCGGTGCACAAACACAATCAATATCCGGATGATTATAATATCCACACGGACAAGGATTCATTGCCGCAATTAACATAAAACTGGCAGGATACTCCACTGTAAATTTTGCTCGAGAAATGGTAACAATACGCTCCTCCATAGGTTGTCGAAGCACTTCTAACACTTGTCGCTTAAATTCGGGTAACTCATCCAAAAATAACACACCATTATGTGCATAAGAAATCTCTCCGGGTTGAGGATGGCTTCCCCCACCCACAAGAGCAACATCACTAATAGTATGATGAGGCGACCTAAAAGGCCGGGCTGAAATTAATGACGTATGATTTTTCATCATTCCTGCCGCAGAATGTATTTTAGTGGTTTCTAGGGCTTCATACAAATCAAGAGGAGGCAAAATAGAGGGTAATCTTTTTGCTAACATTGATTTTCCTGAACCGGGAGGACCAATTAAAATAGCATTATGTCCACCGGCAGCGGCTATCTCCAATGCTCTTTTAATATTTTCCTGCCCTTTTACATCCTGGAAATCAAATTCATAATTATTAATAGACGCATAAAACGCTGCACGAGTATCTATTTCTGTTTTTGAGGGTTTATCAGCTTCTTCTGCCTCAAAGATTTTAATTACTTCCTCCAAATTATCCACACCATATACCTCCAAATCATTTACAATAGCTGCTTCTGCCGCATTTTCCTTAGGAAGAATAAAACCTTTAAATCCTTTTTCTCTAGCCTCTATTGCCATTGACAAAGCTCCTTTTATGGGTTTTACCGTTCCATCTAACGACAATTCTCCCATAATAATATATTGATCTAAATCAGGCGCATCAATCTGTTCCGAAGCCGCCAAAATACCCATTGCCAATGGCAAATCATAAGCAGAACCCTCCTTACGAATATCTGCCGGCGCCATATTAATCACAATCTTTTTTCCGGGTAAACGATAACCATTTTGAGTAAGCGCAGACTCTATGCGCTGCTGACTTTCCTTTACAGCACTATCGGGCAAACCCACCAAATAAAAATTAATTCCTCTGTCAATATTAACCTCAATGGTAATGATAATGGCATTGATACCCATCAATGCACTACTATATGCTTTTACTAACATAAATTTATTTTTCTGTATTTAATCTTTGCATGAAAATGTTAGTTTCCTCAAATTAGAGTTTTTCGTGCAGACACTATTCAACAAAGTTAAGAAATAATTAATTAGTTTTTGTAAGAAAATTATAAATTTATTGATAGAAAAAAGATTAAGTGAAAATTAAAATGTTAAATAATGAATAAAATATAAAGTCCGAAGACAAGAAGTAAGGGAATTTACCCATAACAACAAATAATTAAAACTATCTTAACATTACAAGCAAAATTAAACTCAAAACAATATTACTTTTGCAATATCATAAATATTACAATCATGAAAAATCATAGAAAAAGAACTAAAATAGTTGCTACCATAGGACCCGCAAGCGCTTCTCCCGAAATGTTAGAAGCTTTGATGTTAAAAGGCGTTAACGTATTTCGTATCAATTTTTCACATGCCAAACATGAAGAAGTTAAGAAAACTGTCGCTCAAGTGAGAGCTTTTAACGAAAAACACCAAATGAACGTGGCTTTATTGGCAGATTTACAAGGGCCAAAGTTACGTGTAGGCATTATGGAAGATGACGTAATCCTAAAAAAAGATGATATATTCGTTTTTACCACCGAAAAATGTATAGGTAATAAAAAACAAGCTTTTATGACCTACAAAAATTTTCCATTAGACGTTAATCCCGGGGAAAAGATTCTTGTAGATGACGGAAAGTTGATATTTGAAGTATTGGAAACCGATAAAACTAAAAATGTGGTTACAAAAGTATTATTTGGCGGAGCATTACATTCAAATAAAGGCGTAAACTTACCCAATACGAAGGTATCGCTGCCTGCACTTACAGAAAAAGATAAAGTCGATGCTTTATTTGCCATTGAAATGGAATTTGATTGGATTGCCCTGTCTTTTGTAAGAAAAGCCGATGATGTATTAGACCTAAAATCATTAATTAATACACATTCATCTTTCCCTATCCCAATTATTGCAAAAATTGAAAAACCGGAAGCAGTAGAAGCCATCAATCATATCATTCCGCATTGCGATGGACTAATGGTTGCCAGAGGCGATTTGGGCGTAGAAATTCCAATGGAAGAGGTTCCTCTTATCCAAAAGAAATTAGTCATGCGTGCTAAACAAGCTCACATTCCTGTGATTATTGCCACACAAATGATGGAAACCATGATTAACAGTCAGGTACCAACACGTGCTGAAGTAAATGATGTAGCAAATTCAATTATGGACAGGGCAGATGCTTTGATGTTATCCGGCGAAACTTCCGTAGGACAATATCCTTTGAAAGTAATTGAGCAAATGCAAAATATCATCAAAAGCGTGGAAGATTCTCCACTCATTCAAATTCCACAAACCTTTACAAATTGCACGGATGAACGTTATATTACAAATGCTATTTGTCATCAAGCGGGTAACTTGTCCAGTCAAATTGATGCAAGAATTATTACCACACTAACCAATACCGGATATACAGCATTTCAGATATCTTCATGGCGACCTAAATCAAACATTTTGGTTTATTCTTCTAATAAAAGAGTGGTTTCCATGCTAAATCTACTTTGGGGTGTACGTGCTATCTATTACGATCGATTTGCCGGTACCGACAAAACCATTAGGGATATTAACAATATTGCTTATGAAAGAGGTTATATTGATGAAGGAGATTTTGCCATTAACCTTACCTCCATGCCTGTTAGAGAACGTGGAATGGTTAATACTTTAAGAATTACCCAATATCAAAAGAATAAACCTTCAAAATCTAAAAAGAAAAATTGTAAATAAATAAGAAGAAGTAAAACAACAATCAATAAGTTAAAGCAATAAAAACTTTAACCTATTGATTGTTAATTGTATAATATCTTTTAGCAATATTCTTTTCAATTATATTGAAAGCTATTTTGTCCACACCTCAAAGAAATATTAACAAATTAACTCACTTATTTCCCTATCGGAATAATCCGATAAGAATATTCATATTCAACAGGTTGTATCACATACTTTGTATGTGGTTTCGACCACCAAGAATCATCTCCGGCAACCCCCATTTGTTTTAAATCAACATGCAATTCGATAAAATCTTGTTTTGGCACTTCGTGAAGATGTAAACTCCCGCGTTTTTCGCGGGTTAAATCTTCAACGGTATTATTAATGGCTGAAAAGCAAAATAAAGGTTCACCTTCAATTCTAAAACCTTTACCGGCTTGGTTAGTTAAAGTCATCCAACGCACATCTGTTTTATAACCTACTTCTTGCAAACTGGCATAAGGAAAAGCTTGCTTATCCACCGTACTTTCGTAAACACCAACATAAGCCGAAGTATTTCTGTCACAATAATTCTCGTGAGGACCACGGCCATACCATTTGATATTTTCAAAATCTTTAGGAATACGCATGCGACTTCCCAACCGCGGAATAAGCGGCAATGATTTGTCGGCAGGCACAAAATGATGATAAATTTCTGTGGTGCCATTCCCAAAAACGGTATAAGTGGTTGTCCAATGAGAAGTACTAGCTTTCAAATCATATTCAAAAGCAACAACAATTTTATGCTTAGCTTGTTCTTTAATGGCAAAAGACACAGCTTCTAAACTCTCCTGAGACTCTTCTGCCCATATTTTCATCTGTTCTTGTGCACGAGCTCCAAAATCATTATCTGTAGTAGCACGCTTAAAATTAGGCACAGGTCCTTTTTCAATTAAATTCAAGCCCTTATATTCATATTTCGAGATGCTTCCTGTTGCTTTATCAATGATAATTTCAAAATCTTTTCCACTAAATAAAAATTGCTTTTCCAATGATTTGAAAGCAATATTTTGTTGAGTTATTGTTTTAGCATTTGCTTTTTTAGTAATCGGTAATGAGAATTGCTCTGTAGCCACAACATGTCCTTTTTTCAATAAATCGTCATTTCGATGGGTTACTACCTTAAAGTTCAAAAAATATTCCGCTCCGGCTTTTGGTTGAATGTTATCAATATCTAACACAAATGTTTGACTATCTTGCGGATTAATTTTTGGAGATTTTATCACACCACTTTTAATAGGGACAGCATTTTCCACCACTTCCCAATGCACATCATACCCTGAAAGGTCAATAAAATCATGCTTGTTTTTAATCTCAATTGCATTGGCTGTAAACGGCACTTGATTAAATTGCACATATTGATATACCTTTTTCACTTCCCAAATAGCAGGATGCACTTCCCTATCGGCATTTACCAAACCATTCATACAAAAATTGGCATCACTTGGAATACTGTCGCCTCCAAAATCACCACCATATTTCCAATACTTTTTACCATCTTGGGTATAAGCTGCAAGTCCTTGATCAACCCAATCCCAAATAAAACCACCCTGCAAGTGATAATTATCCTCTATCACATCCCAATAATCCTGAAAATTACCGTTACTATTACCCATAGCATGAGAATATTCGCACAGAATCAACGGACGGGTTTGCGGTTGGGAAGCGTAGCTTAATAAATGTCCTATGCCGGCATACATCGGACAAACAATATCCGTATGAGGTTCTTTTCCGGCTCTTTCATAATGAACCGGGCGTGTTTTATCCCGTTGATGTATCCATGCCGAAGTGGCTTGAAAATTAACACCGTCTCCCGCTTCATTTCCCAAAGACCAAATAATCACCGAAGGATGATTTTTATCACGTTCCACCATTCTGATGGTTCGTTGTAAATGAGCCTCTTGCCATGTAGAATCTTTTGCCAAACTTTCTTTGCCATAAAACATTCCATGTGACTCAATATTAGCTTCATCAATCAAATAAATACCATATTGGTCACACAAGTCGTACCAATAAGGGTCGTTAGGATAATGGCAAGTACGAACGGCATTAAAATTAAAGGCTTTCAGCAATTGAATATCCTTTAACATGGAAGCCTTAGAAATAACATGTCCTGTATTTTCATCATGCTCATGTCGATTAACACCTTTCAACAAAATGGCTTTTCCATTGACTAACAACTGTCCGTTTTTGATTTCTGAAGTTCTAAAACCTATTTTTTGACTTACCAACTCCTCTTGTTTACCCTTTTTATTTTTTAATTTTACCACCAAACTGTAAAGATTGGGTGTTTCTGCCGACCACTTTTTTACTTTTGGTATTTCCTGATGAAAGGAAAGGGTAATTTTTTTGTCTTTGGTATTAGCAATGGTTTGAGATTGATTGGCAATGCTTTTCTCCCCATCATAAATACTCAATTCAACCGTATAATCTTTCAGGTTAATTTCTTTCGGATTATTAATCAACACTTCTGCATTAAAATCACCATCCTGATATTTGTTTTTCAATCCGGCATTAACAAACACATCAAAAATACTAACCGACGGTTTGGCATATAAAAACACATCTCGTTCAATCCCACTCAAACGCCAAAAATCCTGACACTCCAAATATGAACCGTCTGACCAACGATATACCTCAACAGCAATTAAATTTTCACCTGTTTTCAAATATTCAGTAATATTAAATTCAGCTGGCAACTTACTGCCTTGACTATACCCTACTTTTTTACCATTTACCCATAAATACATAGCTGATTTTACAGCTCCAAAATGTAAATAAACTTGTTCTCCTTTCCAATTTTCAGGCAAGGTAAATGTTTTTCGATACGACCCTACGGGATTCCAATTTTCAGGTAAATAAGGCGGTTTTGGCATCACGGCATATGGCATAAATTCGTAATACATATTAACATAAATAGGAATGCCATAACCTTGTATTTCCCAATTTGAAGGGACAGTAATATTATCCCATTGCTTGTCATCAAAACTCATTTTATAGAAATCTTTTGGTCGGTCTTGTGGCTTTTTTACCCAATGAAATTTCCATTGGCCATTTAAGCTTTTTACACGGTCAGCAGATAGCTCTGTTGTGTGTTTTAACGCCTCATCAACATCTTTTTTACCAATCAGTAAAACATGAGCAGGACTTTTGTTGATTTCTACAACACCTTGATTTCTCCATTCGGGTACTTGTGCCATAAGCTGAACCGAAAAAGCAATAAAAATCAATGTTAAAACGAAGGGATTTGATTTCATATTTGAATGAGTTTAATTTTTTAAGATAATGATGCTTTTACATCTATTTTGCCATAGCATGTCGATAACCTTTCACTTTATTCCAACTACCTCTTGTAAAATCAGGGATTGCAACCGGAGCACTATTGTTTTCCAACGAAATAGCCGTTAATGCCGGCAAACAAGACCATTCCGCAAGGTCATAAACATCCATATCCAAAGGTAAACCATTGCGAAGACAATACACCAAACGGTAATCCATAATAAAATCCATACCACCATGACCTCCTACTTTTTTGGCAATTTCTGATAACTCTTTTTGTATTGGATGCTGATATTTTTCCATCAACTCCTTTTTTACTGCTTCAGGAACAAATCGATGTGAATTTAAACCTTCAGTGTTAGATACAATCCCTTTGTTTACATTATCAAATCGAAGCGCATAACCTTCTACCGGATATTTGTTAGCAAAACCTTCAGTTCCTGTCAATTGATACATGCGGGTATAAGGTCTTGGAGAAACCACATCATGTTGGATGTGAATGGTTTTCCCTTTCTCAGTACGAATCATCGTCATGGTATGATCACCATTTTTAAAATTCTTAGCCTTTTTTCCTGTAATTTTTTTATAAAATTCAGGTCCTCCCACTGCTTTGGTATCCATTGACACCAAATAATTCATTTTGTCTCCTCTATGAATATCCAATAATTGGCATGCAGGCCCCATACCATGGGTTGGATAAATATCTCCTCGGTGTTCATTATTATAATCTAATCGCCAATTGTCCCAATACTCTCCCCAATATTGTTCTAAATTGTGAATATAAGAACCTTCTACATGCAAAATCTCTCCAAAAACACCTTGCTGAGCCATGTTTAATGTTGTCAGTTCAAAAAAATCGTAAATACAATTTTCAAGCATCATGCAGTGCTTGCGTGTTTTTTCTGACATGTTGATTAATGCCCAAATATCATCAAGCGTCATGGCTCCCGGAACTTCCACAGCCACATGTTTGCCATGTTCCATAGCGTACAAAGCCATAGGAACATGGTGCTTCCAATCAGTTGCAATATATACAAGGTCAATATCATCTCTCTCACATAGCACTTTCCAAGCATTTTCTTTTCCCGAATAAGTGGAGGCAGTTGGAAAATTATGCTCTTTTAATCTTGCTTGAGCTATATCTACTCTTTCCGGACGCAAATCACAAAGAGCTTGAATTTTCACATTAGGAATATGTGTAAACCTGCTTACCGCTTCTTCCCCTCGCATACCCAAACCAATAAACCCCACTCTTACAATATCTAATTTTGGAGCCGTTAATAGAATAACATCTTTTTGTCCTTTTGGGCGTTCCGGAACTTTCGTAACGATTAATCCTGATGTTGATTTATTTCTGCTTTGCAATTTTTGCACATAAGAATTACATGAAGCTAATAAAAGTACGATAGATAATAGTGAAATTATTTTTTTCATATAAGATTTGATTTAAATGTTTTTCTGAGACTTTAATATCAATTCGTAATTTTATTTACTGGAATAACTTATAAATATCATTTCCATTGGCAAAAATCAGTAATGAGAATAAAATAATCATCCCCACTATTTGGGCATATTCCATAAATTTATCGCCGGGCTTTCGTCCTGAAATGATTTCATATAATAAAAACATGACATGTCCACCATCCAAAGCCGGTATTGGCAATACATTTAAAACAGCCAACATAATTGAAATAAAAGCGGTTAAATTCCAGAAAGTTTGCCAATCCCATACCGAAGGAAATATTTTACCAAAAGTGATAAAACCACCTACGGATTTATATGCTTTTGTTTCCGGAGAAAAAATAAGTTTTAATTGTTTAAAATAACTTTTGATAGAGGCATTTGCTCTTTCCAATCCTCGTGGAATTGCACCGAAAAACGAATATTTTTTATGGGTAATCTGAAAATATCTTTGTAAATCAGCAACCGGATATACACCAATTTTTCCGGCTTCAGAAACCGGCACCATAATATCTAATTGTTGATTTCCTCGTTTTACAGTTAATTTAATTTCCTGATTTTTATATTTTGGTATTTCTTCCAAATATTCATCAAAAAATAACAACTTATTGCCATTTAAAGCAATTACCCTGTCATCAACTTTCAATCCGGCACTTTTGGCATTGGAATCTTCTGAAAATCCTCCTACATCATAAGGGGTTCTTGGCAAAATAAACCTTGGGTCGTTATGTTCTACAAGTTTGGCGATAAAATTTTTGGGTACATTAATTTTCTGAGTGTTACCATTACGGATTACTGTTACAGTCTCCGGATTATCCAATAAAATCATGGAAGTAACATCAAAAAATTTATCTACTTTTTCATCTCCGATATAGGTGATGATATCTCCATTGCGTAACCCCATTTCATAGGCCAATTCATCAACAGAAATACCATATTTTGCATTTTCTGATGAAAGGTACTCATCGCCCCAAGCCATGGTAATACCGATATATATCAATGCTGCAAAAATAACATTAACAGTTACACCTGCTAACATAATAATAAGCCTCTGCCATGCCGGTTTCGACCTAAATTCATAAGGTTTTGGCGGTAATTTCATCTGTTCTTTATCCATAGACTCATCTATCATACCCGATATTTTAACATATCCGCCTAATGGTAACCAGCCGATGCCATATTCTGTTTCGCCTTTTTTTCGTTTAAATAATGAGAACCAGGGGTCAAAAAAGATATAAAATTTTTCTACACGAGTTTTAAAGACTTTTGCTGCCGTAAAATGTCCTAATTCGTGTAAAAAAACCAAGAGTGATATACTCAATAAGAATTGTCCTACTTTTACTAAAATTTCCATATTTATTATTTTTAAAGGATTGAATGTAATGGGTTATTTTTTCAATCTTTTTCATAATTTAACCCTCTAAAAGCTTTAATAAGCCTTTATTTCAATCCTTTTTCACTTAATTTTTTATTATTTTGGTTATTAAATAGTTAAAACTGATTTTCAATCATTTTATTTTATCAGTTCTTTTGCTTTTTGTCGTGCTTCTTCATCCGTTTTCACCAAATCTTCCACACTTGTAAAGTTTGAAACTTTCATTTTTTGCATGGTGTTGCCAATAATATCCGCAATGGAAAGAAATGAAATCTTTTCTTGTAAAAAAGCCCCAACAGCAATTTCGTTTGCTGCATTTAATATACATGGCATATTTCCGCCTTCTTCAATGGCTTTGTAGGCCAAATCTATGGTTTTAAATATTTTTCGATCCGGCGCATAAAAATTGAATGTCGCAAAATCTTTAAAATCAAACCGTTCAAAATCATTTTCAATTCTGTAAGGATATGAAAGAGCGTATTGGATAGGCAATTTCATGTCGGGTAATCCCAACTGTGCTTTGATGCTACCATCCTGAAACTGTACAAGCGAATGGATAATGGATTGAGGATGCACGACAATGTCAATATCGTTTGGCTCAACATTAAATAACCACTTGGCTTCAATTACCTCCAACCCTTTATTCATCATAGTTGCCGAATCAATGGTAATTTTACTGCCCATTGTCCAATTAGGATGATTTAAGGCTTGTTGAAGGGTTACTTTTTCTAAATCTGTTATGCTTTTTCCTAAAAAAGGACCTCCGGAAGCGGTTAAAATAATTTTTTCAATCGGATTGAAATGCTCACCCACCAAACACTGAAATATGGCAGAATGTTCTGAATCTACCGGAAGCAATGCCACTTGATGTTGGGTGGCTAACTTTGTAACTAATTCTCCTGCAACAACTAATGTCTCTTTATTGGCAATTGCAATTTGTTTGCCATGTTTAATTGCATTGATTGTGGGTAACAAGCCCGAAAATCCTACCAAAGCTACCAATACCATGTCAATACTATCAAAGGCAACCACATCTTCCAAGCTTTCCTTTCCGGCAAATACCTTAATATCAAATCGAGATAATCGGTTTGATAAATCCACATAATGCGTTTTGTCGGCAATGACCACTGCATTGGGTTTATATTTGAGGGCTTGAGCCTCTAACAAATCCACATTGGAATTTGCGGTTAGTACCTCAACCTCAAAATCTTCAGGGTGTTTACTGATTACTTCCAAAGCTTGTGTTCCTATGGAACCGGTTGATCCTAATATTGCAATTCGTTTTTTCATCCGAAATAAATTTTTATTTTTGGCTGTTGGCTTTTAGCCTTTGGCCTTTAGCTTTTTATCTTTTCTGTCTTGTTATTTAGTACATCATTTTGAGCATAGTGAAAAATATATTGTGCTTCGACTCTGCGGTTATTGAGCGAAGTCGAAATGTAGCAACCAAGCGAAGTACAGTAAACGGTTAACCTTTTTCCTGTCTTATGACTTTTCCCTTATTCACAATTATTTTGAGAAGTTTATAACGACCACTCAGCACCGTCTTTTGTATCTTTGATTTTCAAACCGGCTTGTTGTAATACATCTCTTAACATGTCAGCAGTTTGATAATCCTTATTTTTTTTCGCTTCCAGTCTAATATCCAATATTTTATCGATTACTTTAGCGGTTTTGTTATCTTTTTCACCATTTGAATGCTCTTCTGCCACTAATCCCAATACATCAAAAACAAAATGCGTTAAAAATGCCAACAAATTTTGTTTATCTGTTTCAGTAATTGTTTCCGTTCCATTATGAATGGCATTGATTTTCTTAGCAACATCAAACAAATGTGCTAATGCAATCGGAGTATTCAAATCATCATTCATAGCCTCGACACATTGTGTCATAAGCGGTTCAAAATCAATAGAACTTTTCTCAGCCGTTTTTAAATCTTTTGCCAGTAAAACAGCATTCATCAAACGTTGATATCCTTTTTCGGCGGCTTGCAAAGCTTCATTAGAAAAATCTACCGTAGAACGATAATGTGCTTGCAAAATGAAAAAACGAATGGTCATAGCCGAATACGCTTTTTCAAGCAATTCATGATTTCCGGTAAAGAATTCGTCTAATGTGATAAAGTTGCCCAATGATTTACCCATTTTTTGTCCATTAATGGTAATCATATTATTGTGCATCCAATATTTTGCCGGCTGATGTCCACAAGCAGCTTGTGATTGAGCAATTTCCGATTCATGATGTGGAAACAGTAAATCCATTCCACCACCATGTATGTCAAACTCCTCGCCAAGATATTTGCTGCTCATAGCAGAACATTCCGTATGCCAACCCGGAAAACCAACACTCCAAGGTGAGTTCCACCTCATGATATGCTCGGGAGCTGCTTTTTTCCAAAGGGCAAAATCTACACTGTTTCGTTTTTCATCTTGTCCGTCCAAATCCCGGGTTTGTGATAATAAATCTTCTAAAATTCTTCCCGAAAGAATGCCATATTTGCCGGTATCCTGATGATATTTTTTAACATCAAAATATACAGAACCATTTGATTCATAGGCATATCCTGATTTTATAATTTTTTCTATCATCTCAATTTGCTCAATGATATGTCCGGAAGCATGTGGCTCGATAGAAGGATCTTTGATGTTCAATTTTTTCATGTTATCATGATAACGAATGGTAAAATACTGAACAACTTCCATTGGTTCCAATTGCTCCAATCGAGCTTTTTTAGCAATCTTATCTTCTCCTTCATCCGCATCATTTTCCAAATGTCCCACATCAGTAATGTTGCGAACGTATCTTACCTTATATTTTTTGCTTAATAACCAGCGAAATAATACATCAAAAGTAATGGCAGGGCGAGCATGCCCTAAATGTGCATCACCATATACCGTAGGTCCACATACATACATTCCGACATGAGGCGGATTAATGGGTTGAAAAACTTCTTTTTGTCTTGATAATGAATTAAATATATGTAATGGTTTGTCGTTTATCATTGTCATAGTTTTATGATTTCAATACATTTATTTTTTGTACTCGTTGTATGTGTCTTCCTCCTTCAAAATCTGTATTTAAAAATACATTTGTCATTTCCCAAGCCATATCTTCACTCACAAATCGTCCGGGAATGGCTAATATATTTGCATCATTATGCAGTCGGGCTAATTGGGCTAACTCTGTTGTCCATGCTAATCCGGCTCTCACATTTGGATATTTATTTGCTGTCATTTGAGCACCATTACCACTTCCACAAAGAATAATGCCCAATGGAAAATCTCCATTATTTATTTTTGAAGCCACTTCGTGAATAAAATCGGGATAATCCACACTTTCTTCGGTATATGTTCCGTAATCCTTTACCTGATAGCCTTCAGATAATAGTTTTTTCACAAGAAATTCTTTCATTTCAAATCCTCCGTGATCGCAGGCAATAGGAATAATTATTTTTTTATCAAACATAGTTTTGTTTTTTTAATGATTTTAATACTGCAAAAATACAGAAACTTTTAAATCAAAATAAGACGATTTATAAAATTTAAAGGATTAAGAGGAATAAATCTAGCTTTTAGCCTTTGGCTTCTTTAAATTTTGCATATAAATAATTGCTAAAGGCTAAAAGCCAAAGGCTAACGGCTAAAAGCCTTTTTATAAACTTTCGGATGTTAATGAACCATCAAAGTTTTTCAGAAAAGTAAATGAGTTCTATGTAAAATATTTGCTTATCTAATGAATGATTATTATTTTTGTAACACTTTCTAAAAAAGAAAATTAGAATAATAACACAAAATATTTATTAAAAAAACAGAAATAATTATGTTACAAAAAATTGAACAATTATTAGGAGCAGAAGCAGAATCGTTACTTACTCACAAAGCCATTTTTCCAAAAGAAAAATTACATTTACCCGGTAGTGATTTTGTTGATCGAGTTTTTATTGAATCTGACCGTAGTCCTGTAGTTTTGCGTAATTTGCAACAACTTTTTAATGCCGGTCGTTTGGGAGGTAGTGGTTACCTTTCTATTTTACCTGTTGATCAAGGTATTGAGCATACAGCAGGTGCTTCTTTTGCTCCGAATCCTGACTATTTCGACCCTGAAAACATTGTAAAATTAGCAATTGAGGGTGGTTGTAATGGTGTAGCTTCTACATTAGGAGTTCTTGGTGCTGTTGCTAGAAAATATGCACACAAAATTCCTTTTATTGTAAAAATTAACCATAATGAGTTACTTACTTATCCTTCCAAATTTGACCAAGTGATGTTTAGCAGCATTAAGCAAGCTTATGATATGGGGGCTGTAGCTGTGGGTGCTACCATCTATTTTGGTTCTAAGGAAAGTTCTCGACAAATTCAAGAAGTATCTGATGCTTTTGAATATGCTCATGAATTAGGATTAGGAACTATTTTATGGTGCTACTTACGTAATTCTGATTTCAAAAAAGATGGCGTGGATTATCATACTTCGGCAGATATGACCGGACAAGCTAATCATTTGGGAACAACCATAAAAGCAGACATTGTAAAACAAAAACAACCGGATTGTAATGGTGGTTTCAAAGCGCTTAATTTCTCAAAAACACATGATAAAGTGTATTCAGCATTAAGTACAGAACACCCAATTGATTTAACTCGTTATCAAGTAATTAGCAGTTATATGGGACGCAGTGGATTAATCAACTCAGGTGGTGGTTCCGGCAAAAATGACTTGGCTCAGGCAGTTCGTACAGCTGTGATTAACAAACGTGCCGGCGGTATGGGATTAATCAGTGGTAGAAAAGCATTCCAACGTCCTATGAAAGAAGGTGTGGAGCTTTTACAAGCGATTCAAGATGTTTATTTGAGTAAAGACGTTACAATTGCGTAAAACAAATTAATGACTAGTCCTGAATAAGCGTTACAGATTTATAGGACAAAAATACAAATTAATTTAATTAGATAGTTATCGGGCTAGCCCGATAACTATCTTTTCTTT
>PDWJ01000702.1_pt1 | contig 47221 bp, 33 predicted proteins | sample 1430881 | NCBI WGS metagenome assembly PDWJ01 (sample SAMN01162460, study PRJNA174530) | Oral metagenome, whole genome shotgun sequencing project. | biome: Marine environment; feature: Marine mammal; material: Swab sample of the gingival sulcus; isolation source: swab sample of gingival sulcus...
TTGTTCGTTGAGAAGCGTGCTTGCCATGCTTCTGAAACCATGTCCACTCATTTCGTGTTTTTCATATCCCATCCGCCTCAATGCGGCCAGTACAGCATTATCACTCATTGGCCTTTTATCGCTCCTTGGGCTCGGAAAAACATATTTACCATTACCTGTCAGAGGCTGTATTTCTTGAAGAACATCTACTGCTTGATTCGACAATGGAACAATATGCTGTTTTTTGCCCTTCATTTTTGTAGACGGAATACGCCAGTCTCTGGCGTCAAAATCAATCTCTATCCATTCTGCATGCCGCAGCTCTCCAGGACGGACAAAAACAAGTGGAGCAAGACGAAGGGCACACCTTGTTACAATACTTCCACGATAGTCATCAATAGCTCTAAGCAAACCACCGATTTCTTTCGGGTCTGTTATTGATGCCATATGCTTGGCCTTGACAGGGGACAATGCACCACGCAGGTCAGCTGTAGGATCTCTCTCCGCTCTACCGGTAGCGATTGCATAACGAAAAACTCTGCCACAATTTTGCTGGATCCGATGCGCCGTTTCAAGAATCCCTTTTTCTTCAATTCTTCGCAAAACGACCAGAAGTTCACGTGCAGATATAGATTCTATCGGTCTTGATCCGATCCATGGGAAAACATGCATCTCAAAATATCGAAGAACTCTTTTGGCGTGAGAATCCACCCAGGAATGAGAAAATTTTGCGTGCCATTCACGAGTTTTGCCTGATATGCGGTATTTGAAATTCCACAATTTCCCTCCGGAAGGAGTTATGAGGAGAAACAGCCCACCGCCATCAAACATTTTGCGGGGCTTTTTAGAAGGCTTCGCACTTCTTATTTGAGCATCTGTAAGGGGGACAATCCTTTTAGGCATAAGGCTCTCCATACCTTTGGGGGCTTCCAAAAATACTTGGGGGCCTTTTGCTAAAAAACAGCCCCCAAAATCATTGGATTTCAGTATACCTTGTTGGATTTGGCTAGACAACAGAAAAAGAAAAAGGCCTGAATTATCAGGCCTTTTAAGACATTGCTGGACTACAATGGATTTTGTAATGGTGGAGGCGGCGGGAGTTGAACCCGCGTCCGAAAACAATCTTCCCAGGCTTCTACATACTTATCCTGAACTTTAAATTTGGCCGGGAAGTCTCCTTCAGGATGGATACGGCCCGGTGTATCCTGATACATTCAACCATCAGGGACTCAGGAAACCCTGCAGGCGGTCTTGCAAAAATGACGTCCTGGACTGCATCTGCAAGAGGGATGTCAGGAGGACGGCAGCCGGCCTAAGCGGCTACAGCGTAGTTATAATCGTCTGCGATTATGTTTAAGCTTCGCCAAGTTTACGAGCTGGCAAAAGACTCGGTATGCTACCTTGGGCGTCAAAATCTCCGTCGAAACCATTTCGCCCCCAAATTGTAAAAGATCAAAAGAAGAAAATTATTATAATCACAACACCTTAAAAGTCAATAGGATCCTTAATTATTGTATTTTTTTCTTTCCCGGTCAAGGTCACGCTGCACGTCTCTCCGTTTAATGGTCTCCCGCTTGTCGTATAGCTTCTTGCCCTTGCCTAACCCGATCAAGACTTTGATTTTATCATTTTTAAAATAGATTTTTAAAGGCACCAGGGTATAGCCTTTTTCATTAATTTTGGCCGCAAGTTTCCGGATTTCATATTTGTGCAGAAGCAGTTTTCGGGTCCGCATGGTCTCATGATTGGCATTGTAGGCATATTTGTATTGGGAAATATGCAGCTGTCTGAGGAATACTTCTTCCCGCTTGATGTCCGCGTAGCTGTCTTTAAAACTGACTCGGCCTTCCCGAATGGATTTCACTTCAGATCCGGACAACACAATGCCGGCTTCATACTCAGCGTCAATGTGATAGTTGTGCCTTGCTTTTTTATTCGTGGCAATGAGTTTTATATAATCTGCGGTCATGGGGGTTACTCGTCATCATCTTTGTAAGGGAGACTGGCTTTGTAATGCTCAAGGATAAACTGGGTGATCTTTTCTACCGTGTCAAATCCCATGATCGTTTCCAAGTCCCTTTTTGTTTTTGAAACATCCAGTGCACGGATCATTTTTTTAATCACCGGTATGGCGCCTGAATTCATGGACAAATTGGTCAGGCCAAGCCCTAAAAGGATGGGGATATTCATGGGATCCCCTGCCATCTCACCGCACATATAGAGTTCCACATCATTATTTCGGGCGGCCTCGCAGATGAGATGAATCATCTTGATGACTGCGGGGTTGTGGGCCTGATACAAATGCGCCACCCGACGGTTACGCCGGTCTATGGCCAAAGCATACTGGATCAAGTCGTTGGTGCCGATGCTGAAAAAATCAACGTGGGCGGCCAGTTCATTGGCCAAAAGCACTGCCGAGGGCACCTCAATCATGATCCCCAGGGGGATATCTTTATTAAAGATCTTGTCTTCATGCGTGAGTTCGAGAACGGCTTTATCAATGACTGCTTTGACCTGAAGAATCTCTTCGACACAGGAAATCATGGGGATGAGCAGCTTGATGTTGCCACATGTCGCTGCCCTGAGAATGGCTTTGATCTGACTGATGAATTTATCTTCATTTTCAAGACAGAACCTTACCCCACGAAGCCCCAGCGCTGGATTGGCCTCTTCCACCGGATCGATGAATGGATTAAACTTATCACCATTAATATCCAGGGTCCGGATGGTCACCGGTGCTGGATGCATCAACTCCACAAGTTCCCGGTATTTTTTCAGCAGCTCATCTTCCGTGGGAAAGCGATTCAAGTCCAGATAAAGAAATTCCGTACGGAACAACCCAATGCCCGAGGCCCGATTGTCTTTGGCAGACACCACTTCTTCCACCAGCTCAATATTTGCCAAAAGATTTAACGCCACCCCATCCTGGGTAACTGCGGGCAGGTGGCTGTCCCGTTCAATATCTGCCCGGTAGGCCTCAAACCGGGCCATTTTTTCTTCATACTTGAACAGGGTTTCTTCTTCTGGGTTGATAATGATAATGCCGGCAGAACCATCCACAATGAGAATATCATCATTTTTCACATTATGGGTGGCCGTGCCCAGCCCCAGAACAGACGGAATTTTTAACGATTTGGCCACAATACTGGTATGGGACTCTTTGCCGCCGCGATCTGTAACAAACCCTTTGATCCGTTCAAGCTGAATTTGACTGGTGTCTGCTGGAGACAGGTCATGGGCCACAATAATCACCCGCATGTTGATATCACAGATACGAATATCTTCCCCTCGCACCAGATAGGCCATGATTTTATCAGAGACCTGGGCGATATCGTTGCCCCGGGCCCTCAGGTAGGGATCATCAATCTGCTGGAACATATCCTGGAGCGCCCGTGTTACCTTCTGCAGGGCCCACTCCGCATTGATCTGATCCGCTTTGATGGTATCAATGGCCTTGCCATAGAGCATCTTATCTTTAAACAGGACCATATGGGTTTGAAGAATGTTCAGGTTCTCACTCAGATCGGCCCCAAGGGATTCAATGATTTCGGCATGGTCTGCTTTGGCCTTAACAACCGAATTTTTAAACCGGTCGATTTCAGCTTGCACCCTGTCTGCGCTGACTGGGTAGCGCTTAATCAGATTAACCCCTTCTCTGTCCACAACATATGCCTTGCCGATGCAAATGCCGGGTGAGCCGCTGATGCCGTGAATGGTAATTTGACCCGACTGGGTTTTATTCATCAATATCCTCTCCAAACCCCTGGTCAAAAAAGGCTTTGATCTGGTCTGCTAAATCTGAATCCTCTGTCTTTTCGGCCTGAATGAAAATTTGAGTGCCCTTGGCAGCACAGAGGGTTAATAGATCAATAATGCTGGACGCATCAACTGTGGAGACCCCATCAGAAAGCCAAATCTCTCCTTTAGCATCTATGGTCATTTCAGCTATTTTTGCAGCAGGCCGGGCATGCATTCCCAATATATTGATGACCCTGGTTTCCCGAGAAATTGAATATTTTGTGTTCAAGTTCAATGCGTTCCAGTGAAAAAAATTTTATTCTGTTTATATCTTTCGGTATGAAAAGTCAACGGTATCCGTAGTTTATTCCACCCCTGTTAAGGTCAGTGTTTAGCGTCTATTGATAAGCCCTGTCAAATTTTGTAGGATATACCATAATTCTTAGGTTTTAGCCAGTTGAACAATTTTGCTGAAAAGGAAATAGGTATGGCAAATCCAAAAAAAACACCCCAATACCCCATTGATGACTTTAAATCCGGAGAATCCTGGCGTCTTTTTAAAATCATGGGAGAATTTGTTGAAGGCGTTGACACCCTCCATGACCTTGGGCCCGCTGTATCCATTTTTGGATCGGCAAGAACAGCCAAAGACCATCCCCACTACATAAAGGCAAGGCAAACCGCAACACTTTTTGCCGATGCCGGCTACGCTGTCATTACGGGCGGCGGGCCTGGCATTATGGAGGCAGCGAACCGGGGGGCCGCAGATGGTGACGGTGAATCCGTTGGACTGAAAATACGCCTGCCCTTTGAAGAAAAAGGCAACCCTTACATCAAGACATCTCTTGATTTCAATTATTTTTTTGTGCGTAAAGTCATGTTCGTTAAATATGCCCAAGCCTATATCATCATGCCCGGCGGACTTGGTACCCTGGATGAAATGTTTGAAACGTTGACCCTGGTTCAGACCCAGCGAATCCGAAACATGCCGGTGATTCTAATGGGCACCGATTTCTGGCATGGGCTTTTGGACTGGATCAAAACAAGCCTTGGGGACGGCGGGATGATTTCCCCGGAAGACATGGATTTGTTTCACCTGGTAGATGAGCCACAGCACGCCCTGGATATTGTAACACAATTTTATTCATCATGAACTTCGAGCCATCCCCCGGGAAAAATAAAACGCGGTATCCAGCGGCAGTGTCTTGACCCCAAGATCATTACAAACCTGTCGCTTTGCAGCATTCAGGTTGGGCAACGGCGCAGACGCTGGTTTTGTTTTTAAGTACATTTCACCCCAGGAATTCAAATACACTGCCGTATAATCAGAAATTTGGACTTGGGGCCGTTGCGTATAAAAATTTAAAGATAGAAACAGTCGGGTAATTGAAGGGGGCCTGCGCATGGCTGAAAAAGAGATGGGGTTGTACAATTCAGGGCTTAAAAATTCATACATGGACCGGCACATCTTTTCAATGTCCTCATGGGCAATGAACGTGGCATTGGGTACCAGGCCCAAAATGGTCTGGTCCGTGTAAAGCTGATTATGAATGAGCCAGGCAGCGATCTCCTCAATGACATCTGCCACGATAATCGTTTCCTCATTGGGTCCTTTTATGCCTGACGCCTTATGCACAAGGGCCCATCGGCCTGCCCCACCATTTAAATGCTTGGCGGGCAGGTACTTGATATGCAGCCCTGAAAAGTGACGATCCCCCCGGGATACCAGCAACATTTTTTTTATCTTATCGGGTTTATCCTCAAACACGATATTGACCTTTCGTTCCAATACAATGCGGTCATCTTCGGAGATCATGACGCCGCCTGCGGACGGGGTATCAAATCCTTGCTTCAACGCGTTGTATCTGGACACCATATATCTTTCAATGGTCGTTGAAAGGCGATGAATGGCCGCATACGGCCATTGTTTAAATCGGCCCACGTCAAACATTTTTTCGTAATACCACCCCCACTCTGCCAGACATTGATCCAAAAGAATTTTTCTCAACCCAAAGTTGGAGAAATCAATGTCACGTTGCTTTGAAACGCCTAACTTAAGAAAGAAACAGGTCAGGAGTAAATTAATGGATCGGGTATCGCCCTGTCTGCGGTAAAACTCAATCAAGTGATTGACCATGATAATATATGAATCGTTTTGGCCGGGTTTGAGATGGGAACCAGAATTCATCCATTCATTTTTATATTGATTGCAAAGTAAGGTGGCCTGACCGTAAGAATGGATGTATTTTTCCAGCAGGGCCATCTTAATCACAGACTTGAACGGACTTTTCAACCATTTGAACATCTGCCAGATGGAGGCACCAAAATACTCATTCACCGGGATGGCATGGATATCCCCTAAATCCATATATCGGTTAAAGCGCTTCAAACGGAAAGTCCGATCCAGAATCAGGTTATAATAGTTCAGGCTGATAGTGGTGGGCAGTACCGCCCACAAGGGTAAGCGGCCCGCGATGTGGATCATGGTTCTGTAAAACTCTTCCTTGAGCAGCCGGGATTGCGCAGACCCTGAACTTTCCTGGGTAGACCCACCAAAATCATTGTTCCGGGCTTTGAAAATATCCACGATAAAGAATGTCACATTCACTTTAAACTGCTCCAATGCCATCCGCTCTAAGGCGTCCAGTTTTTCCCGAAGCAGTGCAAGCCCCCCCTCATCCATATCGGCCTGATCAATGCACACCCAATAATCAATATCTGATTCACTTGTTTGGGCCAATGACCCCACACTGCCCATGGAAAACAACGCCTGGATCGTCGGGGAAAAATTTCGCCTGCCACACACCTGATTTTTTCCGATGTATTTTTCAAGGGTTTTCAAGGTTTCCCGGGAAGGCAGGTAGTCTGCAATGCCCATGGGCGTTGCCGGAATGAAGCGGCACTTGCTGCCCATCTCAATGTTTTCATGAAGAAGCAGGGGCAGCAGCTGAAAAAAGTCAGCTCTCAGGCCCTTGAACAGATCATAGACCATGAGAAGACTCAACTTGTTCTGGGCCATAAACTTGGCCTCGCCATAGTGGATGAACTCACAAAAAATCATCATATTGATGTCGCTGGCCACGGCCGCTTCGATTTGGGGCAAATCGTTGTAACTCAGTTGGAATTCCCTGGCATTGTAATTAATATCCACGGCCCGGATCATACTTCTTGCATCCACCGGGAACCGGCTGAATCGGGCGTTAACGCCGGTAAAATCCCCAAATGCCAGACAGGCGGTCACAAAGGAAACGCCAGATAATTTTGAATAGGCAAATGACGCACAGGTCAAATCGGCCTGGGCAAACGTGGTTTTGGATATGACAGCCTCCATAAACAGCGCGTCGCTTAGATCGGCACCGTTAAAATTGCAGTTAAATAACGACGCCCCCTGGAAACTGCATTTTTTAAACCGGGCTCCTGCCGCCGACACATTAACAAATACGGCATTGTCCAGACAGACCTCATGGAATTGGGCCCCATCCAGATTGACATTGTAGAAAACCGCATGCCGGCATCCAGCGTGGGATAAACGGATTCCCGATAAATTGCAATTATCAAAAGTGGTCTGGGTAAACATCACATCCGAATTCGAAAACACGCTATCGGACAAATTTTCATTTTTAATACAGGCCCCTGCAAAATCAAGATGGCCCATTGTGCGTTGCCCCCGAAATTGGGCCAACTTTTTTTGCACGGGATCACCAAACAGGCTTTTTAACATTGATTTTGGGGGATTCGTGGAGACAATTTCATCTTCAATCATCTTGAACTCCTGCTCAATATGTTCCCGTTCCCTGAGCAGCAGCCGGATGGTTTTGGCAATAAAACCGGCCAGGGCTGTTTCTTTGCCTTGAAGAGTTCTTTTCTGATGGGTATTCAGGAGTTTAACCACCCGCTCGGGCCGTTTTTTGATCATACCAAAGATACAGGCGGCATTGATATCAAAATTAACATCCTGGTATTTATCTTTGTTCAGTGCGATATCCTGAACCGCAAAAAAGGACAACCGGGATAAATCGGAAATCTCCAATAAAATAAGGGGTAAAATGCCGGGACATGCGTCTCTGACCTGGCGGATCATTTCATGAAACGGGTATTTGCCCGACACCACAAGGGCTTTGAATACCGCCATGGATTCACCGGTATCTTCCGTTAAAAGATGTTGGAACAGGACGTCAAACAGGTCGGCGTAACGTCCCATGGAAGAGTTTTCAATCAGGCTGTACACAGCCATTCGCACTTTTTTTGTGGCATTGCCCCAAAGTATATTTTTTAACACCCGGTCCGGCACCCGGGCCTGGATCATGGATAATGCCTTGAGCCCCCTGACCTGCCGGTCTACATCGGCAGCCCCGAGCGCGGACTGCACAATGGCTGCCGGATCCCTGAATTCAGGGGCGATATTATTTAAAAAAGGGTCAACATCCTGTTTTTTATCAAATAAGCAGGCATAAAAATCCATGACCGCATCCCGGTTGCGAATCCCTTTGAGTATTCCTTTAAATACGCTTGAAAATCGCAGACGCACCTCAGGGGTAGCCTGAATATATTGTTCAGTAAATGCCAACCGCTGGGATTCCGTCATACTCTGAATGCCGCGTTTGAGTATATCCATGGAGATCCGCTCCTGATACAATGCCTTAAAGGCAACAAACGCACCCGGATCCCCCAAGGCCATCAGGGTGGAAAACAGCAGGCTTTTATCGGCAAAGGACATTGCTGATGAGATGTCCAGATATATTTTACCGGCCACCCTTGATGCATCCCGTTCAGCGGTTTTAAACGATTTTGAATGAAATGGTGCCTCAAGCCCTCGCCCAATATCAGATACCACCTTGCCAAGGCTTTTACGGGCCGCTTCCCTCAGGTGATACTGGTGAGAAAAAAGCCCTTTTAAAATGGGAATAATCCCCAACGCCTTGGGGAATAAAAATGCCCGGGATATCAGCTCACATTGCTGGGACGAATCCAGACCGGCCCAATGGCTGTCAAATGTCGTCAAATCAAATCCAGGGGTTGAAACCGGCATAGTGGCATCTCTTTTTGCGGTTTGTACATTTTTCCGTAAAAATGGTATATGAAACTATTAAATCAAAGACGATGTTATAACCGTTATATACCATACCAGACTCTTTTTATGAAATTATTTGACACCAAGTCAGAAACACCCACCGCCCACAAGGCATATGATGCCCAGTCCATTGAAGTGCTCAAGGGCTTGGATCCAGTGCGCCGCAGACCCGGTATGTACACAGATACCGGCAGCCCGGATCACCTGGCATTTGAGGTCATTGATAACAGTGTAGACGAAGCCATTGCCGGGTTTGCCACAAAAATTGATGTAACACTGACCCGAGACAACCAGATCCAGGTCAGTGACAACGGTCGGGGCATGCCTGTGGACATCCACCCTGAGGAAGGTATTTCCGGGGTAGAGCTGATCATGACCCGGCTTCATGCCGGCGCCAAATTTTCAACCAAAGACTATGCCTTTTCTGGCGGTCTCCACGGGGTGGGAGTCTCTGTGGTTAACGCCTTGTCCGCTAAATTGGATGTGCTGATTAAACGGGGGGGGCAAAAATATGAGATCAGTTTTGAAAATGGTGTTAAATCCCGGGAATTAGAGATTACAGGTACCGTGGGCCAGAGAAATACCGGCACCCGTGTGACATTTCAACCGGCAGACGGATATTTCGATACCCAGGCGTTTTCCCCGGCCGCCATAAAAGGTGCCCTGAAATCCAAGGCCGTACTTTGTCCTGGCCTGACCACCACCTTTCATCACGAGGCCACTGACCAGACGTCGTCCTGGTGTTACGACCACGGTCTGGACCAATATCTTGAAGAACACCTTAAAGACAAAAATACCCTTTTCCCCTCCCCTTTTACCGGAGAATGCACCACCGATGAGTTCCAGGGTGCCTGGGCCATTAATTGGGGAACAGACACCCGTCTGAACCTTGAAGAGAGCTATGTCAATCTGATTCCCACCCGCTTAGGGGGCACCCATGTCAATGGATTTAGATCCGGGCTGTTAGAATCGGTGCGGGAGTTTTGTAAATTCCGGAACCTGCTGCCCAAGGGACTGTTACTGACACCAGATGACATTTGGCAGAATGTCGGGTATGTACTTTCTGTCAAGCTGGTGGAGGCCCAATTTTCCAGCCAGACCAAGGAGCGGCTCTCTTCTCGGCATTGCGCCAACCTGGTGAATCTTCAGGTCAGGGATGCCTTCAGCCTCTGGCTCAACCAGAATGTTACACAAGGAGAAGCCTTGGCCGGCATGGCCATTGAAAACGCCAGAAACCGGGTTAAAAAAAGTAAAAAAGTCACCCGAAAAAAAGCTGTTGGCGGGGGCACCTTGCCGGCCAAACTCTCGGATTGCAGCAGCGATGACCAAACCCTCAGGGAATTATTTTTTGTGGAAGGCGATTCTGCAGGTGGCTCTGCCAAACAGGCAAGGGACAGGCGATTTCAGGCCATCATGCCATTGCGGGGTAAAATCATGAACACCTGGGATCACACGGCATCGTCGATCCTCAATTCCAAAGAGATCAGAGATATTTCCCAGGTATTGGGAGTGGCCCCAGGTGCCAGCGATATTTCCAAACTCAGGTATAATAAACTGTGTATCCTGGCCGATGCCGATTCCGACGGCCTACACATTGCCACCCTGATCTGTGCCTTGTTTTTAAAGCACTTCCCGGAAGTGGTGCGACAGGGCCATGTGTTTGTGGCCATGCCGCCGCTTTACCGCATCGACATGGGCAAAGAGGTGTTCTACGCCTTGGATGACGCTGAAAAATCAGCCATTATCAACCGGCTCAACCGACGCAAGAAAAAGGGAAAAATCAATATCCAGAGATTCAAAGGCCTGGGGGAAATGAATCCGGCACAACTCAAAGAAACCACCATTGCACCGGATTCAAGACGGCTGGTCCAATTAACGATTGATGAACACGACCCAGCAGATCCCGAAAATGATTTCAAAACAGATAAACAGGACAATGTCTGGGAGATCATGGATATGCTGCTGGGGAAAAAACGCACCCAGGATAGAAAACGCTGGATTGAGACCAACGGGGTAATCAAAGAGAATTAACCATGACCGATACGCCGCCTTTGGCTGTAGAAGAATACGAAAAACTGCCCTTTCAGGAGTTCACCCAAAACGCTTATCTTAATTACGCCATGTACGTCATCCTGGATCGGGCCCTGCCCCACATTGGAGACGGGCTCAAGCCCGTGCAGCGGCGTATTGTCTATTCCATGAGTCAGCTGGGGTTATCTTCCACTGCAAAATTTAAAAAATCCGCCCGAACCGTGGGAGACGTCCTGGGTAAATTCCATCCCCACGGAGATTCTGCCTGCTACGAGGCCATGGTGCTCATGGCCCAGCCCTTTTCTCTGCGCTATCCCCTGGTGGATGGCCAGGGCAACTGGGGGGATCCCAATGACCCCAAATCATTTGCCGCCATGCGGTATACTGAATCCCGGCTGTCGGCCTACGCAGAGATTTTCCTAAGGGAGCTGGACCAGGGGACCGTAGACTGGGTCCCCAATTTTGACGGCACCCTGGAAGAACCCACCATCCTGCCGGCCCGGTTGCCCAACCTGCTGCTCAACGGCACCACCGGTATTGCCGTGGGCATGGCCACATCCATCCTTCCCCATAATCTCAGGGAGGTGGCCAACGCCTTGATCCATCTCATTGAAAATGAAGATGCGGATGTGCGGGCCTTGTGTAAATTTATCAAAGGGCCTGATTTCCCCACAGATGCTGAAATCATCACACCCGCGTCTGAAATCCTTAAACTCTACGAAACAGGCACCGGGCGAATCAAAATGCGGGCCAGATATATGATTGAAGACCAGGAACTGATTTTTAACGCCCTGCCGCATCACAGTTCGACAGAAAAAATATACGAGCAGATCGCGGCACAGATGGCGGCCAAAAAACTGCCCATGGTGGCGGACATCAGGGATGAATCCGACCATGAATCCCCCACCCGGCTGGTGGTCCTCCCCCGGTCCAACCGGGTGGATTTAGATGCCCTGGCCGCCCACCTGTTTGCCACCACTGACCTGGAAAAATCATATTCTGTTAACATGAATATGATTGGTCTGAATGGCCGCCCTGCGGTGAAATCCCTTCGGGAAGTCCTCTTGGAATGGCTGGCATTTCGAAAAGATACCGTTGAAAAAAAACTGCGATTTCGCCTGGAACAGGTCCTGGCCCGCCTGCACATTCTCGAAGGCCTGAAGATCGCATTCTTAAATTTAGATGAGGTGATCCGCATCATCCGGGAATCAGACCATCCCAAACAGGATCTCATGGCAACATTCGATCTGTCTGAGATCCAGGCCAAGGCCATTCTTGACATTCGGTTGCGACAATTGGCGAAACTCGAAGAGGTCAAGATCAACGAAGAGATCAAGGCGTTGGGCAAGGAGCGCCAATTTCTTGAAAACACCTTGAACAGCCCCAAGGCATTCAAATCGTTTCTTATCAAAGAAATCAAGGAAGATGCAAAAAAATACGGAGATCCACGCCGATCCCCCATCAAAGAGCGGGAAGATGCCGAAGCATTTTCCGTCACCGATGTCCTGGATATTGAGCCGGTCACCATCATCCTTTCCGCCAATGGCTGGATCCGTGCCGCCAAAGGACATGATATCATTCCGGAAAATGCCAAATTCAGATCTGGAGACAAACTGCTATGCCACCTTCGCACCCGCAGCGACACCCCCATTGTTCTCATCGACAACACCGGCCGATCCTATACCCTTTACTCCCATACCCTGCCCTCGGCCAGGGGGAATGGCGAGCCAGTGACCGGCCATTTGACCCTTGCCCCTGGCAGCACCATTTGTCACATGGTGGCCGGCGAAGATAACGCTCTTTTTTTAATGGCATCTGACCAGGGATACGGATTTATCATGTCATTTACTGATTACCTGACCCAATACAAAAACGGGAAAGCTGTCTTGACCCTGAAAGATGGCCAGATGCCCCTGCCGCCCTGTCAAGTGGTGGATATTGAATCCGACAACGTCCTGGCAATCACCTCTTTGGGCCGGCTGTTGATATTTAAACTCAATGAATTGCCCCGGCTCAAAAAGGGTAAGGGCAACAAAATCATTCACCTGCCGCCACCCAAGTCCGGGAAATCAGATCCTGAAACCGTCAAGTTTCTGAAAATATTGCCATTGGACTCAAACCTTGTTATACATGCAGGCAAACATTTTTTAAGGCTGAGCCCGGGGAATCAAACGGACTACACTGGAATGCGCGGTAGGCGGGGCAAGCTGCTGCCCAGGGGGTACCGCAATGTTGACACCATAGAGATCCTCCCTGTTCAACCAGCAGAAGAGGCCTAGGCAACATGGGTTCATGACAAATTTTTTTAAAACACATTTCATATTGATGACCGTCACCACGCTGACGCTGGGACTGTCGTCGGTTGCGATACTGATTCACTATAAAAATATCGGCCGCCCCAAAGACACGGTGGCATTGATAAAAAAAACAGGCAAATTGCGACTGATCACCACCAATGCCGTAAATACCTGCTATTACGATAAAGGCAACCCCACGGGATTTGAATACGATCTTGCCAAAGCCTTTGCCGATTACCTGAATGTGGAACTTGATATCGTCACGCCGGGGTGGAACGCCATGTTTACCTTTCTGGCCCAAGACAAAGGAGATTTCATTGCGGCAGGCCTGACGATCACCCCCCAGCGCCTGGAACAAGTGAATTTTTCAACGCCTTACATGACCATCCAGCAACGAATCATCCACCACAACCTGGTCTTTGGCCCCAAAAGCATTGAAGACATGGCATTTCGCACCTTCCATGTTCGCAGGGGCACCTCATACCAGTCCAGATTGGCGCAGATCAAGGCCTCCGGGGTTAACCTCAGCTACACGCTTTATGACAATACACCCACTTCCGAACTGATCGCCATGGTGCAAAACCGGGACATTAAATTCACAGTGGCAGAGGCGCACCTGGCATTGCTAAATAAACGGTATTATCCGGAAATTAAGATCGGGATCCCCATCCAGGAAAAAGAATCACTGGGTTGGGCTGTGCGGAAAGGCGACACTGCCATGCAAGAGGCCATCAACGAATTCTTCCGCTTTGCCAAGGAAACCGGTATGTTAAAAAAAATAACTGAAAAATATTATGACAACATCACGGATTTTGATGTATATGAGCTTAAAAAATTCCATGAGCGGATTAAGACGCGGCTACCAGCTTATCAGGCAATCATTGAGGCGGAATCCCAAAAGTATGGATTTGACTGGCGCCTCATGGCCGCAATGATTTACCAGGAATCCCATTTCAATCCAGACGCCAAAAGCATGACCAATGTCCGGGGGCTGATGCAGGTCACCAAGGCCACAGCCAGAGAGATGGGCATATCCAATCGTCTCAATCCCCAGCAAAGCATCCAGGCAGGTATTCAATACCTGAATCAGATGTATGAAAAATTTGATTATATTGAGGATAACTACCAGCGCATGCTGTTTGCCCTGGCCAGCTATAATATCGGATATGGTCATGTTCGAGATGCCATCGAGCTTGCACAAAATCAGGGCCTTGACCCTGAGAGCTGGCACGCCATGAAAACCACCTTACCCCTGCTGTCTCAAAAAGCCTATTACAAAAAAACCAAGCACGGCTATGCAAGAGGCTGGGAGCCGGTCCAATATGTGGCACATATTCTAACCTATTTTGATATTCTCAAACGAAAAACCAGATCATGAACATACTAATTTCAGGTATGTTCATGAGAAGCCATACAATACCTGATCCGATCTGCGCAGCACACGCGTCCCACTTGGACGATTTGAACGGCGTGGATCGTATCCTACAAACTAAAAATGAGAGCGTGAATGACTAGAAAAATACTGATAAACGCCCTGGATCCTGAAGAAAACAGGATCGCTGCGGTGTTTGAAAACAAATTGGATCAGTTTCACATTGAGACGTCAGCCAAAGAAGTCACCAAAGGGAACATCTATAAAGGCGTGGTAACCCGTGTAGAGCCGAGCCTCCAAGCAGTTTTTGTGGATTATGGTGCAGCAAAAAATGGATTTTTACAAAAAAATGAAATCCATCCTGACTATTTTCAAGAGGTGGACAAAAAAGACGGAACCCTTTTCAACTTGATTAAAAAAGGTCAGGAATTGATCGTCCAGGTCTCTAAAGATCCTATCAATCATAAGGGGGCCATGCTCACCACATATATCTCTTTGCCCGGACGATTCGGGGTGCTTATGCCTGGCAACGCCACCCGGGGCGTTTCCCGAAAGATCAGCGAGGAAGACGAAAGAAAGCGGCTGGTTAAAATCCTTAAAAGTATGAAGATCGCTCAAGGATTCGGCATGATCGTCCGCACTGCGGGAAAAGGGGCCACCAAAACCCTGCTTACCGCTGACTTAAGATATTTAATGCGGGTGTGGAAAAATATCGACAAACAGGCCATGAAGACCCCGGCGCCCTGCCTGCTTTATAAAGAACAGAGTCTGGCCGTCCGATCCTTAAGAGATTACTTCACCACGGATATTAAAGAGATTCTTATTGATGACCCGGACACGTTTAAAGAGGTGAAAGAATTCATTGGCAACATTGCCCCAAAACAGCAAAAGATTGTGCGGCTGTTCAAAGGTGAAAAGCCCATTTTCACAAAATACCAGCTTGAAGAACAGATTGCATCCATCTACCGCAGGGACGTGCCGTTAAAATCCGGTGGATTTCTGGTGATTGAACAAACCGAAGCCCTGGTATCCATTGACGTTAACTCCGGTAAATCCACCAAAAAGAAAAACATTGAAGAGACCGCCCATCATACCAATTTGGAAGCCGCAGAAGAGGTGGCACGGCAGTTGCGGTTGAGGGATATGGGCGGCCTCATTGTTGTGGATTTCATTGATATGAAAGAACGCCGGCATAAAGCTGAAATCACCCGGACGTTGAAAAAACACCTAAAAACAGACAAAGCCAAAACCAAGGTTGGCGGCATCACCGCCTTCGGACTGCTTGAAATGTCCCGTCAGCGCATCCGCCATTCCATTACTTACGGTGCCTATGAAACCTGCTACCACTGCAAAGGCCGCGGCATGACGCCATCGGTGGAAACCCAGGGCCTTGCATTTTTGCGACAGCTCAACATAAGATCTTTGAAGGCTGAAAAACAACAGACACTTAACTGCCGGGTACCGACGGATGTGGCATATTATATCCTTAACACAAAGCGAGAAGAATTATTGGATCTGGAAAACAAGCGCGATGTGTCTATCACGATAGAAATTGATCCGGGTATGGTCTCGGGAGAAAGCAGTATCGAGTAATCCAAATCAAATATTTTGAGGTACAACAAACCCAACTTGACATTCACGTGATATCGGTGTAATTGGAACACTTTCAACGGAATCTTCAAAAAGGAGATCCAATGTCTCATCGGAGACAAAAACAACAATGCAAGACATTGTTTATAGTTGTGGTATTGGCCCTTTTAGGTGCTGGACTGATCGTATATGTCATACAAAATCAATCCGAAAACACCATGGGTAACGGGGGCGCCCCTCGAAATGTAACAGAGACTCAAGCGGAGAAAAAACACATTTATACAGGAACGATACAAAGGGATCCAAAAATTTCATACGCAGCCTTGGAAACCGATATGTCTCTAAAAACGATGATGGATGATCGAAAAAAAAATCTTGGCATAAGTCACAGCCTTGATATGATTGTAAAATCCGATGAGACCTTCACCGTGGGCAGCGCAACGGTATCCATGCAGAAGATATTGGCACAGGCCTTTTCCGGGCAAGAAAAAATTTTTGAAGCAGATCTGTCAGAATCCGGGGAAGCCTTACCCGCAACCATCAAAGAATACGGCATCTATGTGGTTCAACCCGGGGATAATATCTGGAACATCCATTTTAGACTCCTCAAGGACTATTATCTTGATAAAGGCATTCATCTTGAGGAAGGCGCAGATGAGCCTGTTAGTCGGGAAGGAAGTTCCGGGATTGGAAAAATATTGAAATTTTCTGAAGCACTGGTAATCATCTACAACACAAAAGAAGAAAAGATTAGCCGTGATATCAATTTGATTGAGCCCTTGAGCAAAATCGTTATCTACAATATGAGCGAAGTATTTGCTTTGCTTGATGAAATAACTTTTAACAACGTGGACAGGCTTCGGTATGATGGAGAAAATATCTGGATCCCTGCCCAAACATACTAATATCTTTATTTTTTAGGAGGAACACCTTGATCAGTACAGCATTTGCAATGGGACAGCCCGGCGGGCAGGCTGCAGGGCAGGCAGGAGGACTTGCAGCGTTTATGCCCATTATCATTCTGTTTGCCATCTTTTATTTTCTTTTGATCCGGCCCCAGCAGAAAAAAGCCAAAGCGCACAGAGAGATGATCAACGCCCTTAAAAAAGGCAACCGCATCATCACGACTGGCGGGATCTATGGCACCATCACCTCCCTGGACGACACCACCATCGGTCTTGAAATTGCTGAAAAGGTTAAAATCAAGATTTCAAGAGGCCATGTTGCGAGTCTGGTGACTGAAAACCCACCTGCGCAGCCATCAAAAGAAAAAAAATAATATCCTTCAGGAGTATAGAGATTGAAAGCATTTACCCTTAAACGCGTATTGATTTTGGGAATTGTCCTGGCTGCCGTTGTCTGCCTGCTTCCCACATTTACCAATACCTGGCCCCACAAAAAAATAAATCTGGGCCTGGATCTGCAGGGCGGTATGCACCTGGTTCTGGAAGTTCAGAATGAAAAAGCCGTTGAAGCAGAAATTGACCGGACCATCAGTGAACTCAAAAAAGACCTGAGATCCGAAAGCATTAAACACATGGGCATTACCCGAACCCCAAACAATCGGATCCTAGCCAAAATTTCCGGACAAGACAACAAAAAAAATGTTGAAAAGCTGCTGTCAGATGAATTTTCTAACTTGACCATCCCTTCGGTGGATACCATTGAAGGCGGTCTTGCCTTTACCTTGGCCCTGCCCGATGAGGAAGCCGCCAACATCAAAAAAATGGCCACGGAGCAAGCCCTTGAAACCATCCGAAACCGAATTGATGAATTTGGCGTTAGTGAGCCGGACATCCGAATCCAGGGCGATAACAGAATTTTGCTCCAGTTGCCGGGTATCCAGGACCCGGATCGGGCCAAAGGACTCATTGGCAAAACCGCTCAGCTCACCTTCCAGCTGGTCAATGACCAGGTCGACGTGAATGATGCCCTTCACGGCAATCCCCCCGTAGGATCTGAGGTGCTGTATCAAAACAGGGTAGATCCCAATACCGGGGTTGCCACCAAGGTGCCATTTCTGATCAAAAAACAGGTGCTGCTTGACGGCAGCCTGCTGACCAACGCCAGGGTGGAATTCGACCAGTTCCAGCAACCCCAGGTGGGGATTGAATTTAACCGTAAAGGTGCACGGATTTTTGATAGGGTAACGGCTAAAAACGTGAACAAACGTATGGCCATCGTTCTAGATAAAACTGTCTACTCCGCCCCTAACATCCAGGAGCGGATTGCCGGTGGAAAGGCAAGAATCACAGGTCAATTCTCCATGGAAGAAGCCAAAGATCTGGCCATCGCCCTTCGTGCAGGGTCACTGCCTGCACCAGTTAACATCATTGAAGAACGGACTGTAGGCCCCACTTTGGGAGCAGATTCAGTACGGATGGGTCTGATGTCCATGGTGGTGGGCTTTACCCTGGTGATCATTTTCATGGTCATCTACTATAAAGGTGCCGGCATCATTGCCGACCTGGCCTTAATCGTGAATATCATCCTCATCGGTGGTGGGCTTGCCGCCTTCCAGGCCACCTTAACCCTGCCAGGCATTGCCGGTATTATTTTGACTATTGGTATGGCTGTGGATGCCAACGTCATCATCTTTGAAAGAATTCGAGAAGAGCTCAGGAGCGGTCGTCCTGCCGTGGCAGCCGTTCATGCCGGGTACCAACGGGCCACCCTGACGATTATGGATGCCAATGTCACCACCCTGATCGCCGCCATTGTTCTGTTTCAGTTCGGCACAGGCCCTATCAAAGGCTTTGCTGTGACCTTGGGTTTAGGTATTGTCGCCAGTCTCTTTACTGCGCTGGTTCTATCTAAGAGCCTGTATGAACTGATCCTTCAGAACAAAACCACTACGACACTCAGTATATAACGGCCACGGGCCGCCTCTGGTCTATCAAATCCCAGGCGTTGGCCCACAACAAAACAAAAAAGGAATCTATATAATGCAATTTTTCAAGTCTGATGTGAATATCGATTTTATCGGTAAGCAGAAGATTGCGGCATGCTTCTCAGCTGTGCTGATACTGGCCGGTCTTGTCTCCTTGGTGATTCATAAAGGCCCTAATTATGGCATTGACTTTGCCGGCGGCACCCTGATTCAGGTCAAATTCGAACAGGCCGTAGATGTCAAAGACATCCGGTCAAGCCTGGGCCAACTGGGCCTTAAAGATATATCGGTACAGGGATTTGGTGCTGTTGAAAATAACGAATATCTGATCCGAACCTCCAACGCCCATGCCTTTGAAGGCAAGCTGGAAACCGCCATCACTTCGAGCCTTGAAACGGTGACAAAATTGACGCCGGAAATCCGCCGGGTTGAAATGGTCGGCCCCCAGGTGGGCGAAGACCTGAAGAAAAAGGCATTGCTGGCCATTTTCTATTCCCTGCTGTTCATCACCATCTATATTTCAGGCCGGTTTGAACAAAAATGGACCATTGCGGGGATCACTGCCGGTGCACTAATGACCGCAGTTTATTTTCTATCCGTTTTGAACATGTCCATGCCTGTTTTGATCGGCGGTGCTTTAGCGGTTTCTCTGGCCCTGTTTTGGTGGCTTCGTTTCCAGTATGCCATGGGGGCCATTGTGGCCCTGATACACGATGTATTCATCACCATCGGCATCTTTTCGATTCTGGATCTTGATGTCTCGTTATCCATCATTGCCGCCCTGTTGACCATCATCGGTTACTCGCTCAATGATACCATTATTGTGTTTGACCGAATCAGGGAAAACCTCAAAGGTAATACCGATCCAGCAGCAGTCCCCGAGTTAGCTAATAAAAGTATCAATGAAACCCTATCAAGAACCATCTTGACCTCCCTGACCACCTTGATCGTTCTATTATCCCTGTTTTTTCTGGGCGGTGAAATCATCCATAATTTTGCCTTTGCAATGATCATTGGTGTATTGATCGGTACCTATTCATCGGTATTTGTGGCAACACAGGTTGTGCTGGTGGCCCACGCCAAAGGGTAATCCATGTGTTTGGAAAAAGCATCTAAAGTATCACATGCCCTATGGGAAGCGGGCCTTGATGAAAGTCAAGGCCGCCGCGCCATGGACGTAACGCAGATAATGACAGCAGTATCCATATTGGCATTCATGCTGTTTCAGTCCTGTGGGTACGTTTCCAATCGATCAGCTGAACCATCAACAGCTGAACCATCAAACGCACCTGAAATCAAAAGCGCAGGGCTGACAGGACAGGCTGGGGCAAAAGACAGGCAGATCCAAACCCTCGAAGACAAAATTGACCGGCTTGAAGACAAAATCACTCGGCTTGAACGTCAGGTGGCGGACCAAAAACGCATCGTCTATACGGTTGAATACACTGATCCGGCCCAGCTTTATCAAAAGGCCAGAACCCTGCTTCTGGCCAAAGAATACAATAATGCGGCCGACCTGTTTACGACATTCACGCAAAAACACCCTGATCACAGCCTGGCAGACAATGCGGTTTACTGGCTGGGCGAATGCAAATACACCATGGGCCAATATAAAGCGGCGGCCAATGTGTTCCGATCTCTGATCCAAACCTACCCCAAAGCGGAAAAAGTGCCGGATGCCATGCTGAAAGCAGGGTATGCTTACCTTTCCTTGGACGATTACAACCGGGCCAGTCACTATTTAAAACAGGTGATAAAAAAATTCCCCTTTTCCCCGGCTGCGGTAAAGGCCCAGGCCAAACTCAACGCATTTCAATAATTCCGGGCCAGCCATCATGGAGCCGACAACGGATACATACTTGCCCTGGTTCATTCTCAGAGAGATACCGGGTTTGAGCAACCGGCTCCTTAAACAAATTATCCGTACATTCACTACACCAGAAGCCGCATTCAATGCAGATCAGAATGCACTGTGTGCGGTCAAGGGCCTGGGCCCCAAAAGCCGGCAGATTCTGGCAACCCATAGGGCCTATAAAGAAAAGGCTCAGGCCACCCTGAGCCAGGTTAAAAATGCCGGCTATAACATCGTCACCCTCTCAGATCACCACTACCCTGCCCTGCTTAAAGAAATCCCTGATCCACCGCTGTTCTTGACCTATACCGGCACCTTGGACAACAACGCGCCCTGTATCTCCATTGTGGGCTCCCGAAAGGCCACCCGATATGGCATGGATACCGCGGCATATCTGGCCAGATGCCTATCTGGGTGGGGATTCAATGTGGTCAGCGGCATGGCATTAGGCATTGATACGGCCGCCCACAACGGCGCGCTCCAGTCACCAGGCGGTCAAACCACGGCCGTTTTGGGCTCAGGACTGAACAATATTTACCCCAGGCGTAACCTGGGTCTGAGTCGGAAAATCTCCTGCCGAGGTGCCGTCATATCTGAATTCTCTCCCAATACCCCGCCCCTTCCCGGATACTTTCCCATGCGCAACCGAATCATTGCCGGCATGTCTGTGGGCACCATTGTGGTTGAAGCGGCGGAAAAAAGCGGTTCCCTGATTACGGCCCGCCTGGCCGGAGAATACAACCGCGAGGTATTTGCCGTTCCTGGCAGTATCCGATCCCATACCAGCCGGGGCACTCATGCCTTGATCCGCCAGGGTGCAAAGCTCATTGAAACCGAAAATGATATCATTGATGAGCTGGGTCACTTTGTCCACACCGCCATCAAAAAAAACGCGCCTTCCTCCCAAAAGAAAAATAAAACACCGGATATGGACAAACCCCACTCATTCATATATAACCTCCTGGATTCATATCCCGTACACATTGATGATATTTCAACCGAAACCGGACTCGACAGCCAGACAACTGCAGCGGCGCTTCTTGACATGGAATTGTCGGGACTTATTTTGCGGCATCCGGGAAATTACTATTCTAAAGCGGAGGAGTAAAATTGACAAAGCCCCTGATCATTGTGGAATCCCCAACAAAAATCAAAACCCTTAAGAAATATGTCGGCAAGGACTTTAAAATTGCTGCCAGCGCGGGGCATATAAGGGATCTGCCGACCAAAAAACTGGGGATTGATGTGGATGACAATTTCAAGGCTGAATATGTCAATATCAAGGATAAATCCAAGGTAATCGCCACCCTGAAAAAAGATGCCAAAGGCACCGATGATGTGTACCTGGCCCCGGACCCTGACCGTGAAGGTGAAGCCATTGCATTCCACATCATGGATATCCTCAAGAAAAAAGGCCGCCGATTTCACCGGGTGCTTATCCACGAGCTCACCAAAAAAGGGATCACCGACGCCTTGGCAAATACCCTGGAACCGAATGTGGATAAATACGACGCCCAGCAGGCCCGGCGCAAACTAGACCGGTTAGTGGGCTATCAGATTTCACCCTTGCTTTGGCAAAAGGTTCAAAGGGGGTTAAGTGCCGGTCGTGTTCAATCGGTGGCCGTAAAAATCATCTGTGACCGGGAGCGGGAAATTCGTCAGTTTGAGCCTGAAGAGTATTGGACCATCACTGCGGACCTGATGATCGATGCACCACCGGCGTTTAACGCGGCCCTCACTCGTATTGATGGTAAAAAGGCGACCATTTCCAACGGGACCCAGGCATCTGACATTGTTTCTGAGCTTGAGACCTTGCCGTTCACGGTGGATCAGATTAAAAAGAAAACGGTCAAACGTAACCCTTTGCCGCCCTTTATTACCAGTAAACTTCAGCAGGATGCCATCAACCGCCTGCGGTTTTCTGCAAAAAAAACCATGGTCGTGGCCCAGCAGCTCTACGAGGGGATTGACTTTGGTACCGACGGCCCTGAAGGTCTGATCACGTATATGCGTACAGACTCCACCCGTATTGCCCCGGAAGCGGCCCAGGAAGCCTTATCCCTTATCAATAGTGAATTTGGCACGACATATGCCCTGAAGGCACCAAGACAGTTTAAAAATAAAAACAAAGCCCAGGATGCCCATGAAGCCATCCGGCCCACATCGGTGTACAACACACCCGATAAACTCAAGCCCTATCTAAATGAAGACCAGTTTAAACTTTACGATTTGATCTGGAAACGGTTTGTGGCCTCCCAGATGGCCCAAGCCCAGATTGACCAAAAATCCATTCTCATAAAGGCCGGCGACACATACCTGTTTTCCGTTTCCGGCGCCACCGTCAAATTTGATGGTTTTATGCGCCTGTATGCCACCCAGGAAACAAGCAAAGATAAGGATATCCAGTCCCTGCCGCCTGTGGAAGAAGGCGAATTGTTAACCCTGAGTAAACTTAATCCCAAACAGCACTTCACCAAACCACCGCCAAGGTATTCCGAAGCCTCGCTGGTTAAGGCGCTGGAAAAAAACGGTATTGGTCGGCCATCGACCTACGCCTCAATCCTGGGTGTGATCCAGGATAAGGGATATGTAGAACTGATCAAGCGATACTTTATCCCCAGTGAACTTGGCTTTATTGTCAATGACCTTTTGGTGGATTCGTTTCCCAATCTTTTAGATATCAACTTTACCGCCCAGATGGAAAATAATCTGGACAATGTTGAGCAGGGCAAGCTCAATGAAGTCGATCTGCTGAAAAGCTTTTATGATGGGTTTAAAACCACACTGGACGATGCCAAGGACAATATGGTCAGCGTCAAAGGGGTTGGCATTGAGACGGGGATAGCCTGCCCCAAATGTGGCAAGCCTGTGAATATCAAAATCGGCCGCAATGGTCATTTTCTGGCATGCACCGGCTACCCCGACTGTGATTTTACCGCCAATTACCTCCGGGACGAAAAGGGAAAGATCTCTATTGTTGAAAAGGTCGAAGACAGCGAACCCGTCAAAGATTGTCCAGAATGTGGCAAACCCATGGTACGCAAGGATGGTCGGTTCGGTCTGTTCCTGGCCTGTACCGGCTATCCAGATTGTAAACACACGGAATCTGTGGTTCAGGAACATTCCAATACGTCCATTGGCGTTCCCTGCCCAGAAAAAGGGTGTGACGGAACCATTGTCGAAAAGAAATCCAAACGGGGGAAATTGTTTTACGGCTGTTCAAAATATCCAGACTGTGCCTTTGCATCCTGGGATACACCCGTGGCCAAACCGTGCCCCCAATGCGACGCGCCTTATCTGGTGGAAAAGAAATCCAAACGGGACGGTCAATTCTACAAGTGCCCGAAAAAAGGGTGTGGATACAAAGAATTAATTTTTGAAAAAAAAGAGACACCAGACTTGGTGTCCCCAGGCATGGAATAGGCCATCAGTCATTGACCCGCTCAACATATTCCCCCGTCCGGGTATCCACCCGAATCATCTGCCCTTCATTGACAAAGGGAGGGACCTGAATTTCAAATCCGGTTTCCAGCACAGCAGGTTTGGTATCCCCCGTGGCAGTGTCCCCTTTGGCCCAGGGCTCGGCTTTCACCACCTTCAACACCACAAAATTAGGCAGGGTCACCCCAATGGGATTTCCGTTGTGCAGCAGGACCGTGCATACGGTATTATCCTTGAGTAGATTGGTATTGTCACCAATCTGATCCTTGGTCATGAAAATCTGCTCATACGTGTTGGAGTCCATGAAGCACCAGCTGTCTTGATCTGAGTAAAGATACTCCATGTCCACTTCTGAAAGGTCTGCTTTTTCAAACTTATCACCAGATCTATAGGTTCGCTCAAACTGAGCACCGGTGATCATATTTTTAAGTTTACACTTATACAGGGACTGGCCCTTGCCCGGCTTTTTAAATTCAAACCCGACAATCACATGGGGATCACCGTCGATTTCAAGTTTAAGGCCTTTTCTCAAGTCACTGGCTAAATACATTATATCTCCTGCGTTTATATTATAAAATTGTCCATAATAGCGGCCACAGGCAGCCCTGGATCTTATCAACACCCAGGCACAGCCCACAACAAAGATTGAAAGATCTGAGTCACCTACACAGACGTTACTTATAAAACCACAATCCAGCAGGATTGGCAAGATCTCAAGAAATCAACTTGCTTTTTACAGTGGGTTATAGGAAAATATTCAGATTTAATAGAGTTAGCATTTAACCCCCAATCAGGATAACACACATGATCATTGTCATTGATTTCGGATCACAGTTTAACCAGCTTATTGCCAGGCGGGTTCGGGAAAACAACGTATACTGCCAAGTGGAACCGGCAGACATCACGCTTGATAAAATTAAAGCCATGAACCCGGTGGGCATTATCCTATCCGGCGGCCCCTCGTCTATCTATGAAGAAAACAGCCCCAAAATTGATACCGGTATCTTTGACTTAGGCGTTCCCATACTGGGCATCTGCTATGGTATGCAGTTTATGATTCACGCCTTAGGCGGTACCATCGAACGGGCAAAAAAACGGGAATATGGCTTTGCTGAGCTGAAAATCAAAACTGCAGATCATCTGTTCAAAGATATGGCGCCCGCATTTCAATGCTGGATGAGCCACGGTGACGCTGCCAACACCCTACCCCAGGGGTTTGACATCACCGCATCCACTGAAAATACTAAGATTGCCGCCATTGCCGACCACGATAGAAAATTCTACGGGCTTCAGCTTCATCCCGAGGTGGAACATACGGTAAACGGCTCCCGGATGATCCGCCATTTCCTTTTTGACATCTGCGGGTGCGAGCAAAACTGGACCATGAAATCATTTTGCGATGGCGCCGTAGCCCAGATCAAAGATGCTGTGGGAGACAAAAAGGTGATCATGGGGCTGTCCGGCGGGGTAGATTCTTCAGTGGCCGCCACCTTGATCCACAAGGCGGTGGGCAAAAATCTGCACTGCATTTTTGTCAATAACGGACTGTTGCGCCACAATGAACAGGAACAGCTTGAAATCAGCCTCAAAGCCTTAGACATGAACATCAAATTTGTTGATGCCAAAAAGAAATTTCTCATGGCCCTTGAAGGTGTCACAGATCCTGAAAAAAAACGAAAAATCATTGGCAATCTGTTCATTGAGGTGTTCGATGCCGAAGCCAAAAAAATTGAAGGCGCACAATTTTTAGGCCAGGGCACCCTATATCCGGATATTATTGAGTCCAAGTCTGCATTTGGCGGCCCCACGTCCATCATCAAATCACATCACAACGTCGGCGGATTGCCTGAAGAGATGAACCTCAAACTCATTGAGCCCCTGCAACTGCTTTTCAAAGACGAAGTCAGAAAACTGGGCCTTGAAATGGGTATCAATGAAGACCTGATCTGGCGCCAACCCTTTCCCGGCCCCGGTCTTGCCATCAGGATCATGGGCGATATCACTGAAGAACGCCTGGAAATTTTAAGACAGGCAGATACCATTTTACTCGATGAAATTAAAAATGCCGGGCTCTACCGCAAACTGTGGCAATCCTTTGTTGTCCTGCTTCCCGTCAAAAGTGTCGGGGTGATGGGGGACCAACGGACATTTGCCAATTGCGTGGCCATCCGAGCGGTAACCTCCAGTGACGCCATGACCGCAGACTGGGCAAAGCTCCCCCACGACCTGCTGGGCAAAATATCCAATCGGATCATCAATGAAGTAGACAAAATCAACCGGGTGGTTTTCGATATCACCTCCAAACCTCCGGGAACCATAGAATGGGAATAAGGCCCATGATCAGAATTAAATCTGCCACAGATACGTCGGATTTTATTTTGATCCTGGGCCTAACGGCTGTGAGGTGACCGGATCTTTTCCCAGGGATTGCCGCCCCCCATGAAAGGGCCGAATGGGTTTGAATCAATCTTTCATTAAAAAGCTACAAAAAGTACAGAATATGGACCAGAACCGCCTTAAAAACTATCGAAATGATATGACCCGCCGTTCCAATGGGCCTGAAGAAACATCTGGACAAGCCGGGGAAGATCTCCGAGCCGCTGTTTATCATCAGGAAATCAACACCCTGAAAATCGAAAAACTATCCCAGCGAATCACCATCATTTCAATCATCATTCCCTGCATCATCATTGCCATTCTGACCTTTGCTTACCTGGACATGAAAGAAAGAGTGGTGGATGTGGATGAAACCCAGGACTCCCATGTCAGCCAGATTGCCAGGATCTTTGAAGAGAAACTCAATGCACTGGATGTCCGCGTTGCCAAGACAACCTTTGACCTGGATGAAAAACTGGTGATGATCACCAAAAAGAGCAGTGAACTTGAACGCCAGACCGCGAATATGTCCGCTGCGAAAGCGGATTTAAAATCACTTGAAACCGCATTGACGAAACTGGAACGCATTGAAGCAAAATTAAAAGACATTGAAGCAGAAATTAAAGCCAATGCAGACCACAATTCCTCTACCCTGGTTACCATAGACAAAATCAAGCAACAACTGCGGGCCAATATCAAACAAAACAACGCTGAATTCAACGCCACTGTGGTAAAAATTACCGATGAAATTCAGCTTTTTAAAGAGGAGTTTGATGCGCGCCTCCTTGAATTATCCGCCTATGAACAGGAGATTGCGGCGCTGACCAAAGCCACCAGCTTACTGGACAAAAAGGTTAAAAACCTGACACAGGATATCGAAAAATCAAGGGATAAAAAACTTCAGACAGAATTAAGGTCTGTCAAACAGGACCTGGAAAAACGTATTCAGGACGTTGAAAATAAACTTATGGCGACAAAGACGCCCAAGACCGTAAGAAAGCCATCCCAGCGGCGCATAACGCATCCCCCAGCAGGGGTAACCATCCCGGATCCGATCACACCGCCGATATCCACGACCCCTTCCGGAATTTCTGAGCAGAATCTGACCCAATAATACGGCCCATGGGTCTAACGGACCTTCAGTCGGTCTCCGGGATGAATCACTTTTTTGCGGGAAAAATGATTCAGCCTTAACAGTGTCGACAGGGGCATATCATGTTTAGCGGCAATGCCCGACAGGCTTTCTCCGGGCCGCACCACATGAGTTTTTGCCACGTTCCGGGATTTCCACGCCTTGTAGCGCTTTGAAAATTTTTTTTCAAACCCTTTTTCTTTACCCTTGGGCACCATCAGGCTTGTGGCACCATCTTGCAGATAATACCCTCGGATATCTGGATTGTAATCTTTTAAGGTTTTAAATGAGATGCCAGCGGATTTGGCAATCAATGTAAGGGGGACTTCCCTTTTAAGTTTAAAATTGAGTTGAGAATAGGTAAATACCGGATACAGATCCTGTGGCGTCAAATTAAATCCATAGGCGTCAGGATGTTCAATAATCAGTTTTGCGACCACGATTTTCAACAGATAACGCTGGGTTTCCAAGGGCAGATACAGGTCAAAGAAATCCTTGGTTTCCTGGGTGTTGATCGCTTGTTCCAATCCATATTCACCCATATTATACGCGGCCAGGGCCAACAGATAGGATCCAAACTGGGTATGAAGTGCTTTGAGATACCGGCAGGCTGCCTCTGTGGCTTTGAACAGATTTTTACGCTGATCCACCCGATGGTTAATCTTAAGACCGTAGCGCTTTCCTGTACTTTTCAGAAACTGCCAATAGCCAACGGCGGCTTTTCCAGACCGGCTGTGGGGCAGCAATGCACTCTCCACAATGGGGACATATTTCAGATCATCGGGCAAATTTTCTTTTTTCAAAATGCGCTCAATATGCGGAAAATACCGGTGGGCACGTTTCAGCCAAAGCACAACCTGGGGACGACGCCACACAGAGAGCATCATTTCTTTTTCCAGGCGTTCTCGTATTTGCAGCTTCTCATAGGGAATTGTTTCGCCGCAAAGCTGTATTCTCCCCGTAAATCGGGTAACTTCTGTCAATTTGGGAAGATGCGTTTCGACAGCAGAGGAAGTTACTTTTTCGACTTTTTGGGTTAACACTGGCGGCTGGGCAGCCCTGGGAATACCGGGACAAAACAGAATGAAAAACAGCACCAGGGCAAAATAACGCGACATCAATTGTTCTCCAGAGTATAAATGGTTAGAAAATATAGGGCAGCATGACATTATCTGGTAAAAAAATCAAGATTTCCGGCCGGGTTGGGAATTTCGATGGGATTCATTTCGCTGCCTTTTCAAATCCGCTCAGATATGCCATAATGCAACGAAAATACGGCAAACAAAAGCGGCAGCGTATCAGGGCCGAATTCACCTTGGCTGTTATTAACAACCAGGCAAAGCACATTAAACATGGATTAGCGTTTGAGGCACGACATCACACCATTGATTATCAATTTTCACCCCTGCCCCAGTCGGTGACCCCCATGATCACAATATTCACCATCATCTTTATTGGCAGTCTTGCAGGCGGTGCGGCATGGGCTTATTTTAAACACCTGACCGTGTTCGGCTATATTATATCTCTATCTGTAGCCGGCTTCATCGGTTCGAGTATCATAGCACTGGTCTTTTGTTATCTCTATTTTTATCCAACAGCGCCTGACCCAAACGTATCATCGACCCCTGGTTCAACCCAGGCGCTGCCCCATGCCGATGCCAAGGAGATAGAACAAAAAAAATGAGTATCCAATGGTTCCCTGGTCATATGCTGGAAACGAAAAAAGAGTTGAAAAACGCCAGCGGCAAGGTGGATGTCATTGTGGAAATGCTTGATGCACGTCTCCCCCAGGCCAGTGCCAATCCCTATGTGGATCGTATGGGACGGGGAAAGACCCGTCTAAAAGTACTCAATAAAACAGACCTTGCAGACCCTCAGGTGACAGCCCAATGGATCGATTATTTCAACATCATGCAGAACGTTCCGGCAATCGCCATCCAGGGTACCCATTCGCACCAATCAAATGCAGCGCTGGATCGTTGCATCGCTCTGGTCAAACGAAATCGCGCCAGAAAAATTAAGGTGATGGTGGTTGGGATTCCCAACACCGGCAAATCCACTTTTTTAAACAGCCTGGCTGGGAAAAAAGTAGCTAAAACAGGGAATGTACCTGCGGTAACCCGCCATCAGCAACGAACCAGTCTGCCCAACAATATTGATATGTACGACACCCCTGGTATACTCTGGCCGGTAATTGAGCCCAAAGAACGGGCCCTGGCCCTGGCCGCCTCCGGCGCAATTTCTGACACCGCTCTGGATTACCATGAAATTGCCTATTACGCAGCGGGGTTGCTCATGTCAAATTACCCGGACAACCTGCTTGAACGATACGATTTTTTAGATCGGCTACCGACAGATCCCCAGGAATTGATCGACGCGGTGGGAAGGGCCAGGGGCTGCCTGAAAAAGGGTGGGGTCATCAATTATCAAAAGGCATCGGAACTTATTATCAGAGAACTTCGGTCTGGAAAAATCGGCCGCATCAGTTTTGAAACCCCTCTAAATATGGAATCCCCCAATGAACCTAGTGTATAAACATCGATTTTACTTCCTGGCCGCGCTTTTTGGCCTGATTCTAACCCTGATCAGTACGGTATCAGTTGTCCAGGCTGCGGCCATGGCCCCCACAGCCAAACAGTCCCGCCAATGCAAAAAAATTGTCCAAGCCCTGGAACGGGACCATTTCACCGGGAAAAAAGTAGATCACGCCATCTCAAGTATGGTGTTTGACCGCTATATCAAATACCTGGATCCCACCCGGCACCTTTTAACGCAAAACGATATGGATGAATTTCTGCCATTTAAACACCTGATGTATCGGTATGTGCAAAAAGGCAACCTTGATCCAGCCTTTGAAATCTTCAACAGATATCAATCACGGCGGCTGGAGCGGCTGAACTATATCTTGAACGCCATTGAAACCTGGAAATCGGACCTTGACTTTGACCGGGATGAGACCCTGGTTATTGATCCAGATACTGCGGCATTTGTCCAAACCCCAAACGACTTGACCGATTGTTGGCGAAAAGAGCTGAAAAACCATATCATTTCATTGAAACTGGACGGTAAAACAGATACCGAAATTAGTGATACCCTCAAAAAAATATACACCCATCGCAGAAATCGACTTGATCAGGTCAACGGCCGGGATGTATTTCAATTCTTCATGAGCGCTTTAACCTCATGTTTTGATCCCCATACCCAATATTTTCCGCCCCGGGCATCTGAAGATTTTGATATTCAGATGAGCCTTTCCCTGGAAGGCATTGGTGCAGTGCTCCAAAACGAATACGAATACACCAAGGTGGTTCGTATCATTCCCAAAGGCCCTGCAGACAAATCCCATAAGCTGATGCCCGGCGACAAGATTATCGGGGTTGGCCAAGGAAATGACGGAGAAATCAAAGACACCATTGGCCAGCGCATTGATGATGTGGTTAAATTAATCCGCGGCCCTAAAGATACCTTTGTCCGTCTTAAAATCATACCGGCCAAAAACGCCAACGATACCACGATCATCCGTATCAAACGGGATAAGGTCAAGTTAGAAGAGCAATCCGCCCAGCAGCGTGTTGAAGCGGTAACCGTCCAGGGACAAACCTATAAAATAGGCATTATTGAGGTGCCCAATTTTTATATTGATTTCCAGGCATACCACCGGGGAGATGACGCGTATAAAAGTACCAGCCGGGACGTCGCAAAACTGCTTACTGAGTTAAAAAAAGAAAACATAGATGGCTTGATTATGGATCTGCGGGACAACGGCGGGGGCTCTCTTAAAGAAGCCAACGATCTAACTGGACTTTTTCTGAAATCCGGTCCCACCGTCCAGATTAAAACCAAACACAGAATTGCCCGTCTGTACGACCAGGATCCTTCCATCGCATATACTGGTCCCTTGGTTGTGCTCATCAACCGCATGTCTGCCTCTGCCTCTGAAATTTTTGCCGGGGCCATTAAAGATTATAATCGGGGACTCATTGTGGGCACCCGCACCTTTGGAAAAGGTACGGTTCAGGAGCTTAAGCCTTTAGGAGAGGGCAGACTGAAGTTGACATCTGCCAAATTCTACCGGGTATCCGGGCAAAGCACCCAGCATAAAGGGGTGGCCCCGGATATTGCTCTCCCCCAAGTTTACAAGGTAGAAGATACAGGTGAAAGTGCACTGGATGGTGCCCTGCTCTGGGACACCATTACACGCACCCCATTCACCCCCTATCGCCATATTGATCCCATGTTCAGCACATTAAAAAAGGAATATGAGGACAGATCGGCCCAAGATCCAGGAATGGCGTATCTTACACAGCGAATTGATATGGCCAACCGTATGGGCAATATCACCGAACTCTCATTGAACCTTGCAAAACGAAGAGAGATGGATGCGGCACAAACCCAGGAAGAACTGGCCATGGAAAATGAGTTACGGGCCAAACAAAATGAACCGCCTGTGGAACATATTGAAGACATCAACACCACAATGAAAGAATTCAAAGAGATCCTTATGAAACAGACGGAGTATCTGGCGGCCGATTATATTCGTTTAACCCGGAAGTTAGGTTATACATGGTAAGGGGCCACTAAAAAAGCTGAATCTATACTTAAAGGACTCGCCCAATGCCATGGGTAGCCACGCGAAAAAGAGCATAAAGACAAGGTATCCATCATTTTCAGTCTATCTGTTTTTCATCCTGGCATTGACCCTTATATTCACGTCTCCGTATATCCTTGAGTGCATCCTCAACACGCCCAGTGTAAAAGACCGTCTTTCCCATGCGATTGAAACCCACTATGGTCTTGAACTGCACCAGGATAAAATCAAATTCCTACTGTTTCCCAAGCCCGGTCTTTGTGTGGAACAGATAGATTTGAGGATGACTCCCCAGACCGCCTTTTCTATTGAGCAGGTGGTATTATATCTGGACATCGGTAACCTGTTGAAACGAAAGCTTACCCCCAAACAGATCCATATCCATCGCCCGACACTGCATACATTTTTAGCACCGCGCCCCGGCACCCATGACACCCTGACAAAAAAGACGCACAGATATATTTTGCCCCGACCCGCCACAGCGCGCCCCGCAAATGACACCCTTACCTTCTCTCCGGCATTGGCAATCCAATATGCCGTTCAACAGGTTGCAGGGTTCTTTCCTGAAAGCCGTGACGACATCCGTCTTAATATCACCCAGGGAAGCGCCAAGTTTTGTTCAGAATTTAACGCGCAATGTATCATACCTGGGCACAGGCAGGCGTTTAATCTGAATATCGAGATGAACGACATCAATTTAGCCCGGCAGGAGCTGCCCCAATTCGCCCAGGCGACGGACGGACTGTTGAACCATGTTGCGGCCAGCCATTTAAGGCTGAATCTTCATGTATCCTCATCGGGTCGAATGGATGGGAACATGACATTGACCCGGCCAGAAGCATCCCTTTTGGGGATGCCCCAGAACATCATCATCCCCCACACCCTGCCTATTACGGTTTCAATTTCACCGACATCTGCAACGGCCCGTATCGGCCCCTGGCATTTTAAAACCCCGGAAGGTGAAATTTTTGTTGAGATGGATTACAATCATAGCTCTGGCGATACCCGGTTAATCTTCAGGGGCAAAGGGGTCAATATTGCCCAGGCCAGATCGTCATGCCTGGCGTTGCTCGGTGGCCATCCCATCGTAGATACGTTGTTTAATATTCTCAGGGCCGGTAAGGCCCGCGACATCATGGTAGGGTTTGAATCCAATCGACCAACGGCGCTGTTTAACGCTAAACATCTCATCATCCAGGGCAGCGCCGTTAACGCCAGGGTGACAATTCCAGGGGTTCCCCTGCTCCTCCAACAGGTCAATGCCAGTGTGTCAATGAAAGACGGTGTACTCCATATCCTTCCTGAATGGGGGATAATCCATGGGGCACAGATCAAAGGCGGCATCCTGGATATCGACATCATGAAATCCCCCAATATCCCTTTTGCTGGGAAATTCAATATCGAGGCAGATCTTTCATCCTTGCCACACACACTTTCATCCCTGTTGCCCGGCACATCCCTTTCAACGGAACTGGCCCGTATATCTGAAATCAAGGGCAAAACCCATGGGGTGCTGAAACTGGATATGCCTGCCAAGCCACATGCCACCCTGGGTGTCTGTGTGGATGCAAGTATCCATGAGGCATCGGGACGTTACGCGCCCGTGCCTTGGCCCATCACCCTGACCAGTGGTAAGTTGCATTATACGAATGATACGCTATCCCTCGATCACCTGTCAGGACAACTGGGGAACAGTCCTCTGGAAATTGAACATTGGGAAGTTGCCCTGACGCCTCTGTTGCCAATGTGGGGCAAGGGTATCACCGGCCGGATTGACACCGAACAACTATTTTTATGGGCTCAGACCCATCCTGAAATCATGAAGGCCCTGTCCCCTGTGGTAGAATTGAAAGGGCCGGCTGCCATTGAGGCGATGCAGATCTCAGGTCCCATGTTTTCGCCGAAACAATGGAAATTCAATCTGCGCTGCGCCGCCCAAAATCTTTCCATCGGATTCACTGCGGGCCAATCTTGCATCCAGAATATCACAGGCATGATGACCATCACTCAAAATTCGTTTACAGCCAATGGGATTGGTGCTGTCATAGAGGACTTGTCCTGGTTAAAAAATGTTAGGCGGCATGCAGCGCTGATTTCAAGTATTCGGCTGCCACTGACACTCAGCCAAGGCAGCTTGACAAAAGCGCAAACAGGCAACACCTTCAAAGGGCGGTTCGAAACACCTAAGGGACCTGTGGTCACACTGGAACTGGCCGGCAGTTCTCTGAGCAGCCTAAAGCCCTCCCGTATAACGATCGAAGATCAAAGTCAGACATTTGGTCATATCATTGTCAACCATGGGGCAGCCTCCCATCAATTTGACCTGGACGGGCAATTCAACACATTGAGCTTAGAGAAAATGGTACGCCCTGAATCTGTAATTCAGACTCAAATGAATGAAGTGACAGGCGGCACCCCCCTGGTTTTATCCATCCTGCCCGCTAAGGGCAAAACAGACATAACCGTTAACGCAGAATATGTTGACCTCGATGCCCTTTTACTGTTGCGCGACAACGCCCAACTCTCTGTCTCACATACAAAGATGATTAACGATGCAACACACCTTTTTCCATCTGCAATGGGGCCGCCTCGCCCACTGATTGCACAACAAAAACTTGTATTGACATCCCAGGTTTTGACCGTTAAAAAAAAAGATTTCAAAAACGTTGTAGCTTCGGTTAACTTTGATGCAAACGATACCAAACTTTTCGTCCAAAGGGCAGAATTATGCGACCTGAAACTGGACGGAGATATCGTATTGTCTAAGACACCAAATGGTAAGATGGTGGCCAATACGATTCGCATCCGGTCACAGAAAGAAAATACCAAGGCGTCTCGGTTGTTCAGTTGTCTTTTGGGCGAACAAAGTCTTATCAAAGGCGAATGCACTATCCAAGGGGAACTCTCAGGAAAAGGTTACATGTCGGAGATCAGACACAATCAGAACGGCATCTTTTCTTTTGATGCGAGCAACGGCAGGATATATCAAGCCACAATACTCTCCCGGATTTTATCCCTGCTGAACATCCTAGGAGAAACGGATGTCTATCAGAACGGATTTGGATACAAGTCCATCACTGCGGCAGCTGAAATCAAAAACAGCGTCATTCACATTCAAAAGGCATATATTGATGCCGTTGACATGGCCATCATCGCAAGTGGATGGGTTGATCCCCTGAATGACCGACTGGAAATGACCTTTCTTGTGGCTCCTTTTAAAACAATTGACACCGTGATTCAATATATCCCCTTGGTCAATACCATTTTTAAAGACCGACTGGCCTCTTTCCCCTTACAGGTATCGGGTAAGCTTTCAGATCCCAAAGTCATCCCCCTGCATCCTTCCGCTGTAAGCAAAGGACTGATTACATTATTTGATGATTTGATAAAGGCCCCGGTACGAATGTTTACAGGAGACAAACCCCATGAATAAAAGACCCAAGGTATCTGGGCCCCTCAGCCTGTCCAATTCAGCACTGAGTGCTAACGGACGTGTCAAGACGGACTGGCAGCCGAATGAAAAGAAGGGAAATACTAGGTGCCCATGAAAACCGACCATATCTATACTCTTGCCCTGAAATACCTTGCCCGGCGATCACGAACCGTTAAAGAGATGCACCAGTACCTAAATAAAAAAACAAAAAACCAGAAAAAAATCACTCAGATTATTGACCAGCTTCTGGATCTGGGGTATCTTGATGACTATATATTTGCCAGACAATTTATTGATAATCGCATCAGGTTTAAGCCTAAGTCCATATATGCGCTTGGGTTTGAACTTCGTCAGAAAGGCATTGCACCTGACATGGTTGATGAAATTGTTTCAAGTCTGGATAATCGCATGCTGGCCAGAAGTGCAATACAGTTGAAAGCAGCACAATGGTCGCACCTAGACAGAGATACACAGAAAAAAAAAGTAATGAATTACCTTCGATACAGAGGATTCGATTATGGGGTATGCAGAGACGTTTGGGAGCAGTTTTTCAAGCGACTATAAGAAAAAAAGTTCATAAAATATGAAATTTTAATTACAATTATAGCACTTTAATTTCTTACCTCATAAATCACATTATCGTATAAAAGGTGAAATACAAGGCATAAAAAATAGTTTTTTCATTGAGGTGTGCCCCTAACAAATCATGAAAGAAACGAATCGGTTAACTTAGTTCTGTCATATAAAAACTTAGGCGTATCTGTACCATAAGAATTGATGATATTAAGTTTTACAGTTTATGTGTAGTCAAAATGGTATAATTTGTGCAATAATTCTTATATAGCATTTAAACACAATACAAAAAAAATAAAACTGACACTAAAAATGTGTAACCCCCGATGAGGACCCCCACAATGGTTGGTAGAAAAAGAACAATTGAGAGGCGGAAAAATAAAAGATACAAAGCCGTAGATGGCGCGTATGCAGCCATTAGTCCCAATTCACACAAACTGGGTCAAATTATAGATATCAGCATGGGTGGCCTGTGCTTTAAATATATCGACACATCCTCAGAAGCCGATGAGAGGGACGCAAAAACAGAGGATGCGATATTTCTAAGCAGTATGGGATATTATGTGGGTGATCTTCCCTTTAAAACTGTTTCTGATTATGAAGTGCCCAACTCACCATCGTTTAGCGCAATGAAAATCAGAAAGCGCCATGTAAAATTTACGGATCTGACACTTAAACAATTATTTGATCTAGATTATTATCTAAGGAATAATGTTTCTGAGCAGGTTGAACATCTGCCAGATCAATACAAGTCCTGACTGCACAGAAAACGATAAAAAACGATACCGGCCAAAATCCGTGTGTGATTTGACCAGTATGCATTCGCATTCTATTTATTTTTTGGGCTTGGGTACCACTTTCAGAACCGCCCCAACCTTGGGATTCAAATACTTTTTAGCAAGATCGGTTAACTCAAGGGATGTAATCCCACCATACTCAGCCATCAGATTCGTGGCCCATTCCAACCTTTGGGGATATTGAAAAGAGCCTGACAATACCGCATTGAGCCAATAAGAATTGGTTTCCCGTAGCACTTTAAGGTGATTCATTAAAGGCCCTTTAACACGATCAAGTTCCTTATGCCCCACACCCTTCTCAGCCATTGTCTTGATCAAGGCCATCATCTGCGGAATAACGGCATCAATCTGATCTGGTGATAGATTGACCACCGCATTCAATACCCCATACCCCTCAAAAATCAGTGATGGTTTATTATAGACATAAGGCGAATAGGATGCACCTAAATTTTCCCTGATGGTTTGACGCAGACGCTCTGACAATACCCGGGACAGCAAGGACAGCTTTCGTGTCTGCATGATATCCCAAAAATCATCGGTCGGAAAGGCAATACGGGCGACGGCTTTATCCAAGCGACTGTCCACATAAAAAGTCTCAGACCGGCCTTTTGGAAAAATGATGTGTTCATTTTTATGGTGCTTCGAAAGTCCTTTTTTCGGCATCTGCCGATCGGCCAATGTCCCAAGATACTTCACGGCCAAAGAAGAGAGATGTTCTGTCTGGAATTCTCCAACAAAGGACACTTCCATGGGGCCTGACGCAACGGCAGGACGAATCCAAGATTCAATCTGATTCAAGGTCAGGGCGTCTGCCTTTTCAGGATTTGCCAACCCAAATCTGGGGTTGCCGCCCGCCAGAAACCGGCTACCGAAAATCGGCATCACGCCCTTAATATCCCGGGACAGAGATTCATATCTCTGCCGATACCGAATTTTAGACAGTGCAAGGCTTTTTTCACTGAATCCAGGATCCATGAAATATGTATATATCAGTTGAAGTGCCAGCTCCGCCTCTTGGGGGGCGGCACGACCTTCCAGCACAAAGGCGGTTTCATCAATTTTAAATGAGATATTCACATCTCTGCCGGCCAGCGCAGCATCCAACTGATCCAGATCCATTTCGCCAAAACCGCTTTGTGCAACAGCCGCCTCAGCCAGTTTAGACAGCCCGTATAGCTCCCTTGGCATATCAGCACGACCGCTTCCGAACGTCACTTTAAAAACAAACTCCCCTTTTTTAAAATGCGTTGGTTTCAGATTAATACGGATTTTATTTTTTAGGTCCACCTGGGTAATTCCCAAGTTCTTGACATTGTCTCTTTGCGCCAGTACACCGGCATTCTTTTTGGGCAAAGACAGATACGGAAACGATTTTACTTGCGCTTGCGTATAGGGTTTGGGGTCAACTGAACCACTTGCAGTCAAAACCGATGCCATTGTTTTTTCAGGTGCACTTCCGGCATCCAGGTTCCCTGTGGCAAGTACCAGTCGATGATCATCTGGCCACAACCCGCGAAACACACTATTGGCTTGCTCAAGGGAAATTTTCCGGATATACGGCACCAGAAGTTCTTTTTCCTGTTCTGGAGACAGGAAAAGACGCCTGTCATTCAAACTGGACAACAACTGCTTTGCAATGGATGAACTTTTTCTCGTATCCGCTTTTGCCGCCTCGGAATTGAGGCCCGCTATCATATCAGCGCATACACGATCCAGTTCTTCTTGAAAGAAACCATATTTTAACGCCTGACGCAAAGTAAGATCTAACTGTCCAAGAGCTGATTTCCATCGTCTCGGTTCACAAGATGCCTGAATGGCTGCCATGTTCATATACCGAAGATACGCCCCAGAATAAACAAAAGCGGATGTAAAATCTGCGGTCTGTTCTCTGACCATTCTCGACAATCGGTTTTGAAGCATCTGACATGCAATGCGTTTACGAATGGATGTTTTTAAATCGTCTATCGTTTCAGGTCTAAGATCACGTTTTGTAATATGTTCAATGGTAAGACGAGTGTTTCCAGCTTCCGGCTCCCTGTGATAAAAGAAACGAACCCCTTTATGGGGCGTCCATGACATATCGGTTGGTTTGGTATCTGGCACCTCTGCTCTGGGTGCCAATGTACCAAATTGCTTTTTGATTAACGATTGGGCCGTGTTTACATCTATATCCCCCACCACAATGAGGGCCATATTATCCGGACGGTACCAGCGATCATAAAATGGTTTCATCCGCTTTCGATCCATGCGGCGAATCACAGTGTCAGTGCCGATGGGCATGCGACGGGCCAATTGAGATGTCGGTAGCTCAAATGCCAACTCCTTTTTAAAGGTTCGATAAGACACAGAGTCCCGCTCTCTTTTTTCTGCAAGAATGACCCCCCGCTCCCGGTCGATCTCGCTGTCTAAAAGCAGAGCACCACCGGCATAATCCCTAAGGACCAGAAATGCGTCTTTCAGATATTTTTCATTTCCTTTGGGAAGGTTCAAATCATATATCGTGCTGAAAAAAGAGGTTCTGGCGTTGGCATCTCCACCAAAATCCATGCCAATGGATTGAAAATAGGTGATCAGTTCTCCAGGCTTAAAGTGTTCAGACCCGTTAAACACCATGTGTTCAAGATAATGAGCCAAGCCGCGTTCTTTTTCGCCTTCCGCCATAGACCCGGTAAAAACGTCCAGGTGGACGCTGACCCTCTCTTTAGGGGTCTCATTTTTAATGATATAATACCGAAACCCGTTATCCAACGTTCCCTGAACCAGGGCAGGATCTATGGGCGAAGTGGGCAGACCATTGCCCACCGCATGGGGTGGCACCTTTGTAATACAGGCGGTAACCAGCCCGGCACACAGCAATCCAAAAGCCAGGAAATAAAAACATCGACGTTTTAAGGTGATCATGTTTTTAGTTAATCACCTCGGTGTTAATTGTGATTTCGGCATCATCTTTGAGGGATTGTACCCATGCCGTATAATATTGCTGCTGCTTCCTATAGCCCATTTCCGCTTTCACGTTATCCAGCTCTTTTTGGGCCTCGGTATCACTGGGAATTTCACGGGACTTGAACCCGATAACATAAAAACCGCCGCCAGCTTCAAGCACCTCATTGTATACCGGAGTGGTCGTATCCAAAGTAAACGCAGCAGACGCAAGGGAGGTTGAACCTTGAATTCCAGGAACGTTCTGATTTCGGGTGAACAATTCAGAGGCTGAGACCGTCAAGCCTTCAGCGCTTGCAGCTTGAGCTATATCGGTCTTTTCTTGAATCTTTTTCAACATTTTTTCTGCAGATTTGCGAGCCGCCGCTTTTTGGAATTTTGCTTTAAGTGCAAGTTGAATATCGGCCTGAACATCTTTAAAGAGAAGCTGTTGAGGCGCAATCTTTTCAATGACCTTAATCAGATAGTAGTTCTTTCCAATCTGTCTGACTTCACTAGCGGTATCCCCTTCAAGGGCAAAGGCTTCCCGTGCAAATTCAACCGAATTGTCAATGGCCGTTTCACCGGCTAGCCCATTGCCGTCCTTGGTAAAGGCTGGGGTGGTCTTCACCTTCTTTTTAGCAATCAGGGCAACCTGGTCGAAATCATCCCCATCAATGATGGCGTCAAATGCTTCACCGGCTTTGTAGTAGGCCATATTTTGAAGCTCCTGAGATGCAAGCTCTTTTTCAATGGCTGGCCTTACCGCCTCAAAGGACTGGGTTGTTTCAGGCGTTTTAGAGATCACCTTAATAATATGAAACCCAAATTGAGTCCGCACAGGTTTGGAAATATCACCGGGATTCATGGCAAAGGCGGCATCACCAAAGGGTTTAACCATGCTTCGACGGCTAAACTTGCCAAGATAACCGCCTTTGGGCGCAGTTGGCCCCTGGGAATAAGACTTGGCCAATTCTGAAAAATTTTCTCCTTTAGCGGCTTTTTCATACACTGCATCGGCTGATTTTTGAGCCGCAGCCACCGCAGCATCATCGGCATCTTCTGCCAGGCGAATCAAAATATGACTGGCCTCAACCTGCTCAGGGGTCGTAAAGCGCGCTGTATTCAACCCATAAAATTCACGGGCCTGTGCCTCGGAAATGGTGACACTGCCTTCATGATCTTGGGGTGAAAATACAAGATACGCCGCCTTTCTTTGGGGCTCAGATTGATACGCATTTAAGTTTTCATTGTATTCTTTTTCAATTTGGGTTGGGGTCGGTACAATATCTGTAAAGGCAGCGGGATCCACTTTGATATACTCTATGGCGGTTTTTGTGTTGTTGAATCGATACCAGGCAAGGGCTTCTTCGTCACTGACAGTAATACCGCTGAGGATCATCTGGCGCAGTTTTCCATGTTTAATGGCCTGGCGCTGAATCACCTCAAAGGATTCCGGGGTCAACCGGTTCCTTGCCAACACCTTTTTGTACAACGCCATATCAAAGCTGCCGTCTTTATGAAACGCTTTGATCCCCATTAACCGATCCTGGAGCTCCTGATCGGTGACCCTGATCTTAAGTTTTTCGGCCTCCATGTCCAAAATCCGTTGGTCAATGAGACCGTTTATGGCCTGCGCTTTAACGTTCAAGGCTTTTATCAGATCTTCGTTCAGCGAATCACCGAACTGCTGGCGCATTTGTGCGATCATATTTCTGTAGGCATCCTGAAATTCATTGAATGTAATGACCTGATCATTTACCACTGCCACTTCATTGTGTTTGCTGGCATTCATACTGCCAACACCCAGGAAAACAAAAACGATTACAATGATGGCCAGAAAAATTTTAATGATCCAGTTTCCAGTATTTTCACGCAGATAACGCAGCATCCCTTTCTCCTTAGTCGAAAAAATTATTTTGTAAAAGAATGGTATATTATCGTTTCATAACTTCCAGTGTCAATATATTAATCCCTAATGCTGAATTCTTTTTTATTTTAATATTTTTTTTATTGACTCTCTCAATGAATTCATTTATACATCTACCCACTCTCTTGCTTGTGGGGCTGTAGCTCAGCTGGGAGAGCGTACGGCTGGCAGCCGTAAGGTCAGGGGTTCGATCCCCCTCAGCTCCACCACACCCAAAAGATAAAGCCGTTGTAATTACAACGGCTTTTTTTTATGCCCACGAGCAGGCCAGCACCTGTTAGTGGGCAACTAATTTTGCAACATATTATTTTTTTGTAAAACGAACTACAAACACCTGGGAATTGCCGCGTTTGAAGAGCATGTGGGCAGTCTCTCCCTCGCCAATTTTACTCACAATCTTGGCGTATGCTTTGGTATTTTTAATTTTATGATGGTTGACCTCAACCAAAAGATCTCCCACTTCCACACCGGACTGGTCAGCAGCGCTGCCGGGTTCAATCCGGGCCACAACCAGTCCCTGGTGGCCATCATGATATCCCATCTGTTTTCTGAGATCATCATCCAGCACCTGGAACATAAACCCGAAATCATCATAATCACTCATCCCCTGAGATCCTGAATCATTCACCTCATCGGGTCGTTTACCCAATTTTACGGAAAACGTCTTATTCTTGCCATCACGGATCAAATGGACCTTGATCTTCTGGCCGACTTTCAAATTTGCAATGGTCAAGGTCAGATCTCTGGAGGACGCTATTTTTTTGCCATCAATTTGAGTGATAACATCCCCCTGACGTATTCCGGCGTCGTACGCAGGATTGTCTTCATAGGCCTTGGCAACATAAACGCCCTGACCTTCTTCAAGGTTGTAATAATCTGCCATCTCTTTACTGACGCTTTGAATGGCAACGCCTAACCATCCCCGTGAAACACTGGAGGATTCAGTTAATTGATCAATAATACCAGTAGCCATGTCTGAAGGGATGGCAAACCCAATGCCCTGGCCAGATTTAATAATTGCCGTATTGATACCGATCACCTCACCGTCAAGATTCAACAGCGGGCCGCCGGAATTACCTGGATTGATGGATGCATCGGTCTGAATAAAGTCATCATAGGGACCAGAGCCAATAATACGTCCTTTAGCAGAAACAATGCCTGCAGTGACGGTCTGCTCCAACCCAAAAGGAGAGCCAATGGCCACGACCCAGGAGCCCACGGCAGCATTCTTGGAAGAACCGAATTTCAATGGGGTTAACCCCTTGGCTTCAATTTTAATCAACGCCAGGTCTGTCATGGGGTCCGTACCGATAATCCTAGCATCATACTCTTCGTTATTGTGAAGGATCACCTTAATTTTATCGGCACCCTTGATGACATGATGATTCGTGACAATATATCCTTTTTTATCAATGATAAACCCAGATCCCAGGGAACGTTCCGTTCGATTTCTGGGCTGTTGGCGAAAATAGGGACCAAAAAATTCCTCAAACCCTCTCTGATTTCCGCCAAAGGGAGACCCAAAAAAATGTTGAAATACCCGTCCTCCCCCTTGAATCGTTTTTACCGTTTGGATATTGACGACGCCAGTCTTTGCCTGCTTTGCCAGTTTGGAAAAGCTTTCCGGCACCATCGGAACGGCCGAAAAGGCGGTTATGGGCAGCACCAATGCCCCCAAAACAATGGATATAATTGTGAGTTGCAGTGATTTGATAGATGGTTTCATGTAAGTATCTCCTTTTTAGATTAAATTGCCAAATCGCTGTGTTCACCTGAATCCAAGAATAATACACAAAGATGATTTTTAAATGATCGTAAAGTTACGATATGGTAATCTCATGGTAAAAACGGCACCAGACGGATTTCGGTTTTCCACAAATAAGCTGCCGCCGTGCTGTTCTGCAATGGTTTTGGCAAGACTTAAGCCCAGACCGGTACCTGGTGTTGTTCGAGAGGATTCGGCCCTGAAAAACCGCTGAAAAATCTGATCAAGGCTGTCGGGGTCAATTCCAGGACCATCATCTTCTACCCGAAGATTTACGAAATCATCGCCGCCGTTTTCTAAAACAACATGCACATGACCGTTTTCAGGGGTGTATTTCAACGCATTGTCCAATAAATTGGAAAATGCCCGTTGAAGCATGGGACCATCAGCATTGACCGAGATCCCTTTTGCCACACTGCGGGTAAACACAATGGACTTATCCTCTGCCAGAGGCACGAAGAGTTCCCAGGCGCCTTCTACCATCTGACTTAAATCCATGGTTTCAAGATTAAACTGCGCCTCACCCGCCTCAGCCCGGGAAATCACCAGCATGGTGTTAATCATATCCAACAATCGGTCTGATTCCTCAATGGTATTGGCTGCCATGGATTTATATGTATCCAGTTCATTGCCATCTTCCTGGACCAATGCCAACTCTGCAAAGCCACGGATTCGGGTCAACGGGCTTTTAAGATCATGGGCAATATTATCGCTGATCTCCCGGATACTTTTAACCAGGGCTGAGATCCGATCCAGCATTCGGTTAAAGGTATGTGCCAATACGTCCAACTCATCACCATGGCCGGTTTCCGGCACTCGCTGCGCCAGATTGGAGCCGGAAATGGTCTGGGCCGTATGGGTGATGGCGGTCATACCGGACAACGCCTGCCGGGACAAAAACATCCCCGAAGCGCCGGAAAACAAAATCACAAATCCCAGGGAAATTGAAAAAATTTTCTTAAACCCAGACAAAAACCTGGCGTGGGCGGCCATGGCAAGACCAGTTTGCAAAATAACGTTATGAGAGACAAAGGTATACATCATCCGGGCATTTTGATCCTGCCCCTTAACCGGGACCGTTTGGAATACCGGAACCCGTTTTTGCATCAATCGTTTAACGGCCTGCTCATTGATAGCCACCTCTTTCCAATAGGACATGTGTGAGGAGGCAAACACCTCGCCGGTTGGATAGAGCAACCTGAAAAAAATCTGTTTTTCCCCGGCAGCCTGGGCTTCTATGACCGCCAGATTCTGGGCCCCCACAATGCCGTTACGCCGGATAACTGTCCTGAAATACCCTGCCTTTTCCAGAAGATCCTGGTCAATTTGCGCAATCAGGGTCTGGCTGGTTAAAAAATAAAACAGCCCAAACGCCACGCAGGAAGAAATGGAAAAGATACCTGCATACCAGACGGTAAGCTTAAAGGCAATGGTTTTAAAAAAATCAGGCATCCTCGGTTTTAAGGACATATCCCGCTCCCCGCACCGTATGAATCAGCTTTTGGGGATAGCCTTTATCTACCTTGTCACGAAGCCGGCAGATCCTGGCCTCCACCACATTTGTCATGGGGTCGAAATTATAATTCCACACATGTTCCATGATCATGGTCTTAGACACCACCCGCTCCCGATTCCGGACCAGGTATTCCAAAAGGGAGAACTCCAAGGGCTGAAGATCAATAATATCATCTCCGCGCCGCACCTGACGTTTGACAATATCCACACTCAAGTCCGCATATGTCAGTCCAACGGGCTCTGTTACATTACCAGCTCGTCGAATCAAGGCCTGAATCCTGGCCAAAAGTTCAGTAAACGAAAAGGGTTTGGTCAGATAATCGTCAGCACCGGCTTCAAGCCCCTTAACACGGTCTCCCACCCGATCCCTTGCACTGAGTACGATAATAGGCGTATTTTTTCCTTGTGTTCTAAGTCGTTCGATCAATGTCAATCCATCCATTTCAGGCAGCATAATATCAATGATCAGCGTATCAAAGTCTGCCCCCATGGCCAGATCCAACCCCTCGACACCGGTACGGGCAATATCAACGGCAAACCCGGAAGACTTCAGTCCCTTTTCGACAAACGCTGCTATTTTTTCGTCATCTTCAACCAGCAATAGTCTCATCTGTTTTGATTCTCCAATTATCTTGACACGCACAAGCTTGTTTGTTGACCATAGCAAATCTCTTTTCTTGTGCCAATATCTTCATTAAATGTTGATACGACGCATGGGCAATTGATGAACAGCTTGCTTGGCAACAGGTTGTTACGGAATGTGTTTTCCTTTGGATCTTTGTTGGAATTGTATTGAGACAAGAAAACAATTTTTTAGTTGACAAGTCAAAACCCTTGCTGTATAAACCGATTCGTTCTTTAGAGATGTGCCGAAGTGGCGGAATTGGTAGACGCACTAGTTTCAGGGACTAGCGAGCGTACGCTTGTGGGAGTTCGAATCTCCCCTTCGGCACCATCTAAACGCTTCAAATCCATTTACACATCCATTTACACAAATACCACACCGTCTTTCAGTTTTGGATACTTTTGATTGTTAGTGTTCAATCTAAAAATGAAATAAAAAGTATTTTCCTAGACGATCGTAATGTTCTGCGGTTAGGAATTCGCACCCTACGGTATTGGGCAATAGAACCCGTACGACTTTCACTTGCTTCTTCACTTTCGAGTATCCTGGATCATCCAATACAAACTCAATGGTCAGAATGTTTCCTGTTTCAGGTAGGTGTTCTGGGGACAATTTGATTTTCACACCGTACCTGGATATATCCACCACCCTCAATGGTATCTTTTTGTCTGAATCAACTAGATAGCCCTTTAAATTTTTTGGTTTTCTGATAAACCGTCGCCTCTCAAGCCATACATAAAATTGGTGGCTACATCGGCAGGTGTATTTTAAACGCACCTCTTTGTGATAGCCAATGAATTTTTTAACATTTTTCTGATATGCTTTTTTGCATTTCGGGCAGGGTATTGCCGCATTAAAATCTGTATTGATGTATATCTTAGTGACCATGGCGATGATTAATCCTTTACAGCAGGGGACGATGCGCCAGTTCATCCATACACAGGTAAAAAGCGGTCTATTTTCTCTACCTTGTGACTCACTTGACCAGGCATTATAGCACGATCCAATTTACTTGGGAAATTCTTAGTATTCACTTAAAAAAACGTTTCTCATTTTGATGGTAAAATCGCCAGCCCTGAAACGCATGAAAGCTCTTTTTCATGAGGGATATGCCGTATTTTCACAACGCACTAGGGCTGGGTGCGCAGCGGCCTTCAAAATATTAAAGTTATTTTTCAATGCGTCCTGACTTACTTCATATAACGGCCGGGTGCAACACAAAAAAGTAGCAGTTAAGCGGCCATCGGTAAGTCTTCCAACATATTGTTGTCAAACATCTTTTTAACAACCCCACATACTTTTACATT
>PDWJ01000694.1_pt1 | contig 47133 bp, 43 predicted proteins | sample 1430881 | NCBI WGS metagenome assembly PDWJ01 (sample SAMN01162460, study PRJNA174530) | Oral metagenome, whole genome shotgun sequencing project. | biome: Marine environment; feature: Marine mammal; material: Swab sample of the gingival sulcus; isolation source: swab sample of gingival sulcus...
ATCGCCCAAGATAAAAGTGCCTACGGTATTAATACCGGTTTCGGGCTGCTGGCGAGAACGCGTATCAGCCATGATCAATTGGAGTTATTGCAACATAACTTGATTGTTTCGCATTCGGTCGGTACGGGTAAACGCCTGCCGGACGGCGTGGTGCGTTTGATTTTACTCACCAAGGTGGCCAGCCTTGCCCAGGGCGTATCCGGCGTTCGCCGCGTCGTGGTTGACGGTTTGCTGAATCTGATTAATCATAACATTATTCCGCATATCCCTGAAAAAGGCTCGGTCGGTGCGTCAGGCGACTTGGCACCGCTGTCGCATATGACCTTGACGCTGTTGGGTGAGGGTTTTTGTTATGTGGACGGCAAGCAGTTAACGGCCAAAGCGGCACTGAAAAACGCCGGCTTATCACCGCTGACCTTGGCCGCTAAAGAAGGGCTGGCGCTGATTAACGGCACACAAGTCTCCACCGCCCTGGCACTGCGCGGCTATTTCCACGCCTGTGATTTGCTGGCCTCGGCGACGATTACCGGTTCCATGTCAATTGACGCTGCCAAAGGCTCATCGGCACCGTTTGACCCGCGCATTCACGAAGTACGCGGACACCACGGGCAAATACAAATTGCCAAGGCGCACCGCAAACTGATTAACGCTAGTGAAATCAGAGAATCCCATCGCCACGACGACTGCGATAAAGTGCAAGACCCGTATTGTCTGCGTTGTCAGCCACAGGTCATGGGGGCGTGTCTGGATCTCATTAACCAAGTTGGCAAAACCCTGTTAATTGAAGCCAATGCCGTCACCGATAACCCGTTGATTTTTGATGACGGCGAGATGCCCGTTGCCCTGTCGGGTGGTAATTTCCACGCCGAACCGGTGGCCTTTGCCGCTGATACCCTGGCATTGGCGATTGCCGAAATCGGTTCAATGTCCGAACGCCGGGTGGCACTATTGATTGACGCCACCTTATCGGGCTTGCCGCCGTTTTTGGTTGAAAATCCCGGGGTGAATTCAGGCTTTATGATTGCCCATGTGACCGCCGCTGCCCTGGCATCGGAGAACAAAAGCATTGCCCATCCCGCGAGCGTGGACAGCATTCCCACCTCTGCCAATCAGGAAGACCACGTATCCATGGCAACCTACGGGGCAAGACGACTATTTAATTTAATACAAAATACGGCCACTATTGTGGGCATTGAGCTATTGGTCGCTGCCCAGGGCGTTGACTTTCACGAGGGGCTAGCCACCTCGCCACGCTTGGCAGCGGCACATCAAAAATTGCGCAGCCGCGTGGCTTTTTATGACAAAGACCGCCACCTCGCCCCCAATATCGAAGCTGCTAAACAATTGGTGCTGTCAGGCGAGTTAAATGACCATTGGGCGGATTTGCGTGGGGAGTGGTTTGTGTAATCACACAGAATGCTCATAGAGAAAATGAACGACAGCAAATACTACAAACACCACCCATTTAATCAAAGCCTATATAGTGGCCGAGATGAACCATTTGAAAGCGATAGAGCTTGTTATTGGCACGAATTAATGCGTGCCTATGACAAGCAAAAAATCGGTCTGGTCGGTTTTGCGTGCGACCAGGGCGTGCGACGTAACCAAGGGCGAGTGGGTGCAAAAGATGCCCCTGATGTTATTCGTGGGGCGTTTGGCAAATTGCCCTGTTCGGTGGCGTTATTAGACACATTCGGCACTGATAGACAGGGCGAACTTGCTACCCTTATCGGTGATATGGGCAATGTAGAATGCCTTGATAATCAACAAGTAGCCGAAAACACACTCGAAGAGACCCAACAAGCCTATGCCGATAAAATTACCGATATTCTCAATCAAGGGGGACTCGCTATCGGTATCGGTGGTGGACATTCCATCGCTTATGCCAGTTTTTTAGGGTTATATCAAAGCCTAACTGATAGCGAAAAAGCGAATAAAACAATTGGGGTCATTAATTTTGATGCCCATTTAGATATTCGTCAATCCGATGTCGCCACTTCCGGCACGCCGTTTCGACAAATTGCCGCACACTTACAATCCGAAAATCGTCCGTTTCATTATCTTTGCGTTGGCGTGAGTGAATACAGTAACACTGCCGCACTGTTTGACCGTGCTGAGACGATGGGCGTTCAGATGATTATGGATAATGACTGTTACCGCCAACCATTTGAGCAAATTGCCCAAACACTGAGTGATTTTACCCAGCAAGTCGATATGCTCTATCTAACGATTGATATGGATTGTTTTGCTGCCGGCATTGTTCCCGGTGTCAGTGCCACCGCAGCCAAAGGATTGACGTTGGATTTTGTTGAGCGTTGTATTGAGTCACTGATGGCCAGTGGCAAAGTCAAAGTCGCCGACCTTGCCGAAATTAACCCCTCGTTTGATATTGATGGTATCAGCAGTAAAGTAGCAGCCAGATTGCTGGCAGATATTAGCAGTCAATATCTTTGATCCACCCTGCGAATATCGGACACCTTTAGAAAGGAGTATTCTCTCCATTCAGAGGTTACGGACATGAGCAAGAAAAAATCATCTTATACGCGCTACAGCAGCGAATACAAAGCAGAATACCAACAAACGGTCAGTGATCTCTAAAAAGCAGCACACCATCGTGGGATACTTGAAACACGACGCCACAAAAAAGCCCTGGAAGAATTAATAACTTAGCTTGTTATGGTGAAAAATGATTCTAAAGCATTTCTAACAAACTAAGGTGTGTCTACGAGAAATAAATTTTATAGGTATTGCTTATTATTAGTGCGCCAACCATGAAGATGAAGAACTTTCTGACAAAATTTGCGCCGTATTTGATGGCAATTCTACTTCCGATTAGACTTCCTACGATGTTAGAGACTGCCATAATCATTCCTAACGTCCACCAAACATGACCTTTACTGGCAAAGAGGATTATTGCTGATAAATTTGTCGCTGTATTCAATATCTTTGATGTAGCTGAAGCTCTCAAAAAATCATATCCTAAAAATTTGACCAGTAAAAAAATAAAAAAGCTTCCAGTTCCTGGCCCGAAGAATCCGTCATAAAAACCAATACATGAAGCAATGAGACCGATGAAAATTTTCTCTCTACGACTATTTATCTGACTTGATTCGATTGTTCCAAAGTCTTTCTTTTTTAATGTATACGCAAAAATCCCTAAGAGAATAAATGGTAAAGCCTTTCTGAATGAGGTTCCGTCTATATGTGTTACCGTCCATGCTCCAATTGTGCTTCCAAGCCATGCAAGAATAGCTCCTGGAATAAGTGCATACCAATTGATATTGATTCGACGACTATATTGAAATGCTGCAATGGCGGTGCCGCTAACTGAAGCTATCTTATTGGTTCCGAATAAGGTCGCTGGCTGGGCGGCAGGAAATAAAGCAAAGAGTGATGGGACTAAAATCAACCCGCCCCCGCCTACGATAGAGTCAATCGCCCCCGCAAACAGCGAGGCGATTATGCTCAAGATAATATCAATTGATAACATGTGTACTGATAAGGTAGGTGATCTCTAAAGAGACGGCACACCGTCTTAGGATACTTGCAGCGCTACGCCACAAAAAAAGCCCTCGAAGAATTAAGGGCTTAGCTTGTTATGGCGGAGAGGGCGGGATTCGAACCCGCGATGGGCTTTTGACCCATACTCCCTTAGCAGGGGAGCGCCTTCAGCCTCTCGGCCACCTCTCCAATGTATCAAATTGAAGGCGGTAAGATTAACCGCCAAAACAGGTGGTGTAAAGACTTAATTTGAATTTTCTTCAGCTACAGCCATATCTGTGCTCTCATGATGAATACGCTCATAGATTTCTTCACGGTGAACAGCGATATCTTTAGGCGCATTAATACCCAAACGCACCTGATTACCCTTTACTCCCAAGACCGTGACGCTCACCTCGTCCCCGATCATCAGGGTTTCCCCTACCCTACGGGTTAATATTAACATAATGCAAATCTCCCTATCGCTGCACTTCAACGCCAAGACCACAACCAGACTTACTCACTTCACACAGAATCGCTCTGATGTGATCAACATTCCCACATTACGACTGAACTGAGCCTTAACTTTTTTCTTTCTGTTGCACTTTTACCATCATGTGACAAAAAGCAACAGCTTTTATTAAAAAAATTTACTAATAGCCGAAAAAAAAGCCTCGCACACTGTGCAAGGCTCTTATCAATCAGCCAACTTTTTTAGCTTAAGCAGGCTCTGCTAGATCGAAGGCTTTGTGCAACACACGCACCGCCAACTCTAGGTACTTTTCATCGACCACAACGGATACCTTTATCTCAGATGTGGAAATCATGCGAATATTAATACCTTCCTCAGCCAATACTTCAAACATCTTACTGGCAACACCGGCATGTGAGCGCATCCCCGCACCGACAATAGAAATTTTGGCAATATGTTCATCACCATCAGACTTTTCGGCTCCCATTTCACGGACAATCCTGTCCAAAATCTGCCGAGCCAATTTGTAATCATTGCGATGCACTGTAAAAGTAAAATCCGTAGTCCCCTGCGTACCCACATTCTGCAAGATCATATCAACTTCAATATTGGCATCCGCAATAGGTCCTAAAATACGGAAAGCAACACCCGGGTGATCAGGTACACCCGTCACAGTTAATTGTGCTTCATCACGATTAAAGGCAATACCACGAACCAATACTTCTTCCATTACATCTTCCTCACGGGTTACCAGCGTACTTTTGGCATCATCGACTTCATCAAAACTTGATAAAACACGAATGGGCATATCATATTTATAAGCAAATTCAACCGAACGAATTTGCAAAACCTTAGAGCCTTGACTCGCCATCTCCAACATTTCTTCCAAAGTCAAACGCGGAATATGACGTGCTTTAGGCTCAACACGTGGATCCGTAGTGTAAACACCATCGACATCAGTATAAATTTGGCATTCATCCGCCTTTAAAGCCACCGCTAAAGCCACCGCTGTTGTATCCGAACCACCACGTCCCAAGGTTGTAATACTGCCGCCTGCATCCACACCCTGAAAGCCTGCGACCACGACAACCTGCCCATCATTCAACGCCTTGCGAATAACCGTGTCATCAATTTGGCGAATACGTGCTTTGGTATATACATCATCGGTAATAATACGCGCCTGAGCACCCGTAAACGAACGTGCAGGCTGCCCTTTGGCTTCCAAAGCTAAAGACAACAAACCAATACTCACCTGCTCGCCTGTGGAAAGAATAACATCCTTCTCGCGTGTCGATCCCTGTGGGTTAATCGCATTAATCAAACTCAGCATACGATTGGTTTCACCCGACATGGCAGAAACTACCACGACCACATCATTACCTTGCTTGACCCAACGGATCACCCTATCAGCTACCGCCATGATCCGTTCTGGCGAACCCACTGAAGTGCCACCATACTTCTGTACAATCAGAGCCATTTTTGTTCCTATGCTCTTGTTTCAACCCAAGCTTTGACGGACGCCAAAGCAGCCGGTAACGCTGCCACATCTGAACCGCCACCCTGCGCCATATCGGGACGCCCACCGCCTTTGCCACCGACCTGCTCAGCCACATGCTTGAGCACATCACCAGCTTTGAATCGCTTAGTCTCAGCTTTAGTCACACCTGCCACTAAACTAATCTTGCCATTATCTATTGTAGCTAACACAATCACTGCCTGACCTAGCTTGTTTTTCAACTGATCCATCGTATCACGCAAAGAGCGTGGATCAGCGCCTTCCAAATTGGCAGCCAGCACCTTTATACCACCTACATCGACAGCTTGATTAGCCAGACTAGAACCTGCTTGAGAAGCCAACCTAGCTTTGAGTTGCTCCAGCTCCTTCTCTAAGGCTCGATTACGCTGCAATAAAGCTTCAGCCTTTTCTACCACCTCGCTATTGCTTGTTTTCAATAAGTGAGAAACGGTATCCAAACGCAGGCAAGTATCACTCATCCAAGCAAGTGCATTCAGCCCCGTCACCGCTTCAATACGCCGAATGCCTGCCGCTATCCCCCCTTCACTGACAATTTTGAACAAACCAATATCACCCGTGCGCTTTACATGGCAACCGCCGCATAATTCAGTAGAAAAACCAATTTTCATCACCCGTACTATATCGCCATACTTTTCACCAAACAAAGCCATAGCACCCGCTTCCTTAGCTTGGTTCATACTCATTAGTTCAGCACTAGTATCCTTATTTGCCATAATTTCACGGTTAACGATTGCTTCTACTTTCGCCATTTGTTCGCTAGTAACCGGCTCAGGATGAGAAAAGTCGAAACGCAAGCGTTCAGCCGTGACCAAAGAACCTTTTTGCTCAACATGGCTACCGAGTACCTGACGCAATGCAGCGTGCATTAAATGCGTTGCAGAGTGATTTAACACAATCGCTTGACGACGTTCCATGTCTACCTCAGCGCGCACTTGATCACCCACTTGCAACTCACCACACTCTACGACACCCAAATGAACAAAAGTCTCGCCTTGTTTGCGCGTATCCGTCACGCGAAACACAGCCCCCTGAGCAGTATGCACAGTTCCAGTATCACCAATTTGCCCACCCGACTCCGCATAAAAAGGCGTTACCGTTAACACAAGCTGCCCTTCATCACCTGTTTTTAGCTGACTAACAGATTGGCTATTTTGAAACAGATGTAAAATCTGACTGTCTTCCGCCAATAAATCATAACCGTGAAAATCAGTCTCGCCTTCCACATCCAAGCGAGTATAGTCCGAGCCGAATTTACCAGCCTGTTGTGCAATGAGCCGATCGGCTGACAAGGCCGCATTGAAGCCTGCTTCATCCACCAATAAATTACGCTCACGCGCAATATCCATAGTCAGATCCAATGGAAAGCCATAAGTGCCATATAACTTGAAAGCTGTCTCACCATCAATCAGCTTGCCCGACATACCGGCTATGTGCTCTTCCAAAATATCCAGGCCACGCTCCAAGGTTTCAGCAAAACGCATTTCCTCCTGACGCAATGCTTGTTCTACTTTACCTTGCGCTGCGACCAGCTCAGGGTAGGCTTCCCCCATTTCCTCAAGCAAAGGTTGTACTAGCTTATAAAAGAAGGGTGTTCCCAAGCCCAGCTTATGACCATGACGCACAGCACGACGAATAATGCGCCGCAACACATAACCCCGTCCTTCATTCGACGGCAATACACCGTCAACAATTAAAAAGGCACAAGAACGAATATGATCAGCAACCACTTTTAAGGAGGGATTATTGAAGTCACTACACCCAGCCATTTGCGCTGCAACACCAATCAACTTCTGGAATAAGTCAATTTCATAATTGCTATGCACACCTTGTAAAATCGCGGCCAAACGCTCTAAACCCATGCCCGTATCCACAGACGGCTTGGGCAAAGGATTCATCACCCCCTCTTTGGTGCGCTCATACTGCATAAACACCAAGTTCCAAATTTCGATATAACGATCACCATCTTCTTCAGGCGATCCTGGAGGCCCACCCCAAATGTGTTCACCGTGATCATAAAAGATTTCAGTACAAGGCCCACAAGGTCCGGTCTCACCCATTTGCCAAAAATTATCTGAGGCGTAGCGCTCTCCCTTATTATCACCAATGCGACTAATTCGCTGGGTTGGAAAACCAATCTCCTCCGACCAAATGCGAAAAGCTTCTTCATCTTCCGCATAAACAGTGACCCAAAGCTTCTCTTTAGGCAATTGAATCACTTCAGTCAAAAATTCCCAAGCAAAGCGAATCGCGTCAGCCTTGAAATAATCACCAAAGCTAAAATTACCCAGCATTTCAAAAAAGGTATGGTGACGCGCTGTATAGCCGACATTTTCCAAATCATTATGCTTGCCGCCTGCCCGGACACAACGCTGCGAGGTGGTCGCTCGTGCGTAGTCCCGCTTGTCCAGCCCCAAGAAAACATCTTTGAACTGCACCATCCCCGCATTGGTAAATAAAAGCGTGGGGTCATTACCTGGAATCAGCGAACTAGAAGGCACAATCGCATGGCCTTTATCAGCAAAATACTGGAGGAATTGTCGTCTTAACTCAGCACTTTTCATGGAAAACCGCGTTTATTATTTCAATGGAAAAACCTCGCCCAGCCAGAAAACGTGACTGACGAGCACGTTCTTTAGGTTCTTTAGGGAATGTTTGACCAAATTTCTTTTCGCGCTGAAACCGCGCAGATTCTAGCCAATCTACTTCAGCCATTGCCAGAACGGCCTCCGCCAATGAACGATCGACACCCTTTTCCCGTAAAGCATAAAGAATTTTCATCGGTCCATACCCGCGAATAACCGATGAACGTACCAACATTTCCGCAAAACGCTGATCACTTAAATAGCCAGACTGTTCCAAATTGTCCAATAAAACGGCCAGCTCATCCTGAGCCAGCCGCTGATCACCATTAATTTTACGTGCCAACTCACAGCGCGAATGTTCGCGGCGTGCTAGCAAGCTAATGGCACGTCCCTTGACAAGTGCATAATCACCCGACGAGTGATCCTTATCCAAGGGCATTCAAACATCCATCAATCATCCTGCAAGACAGCATCTGCTTCATCGTCATCGTCGCTATTATCTTCGCCGGTAGGCAAAACTAATGCAGATTCACGAATCGCCTTTTCAATTTCCGCTGCTGCTTCGGGGTGCTCTTTCAGATAGTTCTTGGCATTGTCCTTGCCTTGACCAATCTTGTCACCGTTATAACTGTACCAAGCACCGGCTTTACCGACCAAGCCTTGGCGAACACCTAGCTCAATTAGCTCACCCTCATGAGAAATACCTTCATTGTACAGTATTTCAAACTCAGCCTGCTTAAAGGGAGGCGCCAGCTTATTTTTGACGACTTTGACGCGGGTTTCATTGCCAATAACTTCATCACCCTTCTTAATCGCCCCAATACGGCGAATGTCCAGACGCACTGAAGAATAGAACTTCAAGGCATTGCCACCCGTCGTGGTTTCAGGATTACCGAACATTACACCAATCTTCATACGAATCTGATTGATGAAAATCACCAAGGTATTGGAACGCTTAATATTCGCCGTTAATTTACGCAAAGCCTGCGACATCAAGCGTGCCTGAAGACCCACATGCGAATCACCCATATCGCCTTCAATCTCAGCCTTAGGCGTCAGCGCTGCAACCGAGTCAATGACCACAACATCAATAGCGCCAGAACGCACTAACATGTCCGTAATTTCCAGAGCCTGCTCGCCCGTATCAGGCTGGGACACGATCAAATCATCAACATTCACACCTAATTTTTCAGCATAACTGGGATCAAGTGCATGCTCAGCATCCACGAAAGCTGCCGTACCGCCCATCTGCTGACACTGGGCAATTACTTGCAAAGTCAGGGTTGTTTTACCAGATGATTCCGGTCCATAAATTTCAACGATACGTCCTTTAGGTAACCCCCCGATCCCTAGCGCAATATCCAATGTCAGCGAGCCGGTTGAAATGGCTTCAATATTGCGCACAGCCGCCGAGTCACCCATGCGCATTACAGCACCTTTACCGTACTGACGCTCAATTTGCCCAAGCGCAGCCGCTAGTGCCTTCTTTTTATTTTCATCCATGCGCTACTCCTTAAAAGCTAAACTATAGTGAAATCAAAAGCTGCGATTATTTCACAACTTAGCTATACACAAAAGCTACCGTAATAAAATCAATCTAAAAGCACCAATAACTCACGCAAGGCAAAAATAACGGCTTGTTCACGTATAGCATTGCGATCCCCTTGCAACTGCCGCGTGACAGTCTGAATACCTGTTTCCGGCAGCAACCAAGCAAAACACACCGTCCCTACTGGCTTGAGCGCCGTACCGCCGCTAGGCCCTGCAATACCACTCACTGCCAAAGCCACATTCGCATGAGAATTAGCAATCGCACCGCGTACCATTTCAGCCACCACATTCTCACTCACAGCACCATACGCATGTAGCGTGTCATCTGATACCTCCAGCATGTCATGCTTGGCTCTATTGCTATAAGTGACAAAACCGCATTCGAACCAATTAGAACTACCAGGCAAATCCGTACATAATTTGGCAATCCAGCCACCTGTACAAGACTCTGCCGTTGCCAAGCAATACTGCTTGAACTGCAAAACATCCGCCAACTGGGTGATTGTTTGCAATAAAATATCTTTTTCCACGCTATGCCTCTTCATGATTGAATCTGCTTGAACAGTTAGGTTTACTAACCAATAAGGTGACAAATAATTGCTTGTGCAGGTGCAACAAAATTTTTAAGATTTGCCTCATAGAGACAATACATATAAACAGTTTAATGTCGGCGCTCGCGGCCACATAGGTACATGACTCCTCCTCTCCTCCAATCATATACCGCCGCGAGCGCTTTTTAATCCCTATTTTTAATTCCCAAAGCAATTTGGTTAAGCTGCGCGTCGCCATTGTCCAGGCAATAACCCATTTAACGTCCACTGGCTAATACGAGAGCGTATTAAGCGTAAAGTCGGAAAACCTATTGCAGCCGTCATCCGCCTAACTTGGCGATTGCGTCCCTCACTAATCGTCAGCTCCAACCAAGTATCAGGGATAGATTTCCTGACACGAATGGGAGGTTGACGCGGCCACAAATCGGCAGGCTCAGCGATTAAACGCACTTTAGCGGGTCGAGTTTTACCGTCCTTAAGTAATACACCTTGGCGTAAAATATCTAAATCAGCTTCAGTAGGTATGCCTTCGATTTGTACCCAATAAGTTTTCGCCGTTTTTTGTGTAGGATGACTAATCTGCTGCTGTAGGCGACCATTATCGGTCAACACCAATAAGCCTTCACTATCACGATCTAAACGCCCCGCCGCGTATACATTGGGAATATCAATATAATCCGCCAAGGTTTTACGTCCTGATTCATCGGTAAACTGGCACAACACATCATACGGTTTATTAAACAGAATAATTTGCGTCATGCCAGTTCCAATTATTGTTACTGCTCAAGAATCTGCTGCGATTAATAAGGGTTTAAAACCTTCTGTTGCATAAGTTTCAAAGCCTTTGTCTGTGCGAATAATGAAAAAGGCGTTCAATTGGTGTTGATCAGCGAACTCACGGCCACGCTCATCCCCCAAAGCCATTAGTAAAGTGGCATAAGCATCCGCTGTCATAGTATCAGAGGCCGCGACCGACACTGACGCCAGACTGTGTTGCACGGGATTTCCTGTCAACGGATTTAGCGTATGGGAATAACGCTTGCCATTTTCAGTGAAGAAATTACGATAGTCGCCAGAAGTCGCCAGCCCTTGATCTTTAAGCTGAATACCTTGTTGAACCGCACGCCCTAAATCCATCGGTTTTTCTATCGCAATCCGCCAAACATCGCCCCGTTGGCTTAACCCTTTAGCACGAATTTCGCCACCGATTTCGACCAAATAATCAGCCAAGCCTTGTTCATCCAAAAACAAAGCCACTCGATCTGCACCAAAACCTTTAGCAATCGAAGATAAATCAACATACAGCTCCGGCAAACGCTTGCGCAAGGCTGAAGGCCGCTGCCGTACTTCCAATTGGCTATAGCCGACCCGTGCCAATGTTGCCTGTATTTCAGCCTCAGAAGGCGTAGTCTGTTCATGCTCACTTGGTCCGAAACCCCACAAATTCACTAAGGGTCCAACGGTAATGTCATACACACCACCACTAAGCGCACTGATTTCTTGCGCCGCTGTTACCACTTTGACCAGCTCAGACGAAACAGGAAACCAGTCAGTTCCCTGATGTTGATTAAACAACGATAACTCAGAATCTGACTGCCAAGTAGACATCTGTGCATTGACCTGCTTCAAGACTGATGTAATACCTGCTTGCAAGGACGAAACTTTGTCTTCGGTATTTATACCGGGCACTGTCACATGCCAAGTCGTCCCCATTGTTTCGCCCTGCAAGCGTAAAACAGGTAGCTCTTTTTCGGCAGCGTCACAGGCTACTAATAAAAAAGCCAGTAATAGCACAACACCCGATAGTGAACAGCGGCGTAATAAAGGCATTTTCATGCAATAAGCCCTTACCATTTTTTACGGGATATATAGCGCTGCGATCATTAATTTTTTAATTCTTGGACTGAGTAAAATGATCATTCATACGCTGAATCAAACGATCTGCACCATAACGAATCTCATCCAAACGGTTACGCGCTCGAGAACCCCAACCGGCAGGATTTTTTTGGAAAATACTGCGCAAGAACGAAGTACTCTTACGAAACGCTGCCTGTAAATTGCCATAAGGCTCTTTTTCGTTCAAAGTCCCAGCCAAACGATTGGCAACTTTGCCCCGAATAACAAAGTGCATAAAGACCAGAATCGCCAGAGGAATAACAATCACAGCACCCAAAGTCATCGGTTCTGAAGGTAATGTGAAAGCCATACCCTGTAATAAACCAAAGAACACAGACAAGCCAATAAGCACAGCCAACAATAATACTAAAACAACGCTATCCCAAATCAAGGTATAACGCCGCCAGCGCTTCAACAAGGCTTGCAAATGAGGAACGGTCTGCTGCTCAATTTGATTAGTCAACGACTCCATATTACCAATAATACGATACACACGATCGCTATTCACACCATCCATGCGCTCCAACATACGAGCATGATCGGCATTACGCTTACTGACATAACGCGACCATACCTGCTCATTATCGACGGGCTGTGCTAATTTTTCATTAAACATGATAAAGAAACTGCCCGCAGACAAACCTTGCTGTACTAGAGCCTTTTGCCAAGAAGCGACAATATCTTCCAAATTATCTTCACGCGCAGACGTATCAACCTGATTCAAAACGAACAAGAACTTGGAGGTATCACTACGCCGCTGCGCACCTTTGACTAGGTGCTCCAAAGTATCGTGCATAGCACCCGGCTCAGGATGACGTGCATCAAAAAACACCATCACCAAATCAGATAAATCAATAATGTGATCCACAATACGCAAAATAGATTTACGCTGAGCGTCCGCATCGAACCCGGGGGAATCAATCAAAATTTTACCTTTCAACTGTTCACTAGGTACGACCTTCATTTGCAGGTAATTATCAATTTTCGCACCTTCACCACTCACCACCTGATCCAATTCTTCACTGATTTGATAAAAGGGGAATCGTGGATCACCATCCAATGCCATACCCGGCAAGGTAGCCGTTTTGCCGTCATGACTGTAAGTAATTACCGTAAAATGATCGTCAACCGCTTGATTACCTGTGCGCTGTACTGCCGCATCCAAAAAGGTATTAATAAAACTAGACTTGCCCGCAGAAAATGTGCCTAAAACCGAAATCATAGGCCACCAAGAAATCAGTGTCGTATAAGACTGCCCTTCCCCTAACAGCCCCATTTTTCTTGCCACTGCATCCAAGTCCTGATAGCAATCGACCACCTCGACCAACTCGGGATTTTCTTGTGTCAGATGTTCTTTTAAACGCTGGATACGACTTTCCATTCGCTTTGCGGGTGTCATAAAACGATCCTTTTAAAATTACAATTTGTTACGACCACATCTTGCATATTATACACTGAAACTGCCATATTTTTGAGTAGCAGCTTCATTTCCCTTTCAGCAATGTCGCCTAAGTAAGCTACTCAGAGACTTCGGTATTTGCCCTGTCTATAAACACTGTCACAGAATAATGGCTTAATCTGCGCTTCTTTCCGCTAGTTGTTAAAAACAAAGGGCGGGACAACAAACCAAGTCGCTATCACCACCCTTTATAATTATTTATGAATAACTTGAGTCATTATTTTAATTGTAATTGTTTTAATTCATACTCATCACTTTAGGTATTGACCGATTTGAGCTGCCTTCTCGGGATCGACCGAATCAGCATAAACCTTGATACCCATCAGCTCGGCCATGCGCCCTTGCTCAGCCATCCAGCCAGCAATTTCGGCATACAAATCAACAGCCTTTTGGTTTTTACCTTGCTTCCAGTAAACATTAGCTAGCTCACCTTTATAAGCAGGATGATCATCTAGTTTCAACAAACTTTGATAAAAACCAACAGAACGATCAAACTCATCACTCCAATAAGCTTCACGCGCAGCTAATAGCAAATCCTCAGTTGAATGACTATTAACGACTACTTGAGCAGTATCAGTAACACTATCCGCTCCAGCAGTTTCAACCGCATCGGTTTCAAGCACTTGCTCAACACTCTCTGTGACAGGCGCTAGCGCAGCTACTGACTGAGCTTGCTGATTGGTTTCAGCATTAGATTTAGATTGGGTGGTCTCGGCCTGTTGAGTTGCCTCAGCACCAGATTCACTAGATTCGCTAACATTAGCCTGTTGCGTAGTTGCAGAATCAACAGCCACATATTCTGTTTCATGGCTTTTAGCTGCGTCATGCTCAGGGGAATGACGAGCAACATACCAGCTTAGCAATATGGCAATCAATGCCAAAATCGCAACCAATATCTCCGGGCGTTTAAATAACCAGCGTATTGTATGCATTTATAGGATTCTCCTGTTACTTTGGTCGTATCAGTGACACTTTGTTAATTGATGTTGTGTTGTAAAGCTCTTTGGAACGGAGGTTCATCTCAAATACGGCCACACCTTCACTAAACGGGCGACAGTAGGTCGCCCGCAAATAAAGCCGAGACTTCAACAGCCGTATATTATCAAGCATACCAATAGCTTTGGCAGTTTCACCTGATTCTCTGACAGCCGCATGCGTATCAGAGCGATTCAATAGTGCCAGCTTAGTCACCAGCCTGCCAAAGCGATCCCTATAAGGCTATTCTACCTTGTGTTCAGGTTTATCCTGTCCATCAAGATCAGGCATCAGTTCAAGGTTGACACCTTCTTGCATTCTCATATAGCGAGCTGCCTGCCTGCCACATTTACCCACAGGCTTTGCATCATCTGTTGATGCTACACCATCACCCGAGTGACAACCTTTGCCATGTGAATTCCCGTGCTGACAACCTTCAGGCATAGGCATCATGCCATGACCATAGGGCAACATCATCATAGATTGACCTTGTACGCCACCATCTTGCATCTGATTAGGCCGCACTTGGTAAGGGATAATTGGAATCACGTACCAATACATAACGGGCTGGCCGTTTTCAAGCATCATAGGCATAGGCTGTATTGTTGTACCCGCAGGAAGCATCATTAACTGGGGCGCAGGCATAGGTTGTATCCAGTTACCCTGAGCCTGGCTTACCACATTAGACCCCCACTCCGTTACGCTGGTTGACTCTACTGTCGTTGCGGCTTCAGTCTGTTGCTCTGCTGTAGACTCCCACTCCGTTACGCTGGTCGACTCTACTGTCGTTGCGGCTTCAGTCTGCTGCTCTGTTGTAGATTCCAACTCCGTTACTGCTGGTGTGCTGGCCGACTCTGCCGTTGTCGCTGCTTCAGTCTGCTGCTCCGCTGTAGACTCTGACTCCGTTACGCTAGTCGACTCCACTGTCGTCACTGCTTCAGTCTGCTGCTCTGCTGTAGATTCCAACTCCGACTCCGTGACTGCTGGTGTGCTGCTTGACTCTACCGTTGTCACTGCTTCAGTTTGCTGTTCTATTGTAGACTCTGACTCCGCTACTGCCGCTGTGCTAGTCGACTCTGCTGTCGTATCTGTTTCAGCTTGTTGCTCTGTTGTATGGGCAGTAGTCTCTGTTGCCTCAGTTTCAACAGACTGCGATGCTTGAGCATCAGTTACGGATGGCTCTGTCTGCTCAACTTCAGTGCTGGGCGTTTGATCTGATACAGCCGTGCTGTCGTTTTCAACTTGGTTTGTAAGCGCTTGTTGATTCTGAGCTTCAACTGTGGAAGCAACCGCCGCTTCAGCTTGCAATGACTCCAACACGCTGGTAACAGGTGTTTGTGGAAACATCGGTGGTGGTGGCAAAGGTGGCATCGGCGGAACAGGTGTTTGACTCACCCACTTACGGGCAGTCTTTGTTTGACACGGTAGCCCAGCTTGTGATACCGGCGGAACAGGTGTTTGCCTCATCCACTTAGTACGACCTGTATCAAGTTGACCTTGTAAGCCCATTTGAATGCTTGGCACAGGCAAAGAAGGCGGTGGCGGAGGTGGTGGCGGCAAAAAAGATAACAAAGGTGCAGTGGGCGCTACATTAAATGCAGCAATCCCTTGACTTTGCTCACTATCTTCATTCACCGCTTGCTCAGACTGTTGAACTGTTGCCTCAACACTGTCGGCTTGTTGTGGTACTTCCGTGACCGCAGGCATGTCAGGCAAATGCGTCAATTCAGCAGATTGTGTTGCTGGCGGGACTCCCTGCATCTCTGCTGGCGGAGGAGGCGGTGGCGACGGCAAACTAGCGCTCGGAGCAAATGGTGCTGTTGGAACTTCGGGTTCAGCCGCTTCTGGAACTTCAGTGGCAGTTACTTGCACGGGAACTTCTGAAGTTTCAGGTGTCCCTGTCTCTGCTTCTGCTTGTACAGGCGCTTCGGGTTCAGCCGCTTCTGGAACTTCAGTGGCTACTTGCGCAGGGGCTTCTGGAGCTTCAGTGGTGGTTACTTGCGTGGGAGCTTCTGGAGTTTCAGGTGTCTCTGCTTCTGCTTGTACAGGCGCTTCGGGTTCAGCCGCTTCTGGAACTTCTGCAACTTCGAGCGATGTTTCAACAGATTCAGTCACATGCTCTGCTGGCAGGCTGTTAGTTTGTACTTCAGAAACCTCGACAGACTCCACAATATGCCCTGCTGGTAGTGGCGGCATAGGTATTATCGCTTGTTGCTCAGGAGTCGTTGGCGCTTCTGGTGGCGTAGGTACTGCCTGTGCCATTGATTCATCAGGCATTGCTGGCATCTGAGGCATCTGAGGCATCACTACTTGCTGCTCAGGATTAACAGACGTTTCCGGTGTTTCCGGCGGCATTTCTGGCATGGCTATTTGCTGTACCACAGTATCACTTGCCTCGGGCGCGCTCATCAAAGCATTAGGCGCAACAGGAGGCATTGGCGGAGCAGGTGGCTCCGGCAAATTCATTGCATTTTCTTCAATCACCGACATGTCAGGAACTTCCGGCAAAGGAAGTACTTTTACAGTGATTGCTTCTGTTTCAACAACAAGCGTTTCTGTTGCTGGCGGTTCAATTGGGGCTTGTAATGGCTCAGGCGCAGTAGGTGCTTCCAGCACAGCCGTCATTTCCGGTGCTTGTGGAGGTGGAGGTGTTGGCGGTACAGGAGCTTCTGCCTGTATCACAAACGGTCCAGGTGGCGGTGGCGGTAAGTCGCTATTACTGTCAGCCTCATAAGACTCTGTATGGCTAGCACTTTGAGTCAGTTTACTACCCACTGCTCCGTTAGCAAATGGTCCAGGCGGTGGTGGCGGCAGGTCAACACGATTCATTGACTCATAAGAAATGACCGTACCCTTACTCATGGTTTGAGTAACATTAACTTTGGACTCGTCCTCCACACCGGCAACAGCTTCGTCGGCAAACGGGCTTGGAGATGGAGGCGGCGAATGGCTGCCAGCCTGTATTCCAAACGAAAACAAAGCTGAGGTAATAGCTAAGGCTAATACATTCTTCTTAAAAACCTTCATCATGGACTCCTTTGCTTAAATGTCCTTTTTCAATTTAATGCCCCTACAACCCGCCGGATTGAGCCTACGTACCCAATATCACAACCCACACCACGCACTATAGCGGTTAAAAAGTGTCACTTCCAGTCAAAACATAGCGATAACAAGAACAAGCTCCCCCACCCGCCCTATTGAGCAGGTACATAGGCTTTGGCCGTCGCAACCGCCTCTTCTTCTGAGCGGTCGTCAATATGGTACACGGAAACCTTAACCTCCATCAGATCCGAAGAACTCGAAGGCTTAACTTCGCGCACCCAGTGCCAGCTCATATTTCCCATTTCTTCTTCTCCTTCGCTAGCACCACCCGCCTTGCCCAAGGCAAGGTCTATCTGATAACGATCCAACTCATTCAAAGCCACCCAATGTGCCAAGGTGCTTTCTTTCATGAGGCGTGCATTGCGCGTGGAGTTCAAGGCCACTTTACTCACTGCCGCAATCACTAGGGCAACAATAAACAAAGCCATCATTACTTCCAGCAAACTAAAACCTGCCGACTGAGTACTAGAGCGATCCGTCTTTTTCATCTTCATCGCTGACTACCCGTCCAATAGCATTAAAACGTAGCTGCTGAGGCGCTTCGTCCTTGTACTGTACTTCGCACACGAAGGGAGTGACTTCCCCCGTTGGATAAACCGTCACTTGCGGCTCAGCCAACTGACCCGTTTCAAGCGCTGGCGGCAACACGACCTTACGCTCATCCAGATACAAAGCAAGCGTTAAATCTGGCTTAAGCTTGCGCGCTTTTAACATATCGTCCTGCTCAATCAACTCCCAGAACTCACCGTCCTCGTCCAAACGATAAAAAGCATACGCACTCTCTGCAAAACCTATTGCCAAGATTTCCGAGCGTACAATAGATTCATTCACAGCCAAGCCGACATCAAGACGCAAACGGCTCAAAGTCTCTTTCACCGGAGGGGATTGAACACTACTGAAGGTCAAGGCAGTGATGGAGAGCATCACGCCAATAATCACCAACACAATCAATAACTCAATCAGGGTATAAGCTTTACAAGCTGTATACCCCCGACTAGCCAAACCCTGCTGGGGTTTATTGATCATCCAACATCCAGTTACCAATGTCGTTTTCACTCTCGCGCTTGTCTGAGCCCAAACTGTAAACATCGACTTCACCATGTTGTCCTGGTTGCAGGTACTTGTATTCCATACCCCAAGGATCTTTGGGCAAACTGGCTAAATAACCACCTTTAGGCCAGTTGCGCGCCCCATTTGGCTTTTCCACCAAAGCTTTCAGTCCTTGATCATTGCTTGGGTACTCGCCATTGTGAGCACGAAACATTTCCAAGGCCGTTTGGATATTGCGTAACTCCTGACGTACCGCCACCGCACGCGCATCATCTGGCGCACTACCAAACTGAACGACAGCAACCCCCATTAATACACCAATTATGACTATAACAATCAATAGCTCCATCAGAGTGTAAGCACGCTGATGACGCGACATAACTTGCATTTCCTTTTTCATGACTTTGATCTAATCCTTCCAAACAATTCGCGGGAAATAATGGCATAATACCGCAAACTTGCAAGCATCTCACAATTCACATGAAACGGCCTTTACTCATTTTCGCCATTCTATTTACGCTACTGTTAATTTTACTCCAGAATTTCCAAGCGCAATGGGTTTTTCTGCGCACAGCTATTGATACAGGGGATTACTGGCGCTTGTTGAGCAGTCAGTTTGTACATACCAACTGGAATCATGTTTTTCTCAATCTGGTAGGCTTTTGGCTTTTTATTGCCCTCTGCCACTCGGTCATACACCTAGCTTGGCTCATGCTGAACATTATTCTTATAGCCCTAGGTATTGGTTTTTTATTGTACTGGCAGGAAAGCTACTTACAGTGGTATGCCGGTTTTTCCGGTGTAGTTTACGGACTATTTATAATGGGTGGTTTACACTTAATACTGGCACGAGACTATCTTACAGGTATAGGGCTCATTGCACTGATACTGGTCAAACTCGGTTTGGACGCTTTTCAGGGCGGCAACCCACTTAGCGAAAAACTCATTGAAGCTCCCGTGATTGAAGCCGCCCATTATTATGGTATAGCCCTAGCTGCTTTGCTTAATCTGCCTATAGTAGGCAAGACGTTCTACCGTCACTTAAACAATCCGCCCCCGGCAATATGAAAGCTTTATTGAGTCGTTCTTGGCGCAAATTATTCAGCACTGACTGCTGCCCTCTATGTGCAACACCTTTTGCACAAAATGTGCCCGTTTGTACAGCTTGCATGGAGCTGCTACCTTGGGCGCTAGACTATAGTGAACGCGCTGGTTTGCAGGTACTGAGTGCATTTGACTATCTGCCGCCTATTAATCATTTGCTGCTAGGCGGTAAAAGTGCGCATCACCTGGATCAATTAAACATACTCGCTCGCCTGCTTGCTGAGCACCTACCCACAGTCATTCGCACCAAACCACAGGCTATTTTACCCATCCCTTTGCACCCCCGACGCTTGAGACAACGAGGCTTCAATCAATCCATTGAACTAACAAGACCTTTAGCAAAGGCTATGCAGCTACCCTTAATCACGCAAGCCGTTATTCGCCAACGCCATACACCCGAGCAAAAATTACTAAGCGCCGTAGAACGCCTACATAATATGCAGGACGCCTTTCTAATTCGACACCACTTACCCTATCAACAAATTGCCCTGTTTGATGACATGATCACCACCGGCAGTACTTGCTTGGAACTGACAAAACTGCTGGAAGCCGCAGGCATTAGCGTACAAATATGGACTTGCGCACGCGCAAAACGGTGACCTGTCGTCTTTTATCCTCTATTATACCTGCTCTGAAATCAACAACTTGACTCTAACAAACAGGCATTACATTTATGATTCGTAGCATGACCGCATTCGCACACCAAGAAACCCAATCTCCACAAGGCAAACTTAACTGGGAATTACGCACGGTGAATCATCGCTACCTAGACATAAACATTCGCGTACCTGATGAATTCAAGGCGCAAGAAAACAACTTTCGTAGCCTGATGCAAAACCGCCTGCAACGCGGTAAACTGGAAGCTTCCCTACGCTATACCGCAGGTGTTGGCGAAGAGAGCACCATTGTTGTCAATGAACCACTTGCACGAGCCTTAATTATTGCCTGCCGTCAAATTGAAGCCATTACCGATAACCCAGAACCTTTGAAAGCCGTTGACATTCTGCGCTGGCCAGGCGTAACGCTGGAAAATCCACCTGACTTAGCAAAACTAACCGAGCAAGCACAAGCCCTGCTAGAAACAACCTTAGACGACTTAGTCGCCACACGTGAACGTGAAGGCAAACGTTTAGCTGAATTCATTGAGCAGCGCTGCGATCAAATCGCTGAAATTATTGTCAAAGTACGCAAACGCCGCCCAGAAATCATGGCGACGATCCGCGAAAAAATCCACCAACGTCTGGAAGAGCTCGAAGTCACCCCCGACAATAACCGCCTAGAACAAGAACTAGTCATGTTGGCACAGCGCCTCGATGTGGACGAAGAGCTAGACCGCTTACTCGCGCACCTAGACGAAATTGTCGCTGTACTAGAACGGGATGAACCCGTTGGCCGCCGCCTCGACTTCTTAATGCAAGAACTCAACCGCGAAGCGAATACCCTAGCTTCCAAATCGAATGATGCCGAAACCACGCAGGCAGCGGTGGATTTGAAGGTACTAATTGAGCAAATGCGCGAGCAGATCCAGAATATTGAATAGATTTTCAACCCGTCCAAGAGTGTCTAAAAAGCCCTGCTTTTTTATAACCGAGAGGACTATTGACAGACTCTGTCAGTTTTTTGATTGCCGTTAAATATAAACCATTGATTTTATTGGCGGCCTCAGCAGGAATCGAACCTGCAACTACCCCTTAGGAGGGGGCCGTTATATCCATTTAACTATGAGGCCGGAGAGATTAAAGACGACTAATGCAAGATTAGCCCAGAAATTGGAGTCGTTTCAAGAACGACTATAGTAACGTAATTTGCATGAATGTGCAGCGTTGAGACAAGATTAACGACTCGCCATAAAACCTCTGCAAACTTCATAGTATCCTTTCACCACCAAGACTAGCGCTTATGACAAATGGCCAAGATAAAGTGCGTCCACTACTTTACTATTTTTCAAACTCAAACTTATCGTTGATCCCTAGCTCATCTAGCCCCCCTTTTCTAATCACCGATAGTTGTATACAAAAGGGGGGTAAAAGTTCGTATAAAATACCTGATTTATTAGTCTTATCGATGATCCATAATTCCCCCCCAGAACAGCTACCGGACTTATAAAAGTGAATGGGTTTTTCTATGTAAATTTGCCAATATTCACCCCAGTCACCTGCCAAAGTTTTTGTATCTACAGGTTGTCCAAGCAAATCAAAATCAACAAAATTTTTGATAGATTTTTCGGTTAAACCAGTCAAATTAGCGAGTACTTGTCTTTTTTCTTCGGCATACTCATAAGAAGCAAAAGTCTTTTGTAACTGAGGAAAACCAACACCTGCCAGCAGCCCTAAAAGTAAAAGAACCACCAATAGTTCCATGAGGCTAAAGCCCTTGGAGAATAGTGAATAAGCATTAATTTGGTACATAAGCTATATCACGACTCGTTGCCTCCTACCTTACCTATATCACGATTTATCCCCTCCCCTCCTTTTTTACCATCTGCCCCCAATGAATAAAGAAAGAAAGGTATATCATCTCTGCCTACATACTCATATTGATACATATTATTCCACGGGTCTTTAGGTAAATCATCCGACAGGTAAGGACCGCGCCAAAAAGCCTTAATTGATTCGTCTTGAGGGGGTGTATTTAATAAACTCAGGCCTTCATCTGTTGTGGGAAAGCGACCTAAATTCAAGTACATTGTCTCCAAGGCTCCTCTAAGCATTTTGACCTGCGCCTCTGCTGCTCGTTGTTTTGATTCATCAACTCGCCCAAACAAACGCGGCCCTACTAATCCTGCAATTAGACCTATAATCACAAGCACGACTAATAATTCCATTAAAGAGAAACCATAAACTTTTCTTTTAGGACAAGAACGATATCTAATTAACATAAGTCCTCCTAACTCTCACAATCCATAAAATTGCTCAAAGACTATACAAAGGCATCATTCATACTTGTAATCGCAAGAATAATGCCTGCCATAATTACACCTATAACCAGTCCCAAAAACAAGATAGCTACAGGCTCTAATAACTGTAGAAAACGCTCTATTTTCTGCTTACTGCTATCAGCAAACATTATTGAAACTGACTGCAACATATCCGCTAATTTGCTAGACTGTTCACCCACAATCATTAAATCCAAGCCCACTGGAGGAAAAAGGTGAATATTTTTCAAGCTCTCAGCAATACCTCCTCCTTCTTTTACACTGCGACTTACTTGAAATAATCGAGCCTGCATCCAACTAATGCGTACACCTTCATTAGCTAGTTGTATAGCCTCCAAAACAGACACTCGATTACTCAATAAAGTGCCTACTAGGTAACTCCATCGTCCAAGCTCAGACTCTAAAAAAAATACTTTAAGCCCGGGTAGTCTTGATAAACTATTTAGCAGATGCTTTCCTAGATGCAGATACTTTAACCCAATATAAATCAATACGACAAAGCTTATTATACCAATACCTAACCAAACTGCCTGCTCACTAGCAAAACGTCCCACTGATAAAACCCAAACCGAAATGGTCGGTAAGTCTTCCACTTTATTTAACAAATTAGTAAATTTAGGCACAACCGCTGTAAAAATAATACCAACGGCAATAATACCTGCGAAAATAAGAATCAACGGATAAATCATCGCATTGCGTACCTCTGAATTTACCCGCTGTTCATAGCGAAATTGCGCTAAACCATCTTCCAATGCTTCAATTAATTTGCCTGACAACTCACCTGCTTTGACCAACTGTAATAAATAAGCAGGAAGCTTGAGTTCAGACTCACTTAAAGCGATAGAGAAACTATCCCCTCTTCCTAACTGTTGTGCAATGCCATTAAATTGTGTGGCAATACCGTCATGCCCTAATGATCTACCTAAGGATAAAGTGGCTCTATGCAAAGACAAACCAGACTTCAACATTACCAGTAGTTGTTCGAACGCAACTAGCAATGCTTTGGGAGAGACCGGCTTTTGCTTGTGCCACCCAAAACGGCGACTTACTGGACGCTTTATCGCTTGATTTTCAATTAAGGCGATTGGCACCAAACCTTGTTTAGATAACAATTGAAGCGCCTGTCGCTCAGAAGAGGCTTCAATCGTACCTTGGATTCGTTCTTGTTGATAATTTAGTGCCGTATAATTTATTTGCATTTTGCTTAGCTCAGATACAGAGTCGCATAACTTCCTCAAGCGTGGTTTGACCAGACCATGCTTTTAGTAAACCATCCAAGCGCAGGTCACGCGCTTCTTCAACCACACTCTCCCATAACTCAGAAGTCGTTTGTTGTTGAATGACTGCATTTCGTAAAACACCTGTCACGGGTATCAGTTCAAAAAAACCAATACGCCCCAAATACCCACTACCATTACACTCACTGCATCCCACCGCTTGCTTGAAGTCAGGCTCAAACTGCGGTAGCTCGCTAGGCCAACGTCTTTTTACCTCCTTAATAATCTCAATAGGCACTTCCGTTTTAGCCGCACAAGCAGGACATAAACGTCGACCCAAACGCTGCGCCATGACGGCAATGGCTGGCGTTGCCACCATAAAAGGTTCCACGCCCATGTCAATTAAGCGCGTAAATGCACTTAAAGAGTCGTTAGTATGTAAAGTAGATAACACGAGATGCCCTGTCAATGAGGCCTGAATAGCAATACGTGCGGTTTCCAAGTCACGGATTTCACCTACCAATAAAATATCTGGATCTTGACGTAATGCAGAGCGCAATACAGACGCAAATGTTAAATCAATATCAGCATTAATTTGTATTTGAGTAATGCCCTCAATGTTATATTCAACTGGATCTTCAACAGTAATAATTTTCCGGCTACCATCATGAACCATTCCAAGAGCAGAATAAAGCGTAGTCGACTTACCTGAACCTGTCGGACCGGTTACTAGAAAAACACCATAAGGTAAATGTATTAACTGATTAAACATGGCGATTTGATCAGGTAACATACCTAAACTTTCTAACTGCATATCTTGGCGGATAGTCGGCAGCAGCCGCAATACAATCGATTCACCATGAATGCCGGGCAAGGTGGATACTCGCACATCATATTCCCCAGAACCGGCTCGAATTCGAATTCGACCATCTTGCGGTAAACGCTTCTCAGCTATATCAAGTTGAGCAATTAACTTAAGACGAGAAGCAATAGCATTAAAACGCTCAATGGGAAGCTGTGCATAATCGACCAAAACACCATCAATGCGAAAATGGATGGATAAATACTTACGCTGTGGCGCAATATGAATATCCGAGGCGCGCTTATCAGCTGCTTGAGCAAACAAATTATTGACATATTCAATAACGGGCGCTTCTTCAGCTAATTCTCGTAAATAAGCAACTTCGTCTCCTGCCCAAACCGAACGCGAAAACTGCTTATTAAAAGCCTCCATTCGCTCCCAAAAGCGCTCTAAATCACGCGATGTAGCCAAGCCCCATTGCACTTCAATAGCCTGCTCAGTAAAGAGCTTACTGATAACCTCCTGCAATTCAGTATCAAAAGGATTTCTCACCACTACATTTACCAAAGTATCATTTAATGGCCAAGCCAAGGCTGGACACTCTGACCACCAATCAATACGTAAAGCCAAACTGGCTAACCACTCATTATAAACTGCCAAATCCTCGGGAAAATCAGTCGCTACATATACTGGCAAATTAAACTGTTTAGCCAAAAAGTTTAAAACAACCTCTTCCGAAAGCATCCCTGCTCGCACTAGCAGGTTCAAAGGATTGCCTGATAGCACTACGTCCTTACCAAAAAAGCGTTCTACGTCATCTTCTGTCAGTAAAGACTGGTGCAGTAAAATATCTCCCAATGCTTCCCAGTTAGTGATAGGAAGCAGTGGAGTATTTTTTTGTTGAAATAACCCAAGGTCCATTCGTTCTCAATAAGTTTATAAGTCTATTAAGGTATATTCTTCAACTGCATTTGCTGAGAACGAGTCAAGCTATATGCCTGCTCGTCATTTTCTATAATATAAGGACGAATTAATACAATTAACTCTCGCTTATCCATTGTTTCGCGTTTACCCCTAAACAGTTCACCTGCTATAGGAATATCTTTTAAAATAGGCACACCAATTTCACCTTTATTTCCAGAAGAGCTCATTAACCCCCCCAAAAGAATAGAGCCACCATCTTTAAGGGAAACACTGGTATTAATACGACGATTAGAAATCGCTGGACTAGAAATAGAACTAATCGTATTTTCTACTGCCTCACTGACTTCTTGGGAAATTTCAATATCAACTCGATTACCCGAGTGAATCACGGGCGTCACCTTTAATAATACGCCGGTCTTACGATACTGAACTTCTTGTTTGGTCGCTGTGGTATCAGAACCAGACGACACGACAGAGGTAACAACGGGCACTTCAGAGCCAACATCAATACTGGCTGTTTCACCGCTTTTCACTAATAAACGAGGCGTAGATAGAATGCTAAGACGCTGGTTAGAAGCCATCAAGTTCAAAACTGCCCGTGTTTGACCTGCACTTTCCAAGGTGTATAGCAAACCACTGCTACCCAGATTTAAATGACCTACCGTCCCCAACAAACTACCTCCCCCGCCGAGTAACCATTCAAAGCCAGCATTGTCCTGATCGGTTAGAGAAACTTCGGCAACACTGACCTCAATCAATACCTGCCGTAGTGGTTGATCCATACGATGGATCGTACTCCGTAAACGCTGCCATTCTTCTGGCTCTCCCATAAAAATAATAGCATTACGTGCTTCATCTAACACAATACGGCTACCCTCACTTAAAACAGTAATGGTATTTGTATTTTTATCTGCCGCTGAATTATCAGACTTAGTTGTTTCTGCCGGTGCAGTGCTATTGTCTTCTTTTTTCGCAGCAGCAGCTAATATTCCACCAGCATTTGTGGTAGTTTTACTATTATTTTTCTTTTGAACTAATAATTGTTTTAAAACATCATAAATTGATTTAGCCCGTGTATTACGTACCTCATAATAAAAAGTTGATTGGGACACATCGGGTTTAACTTCAGGAGCTTGATCAAAATTCCTTATCCAGCGCCCAACATGACTTACGGTTTTATTATCGGCTGCAAATACTAAAAGACTATTAATAAAATCTAAAGGAATCAGCCGCACGCTGCCAGGCGTCTGTGTATTACCCTCTGTGACAAAATATCCTTCTGCTGTTAAGGCAGACACTACAGCAGTATAAACCTTATTCACTGGCTGATAAGCTAGTTCAAAACGAGCGCTATTTTGTCCGGCAAATCCTGGCTGGTCTAATAAATCTACGGCCTCAATCGCCTTACGCACCACTCTACCAGGGCCGCTTAATAAAATATTATTTGTAGAAATATCAGGGGAAATATTTAAACCTAAAGGTCCATAAATCTGCTTGAGCCAAAGAACCATTGTATTGGCTTTAACAACCTGAAGTGGTAAATACTGAAAAACAGTACGATGAGTATCTGGCACACCTGGTAAAGCACGCCCGGAGATCAGTAAAGGCGGTGTCGCTCCTCCACCGGCTTTTGCCACAGTCAAGAAAATTCCACCGCCTTCATCAGATAGAACAGCAATACCATATTGCTCCAATACTTTAGCGGCCAGAATAAATAATTCACGAGGCTTAGTGGGATTAGTGACACGTAAGGTTACCAAGTCATTTTTACGCGATAAGGCATTATCCAAACGATAATTTAGACGCAACAAATCACCAAATACCTCATTGATAAAATCAGGTAAAGGCATATCTTCTGCGCTAAAAGTAATAGGAACTGTATCAAAGCTCAAACGGTCAATAACATCTTCTGCTGTTTGTACTTGACCTGTGACAGTGAAAGTACGGGGCGTATCAATGCGCCTGCCAGGCTGTTTGGGTAAGGAAGGCATAATGGCACTTGTTGAAGTATTACTATGCCAACTAGCTTGGCTATCATCCCTAGCTTGATTAGCTTTACCTTTATATAAAGGCGGTGGAAATACCAAAGGTTGATTTTTTTTGACAGACTTATCTAATAACAAACACCCTGATAAACTGAAACACAATGCTAAACACAATAAAAACTTACTGATAGGCCAGCCTTTTAAACTCTGATTGATAATCATTGCTTACATCCATAATATCCTGAGGTCAATATTCACGTTATTGTTGGGTTCTAAATAAATCAAATCGAGTTTCTTTATCACCTTCTAATATAATAACGCCAGTCGCTTCAATAGATTTTATAATCTGTCCTTCTTGAAGCTTATCTCCAACCGTTGCACGTATCCGCTTTTTATCTACTTCAAAAACAGCCCAACGCCGATTACCCACTTGGGAAATAGCTTTTAAATTAAATTTTTTTAAACCTGAGCGAGCCGCTTTGTCAAGAGTGGGTTTTGCGGGAGCACCCGACTCGCCTTGATTGCTGGGCACTGATGGGTCCAAAATCATTTCAGGCCAAAGTCCGCTGCGTCTAATACTTTGATAAAACGCTTGCATATCAGGCGCTTGCCACTTGACTATTTTCAAAGCTACTGCTGAGTCTTGGTTCGTGGGTGAGGCTATTTGGGTCTGTTGGTCTGACGCATTACGCAAAGCCAGATGCCATACCCCCATTGACCACGCAATGAAACCGCTTATAGCAAAGGTAATCATCACTCGTTTACGCATGACCCGTGCCTCAAGCCCCTTCTGAGCGTAATACATTAATAAATAAAACCCAATCGCACTGTCTCTTGGTCAAACGAATCGCTTGTACTGCCACGGGCATGGTATTACTACTTTCCAGCTTATTTAATATAGCCAAACCGGTGGCTAAATCACAGCGAAGTATTTGTATTTGTGCTTCCACACGCCAATAGGTAATGTTACCCGCTAAAGTAATAGCGTCCGGGCTTGCAACAACTTCTATTTGAGGGTTTTTTGCAGAATACTGTGCGACCACTGAGGTCAGCCAATTTTGCACTTCAGCTTGAGCTAAATCATGTGACGATACACTTAAAAAACGCTCCTCCAAATCCAAATAATTCAAAGTGGCCTCCGTAATATAATCAGACCATTCTTGATCGGATATCTTTGCCGCCGCTTGTACCTGAATCGTTTGTTGACGCAAGTTATCTATTCTTTGTTGCAAATCTGTTCGCCATTGAAAAATTTGCTCCAAACCCAGTAGTGCAGCCAATAATAAGGCCAAAGCGATTAATAGCTGCCTGCGCCATTGTTTTGTTGTCAACTCATCATTCATTAGCGTTTACTGGCCTACTATCTGCAAAAATACGCAACTGCTTAGCGCCGCCTCTAGGTATTTCAATACGAATATTAGCAAATGTTCCTTCAGCTTTTAGGGCTTCGACTAAGCTGGGTTGATCAATGAGCAAACCTGATATATCTACTTGTAGACCCCCATCTGTCCAGCCCCATGTTTCAATATGGGCTTCAGGCGCTAACTGCGCAATAATCATCGAGAAATCAGCCATTATCTGTAGTTGCGTTTGCTTGGGCAGTAAGGAAGTCAAACTGTCTAAGCGCTGTTTCTCTTCTAGTGCTTGGGTGCGTAACTCAACCAATGGGGCAGCTTGTTGGCGTAATGTTTGTAGCGCCGCCTGCTGTGTTTGGTAACTTTGCTCTCCCAAACGGTTTTGTGCCGTGAACCAAATGATTAGCGTCAGTAATGCCAATAAAGCCAGCCCACAAAACAACTGCCCGACAAAAGCGATGCGATCTAAAGATGGCAGGTAAGCAGCTTTCCAAGCATCAGCCAGTAAGGGCAATCGCTGTGCTGTCACCCAGCTTTGTTCGATGGTAGATAACTTATATTGCTGATCCACCGCCAGAAAAAAGGCTTGCAAGGCAAAGTTGGAAAAAGCCACAGGCGACCATTGTGAAAAACGCAAGACACCCTTCAAATCCCAATATTGTAATTCATAACCTTGTTGTAAAGCCAATTGTCTCAGTTCGGCTTGCCCCCTTTTATACAGCAATGGCTCAGGTATCTGATAGCCTGAGCCTGCTTGGGGCGAGATAGCCTCCCACAGCCATACCATGGCCAGCCCTTCTTGCCAAACAATCCAGGTTTGTACCTCACCACGCTCAGTGCCAGCTTCATTGCTCAGCGGCGACCATTGCTTAATTTGCAAACTCAATGCAGCATGACGCTCACGCGCTGGCAAGGCGGTTAAATCAAAACAACGATACCAACACAAACCACGCCCAATGATGATTTGTCGTCGTCGTACAGCCCACCAACGGCGGCGCGCTGGAAAAAAACCGCTGATTTCTTCAGGGTTCTGCGCGTTTTTACAGGGGCGCAATACCCAACTGCGCGGGATTAAAGTACCGGAGCCCGGTTTCCCTAGCAGTGTCCAAAGCCATCGTTCCAGATGTAGACCGACGCTGTACCATGTCAATGACCCAAGGGTAGCCATTTTCCTCCTTTTTGGAAAAACTAATAAATTGCTCTTCGTAATAATTTAAGTCTGGATGATACAGCCGTAGACGAAAATGTTTAGAGGCAAGAAAAACAATACTCAGTATATCGACAGGAAAGTCATCACCCATTAAACGGGTAATCTGTTCTGCTTGTTGATAAGGGCGTTGCTGCATTAAACGATCCAGATCACGGGCGCTGTAAGCAGTCCACGCATAGAGTACAGCTTTGGGCGCGGTATTAATATTGAAAAATCCCCGCCCCGATAGTGTAATACTGTCCCGAAAAATCGCTTGATCCAGCACGCCAGACTCCAGCCAACCCGGAATTAAACGTAACTCCTGTAAATGTCGCAAAGGTCGATTGGCAGGTGGTGGCAAACCAGCACGCACATATTCTTCGTGCTCAGCACCGTGAAGCCTTAATAAGTCATCCGCATCTTGATAGTCCAATAGCCGATCCAGCAAAACGTCACCTTGTGCGGCAGTGACACCCGCCTGTTCCAGCAAACGTAAGAAGCTTGTACGCGATAACACTAATTGGTTTAAATTGATCAAGGCATCCGCATCCTGTAAGGAAAAAACCGCCTTCCCCCAGCCTTGATACAAAGTACCATCAAAACGCAGTTCTTTTCCTGTTAAGGTCCAAATGCGTTCGTCCCCCACCTCTAAAGGGTTAGGGGCTTCCCAGTCAATCGTCGGATCAACGACCATACCGGCATCATTAAAGGGTCTGGTCAATAGGCTATACAACACCACCGTGCGCGTGTTGTGTAAATCTGCCCCAGCCTGCCACTGCTGTTGTTGCTGACGCAAGGCTTGTGAGCGCTGATCCGTCAACTGCACAACACCCGCCACCAATAAAGCCACAATCGCCAACATGACTAAAAGCAGCGGTAAAATACTGCCACGATTAGCCGTACGCCAGCTTAAACTTCGGTGGTATCGTCTTGGCATCACACTCGCTAAAGCTTTCAAAAGATATCACCACTTTCCAGCGCTTCTATATTTAAAAAATCAGCTCGCGGCGCGGCGCGCTGTTGTAGGGCGACTAATAGAAGCGGTGCTTTGTTGGTACACAAACAAATGGCTCGTGGTAACCAAGGCGATTGCGCGGGTGTTTTTTCCCCAAAACGCAGGCGCTTGATTAAAGCGCTTTGTGCCGCGACTTGCCAATCTGTTTGCCATTGCCCTTGCCAATCCAAAAATTGGAAATGTACAGCTTGGGCGCTAGGCCATTGCCCTAATAGCCAAGCTGATGGGGCTTCATCGGCATCGTTTAGGGTCACTGGGTTTGGCACCACCGAATCAGCTTGGGTCGTTTGGGTAGCTTGCTCCGTCTGATAAAACAAATAGGTTTGCGCTGCTTGCTGTTGTAACTGTAAGCGAAACGCTTTAGCTTGTCCCGCTGGTTGCATTAGCGCTTGAAAACTCACTGCTTGCCAATGTTGGGAACTGCCGCTCACTTGCTCAGGTTCAGTATCGGCAGTGACCTGCATACCTTGCAATAAGCTGTATAAAGCATGCTGTTGCAGGGAAGCATAACGCTGGCGCTGGCTGGCCTCCGTCGCGGCCTCCTGCGCTTGTTTCACAAAGGTCAGACCTGTAAATACCAAGCTACTCAATAGGGAAAATAAAACCAAGGTGACGAGCATTTCTATCAAGGTCATCCCTTTGCTGATATTTTTACTGAGCATCAAGCGGCTGAGGGTCATGATTAAAAATCCGTAGGATCGGCGGCGTACAAAGCTTGATAATCGTACACTAATAAAGGCGGCAAACGCTGTGCCACGACATCGCTTGCATCATTAACATCACTTGTAGCGGTCTTATTGTGTAACCTGAGTGCATATAAACCCACTTGATAGCCTCGCGCAGCCGTTTCATCAAGTGTTTGGCTACGCCAAGTCCAGTCTGTACCGCCTACGGTTTGCGTCAGAGCAGTTTGAGTTTGTGCCGAGCTATTCATACGCAACGGCCTCAGTAATTGCACACTTTGTAACAATATTGCTTGCTGCTGAAGTTGTTGCGCAATGTGTTGCTGTTGCCGTAACTGTGCCAAACGCTGATTTAATAAATCATACAAGGCGAAACCACTCAGACTTAAAATGACCAGAGCGACTAACACTTCCAATAAAGAAAAACCGCGCATAAAACCCACCTGATCAACTGATAACGCCCACAGACAAGAAACGCCCTCTTAGAGGGCGTTTCAGATAACATTAGCCTAGTTTAAAACTAGTCAAGCTTACTTCACTTGATTGAGCAAATTGCCATTCTTGGACACGTGGAAGGACTGAATAATAATCGCTGATTCAGTCTCAGTACCTAATAATGTCACAGCAGGAGTATGACCATCCCACGCATTCTTACCGAACTGGCCACGTACAATGACGCGATACTTCTGGCTACCGACACCTTTAACTTTGAAGTCAGGATTTTTCGTTGAGGCAACTGCCATGGCCGCATCATAAACAGCATCGCCAGAGAATAATTTCGTGCTGGCTCCACCTTTTAACTTGGGCTCGTCAATCCCGTTAATCTCATCCATCGGGAAAGTAACCCGCTCACCGTCATCAGCGATGACGGTAACAAAAACGCCACCTTCTGTCGCACTAGGATTAGTGATACGGAAATACTGCTTATAGGCACCTGACCTGATACTGGTCGGTGTTGTGGAGAAATTAACATGATCAGAGGAACCCGCAAATTGCAAGTTACCACAAGGCACAGGATCCAAATCTAATGATGGTGCAAAAGCACCTCCCTCTAGTGTCACTTGGCACATGAAGCTTGTTTCGATCATCGGCTTAGTGCCTTTTGGTGTTAAACATAAATTAGTAGTAAAATCAGTATCAGCTAAGCCCATAAACTTAGCTTCATCGTCAGTCACTGCAGCCTGTTTGACACCAGTATAAGTAGCAGCGGGAGTAGCAGGACAAGCATCAATGCCTACGTTACCTGTTGTGAAGGCCGCAAAACCACCGGCATCTGCTTTCACCAGCAAATTAATCTTGGCAGGTTTAGCGGCATCTAAATTAGCATCACAGGCGTTAAACTTAATTCCAGCGCTTAAGTCAGCAATTGCTGTGTTGGCTGGCTCTGTAGGATCTGCATCAAATTTTGTCGGCTCAGCTATGCTAATCCTCGCTGACTTCAGTGCTTTCAGACCAACGTCAACACCATGATCCACAAACTCCATCACCGTACCGGATTGACTGCCAGGCAGCGGGTTTGTGCGAGAAACTGCATCACCCGCAGTCTCGTAAAGCGTGCTGGTAACAGTAACAGGAGAGCCGCTACCGTCCAAGGTGATACCTGTAGCACCCGCTAGGTTTAAAGTATACTTGTCATCTTTTCCTATAGTAGCAGTAGCCACCGCCTCTATAGTAACCGAAGCATCACCTACTGCACCACCGGCACTAACTGCGTAATTAGCAAGAGCCCCCGTTAGGTCAGCTGTATCAAAAGCTTTAGTGAATGTTGCGCCTGTCAACTCTAATACGATGTATTTTGAACTCCCTGCATTACCTACAGAAAAGCCAAACGGGATATCAACTTTAGCGCTACAAACTGGTGGTGTAACAGGGGAAGAGCCAGGGAGACTAGTAACAGACTTCAGAAACTTCTCTGGGACTACAGGATTTGCCCCTAAATCTACATTGGCCGAAGCACTAAACGACAGCGCTGCGCCTACCATAATAGCTAATAATTTCTTTTGCAAAGACATAAAGCGTACTCCTTTGATAAATGAATTTAACTAACCGTATAAAAGTTAAACTAAGCGCTCGCCGCTTAAATTAACAAAGCAAAGCCTCAATGCTGTCATAAAAATATATTGGGACTTACTGATGTGTCTTAACTATTGTTACTTAGGTTCATTGGGGTGAACAAACAACTGTCAGATTTTTCCTAATGTCAACTTAACTTTAAACGATCGAATAGAATAACCACGATCAACAGCACGATGGTCGCACAAATCAAGCATAACTGACAAGCCTTCATGAATAAAAAAAATGATAAATAACAGCAGATAGCTAAATAACAGCAGATAGCACTGTAAACCTTATTAATTGGTAGCTGAGCACAGCCACGAAAAGCTAACTGCCTAGTCGCTAGCAGGACGGCGGTTTGCATACGTCACGTTTAACTGAAACGGGAAATTCGCAACAGTGGCTAGTTTTTGGCTTGCCAAACTAAGCCCGTTCAGCGAGAATCCCCCTCCACAAACACTGACTTAGCGCTTGAACCAACACAAGGTATCAACACGACTAAAAGGTTAGAGCTAATCATGCTTGTCTAAACATTATGACTCGGCAGGGCGGTAGCGTGTCTAATCAAAAGCCATCCATACGACAACGCCAAATTCGCCAAGGTATTTCGTGGAATGTCGTCAATCTTTTTGTAAATAGAGGGTCTGCCTTTCTCATACGCTTGGTTTTAGCCAAGCTTTTATTGCCTGAACACTTCGGCTTAATTGCCATGGTGATGACCTTTTTAGGCTTAATCCAAGTTTTCGCCGATTTTGGTCTAAGAAATGCGCTCATCCAACGTAAGCGCGATGCTAATAGCCGCCTGCGTTATGACAGCGCCTTTTGGTTTCTTGCCGGAACAGGTATTATTTTGACGCTACTCTTTATCATCATAGGTACTCCCATGATGATAGGGTTTTATGGAGAGCCGCTCCTAAAAGACTTAGTCATGATCATGGGCATTAGCATCCTGATAAGTAATTTATCTATCGTGCCCGAAATACGTTTGACGCGGCGCATGCGTTTCAAACAACTGGTTATTGCAGAAATCAGTTCCACTTTGATCGCCTCCGGCATCGCTATTGGCATGGCTTGGAACGATATGGGTGTTTGGGCACTGGCCACACAGCAAGTCAGCGCTATTAGCCTACGTGCCCTGTTGATTGCAAAATTTTCCAAATGGCGACCCAGATACCATTTTGCGTGGACAAGTTTACAGGATGTTATTGGCTTTAGTGCTTATATGCTAGGTGTACAAATTATCTATTTTATTCGCACTAACATGGATAATTTTGTTGTTGGGGTATTATTAGGCGCATCCTCTTTAGGTATTTACACATTAGCCTATATGATTACTGAAAACATCAGACAGCAACTGTCATCGATACTGACGCGAGTATTGTTGCCTGTCTATAGTCGTATGCAGACCAGTACCCATGCGTTAAAGTCACATTATTTAGCAGCTACACGTGTTATGGCTTTAATATTATGCCCTTTTTCACTCAGCATCGTTTTGTATGCCAAAGATATTATCCATGTCCTGTTTAACGATGCTTGGCAAGCAGCCATCCTACCCACAAGGATATTGGCATTAGGCGGGATGGCTTACGCTCTTTCTGGCCCTTCATCAGAAGTATTACAAGCTATGGGCAAAGCTAAGCTACTATTTAAAATAGCCGCACTAAATATTTGCATCATTGGTCTTCCTCTTATCTGGATTCTAACCTTAGTCTACGGAATTCCGGGTGCAGCAGTCGCTATGCTAATAACATTTATCGGCATAAGACTATTAATTTATAAGGCGCTAAAACAAATACTGGATATATCTATCAAAGATATTATTTGGGCTGCTGAGCCTGCTATTATTGCTACAACACTGGTTGTTGCTTTTGATCTAATAGTAGCCCGAGGCAAAGCACTGCTAGGTATGCCTTTTTTAATAATCGCTTTTACTACTATTACGCTTACTTACTACCAGCACAAACTAAAAAAACAAATAGCTTAAAAGATGCCTTTGCTAACCCAAAAAGATCGCATTGTTTTTTTTATTCATATACCTAAAACAGGAGGCTCTTACATTGAAGAAACTGCACGGCAAAATGGCTGGAACGTACAATTTGTCGTAAAAGATGTTAATGTAAAGAGACTTGACTTTATGCCAGTTAGCCCTCAGCATTTTCATGCTGAATTATATGAAAAAATATTTGATTTAGAAAAAAAAATTGAAACCTTCACTATCGTACGTCACCCGTTTTATAGATTAAAATCTGAATACTACTGGCAGCATAAGCAGGGGATAAGCTATCTAAAACCAGACGAATGGATATCTTTTATTTTCAAAGAATATCAAAAAAATCCCAGTGCCTATGATAATCATATTCGCCTACAATCAGAGTTTATTCCTAGCTCTGCGGACTGCTTTATTTTTAAACTAGAGAGCGAAGGTATTGTTAACGCGCTTAATTACCTTGGTCTTAGCAAGCGGAATAATCTGATAAAGAAAGCATTAGGGTATATAAAAACAAGAAGAAGTAATAAGCTAAAAATTTCAAATTATCTAGCAGAAATTGAGGATGCTTTTGCGAAACGTCGAGATGATATAGAGCAATTCTACATAGCTGACATGGATCGTTTTGGCTACGACATTTCTAAAAAGCCTTAGCGGCTAATAACTAACAGAAACAAAAATGAATATTTCCAAGCTAAGTCCAGGTGATAATCATCCTATGGCCTACGTGGGGCCGCCTCAACAATACGACTTTATGGGTGCAACACAATTTCGTTTGTTATCTACATTAGGGTTGCGAGCTGATCATTACTTACTGGATTTTGGTTGTGGTTCACTGCGCGCAGGCCGTTTATTTATTAGTTATTTAAATAAAGATAGATATTTTGGAATAGAGCCAAATAAGTGGCTAATAGAAGATGCTATCAAGAACCAGCTAGGAGAGGATTTGATTGAAATTAAAAGACCACAGTTTGACCATAACAGCGACTTCAAAGTAGATTGCTTTTCAAAATCTTTTGATTTTATTGTAGCTCAATCCATCTTTTCTCATACAGGTAGCGAACTTATAACAACTGCTTTGACCAACTTCAGAGAAGTATTAAAGCCTGATGGTCTTATTGTAGCCACTTTTGTAGAAGGCGTACGTAATTTTGAAGGTAATGGTTGGATATACCCTGGCGTTGTACGATATCGCCCTTCTCAAATAAAATGGTTTGCTAAAGAAGCAGGTTATTTTGCCATACATATTCCATGGTACCATCCCAGACAGACTTGGTATCTGTTAGCCAAAGAAAAAAATCGACTACCAAATAAATTTATGCTGAGACACTTAACTGGAGCTGTATTATTTGACGAAGAGCTAAAGGAAAGCTGCAAGTATAAGCAAAGAAATATAAAATTGCTAAAAAGTCATTTACAACAGAGTGTGCCAAAACCAATAAAAAAAATAGTTAAGAATATAATAAATAAAACATGAGCTCTGAATATGTCTCTAAAAATATCTATAGCCATGGCGACCTACAATGGCTCAGCCTACATAGAAGAGCAAATAAACAGTTTTATCAATCAAACTCGAAAACCTGATGAACTCATAATCACTGATGATTGCTCAACAGACAACACTTTAGAAATTATTAGAGATATACAAAAAAAAGCGCCTTTCAAAATCATCTTTTCGCAAAATAAGGAAAGATTAGGCTATAGTAGTAACTTTAATGCTGCACTTTCAAAAACCACCGGAGATATTATCTTCTTAAGTGATCAAGATGATTTCTGGTTTCCAGAAAAAATAGAAAAGACTTTAAAAATTTTTTCAGAAAATCTAAATATTGGATTAATTATTAATGATGTAGAAATAACTGGCGAATACTTAAAGCCGACAGGCGTAAGTAAACTAAAACAAATACAACGCAGTGGACGTAAAGAAGATCAGTTTGTAATGGGATGTGCTGTAAGTGTTAGAAGATCCCACTTAGAAATGTGCCTACCCATACCTAAAACTGAAGCACTATCACATGACAAATGGATAGTAGGTATTGCTCAAGCGTTAAAAGTTAAACTGATAAATAAAGAAATACTACAATATTATCGAAGGCATGGAAATAATACATCAGAGGCGGTCTTTAATAGTGTCGCTTCTATTAAAAAAATAGACACTTATAAAAAAAACTTAAAAAAAGCTTTGTCTATGAGAAAAAAAACTCATAAACTAGAATTACTGAGGGAAAAAACTTACATTAAAGAGCTGGAAAAAATTTATTCTAGAATTCCCATTAAATTTAAAGACAGCTTTGGTCTATACATAAAAAGAAAAAAATCTACATTAGCCTTATTAAAGTATCGAAAAAAAATAAGAAAGCAAAAATTAACTTCTCGTTTATTTATGAGTTCAAAGCTTTTATATCAAGGAGAGTATAAAAAAGCTAATGGCTTTAAAAGCTTTTTAGCGGATGTGATTATCAGAAGCCCTGAAAATAACGAAAAATAATAACTTAACAACTCAAGCAACATGTTGTGCATATGTATAAAGAAAATAAATAATGTACTATCCATTTGTTTCAATAATCATCCCAGTGCTTAATAATCAAGAAGGTTTATCTAGAGCGTTATTTGCCATTGATAAGCAAACTTATCCTAAAAGCAATTTTGAAGTAATTATTGTTGATAATGCCTCAAATAAATCACCAAAAGAAATCGCTATAAAATATGGCTTCACTTATTTAGAAGAATATATAAATCTTAATAGTCCATACTCATCAAGAAATCGTGGCTTAGAAGTAGCGAAAGGTGAAATTATTGTTCTTTTAGATACAACCTGTGCTCCAACTAAGTTCTGGATAGAAGAAGGTGTGAAAGCCATTCAATCCGGGTGTGATTTAGTTGGAGGAAATGTTGTTTTTGAAGTAAACAAAAAAAGCACTTTGGGTGAGATGTATGACTCTCTTATTAGCGTTAGAATGAAAGAGTCAATTTTAAAAAAAAATGTTGCAACAACGACAAACTTATTTCTACATAAAAGAGTCTTAGATAGAATTGGTTATTTCCCGGAAAAATTGAGATCTGGCGGTGACATTCGGTGGACAGGAAAAGCGACAAGCCAAGGTTTTAAATTGTGTTTCAGTGAAACAGCTAAAGTCTTTATGAAAACAAGGCGTTTATCGCTATTAATATCCAAACAGTATCGTGTGTCAAAAGGTATGCCAGCAATATGGAAAGAAAGAGGCGGTTTTACATCAAACTTCATAAAAAAAGGAATTTTATTTATGCTACCGCCTAACCCATACCGACTTATAAAGCTTATTGAGTCTAATAATTTTTTATTTATGAAAAAACATTTATTCAGTTTGATCTTTATAGGTTACTTACTAAGAATAACAGCTGGTGCAGGAATTTGGGTGGAATTGCTGAAATTAGAAAGCATAAATAAACAGCTAGCAACTTTAATAAAGCAAAAAAAATAAAATAATTATTTTAAATATTAATAATAATTATTTTAAAAAAATTTAGATATGAGCTTGCAATAAAATGGCTTATTTATTAATATTGACTTTATCAATAACTTATATTTACAGCTTAGAAAAACATGGCCACAATAAAACAGTTACATATTGGCTTATTACCCTAGTACCAGTTTCTTTTTTTCTTTTAATTATACCAGGTTTTCAAGATGGCATAGGTACCGACTATAATGCTTATTACGATGCCTACTATACAAATTATATCGACTTATTTTATAACAAAGGCGAATACTTTTTTTATTACTTATACTTCTTTATAAGACATTTTAATTTAGGTCCTCAATCTTTTTTTATTATTACGGCTTTAATAAATTCAATAATACTTATTTTAACACTGGCTTTATTTAAAAGTTTCAGCTACAAAATCACAGCTATTTTTTTTATTTGGTTTGTTGTTACAAACTATTACAATAACCAAATGAATATTATTAGACAATTTCTGACAGTGTTTTCTTTTCCACTTATTATTCTTTTTATTCTTGATAAGCGTTACATCCTTGCTGGTTTTACTACCGTGGCCGCTTTGTTGTCGCATCAAATCTTTATTGTCATGGTAGTTTTTATCGGGCTATCTTTTTCTCTAAAAATTTTTTTTAAAAAAAAATATATTTTTATAATTTTCATTCTTTCAATTCCCACTTATTACTTAGTCATTCCAGACCTTACTTATTTTATTATTGAAACCCTAACACCTAACTATATATATTATTACACAGGAACTGGATTATTAGATAATGATCTAATTTTTTTGGTAACAAAGCTTATATATATTCCTTTATTCCTACTATTTTTTTATATATATTATTCCAAAAAAGGTTTTTATTCCTACTTCATATCAAAACACAAATACTTTGATTTTTTCATAGGCATATTTGCCAGCACAGCATTGTCATTCATATTATTATTATTCGTTGACAGATTTAACAGAATTTATACGTATTTTGTCTTTTTTTCTATTTTCCCGCTTTACTACCTATACTATTATTTTATAAAAGTCAAAAATCATTTGCTATTATTACTTATAAGTCTTTATTTATTCTTGCCTTACTTTGCAAAAGTAGTTATTTTTCCAGTTAGAGAGTTTTCTTTTTCAACAATTTTATTTTAAGGCCTTTATAAAACTTGTGAAGATATTTCACTTAAGTAGCGTACACATACGCTATGATAACCGTGTTTTAAATAAGCAATGCGTCTATTTAGCGCGGTATTTTGATACAAATCTTGTAGTTTCAGATGGTTTAGGATTTGAAAGTTTTTGTGGAGTAAATATTTTTGATGCAGGAAAACCTTCTAATCGTGTTCGTAGAATGTTATTAAAGACTTTTAAGGTCTTTAATATTGCACGTAAGCAAGGTGCTGATATTTATCAAATTCATGATCCAGAGCTTTTACCACTTGGTTTTATCTATAGCCTCACTGGTAAAAAAGTTATTTATGATATACATGAAGATTATATTACGTCTATTGCTATCAAATCTTATTTGCCAAGTTGGCTTAGAAAGCTATTAGCCAAGCTATTCGGTGGATTAGAAAAACTACTATCATTCAAAATGACACAATTAATTGCTGAGAAATATTACGCAAGACGTTTTCCTCATGCATTGCCAATATTAAACTATCCATCAAAACAATCTCTTTGTAATTTTAGTGCTTTCGATGAACATTCATCAGTCTTGATTTATACAGGTAACGTTACACCTGATCGAGGAGCACTGAAAATTTCAGATTTTGCGCGCCAGACTCAAGGTTTCTATTATAAGCTTGTCGGCAAGTGTAATGACCTAACTTATAAAAAGATGAACATCTTAGATTTAGACAACGTCGAGTTAATCGGGTTAAATCGTTACGTTCCTTTTGATGAAATCACAAATCATTATCGGCAGGGTGCATTGGTAGGATTAGCTTTATTTCCTATGAACCAACACTATGCCGAAAAAGAGTTAACTAAGTTCTTTGAGTATATGGCTGTGGGATTGCCGATCATCGCTTCTAACTTTCCAGTTTGGAAAGATTTGATAGAAGGTAATAATATTGGAATTTGTATTGATATCACTAAACCTGATGATTTTCTGTCTGCCGTAAATAAATTAAAAAACAACCCAGAAGAAGCTAAAGCAATGGGCTTAAGAGGTAAAGAACTTGTCAAGCTTAGGTTAAACTGGGAAACTGAGTTTGACAAGCTACTAAATTTGTATAAAAAGTTGGAAAAGCACTTACATAAGTGAAAACATTGTCAAGTTCCCTCCGTGGTATCTACCTCTGCATAGCTAAAATCATATCAGAATTATATCAATTCTAATAAAATGGTTTTAGTATCTATAATAACACCCTCGTATAACTCTTCTAATTACATTGCAGAAACTATTTATTCTGTTATTAATCAATCTTTTACTAATTGGGAAATGATTATCGTCGATGATAACTCTACAGACAATTCTATTAAGATCATTCAGTCTTTTATAGAAAAAGATTCGAGAATTAAGTTAATTCAATTTTCCAAAAATTCTGGTTCAGCTGTAGCACGTAATAAAGCCATTGAAATAGCAAAGGGTCGTTATATCGCTTTTTTAGATAGTGATGATATTTGGATATCTACTAAGTTAGAACGGCAATTAGCATTTATGCAAGAAAACAATTTTCCATTTACTTATACAGCTTATGATAAAATAGATGAAAAAGGGAAAATTTTTGGACATATAGGTGTTTCTAAAAAAGTAAATTATAAAACATTATTAAAAACTAATATTATTGGTTGCTTAACTGCAATTTATGATACCAATTATTTTGGAAGAGTAGCTATGCCACTGATTCGTAAACGTCAAGACTTTGGCTTATGGTTAGAATTACTAAAAAAAACAGAATATGCCTATGGACTAAATGAATCACTAGCAAGATATCGTGTTTGTAGTGACTCAGTTTCATCAAAAAAATATAATGTAGCTCGATTTAATTGGTATTTATATCGCCGCATCGAAAAATTAACTTTACTAGAATCTGCATATTACTTTAGCCACTATATTATTCGTGGTATATTACGCACCAATTTTCCTAGGCTAGCTAAATTGTTAGGCATATTAAATTAATGGTGCAACAGATCAAATGATTTTAAAGCGATACTCTTTAGAAATGTATTTATTAACAAATGATCAAAATTGTTAGGAACAATAAAATGATTTGTATAACTGGAGGCAGCGGTTTTATTGGTTCAAATTTAAGTAATTATTTTACTGAAAAACAACTAGACTTTTTTATATTAGATAAACGCGATTCTCCTCTTTTTCCTGAGAAACACATTACCTGCGATATTTGTGATCTAGATCGACTACGTGAAACCCTTGATGGAGAAATTATCATTCATCTTGCAGCAGAACACCGTGACGATGTACGACCCGTCTCACGATACTACGATGTGAATGTTACCGGAACAGAAAACATTACCCGTATCGCACGCGAAAAAGGTATTGAACGTATTATCTTTACTAGTAGTGTAGCGGTTTATGGTTTCGCCCAACCAAATACAGACGAAAGCGGAGCTATAAACCCATTTAACGAATACGGCAAAACAAAATTTCAAGCGGAACAAATACTTTCTGCATGGCAAGCAGAAGATCCAAAACGACGGAGCTTGGCTATCGTGCGCCCTACAGTTGTTTTTGGTCCAGGCAACCGAGGAAATATTTATAACCTTTTATCTTTTATAAGCTCTGGCAAATTTATTATGATCGGCAACGGAAAAAACCAAAAATCCATAGCTTATGTGGAAAATGTTGCATCTTTTTTGTGCTTCGCAACTAATTTTGAGCCAGGTATACATATTTATAATTATGTTGACAAACCCGACCTAGACATGAATCAGCTTGTTACTCTCATCCGCAGACGCTTGTTTGATAAAAATTCCGTTGGCTTACGTTTACCATTCTGGCTTGGAATGCTTGCAGGATACTCTGCCGATTTAATAGCTAATGCTACAAAAAAAACTTTACCTATTAGCGCGATTCGTATACGCAAATTTTGCTCAACTACCAACTTTGCAAGCGCAGCTCATTCGCTTAAAGGTTTCAAAGCAAAAACCTCATTACTCGAAGCAATAGATAGCACATTAAAATACGAATTTATAAATCCAAACCCTAATGCTCCAGTCTTCTACACAGAATAGAGAATAGAGAATATAATAAATAGGTGAGAGAATTTTCTCTAAAACGCTTACTTATCTTAGAAGATAAGGGCTTTCGTAATGACAATTAACATCAACGCGACATAGTATATCGTGAAAACAGACATTTTATTACTAGTTTTTTTAAGTTCACTCATAACTATAGTTTTATTCAAATCCATAGCCATAAGTATAGGATTATTAGATATACCTAATAGCCGTAAAACACATCAAGGATCAATCCCTGTTATTGGGGGGCTAGCTATTTTTGTTGGCATAGCTGTTAGTTTAATTACCTCTAAAGGAGTCACATCCCATCGGTTAATCTATTTAATTTGTAGCACGGCTATAGTGCTTCTTGGCGTTTTAGATGACAAATATAATCTCCCTGTAAAGCCCAAATTAATAGCCCAAGCACTCATTACCTTGCTTTTATGCTTAGTTACAAACTTATATATACAAAATTGCGGTAACATCTTAGGTTTTGGAAACATAGATGCAGGTGTTTTTAAATATGTAATAACACTGCTAGCAGTTATAGGGTCGGTTAACGCTTTTAATATGATGGATGGCATTGACGGACTATTGGGGTCAATGGCTCTAGTAAGTTTTAGTAGCTTAGCACTACTGTTCTTCTTTAGCGACAACGAAAAAGCCATGATGCTCAGTTTAATATTTATAGCCGCTTTATTACCTTATTTAGCAAATAACCTCGTCATACCCCCTTTCAGGCAAAAAATATTTATGGGTGATGCGGGTTCCATGCTGATCGGTTTCACCGTAGTATGGCTTCTCATGCAAGGCTCGCAACATCCTACCATAAACAGCTTTCAGCCAGTCACAGCCTTATGGATTATTGCCATCCCGCTAATGGATATGGCCGCCATCATGATCCGGCGCATGCGAAAAGGTCAATCCCCTTTCCAAGCTGACCGTGATCACTTGCACCATATCTTTATGCGTGCTGGGTTTTCACCTAGGCAAACTTTATCTATTATTACCTTAGTCTCTATCATATTTACTAGTATAGGTTTATTAGGAGAATGGCTAAACATACCTGAATTCATAATGTTTACTAGTTTCTTAGGCTTGTTTGTTTTATATAGTTACGGCCTACAACATAGTTGGCGTTTAACGAAACTGCTACATAAATGGCAATTTAATCAAGCCTCTTAAGGTATTGCTCAGTCAACTTAAACAGAGTTTAAGAGACCTCCCCACTGAAAACTAAATTAATTAATCTCAGCCGTAGTTCCTTTATTCGCAATGTAACGATTGTAGCTTCTGGTAACGCAAGTGCTCAGTTAATTACAATGGCATTTGCTCCATTGATTACTCGGCTTTACAATCCTGAAGCATTTGGACTATTAGGGACTTTTATGTCAATATTAGCCATTGCTGCACCACTTGCTACTCTTAGTTACCACATTGCTATTGTTTTGCCTAAATCCGATGTAGATGCGATTAACTTAGCAAAGCTGAGTGCAGGTTTATCCTTTTTCATGGCCGTTGTTGTTACAGTAATTCTATTATTAACTAAGGAATGGATAATAACATTATTTAACTTGCAATCTATTGCTGATTTTTTATTGCTAATTCCGCTGGCTATGCTGTTTTCAGCATCCCATCAAATTTTACAACAATGGTTTATACGCAAAAAACAGTTTAAGATCACAGCAAGAGCAATGGTGATACAATCTCTTATTACCAATTTTGCAAAAGCAGTAATAGGCTGGTTTTATCCAATCGCCTCGGCATTGATTATTTTATTTACAATAGATAAAGCCCTTCATGCTACTTTACTTTATCTAAACATTAACCAATCTGTTCCTCATACTGCTAGTCAGAAGCTGGCGAATAGTAATAGCGATGGAGAAATAAAAAGGCAAATCAGTAGTATAAAAGCTTTAGCTAAACAACATAAGGATTTTCCACTTTATCGTACCCCACAGATAGTGATTAATGCTTTGTCGCAAAGTTTGCCAGTGTTAATACTGGCAAACTTTTTTGGTTCAGCATCAGCGGGGTTTTACGCGCTAGGCAAAGTGGTTATGGGCATGCCTATTACATTGCTTAGCCAGTCAGTAGGTGATGTTTTTTATCCTCGCATTACTGAGGCCGCCCATAATCAAGAAGATTTATTCCGTTTGATATTAAAAGCAACTTTATTATTGACGGCGATTGGCTTTATTCCTTTTGCATCAGTAGTCATTTTTGGTCCTTGGCTATTTTCTTTTATCTTTGGTTCAGAGTGGGTAACCGCTGGTGAGTATGCTCAATGGCTAGCGCTGTGGCTGTTCTTTATGTTTATCAATAGACCTAGCGTAGTCGCTTTACCTGTTATAAGTGAACAAGCTTGGTTATTTTATTACGAACTATTTAGTACTGGAACTAAAGTCATAGCACTCGGCGTTGGATCTTATTATTTTAAGGATGATTTGATTGCAGTTGCATTATTTTGCATTGTGGGAATTATAGCTTATCTCTATCTTATTCTAAGAACCATCTCTAAAGCAAAAAGGTATACTAATGCAAAAACAAGTTGAGAAAGATCATTATTTATTTTCTAACTATATGAATAAAAATAGATGGTCAAGTATTTGGTGTCAACTTAATGAAGTATATCAATTATCACTAAATTCTGTTCTTGAGATTGGTCCAGGTCCTGGAGTTTTTAAGGCAACCGCCGCTGCTATAGGTATAAAGATTGATACAGTAGACTTAGACCCTGAATTGCAACCTGACTATATTGCCTCTGCTACCAGCCTTCCATTTGCTGATCAAAGCTATGATATCGTCTGTGCTTTTCAAATGCTGGAACATTTACCATTTGAAGATAGCTTGAAAGCTCTGGCTGAAATGAGTAGAGTTGCTAAAAAAAATATTATTATAAGCTTGCCTGATGTATTAACACTAATTATATTAAGAATTAAACTACCTAAACTTAAAGAGTATCAGCTTAATATTCCTGTGCCTCTAAATAAAATTAAAACCCATGTTTTTGACGGTGAACACTATTGGGAAATTAATAAAAGAAATTACTCATTAAAAAAAGTTCAAAATGCTTTCTTAGCTTCCACGCCATCTATAAAATTAGTTAGAACTTACCGAAACCCTCAAAATCCTTATCATCGTTTTTTTATTTTTGAAAAATCTTAATGAGAGTTTCATCATGCTACTTAGCATTGTGATCTTGATTTAGCGGCGATGCAAGTACCACCCAATTAATGTAAGGTTCATGCATTTACCCTGATCTACCTGCTTGAACCTTAATTGCTGTTGGGCAGACCGACAAAAAATGAATTGAAAAGCTTATTAAGTTGCCACTGACGACATGGCAGGGTGGTAGCATATCTGACTGACTAAATCAGCAATTAGATTCATCTATTCCATAAATGCAAAAACAAAATTCCTTCACTACCGTTAACCACGCGCTTCACAGGTAACAACTGCTCACTTGCTCCCAAGCGTTCTGCTATACTCTGTACACAAGGCCGCTAACCTAAAAAAACAGCAAGGACACAGTCATGCAAGCCGTTGCTTCACTCCGTTATGG